>Ga0114974_10000032_pt1 | contig 108744 bp, 100 predicted proteins | sample S_130206_EF_Meta_FD_87318 | JGI IMG/M metagenome (GOLD analysis project Ga0114974, IMG submission 87318) | Freshwater microbial communities from Lake Simoncouche, Canada to study carbon cycling - S_130206_EF_MetaG | ecosystem: Environmental > Aquatic > Freshwater > Lake | place: Lake...
TACAAAGTTACAAAGTTACAAAGTTACAAAGTTACAAAGTTACAAAGTTAATCGTCATTATCACTTTCATCATCATCATCATCATCATCGTCTTCACTATCTTCATCATTGCTTTCACTATTATCGCTAACTTCCCCCTCTTCGGAAGGGTCTCTATCATTAACCTGCATTATAATAGAAGTTTCTCTTGATATGGATTGTCTAATTATCCTATCAACTAGATCACTATTATCCCTTTCAGTAAAATCTATATGAGATCGTTGATAACTAATACAACGATTGATTCTTTGAAATTTTATATGATCATCAAGAAAATACATCTCATTTGGTTTTCCCTTTACTATTCTAAAGCATTTCTTACCAAACCGTGGATTGTACATTGCAAACCTACGCAATAATATTTTCAATTCATATTCCGAATTATCACGTTCAGCTAAATCTAAACTATAAATTTGCGAATAATATAACGCCAAATATGGTCTCATTATTTCAACGAATCTAGATGCAGGAAAATCTTTATCAATTTGTAGACGCCTTGTTTGTTTATGCAATCTTAACATATCAATTGCTTCTAGATACAAATCACCAATTGGTGCGTTTTTAACATAATGATCAAGGTGTTTTTTACGGATAATAACTTCATTTTCGCGTTTAAAATTGTTTAAACTAAAATCGCATAAAAAGTAATTATGAAACAAATTAGACAACACAAAATTACCCTGTTTCATAAAGAAATAAATATGATATAATGTTGCCTTATCAAATGGCAAATTATTATAAGGGTTCTTAGGTGCTAATGGGTGCGCAAACATATAAGGTGAATTGCTTAACGCACCTTCTATAATAGTGCGCATATCAGATACAGTAAATAGATACTTATTGTTGTTCTGAAAAATAGTAACAACATTATGCTGTGATTCGCTAATAGGAGTTAATATCAAATCGTTTTGAATGCGACAAGAAGCTTTTCTCCATTTATATCTATAAACTGCTCTACTCAATGCCCAATAATGTCGCTGTATTTTGCAAAACCTACTAATAAATTCATCTCGTTGGTTAGTAGTCATAAAGTTATTATCTATTGTTTTCTTAAAATATGAAAATTTTGATTGTATAGAATAATCAATAGGACCAACAGCAAACATGAATAAGAAAATTTTCATTAATCTGTTTGTCATATCACTTTCAAATGGTATTGTGAGATTTGGAACATATTCATGATTATGTGCTTTACTACAAAAATCAAACTTCATATTCTTTGAATTGATATTTGTAGAGAAATTGTATAACTCATCAGTTTCACTAGTAGTCTTATGTGCTATTTGAGAGAAGGTGTGCATCGTAACCTAAATATATAAACAGTAATAGGTTTATATCTTTTTTAATAATACTTAGAGACCATTATAACATTAGACATTGTTTTCACCGAGTGCTTCTCTTGCCTTCTTAGCAAGCAACTCATTATGGAGTTTTGTAGACTCAACATCGGCAACTTCACGCTCATCAAAATTGACGGTTTCTTTTACACCAATCAGATTACCATCATCATCAATAGTTTGGGTCAATACATTTCCACTCTTCTTAGCAAGCTTAATATTTTCCTCAATTGCCTTGCGCTTAGTCTCCATAACACGCTTATCAAACTCCTCTTTAGCTAGAGTCTCATTCTTAATCTTCTCATTATGAAGTTGATTCAACTCCTCCTCCAAGAACTCTACCTTACCAGTCTTGTAAGCATCTGGGTCCCAAGGAATCCAAATACCAACTGGACCAACAAAGATATCATGATTTGGGTCGTGCTTGCGCAATGACTTGCACTTGTTCTCTGCCTCTTCTTGTGTTGAGAAAACACCACGTACCTTTAGGCCACGCACGTTTGTCTGGAAAGCGTGTTCACGATTAAACTGCTCATTAAACTTCTCCTCGTGCTTGTCTACAAAATTCTTGTAGTCGTCCTCTACACCAACACTCTTTATTTTGTCACCCTCTTCCTTAATAAAGTCGTTAAAATCAGTAATTACATCATCTACTTTTAAATTGTATTTAAAAGAGAGAAATTGTATAAAATCTTGGTATCTTTCCATAGATTTAGCAAAATCCCAGTTTTTAACGAAGGAGTTGAATAACAATACTTCCCGCTTTTTAAGAATCTTCTCAGGAGATACGAATGACATGCAACAGAACTTTTGTCCAGCAATTGGTTGGTCTTCATCACACAAATCAACATATTTAGGATTTTTTTGACCATCTGGCAAAGTCTTCTTTTCAAATGCCGACATCTTTAGCAATATATAGGATTTTTATGAAAATACTGTTTAAGTGTTTTGTTAACATATAATATTATTTATTTTAGGAATAATTAATACTAAAAATTATTTTGTTTGATTATAATATATAACCAGAATGAGTGGTATGTTTGATTTCAACGAGCTTGTTAAACGTGCTATTAAGTACTTAATCGAAGGTTTAGCCGTTGCGGTTGTAGCCTTATTGATTCCCAAGAAACCCCTCAACGTAGAGGAGATTGTTATCATTGCTTTGACCGCTGCCGCAGTATTTAGCATCCTTGATGTCTTCATTCCTGCTGCTGGTGCTACAGTTAGAGGTGGCGCAGGTTTTGGTGCAGGTGTAAATTTAATTGGTGGACTTAAAATGGCTATGTAAATGCAGCCAACATAATACTAATATAAATTTTATCTATTAATGATAAAATTTATTGTTGCAATTCAATAGGATTTTCTATTTCTGTTTTCATAATCTTATCCTTACGTTTCAAATAAGCACGATGGCGATATTCCTTAAGCTTATCTGGGTTCTCTGTTTTTAGACGGTTCAAATATTGTTTAGCGTTTTCCTTGACCTTGTCTTTGTTTTGTTCGTAATACCTTTTATGACGGTCATTATTAGTATACTTTTCTAATTGTTTCCTGAGATTATCTACGATTTCTGTCAATACTGAATTTTCCTGTCTAAGTTTGTTTATGGTGGCATCTTTTTGCAGTAATTGAGCGTCTCTAATGTCCATGGTATAATTGATATGCCTAAATTATTTTTAGAGATTTAACGTAACTTTATTTATAAAATAATATTTACAAATAAAATGGGTCTAGACGCTCGGAAAATACTCCCAGTCTAAATCATTACAAACTTTTTTCCATATCATGTCTTGTTCTAATTGTTTTTCACGGTCCTTCATCATAGGAATATATGGCAAATATTGCGTTTGATCCAATAAAACACATAATTGATGTAATGTATACGTGTAATTAAAGAAATTCGTGCGATTCGCTGGACAATGAACAGCCCATGGTTTTTGAATCTCAATAAATAAAACACACAGAGTCTCATGCAATTCTTCATTCATAATAGGTGGTTTAATACCAAACAATGAATTAATATATTGAATATGTTCAAAATATTTATTAAAACCCAATTTACGTAGGATATCTCTCATTTTATCATAATTAATAAGAGACATGTCTTTGATGCGTTCCTTTTTAATTCTTGCCTTAATTGCGTTAATAACCTCTTCAGGAATTTGTGTTGTTTCCTTAGCCTGAAATTGTGATAAAATCTCTTTAAAATGATTCAATCTAATATAAGCAGTATAAGAAACCTCATTCGGTGGCTCCTTGTTTGTGGGTTTAGAACTATCTACAATATATGTAATAAATTTACCACAACCCTGATTATTACAAATCAATATTCCCTCTTCATCTTGAGGTATCATCTCACCAATATTACATATTTCACACAAATCGGATGTGATAATAAAATTCTGAATGTTGGGTAATTCACTACCTACATTTCTCCAATAGTTTTGATAGGCTTTCTTAGATTGTGCATATTTATCACTTTGTGGATTGGCAGCTTCATTGGTAACCGATTTAATCTTAAAAAATGAGTTCACCGCATTAGAATTCTGTGTAGTTAATGTACCGCTAGATATCTGCTGCTTTTGTTCAAAATAATGAAAAATGTATTTAGAATTGTCTAATAAATAACGTTTCTTTTCACCCTTTAATAATTTAAGTTCTGATCGTAAAAACAGGATTTTATCGCGTATGTCCAAATATTGTTCTATCTGTCCCTCGTTTAGTTTTTTTGCTTGGTCTTTCAAGCTATTTATTTCATTATCAATCTCTGGTATGCGCCTGATTTCTACGTCGCGAAAATGTTCTAATAATTCGTTGTGTTTCTCATCTATTGTGTTTGCTTGTTGTTTCTGCAACGTTTTCGCATTTTTATTTGAGCTCATTATAGATAAAATACTGACGTGTTTTTATGTAGGTTTTATTTTCTGAATATATTTTAAAGATAGCTTTAGATAAATGGTAGAAATAAAGTTTCATAGTGATTACGATGCAACTTTTATGTTAGTAATGATATTTATACATGATTTTTTACACGACTTTAATGCTGTAAACTTTTCAGCACGAATGAAAACTATTCGTAATACTATTGACAATTTTACTAAAATAGTTAGTGGCATTGATCCTTTATTGGGCGGTGGACCCAAGCGCAAAAAAGAATTCGTTATGGAAGATAAAATGCTCGAGAACGAAGATGACTATTCTGAATTCGGTGTATGTGAATCTGTTCCTTTTTTAAGAAACTGGTGTAAAAGAGTAGAGAAAGAAAACATCAGCCAATTAAATGGTTTAGTAGGTCATATAAATGAGTTTATAGGTGTTTCCAAAACTACCAGAGAGCGTGCTAGAATAATACAAGATATTAAACAATTAATATATGAATCAAAAGTCTTTGTAATTGGTAATATTAGACCACACGGAAAAAAGGGCGGTTATCAACACCATTGTGAATTAATGCGTTCGGCATTAGGAAATGCCATTAAAGATAAAGAATCTGATTTGGCAGACTATTTTAAACTTATGGGTACATTATATTTGTTTTACCAGAAAGCTGATAAAAACCCATACGACTCGTTTAATAACGCTAATATAGAGCATGCATTGTTTCTCTTTTTATTGGATTCTGAAAGAAACTTAATTGATTGGGACAATATAGATTCGTTACATATTTTATTACAAACATTAGAGGACCAATATTCTGATTACTTTAAAGCATCAATTCCTCAAGCTCAAGTTGTTGTAGAAGAAGAACGACAAATTGAAGGTAAAAAAACAGGGTTTAATCCATTTACACGCGGTCAAGCAACACGACCCCGTATACCAAATCAAATTGGACTTCCACGCAGAGCGGCCGGTGGTTTTAATCAAAAAGGAGGCAGTATTGATAATGTAGAATCTATAATAGAAACCACACCTGAATTTAAACCTATTTTAGATGTTATGTCAGGAGATATTGAATTAAATGATTTATATAACATTGATAATACAGATGTTACTAAGTTAAAAGAGACAATTGATACTGTTTTAGATCCTCTTATAGTTCACAGCGACGATGAATTAATGCTTGTTGTAAATGATAAAACATACAGAAACACATATAAAAGACCAGTTGATTCGGAACATGAATATTTTATGACTGCTTTAAACCCAAGAAGAGGAGACCGGGATGATTCAAAAGTTAAAAAGTTTAAAATAAGAGTTTTAGATAATATTATAAAATTATTTGCATATGTTTATAGGACAATTGTAGACCATAAGATTCGTTTATTAGAGAAAGCAGAGAAAGAAGAGGCAAGGTCTAATTCTGGGAGTCTTACACCTGACCAACGTGGAAATGTCCAAATGATTTCAGTAACTGTAGCTAGCGGTGGAAAGAGATTCATACTTGGAGACAATATTACTTCAAGAACTGTATATCAAAACAATACTGTTCTACAAAGTGAATGTGGAATGATAGAAAATATAATAGCAACAAAGCACGTTCCTGGTTCAATAGATGAAAATATTAGAGATGCATTCAAAAGATATGCATCTGGGAGTCCAAAGTACCTAGGAAATATAAACGATATTAAAGATGTAGTGGCAGGATTAAAAAGTCAAAAGAAAGGTGCTTTAAAGGTCGTTGCTATTAATAACGCAGCATCTGACGCATTAGACTACATAGAAATAGAAGAACAATCACGTATTTGTCCAATAAGTTCTGTTAATGATGCACAGGGGACGTTTGGATCATGTTACCCTCTTAAACGTATATATCCACCAGCTAGAAAGGAATTTAATCCTATGGAGTTTGATATTAGAAACGATAATGAAAGTAATCCTATACATTATCATGGAAAATCTGAGGTAACAAACAGTTCAGGAAAATTGAGAACAAGAGTTACATACGAAGCTCAGATAAATGAGTTTTATTTACCAGAAGTAGAAGTAATTATAGACGTAACAGAAGGCCAGAGTGTTCTTACTCTTTCAGCAAATGAAACTTTTAAAACACTATTAAGTGCAATACTTGGTATTTGGAGGAATTTGTTTGCTGAAAGACCTCATGGGTCAGTATCATCTGAAATGATGTGGGATTCTTTAATTAACAACCAATTAATTTTTTCTGAATTAGTATCATGTGGTTCTTTAAAAAGCGTTGGTGATTTATTCCAAGAGATAAATTCTGTTGCAGCAGGAGGTGCATATACTAATGGTTTTGATATTTCAAATCAATATCGCATAGGAGCTAACGGTGACCAACCATCTGGTGTCCGTGCAGCTTATATGTTATTAAGAGCATTTTACGGAATAAATATTAATTCTTTGGCTGGATATTTAGCACCCGCAGAAAGCGCATTTGCTATTAGAGGCGATGTGGGTGCTCCTCCTGCAGCACAACCCAGTTCAGATTTTATTACTACCAGGAAAGCAGTTAAGATGCCTACTGCCGCAGAAAAACGATCCGCAACCGCAGCCGCTGCTGAAAAACGAGCAGCTACTGCTGCTGTTACTACAAAAAAAAAGACAGAACTAACCTCAGATATGTTTGGTATTCCTGAAGAACTCGAACCTCCTTCGGCAGCAGCAACAGCAGCACCCACGGCTAAAGGGAGAAGCAAAGGTAAAAGTAAAGGTAAAGGTAAAGGTGGATCTAATAGAAGAAAAACTTTAAAAGTAATAACAAAAAAAACTCGTAAATACTATTAAAACTGTCTATCAATAAAATATATATGTCATCGTCACAGAAACTAGAAATATCTAGTGATTTACCAAACAATATTAAATTAGAGAAAGCTTCATTGCGTAAAATGTTATTTGTTATGAATGCTTTAGACCAAGGATGGAGCATAAAAAAATCCCAAGATTCTTATATTTTTACTAAGAAGCATGAGAACCGTAGAGAAATATTCCAAGAGAATTATTTAGAGGATTTTTTGTTTAGTAATTTCTCAAGTGATCCTTTTGAAATGACTAAAAAGCATGATTAAAAACATGATTATTAAATACTTTCAAAAAAGTATTTAATAAGAACTTCATAAAAATATATTGCTATTAAATTTAGGAAAAAATTACAATATCAATCTCTGTAATTAATATTTATTTTTTCTGTAGTTACTATGTGCAGACTTTTAGCGATTTTTAGTTTGTTGTATTAATTAATACATATTTAATTATTAATTAATTGTTTTCTCCCAAAATTATTTTCTTTGAGGATAGTATAAGGATTATTCCAAAATGGCTGGTGGACTTATGCAACTCGTCGCCTATGGCGCCCAAGACGTGTTCCTTACTGGAACCCCCGAGATTACTTTCTGGAAGGTGTCTTACAGACGCCACACCAACTTTGCTATGGAGTCAATTGAGCAAACCTTCTCCGGCCAAGCCGATTTCGGTCGCCGTGTAACCTGCACCATCTCCCGTAACGGTGACCTTGCCTACCGCACATACCTCCAAGTTACTCTCCCTGAGATTAACCAGAGCTTGTACACTGGCGTTGCCGGTGCCAACAAGGGTGTCTATGCCCGTTGGTTAGACTACATTGGTGAGCAAATGATTGCCCAAGTTGAGGTTGAGATTGGTGGTCAACGCATTGACCGCCAATATGGTGACTGGATGCACATCTGGAACCAACTCACCGTTTCTTCCGAGCAACAACGCGGATACTACAAGATGATTGGTAACACCACCCAACTTACCTACATCACTGACCCCACATTCGCTGATGTCTCTGGTCCCTGCGCCAGCACTGGTGGCCCCAACCAAGTTTGCGCTCCCCGCAACACTCTTCCTGAGACCACCCTCTACATCCCCCTTCAATTCTGGTTCAACCGCAACCCCGGCCTTGCCCTCCCCCTTATTGCTCTCCAATACCACGAGGTCAAGATTAACCTTGACATCCGCCCCATTGGTGAGTGCCTCTGGGCCGTCCAAACCCTTGCTGGTACATCCGGAACCCAATCCGTCTCTGCTGCCTACCAGCAATCCCTTGTTGCTGCCTCCCTCTATGTTGACTATATCTTCCTTGACACTGATGAGCGCCGCAAGATGGCACAAAACCCCCACGAGTACCTCTTTGAGCAAGTCCAATTCACTGGTGATGAGTCTGTAGGCTCATCCTCCAACAAGATCAAGCTCAACTTCAACCACCCCTGCAAGGAGCTTATCTGGGTTGTACAACCCGATGCTAACGTTGACTACTGCTCATCCCTTGATGCTGCCGGCACCCTTTACCGCACACTCGGTGCCCAACCCTTCAACTACACTGACTCCATTGATGCCCTCCCCAATGCCATCCATGCCTTCGGTGGACCCCTTTCTGTTGCTCAAGATGAGAACGCTTTCATTAACGCTTCCGGTCTCTTCCAAATGCCCGGTGCTCTTGAGGTATCTGGTGCTGCTGCCCAAAACCAATGGCCCGATGTTCCTTTCGGAACCGCTGGCCGTGAGGGCTCCCTTGTCTCCGATGCTGGTGTCTTCGTCCTCTCTGAGACTGCTCTTGACATGCACTGCTGGGGCCAAAACCCCGTCGTCACTGCCAAGCTCCAACTCAACGGCCAAGACCGCTTCTCTGAGCGTGAGGGCAGCTACTTTGACGTAGTCCAACCCTTCCAACACCACACCCGTGCCCCCGACTGTGGTATCAACGTATATTCCTTTGCCCTCCGCCCTGAGGAACACCAACCTTCAGGCAGCTGCAACTTCTCCCGCATTGATAACGCTGTCCTCCAACTCGTTCTCTCCAGTCCCACAGTTGCTGGTGTTGCCACTGCCAAGGTCCGCGTATACGCTGTTAACTACAACGTCCTCCGTGTCATGAGTGGAATGGCAGGTGTAGCTTACTCGAACTAGTTAGTCACAAATTATTGTGACCAACATAAAATAATAATTCTCATTAAAATAACAAAAACTCATAAAAATTAATATAAGAATTTATTTCTTATATTAATAGTTAGGTTTGCTCATCCTAATGGCGAAGCAAAAATATTAATACTCTATTAAGGTAAGAGTCCTTGCTCAACCTTGTATCAATCATAATATATGTTTGAATATAATAATTTATTAAATTTTATCACTCTATTATGGTAAAGAATCTTGCTTTTGTCTAACCAAAAGCAAAGGGGGTCGTTATTAGCTACACCCTTCTTTAATTAATTGTTATGAAATAAATATAAAGAATAGGGCGTCTTATTAATTATAACGCCCTTTAAATGGAAGTAGTTAAAGCATTCAATTCCAATAACTTACATACTGAAATTATAATAAAAGGGACATGCGAAACCCCTTTGTTTAGGGCAAGCGATATTGGTGAAATATTAGAAATAAACAATATACGTTCAGCCATACAACAATTTGATGAAACAGAAAAGGTAGTTCATAGTATGAACACTCCTGGTGGAATTCAACAAGTAACGTTCCTTACTGAAAAGGGGTTATACAAAATACTTTTTAAATCTAGAAAACCTATAGCCGAACAATTCCAAAATTGGGTATGTGAAGTCGTAAAAGAAATTCGTTTATCTGGACAATATTCTTTGAAAAGAGAATTAGACCAACTTAAAAATACATTAACACAATCCGAACAAATCAATAAAAACTCAGAAAAAACCATAGAGAAACTCAAAAAAGATAAAGAACTAGAAAAACACAATCTATTGCTTAGAGAATTCGCTAGTGCAGGTGCAATAGTCTACATTATAAAAGTAAAATCATATGAAAATGGAGAATATGTTATCAAAATCGGAGAAAGCAGAAGGGGTATTGAAGCTCGTTACAATGAACATAAATCCAATTATGAAGAATCTCTAATACTTGACTGTTTTTCAGTAAAACGAAGTAAGGATTTTGAAAGTTTCATCCATAATCACAATGATATTAAATTTAATCAAGTAAAAGATTTACCAGGTCATGAAAATGCAAATGAACTTTTTCTAATAGGAAAGAATTTAACGTACGGAATTCTATATAATATTATAAAGACCAACATTAAACAATTTGATGAAATAGATTATAATTCAATGAACTTAAAACTTGAAACTATAATGAACGCATTAACGAATCAACCACAACAATTATTAGAAGATAAAAACACAATAAATCAACTATTAGAAACACAAAAATTGCTACTTCAAAAGATAACAAACTTAGAAAAATCTAACAAAGACATCCTAGAAAAATTAAATTCTTCTCAAACTAGAACAACAACTAATTTTGGAAATCCATTGCCAACACTCGGACCACGACTGCAAAAAATAAACCCAGAAACCCTACAATTATTAAAAGTATACGAATCGGTTACAGAATGCATGAATGAAAACGCCAATATAAAAAGACCAAGTATAAACAAGGCTATTGAAGAAAATACAGTTTATTGTGGGTTTCGGTGGGCATTCGTTGATAGAGCGCTTGACCCAAATATTGTCCGTGATTTACAACCAACTAGAGAAACCAAAATACAAAATTTGGGTTACATTGCAAAATTAAATCCTGATAAAACCGAAATTCTGAATGTATATTTGGACAGAAAAACAGCCGCAATGTCTAATGGTTACGAATCCAACTCAGCTCTAGATAATCCAGTTAGAAATAATAGTATATCAAATGGGCATTATTATATGTTATACGAAAAATGCGATGATGAATTAAAGGAAGAATTTGTCAATCGGAATAATGGAGAACCTTTGTTATATAAGGACGGTGTTGGTCAATATGACGAAAATAATAATTTAGTAAAAGAATTTTCATCAAAATATGATTGCATTAAAAAACATCATATTAGCGAAAAAACTCTAGCGAAATGTTTAGATAAAAACGTTATTTATAACGGTCATTCCTATAAATCTATTGGAAGTAAACTTCAGTGTTTTCAATAGAAAATTGATTTTAACAAACAAAACTATTAAAATCAATACAAATTAAAACAATGTCAAGTTCCAGAGAACCTATTAAATATATCTATTTCCACAATACTACGGATCTGCCTCTGCAAATTTGTAGATGGATCACGGGTTCTAACACATTAAAATCCACACGTATTGGTCCAAACGAAAAACATCTACTCCATAGCAGTGTGGGTGAATGGCATATGGATTCTATGTTTGGTGATGATGTTGATTGCAAAATATGGGAAGCCGCTGGACTAGGAAAACACCATATTGTAGGTAAGTTTCGCTCTGAGCCCTGTATTCAGGGAAACTATTCCTGGATGGAATATTACGAGCCGTTTGATTGTGTTTATAGTGAAACTGATGGCGAAGTTAAAGGATTAATTACGTTTATAAAACATTAATAACTAGATGGTCTTCTTACTATAATTTTTTATCATAAACTGTAAAAACAAGACTATCAAACACCCAATATATAAATCAAATACGACAATTATTCGCTGATTTACTAACGATTCCTTACTATAATAGAACCAAGGTAATGCTACAAAGCCAAACGCCAATTGTCCAACTTGTGCCGAGGTAATATATATTTTATATTTGTTAATCATTGGCCGAATATCCTGAAACAATGACAAAAAATAATAACCATACATAACCGTATGAATGCCAGAATTTATCAACGATGCAAAATAAACACCTTCAAACTCATATACAAAACCCAAATGCCATACAATTGTAGCACCAATATGATGAAACTTCTGTAAAAATATGGGTTGTTTGTGTTTGGCATATAAAATCATTGTATCCACATATTCATAATATTTTGATAAATAAAACAGAAAAAGTATCCACCTCATAGATGGTTGATTAAAGTAAAAGCCTGATTCTAATGAAATTCCATTATTTATTAATGCCCGGAATAACTGGGAAAATGTATACAAACTAAATATATGCAAACCGAAATTATGAATAAGTGAAAAAGCGTATATGGCATTGGGACTAAAATTATGAAATCGTTTTGAGTCTAGTATTAAATAATTATTAGCTACTAATATTGGCACTAATACGTCAGACATCTCTATATATAAATATTGTTTTTTATTTATATATTTTTTATTTATGTTTACGGGTACTGCGTTTTGATTTCTTGGGTTTACGTGTTTTGCGTTGTTTCTTGGCTGTTTTACGCTTACCGCCATCTAATTTTGATTGACAATCCAATTTATTATATTCACTAGTTCTTTTTTCTAATATTGGCGTTAATGTATTTATAAGTTTATCCTCTTTTTCACAACTATAAAAATAAGACTTATTGCATCTTTTCTTATAAATATCAATTTTATTTTTAATAGTATCTATATATTTTTTAATTTTACGACAATCGCTTGCATTAATTGCTGTTTTTAATTTTTTTTCGGCGTCTTCATATTCTTTTCTTAAGTCTTCTAATTCTTCATCAACCTCTAGAGAATCAGTAGATGAAACAGTTTTCATAGATGCTGTTGACGCAGTTGACGGTGACCTTTCTTTAGTTTCTACTTTTTGTCCTTGAATGTGACTAATAATATTTATCATATTATTTAAACGGGTTTGAATATCCTCGTCAGTTTCATTCTTTAAATTTTCAATAGCAGTTTCTTTTGCATCTAATGATAAATTTCCGCTTATCCAAGCACCCCAACCATTTATTTTTCTACCTTTAAAATCTAAAAAAGGTTGTCCCAATACTGTTGTATTTTTTATTTTATTAATAACGTCGGAGTTTTTATCGGTAACAATAATTTCATAAAGATTTTCAACAAAAGCATTTATTATTTCATTCACATTAGGAACTGCTGTTATAATTAATGATGCAGTCCATTTCTTAGATAATAAATGAAATAACGTTTGTTCTGTATCTTCTCTTATAACAAGAGTAGCTATTGTCGGACAAATAATCTTATCAAACGGATAATCTTTTAATCCTTTTATAATATCTGCCTTTTCCTTTAATTTTAATAAATCAAAAAATACTTTTAAATCTCCATCAAAAGGCGTGGTTCCTTTTATACAATTTGGTTTATCTGCCATGATTTATATATTAAACACCCAAAAAAATATAAAAACGTAAAATACTAAATATAATAATGTCGCTTAATACTTCTACTCTAAATACCCAAAATGATTTGCTATTGAAAAATCTTATGGAATTCTACCAACATCGTGATAATCTAGATAAAATGATGCGAATTATTAATGGTGAGTCTAAAATTTCCCTTCGTATCGTGGATTGGTTCGTAACCAATTTTGCTAAAAAATATTACACTGTTTATGAACTTCCGTCTAAAACTACTGGTGATATGCAACGTTTCAAGGTATACAATGATTACAAGCTCAAATTAAAAGCGTATAGTAAGAAACGTTTTGACCCATTTTGTAGATGGGACCGCATATCAATACCATACGATGAATCAAAAATTATGGAAACCACAATTGGTCAATTGAACTTTTTCAAGTGGGCAATAGAAAATAAAATCGTGGATTTTATTGAGACCAATTATGCAGACATAGAGGATGATATGAATCACCGTAATAGTACGTCAAAACGCCGCAGCCCCACAGAAACCGATTCGGATAGTGTCTCTGTAGACAACACTAAGACGAGAAAAAAACGCGAAGAATTATCAGTATCTGCTTGCAAGTGCATTAAGAAAGAAACAGTGAAAATCATAGTAAAATTTAATTGATTCTTTGTTCAGTATCTAATTTGATATAAAGATAAATTACATTTTTATATTAAAACATGACTTCTTCAAATAGAACTATTTGTAAAAGTTTAGACAATTATAGTTATTTATGCTACAAAGGTGATACGATATCCAATAGTTTACTTAATTATGGATATTGGGAAAACAATCTAATAAAATATGCCGAAACTTATTTGAACGACAATTCTATAATTTTAGATATTGGTGCGAATATTGGAACATGGTCAATACCACTAGCCATAAAAAACAGAACTGTTCATTCATTTGAACCATATGATTCCTCTTTTTATTCACTATGTGGAAACATCTTTATAAACAATAAAGAGCAAAATATCTATCCACACCACGCAGCTCTTATTGATGATATAAATAAAAAAACAACTATGTATCTTCCAGAAAAAGCGAATATGGGTGGCTGTAAGTTAATTGAAACAATGGACGATTACAATAATACTAATTTGCACAGATATAAACTGCTTACATTGGATTCATTTAAATTGGAAAAGGTAGACTTTATTAAACTTGACGTGGAAGGACAAGAATTAAATGTAATAAAAGGAGGCATTGAAACCATTATGAAAAACAAACCAGTAATATTTTTTGAATGTTGGGATATAAATAGTCATCATTGGGATAAAATTCCAAACACACGATACGAATTGATGGATTACGTAAAATCTTTAGGATATACTATAAACAAAGTCAATATTGATGGGAATGATAATTATGAAGCGATTCCTATTTGTTAATGGGTGTAACCAGTAAATGGTCTGTCGGGTTTATATTTTTTATATGTTTTGTTTGTGCGGTCTATTATGTCATAACCTACACGAAACGGTATACTAATAGTTTCTGTTATTATTAATGCACAATACCATATTCCATCAGATACTGTCATCATTTTTTATTTGCGTTAGGGTAAATAAAAAATAAATTCAATTTTGTACTATCAATTACCACTTGTTATGGTTTGTTTCGTTTTCCATTGTTTCGTAAATGTATCTTGTGATTTGTTCAATCCATTTATTACCTTGGTCATTTGAATCTGCAGGATCATATGTTACATCCTGGTTTGTCTTTATTTTAAGAGCCATTGATTCGTCCGACATCCATTCATCATGGTACTTTTTACACTTCTGTAAATATTCCAAAGGAATTCCATCCTCACCTTGTCTACTGCGTTTTTGAACACGTTGTTTACACACTTCTGCATCAGCATCAATATATACTATTCCATTAAGTCCCACCTCATCTGAAAATTCCTTATAAAACTTTTGATATATTTGATAACATACATCGTCAATCTTACCATCATCATAAAGCATCTTGGCAAAGATACGTTTATCTGCAGCCAATGATCGTTCAAGAACTATTGCTTTGTATTTACCATTTCCAGTGTTTATTGCATGACGAACCATAGATAATCGTGTAGCATATGCCATAACCTGAAATGCAAAAGCATATTTATTGGGGTCCGCATAAAACTTTTGCAATATATTTTCGCCAGTTTGTGAGTCTTTAACGCTTTCCCACACATCTAGTGGCTCTCTCAAAAACAATATGGACTTATTTTGTTCTAAACGTTTTTCTAGGTTTTCTAAAATTGTTGTTTTTCCAGAGCCAATATTCCCTTCAATAGATATAATAACGGGTTTTGCTGACATGATGAATTGTTGTTGTTTACATTATTGTTATAAAAAATAAATCAATTTTTCATCTCCAAATCAAAGAAAAACAGTTGAAATAAACGTCCATTGTAAAGATTATTTCCAAAATAAGAGGATGCTGCATGAATCATCTGTGCATCAAACAATACTAAACGATTAAATCTATTTCCTACAACGTCAACAACATCAAATTGACTTTGGTCTAATACTCCAGTTGTAAAAACATCATTATAATCGTCATTTACCTTCATATTTTTCGTATTTTTAGAGCGATAAAATGTTGTACCGGATTCTGGTGGTGCATCAGGTGTTAAAAAAATAATTCCAGCATATTGTTGAATATCAGTATGATAAACCAATTGTTCTCCTGCAATACATGATTGGAAACAACAGTTTACACCATATTCTTCCCAATTTTTTATTTTACATCCTAATATATCTTCAAAGCGTGATTTCAAATTTGGAAATCTGTATACCTTCTCCGTTCGTTTTCCTTTATGATATTTAGGGTGTTCTTGAAAATTTTGTCGTAATGCAAAATCTCTTATTTGTTTCGGATGTTTATAAAAATTATCTACTACAATAAATGAAGGAATGTTTGACGAATTGGTATCATAAAATAAAAAATCAAACACGGTTTTCCATTCACCGTCTATTTTCATTTCTAAATTAAACAATTCTATTAATTCTGGTTGTTTCACGTCCATATTCCAACCACAATTTAATATATTATTATTATTGTATGTTCCATTATATACATCAGGACGAAGACATAGTTTAAATGTATTGCTAAAATTATCATAAAAAGTATTATTATTATAATTTACTCGGATAGGTAAAACACCTTGTATTTTGTGAAAACACCAACCAACTATGTTTATTTCTTCATCTTTTATAGAATATTCTTGAATATATCCTAGTACGTTATCAATTAATGTATTGTGCATTAATTTATTAATTTATTAGTTTATTTTAATGTATTTAAAATAACGAATTTAATATATCCAACAATAATGGAAAAAATTACCATCCAATATGATGGTGAAAGCACGACAATGTATTTGCATTCAAACCCAACAGATTATATTAGTGATATGATTAAATGTCATAAAACCTTTTATGAAGCTGGTCTATTAAAATTTTTGAAAGATAACTTTAAGGAACAAAAAAATATAATTGATATTGGTGCAAATATAGGTAATCATTCATTATTTTTTGCAGAATATATAAATTGTAATAAAATATATTCATTTGAACCATTTCCCAAAAACGCAGAAATATTTAGAAAAAACTTATACGACTATCGGGATAAATGTTTCCTGTATGAAAACGCATTAAGCGATAAAGATGGAAAGATGATTTTATATAATACTGAACAAGATAATTTTGGTGGGTTTTCACTTCATAAACAAAATAAAAGTTTTGAAGTATCTAGCGAAATAGATGTTGTAAAGTTAGATAATTATAATTTTAACGATGTAACATTAATTAAAATTGATGTTGAAAACCATGAAAACGAAGTTTTATTAGGAAGTAGAGAGACAATTCTTAGAAACAAACCTATTGTTATTTTAGAAAATAGCTATTATTATTTTAGTCACATATTCCCAAATCCAAATCCACATAAGGAAATATTTGAAGAATTAGGGTACTCCCGTATTTATTCAAATGTTTGTGAAAGTTCTATGGATATTTGGGCTCCTATATAAAATTATAATTGACGATTATAAATATAAAACTTTATTTATATTTATGTTATAATATCAATAAATGACCATAGGCATTATTATTCCTATATTAGAACGTTACGAGGAACTTTTATTATGTAACATTCACCTTTTACGGAATGAACTCGGATGCACATTACCAATAGAATTATGGCAGATTGGACAAGAAGTTAGTGACTTAACTCAAAACAAGCTAGAATCTGTGAAAGAACAATATAATTTATCTCTTAAAAATGTGAATGATTATACAGATAATCCAAACCATTGGAAAGGTTGGCAGATTAAAGCGTTTATTTTAAAACACACTGGATTTTCAGAAGTTATTTTATGTGATTGCGATAGTGTCTTTTTACAGAACCCTGAATTGATATTCAAGGACCCTAACTATATTTCAACAGGTTCTTATTTTTTTAAAGATTGGTTAAAACATAATCCAGAAAATAGAGAAATAGAAATACCTGCAAGACGTGCCTTTATTCTTTCATTGATGCCAGAAAGGAATCAATATTTCCCAGAAGAGTGGAATTATATTTATAGATTACCAGATACTGTACAGCCTATGTGGTATTATCAAGAGGCTGGTGTAGTATATTTAAATAAAGCTATGCATCCAGATATTGTAGAAACAATATATGAACTGAATGATAATCACGCTGAAACATATAAATACGTATATGGTGATAAAGAAACTTTCTGGTTAGCATTCTGTATGAATAATAAGCCCTTTTATATGAACCCTATTTGTGCTGAAAATTATATAGCCGATACGAGATTACCATGCATTGATATTCCGGGCACTTCTCCTAACGCATTTGGTCATTTCTATGGCAACCGATTCTTCTTTTCACAGAAAGGGTATCCACTTCGTAAAAACTAATGTTGGTATGAATTTTACGTAATTTATTTATTTAATTCCCATAATTCTTTTAATGGGGCGCATTTTTTTACCTTTTCTTCCATTTCATCATTCGTTAAATATGCCCATGGTTTATGAACACCAAAACTTTTATCTGAATAATAAGCTTCAACTGAAAATGTTTTTGCTTTCTCCATACTAGGTTTAAAATTGCTTACACAAGGATTCGCAAAATAAACATCTTCGTTTTCCGACCCACGCTTGCATTTGGAAATAATTTCTAACGTTTTACTTTTTCTTCTCAGAGAAAATCCACCGTTTCCTACTGCGTCTTTCCAAGGAGCACCTACATAATCATATTTAAGAAAGTCATCTATTAATTCATTATTTTCACCACATATTACTGAATCAGTCTGAAATATTAAAAATATTTCGCTAGGAATATTATCGTAGAATTCTTTGCTTGTTAATAAATCGTTATAATCAGCTATTGTTAAATTATCTACATTCAAATTTTTGGTATTAATTCTTTCTTTGTATTCAGATAAATCATTATCAATAATATCCATAATAAACTGTTTATTTTTGTTACCATACATGATAACAATATTCCAATTATCTGGTAGATTTATTAAAGCATTTTTTAATACAAAAGATAAAGCTTTATGTTTGCGAGGTTCAACTATAACGGCAGTATATTTCTCATCAAATCCTTCTTTCTTTTTTTTGTTAAATGAAACTAATCCTATTAGAGAAACTATAAAAATAACGAATAGTAGAATAACCAAATTATTTTTAGACATTTATAATATAATTATATTATAAATTACGTAATGTATTACACAATCATAAGTTTAATAGTAATATTAATAATTCTAGGATTCATATTTTATAAACTATACGAAATCAATAAAAACGTAACAATAAATAATAATTTAGACAATAAGACAAATACATCTATTGTAACTTATGAAAAACAAACTATACCTAAAATTATTATTCAAACATGGAAATCAAGTTCAGTACCTCAGCGTTATATGCAGCTTATAGAATCTATAAAATCTAATAATCCTGACTATCAGTATTTGTTCTTTACAGACGGTGATATTGAGGATTTCTTAAAACAAAACTATCCTGAATATTATCAAACCTATTTGAATTTACCAGTAAAAATACAACGTATAGATTTCTTTAGATATATTGCAGTGTATCATTTTGGTGGATTCTATATGGATTTGGATATGCTTTGTCTGAAATCTTTTGATAGTCTATTGAAATATAATTGTATATTCCCAGTAGACGAATTTATTGGTAAACACATGTGTAATCACCCCAGATATAAACCATATTGTGATAAAAACTATTATTATTTGTTAGGACAATATGCATTTGCTGCTGCCCCTAAGCACCCTTTTATTAAGATTCTCATTGATAAAATCCATACCAATATAAATAAATATATTAAATATGTAAATTTTGATTCAGAGGATTATGTTTATAAGACTACTGGTCCCGATTTCTGCACTGATTTGTATATAGATTATAAAGATAAAGATGATATTTTCGTAATTAATAATGGCCGCCGTCAATATTTTGGTGATTACGCCAAACATAATTACTTTGGAACATGGAAATAATTTTGTCATAATAATATAACTGGAATTATTATTATTATTATGAAATTAGATGTTTATCAATATGCATTTATAATATTAACTATATTATTTAGTATATTTTTTGTATTGTGCTGTATCCATACCTATTTTCCATCCGTTATTGAAGGCTTTGGACCATATACATTAATACCGCAAATAGATTGTGTTGGTAACGATTTAATGGGTGGTTCATCGGGTGCTCAAACTGTTGGACAATGCGCAACGGCTTGTGATAAAACTGGTGGTTGTAATATGTTTACTATGAGCAATGAAGGTGCGTGCCGTTTGAAATATGGTTGTAATCAAATGACTGGCAATCCATTAAAGTATTCTTATTTTAAGGTTGTTGGAGAAGTTACAGGTCCTCCTGGCGAACAAGGACCTAAGGGAAATCAAGGCCCTGGGGGACAACCAGGTAAAGACGGAGACCCAGGTGGCCCCGGACCACCTGGTCAAAATGGTGCAGATGGTGTTCAAGGTGTTCAGGGTGCTCCTGGATCTCCTGGCTCACTTGGTCCTGCTGGTCCCCATGGGCCTCCTGGTGATATTGGCCATCAAGGTGAAAAGGGTGAAATGGGCGAAATTGGACCAACTGGACCTATGGGTAATCAAGGTTTAGCAGGAACTGCCGGATCTGTTGGTGCACCAGGAACAATAGGACCTATAGGAACACCTGGCTTACTTGGACCAACTGGAGCACAAGGTGATAAAGGTGATAAGGGAGATACAGGCGAATTAGGTCCTGTTGGATTACAAGGGTCTGTAGGACCATTGGGACCAACTGGTCCTGCTGGAATCCAAGGACCAGTTGGACAAGCAGGAGAAGAAGGCCCAGCAGGGGCTTCTCCTGCAGGATTTAATATGACATCATTTGCGCCTACTGTTAGACCACAATAAACCAATTGTATAAAAAAAAATTATATCATAATAATATAACCGGAATTATTATGAAATTTGATATACATAAAATTATTTTTATAACGTTTGCAATAATATTTAGTATCTATTTTATGGTATGTATTACATATACCTATTTTCCAAAGATAATTGAAGGTAATGTATATTTTACAGCACCTTTTCTAGAATATAATGGTAATGATATTGATCATTGGAACACTAGTGATCCTATTTTTTGTAGAGATAGATGTAATGAAAGAAGTAATTGTGTTGGGTTTTTAACTTCAAATGAACACGATCACTGTTGGATAAAACATAAAATGTCATTAAGTGGTCACCATCGTGATAGAACCGCTTTTTTTAAAACTGGACCAGCACCACAAGGTCCCAAAGGTGATAAAGGTGATAGAGGTGATAGAGGTGAAAACGGATTAGTTGGTCCAGTTGGTCCAGGAGGCGCAGTAGGAGCTGCTGGTACTCCTGGACTAAACGGAACCAACGGAATTCAAGGCACCCAAGGACTAAAGGGTGACCAAGGAAACACGGGTCTTCAAGGAGATATGGGCCCGGTTGGTCCTACAGGAGCACAAGGACCTGAAGGACTTCCTGGAGGTGAAGGTGTTTCTATAACAGGACCCATTGGTCCATTGGGACCAACTGGTGAAAAAGGTGACCCAGGTCCAGGTGGGCCACAAGGTAATCTGGGTCCTCCTGGCGCACAAGGCGCTTCAGGAACACCTGGATTATTGGGACCAGTAGGACCAGCTGGTCCAGTCGGGACACAGGGTCCAGATGGAACGGTAGGCCCATTTGGATATACTGGTATGACTGGAAAAAAAGGCGGAGAAGGCAAAACAGGTGAGAAAGGTGATGTTGGTCAAACAGGCGCACCTGGTCCGGTTGGTTCACAAGGAATCGCAGGTTCTGCGGGTCAAGTAGGTTCTCCTGGAACAATAGGTCCTGTTGGTGAAAAAGGTGATATTGGAGAAAAGGGTGATAAAGGTGATATAGGTTTATCTGTTCAAGGTAATCCTGGTCCACCGGGTCAGCCTGGCCCAATTGGGTCAATGGGACCATTAGGACCTGCACCAGAAGGTTTTACTACTTTTAGCAGTTATTATAGTATTTATAAATAATTATTTTTTGTTGTTATAATATAAGTATAATAACAAATGTTTGGTATTTCTAATAAACGTATAATTTTTATATTAACCATATTGATTGTTTTAATTCTTTTATACTTATGCTACAAATATTATTTCTCTGTCATTCAGGAAAATTTTGATGAAATAAATGGAATAACAAATACAAAGGCGAACGAAGCAGTCAATATTCCTACTTTTAAAAAATGGACATTTGTTCCAAGCGCATCAACATGGTATTATCCACAAGTAAATGGCCACAGTATGTATCTTAGAGATATGAATTTTAGTCAATACAAAAACATCTCAATTTCATTTCTAATGCAGATTAATAATGGTAGTGACCAATGGAGGAATCTTTTTCATTTTACCGACGGTCCAAGATTAGGAGGTGACCATAATTGTTGCGATAAAGGTAAAAGAATTCCAGCTATGTGGATTTTCCCAGATAAGACAACAAATATGCATATCCGATTTTCAACAGATTCTGATGGTAATGATGGTATAGATACATCGAATTATACGTCAAACATTTCTTTTAATAGACCTTATTTTTTAACTCTTGTATTTAATAACAACAATTTTAATTTTTACATAAACAAAACAAGGGTTTGTGATAGAAATTTTAATAATATATTTGGAAGAAGAGATGACACATTAATGTATATTGGTGACCCATGGCATAGTAATAATAATGGAATTTTATTAAGTAACTTTACAATTTATGATGGTACATTGTCACAAGATGATGTTAATAAAATGGTAGATAAGTTACAAGAATCTCCTTTAACCGCTGGTCCTCCAGGTAGTCCTGGTAAAGACGGTACTCCTGGTAGAGATGGTACTCCTGGCTCAGCCGGTACTCCTGGCAGTCCGGGACCTGCCGGAGAGCAAGGTTCTCCGGGTTCGGCTGGCTCACCTGGAACAAATGGCACAAATGGTAAAGACGGTGCACCTGGGCCAAATGGAGCAGAAGGAAAACCAGGTGGTTCTGGTGAATCAGTTCCTGGACCTGTTGGACCACCCGGTGAGCCTGGACCAGCCGGAACCCCTGGACAAGTCGGACCACTAGGACCGGCTGGTCAAAATGGAGGCCAAGGACCTGTTGGACCACCGGGTCCAATTGGACTTAAAGGAGAACAGGGTATACCAGGTGAACAAGGTATACCAGGGGAAAAAGGTTCTACTGGTGACCCTGGACCAGCCGGACCGTTAGGACCAGCTGGTGTTGCAGGAACAGCTGGAGAAGTCGGGACACCAGGGACAATAGGCCCTGCTGGGCCAGCAGGTTTAAAAGGAGATAAAGGAGACCAAGGAATTAAAGGTGACCCTGGTATGACTGGACCAGTTGGACCTGTGGGACCTAATGGTAGAATTGGTGATGTAGGACCACCAGGAGGAGTTGGACAACCAGGTGGTTCTGTAAGTGGGTTTGGTTATGATGCATATACACCACAATAAATTAGTACATTAGTACATTAGTACATTAGTACATTGACCGTTTAGGCTTATATTTTAATATATCAAGCACTTTACTAGTTGTTGGAAATTCGTCCCTACCATAAATGTCTTGCATAAGCATCCATTCAAACATACCTCCCAAATACATATACACCTCAATAAAACCTAATGAAACAAATTGCCTGTATTTTTTCTCTACTGTATCATCGTTTGTGTTTTTACCATAAACTATGATAATTTTATCTCGTAATGTATATTGATTTAAAAATTCATTAATTATTCTTTCTTCCATACTATAAGTAACTGTGTTTGTTATTAAACAAACCTGTTCATCTATAGGTAATGTGTTTATCAATATATATCGTTCTTTGTTTTTTATTGCATATTGTATATCTTCAAACGTAGCTTTTTTAATGGGACTATTGAAAAACCCGCTGAACATGTTGTAATTAGTTAGTATTGTATTTTTAATTGTTTTATTACATAAAGATTAATATATACATAATGTATATTTAGTAATGACAGTTGTAAACAATATAGAAATTGATAACATACAATACCGCAGAAATGTTATCAAAGATGCAATTGCAAATAACGAACCAATTGAAAATAAATTAAATGTTATTGTTGTTGTCTCTAACCCCTGCTTATTTGCTCGTAGATATATCTTATTGAAAGAATTTGTTCAGCGTATGGAATTAGAAGAATCCAATATCAATTTATATATTGTTGAACTTGCATATGGTAAACAGCGTTTTTTTGTGACAGATTCAAACAATAAATGCCATCTTCAATTGCGCACAGAACACCCTATGTGGCACAAGGAAAATATGATTAATGTTGGAATAAAGAAACTTTTACCAGCAGATTGGAAAGCTGTTGCATGGATAGATGCTGATATTGAGTTTGAAAGTCCTACATGGGCCTTAGACACGTTAAAGATATTAAATGGTTCAAAGGATATTATACAATTATTCAGTCATTGTGTTGATATGAACCAATATGGAGAAGCTATGAATGTATTCCCTAGCTTTGGTTTTCAGTTTACGAAACAATTACCTTATAGTAAGAAACCAGTTAATTTTTGGCATCCTGGTTATGCATGGGCATGCACACGTAAAACTTATGAGCGAATTGGTGGTTTATATGAAGACGCAATTTTGGGGTCTGGTGATAATATTATGGCGCTTTCTATAATACAAAAAGCAAAGTATGCTATAAATGAACAGTATACTGAAGAATACATAAATTCTATTTTTGAGTTTGAGAAGAAAACCAAATTATTACGCGTTGGATATGTTCCTGGTGTAATAAGACATTATTATCATGGGTCTAAGAAAAACCGTAATTATGGAAACCGTTGGAAGATATTGGTAGATAATGACTATAATCCGAAACGTCATATTACTAGAGATGACAATGGAATAATAGTACCTAGTAGTCAATGTCCAGAGACATTGTTAACCGGTATCGTGGATTATTTTAAGAGCAGAAATGATGATGAAATGTATGAGGGCGGTGATTATAGCAAACGAATAAAGAGTTTTACTAGTATGAATAGTTTGACTAGTAATAATGAACCTCAAGAAGACACTAGAATTGTATCTACATTATTTAATGCATTTGATAGTTTTGTTAATACAGGAGAAACAGAAGAAGATAGTGTTTAGACAACAATAAAAGGAGGGTTCTAAAAGTGAACCTTGAAAAATTGAATATTATAAACCAGATTATAATATTCAACAACAATAAGTAACCCGTTAGCAAAAAATGGATTTTTCCCAAGATAAACTTACAAGAGCAGAATGGGAAAATATTGAGATTCCTGTTTCGCCTGATGAAAAGAAGATTCTTGAAATGATTATGCAAGGATTTTCAGATGTAAATATTCATTCAAATGAAACCCTTTCGTTGTTTTCCTATATCAAAATAGAAAAGACACCAGAGATTGAGTATTTATTGTATAAAAAGTACTTTGAAGAGTTTATCCAAGAAACTATGAAAAAGTATGGTAAAAATATGCCCGTTATTTCTAATCCTCTCGCAGGTACAGAGCTAAAATCCCTAAAAAGTGCAGATAATATCCGTATCCAAAACATGGACAACAATATCAAGGTCAATCGGTCAATCATTTATGAGTTTCTAATTCTTGACTTATGGAAAGATCTAGTACGTCAAATATCAAAACAAAAACAAAAATATGCATTTTATCTCTACACCCTATTACAACTAAAAAAGGTCACTATATCTCATATTAACAAGCACGTCATGGCCATTATTGATGAAACCATTGCTCATGTGAATAGTTTCACGAAAACTAGTGAAATCATTACAAATTCTTATGAGTTCATAGAAAAAAATCAATATCTTCTTAAGTATGAAGACAGGACTCTTTTCAAACATCAAAAAGAGCTATTTACTATTTGCAGACCCAGAGAAGTCCTTGTCCCCAAACTTGTTCTGTATACTGCACCGACGGGTACTGGAAAAACTCTGTCACCTATAGGACTATCAGATTCATATCGTATTATCTTTGTCTGTGTTGCCCGTCATATTGGTCTTGCTCTTGCCAAGTCCGCAATTTCAGTGGAGAAAAAGGTTGCTTTCGCATTTGGTTGCGAAACTGCATCTGATATCCGTTTGCATTACTTCTCTGCTATTAATTATACCAAGAATAGGCGTTCTGGTGGAATTGGCAAGGTAGATAATAGTGTAGGTGATAATGTTGAGATTATGATTTGTGATGTTAAATCTTATGTCACGGCAATGCATTATATGCTCGCATTCAATCCTGCTGAGAAGATTATTACATATTGGGATGAGCCGACAATTACTCTGGATTATGAACAACATCCTCTTCATGCAGTCATAAAGACGAATTGGCAAGAAAATAAAATCCCTACTTTTATTCTATCTTGTGCTACGTTACCAAGTGGCGATGAATTGAGACCAGTGTTTGATGATTTCCGTGGTAAATTTGATAATGCTGAAATCCATACGATTACTAGCTTTGATTGCAGGAAATCTATTCCGATATTGAACAAGGATGGTTATTGTGTATTGCCGCATTTCCTTTACCAAAATTATGACCAGATGGTGAATTGTGTTAAATATTGTATAGAAAACAAAACGTTGTTGCGGTATTTTGATTTGCGTGAGATTATCCGATTTGTGGAATACATCAATGTTGGTGGTTATGTGAACCCTGCGTATTCTATTGATTCGTATTTCGCTCAAAATATTACCGACATAACAATGAATAGTCTGAAGGAATATTATTTGAATATGCTTGTGCATTTAAATAGTGCTGACGATTGGCCAACTATTTATGGATTTATGAATGGCTCTAGAAAGAGAAAGTATGGTTCGTCTACAAGTGACGACATGAAAAAAGTGAAGAGTTTGGACATGCCTAGTCAACCGCCAAATAATGCGCTTACAAGAACTAACAGTGTTTGTATCCCACCTGCGCCTAATGTACCAACAAATATGCAAAACAAGCCGTCTGCTTCGTCTGGTATTCTTCTTACGACATCGGATGCGTATACATTGACAGATGGTCCAACTATCTTCTTGGCAGAAGATGTTAGTAAGATTGGAAGCTTCTATATACAACAATCTAATATTTCACCGAGTGTCTTTCAAAACATTATGACGAAGATTATTAAAAACGGTGAATTCATTAAACAAATAGAGAAGCTAGAAGAAATGATTGAGCTCAAGGAATCAAAGACAACTGACTCATCGGGCGCTGCCGCAGCAGATTTACGTAAAGGAAAAGGTAAGTCAGGTAAAGGTAATGATTCGGTTAGAGAGAGTGGCCGACTATGTAAGGAATCAGAGAAAATGATGGAGGAAATAAATAAGCTTCGCAAGGAAATCCGTTTGGTATCTTTGGACCCAATGTATGTTCCGAATAGCAAGCCACATCAACAGATATGGGCGCCTTTAGGAGAAGTCAGAGAGAGTTCTTTCGTTGCGAATATTGGCGAAGAGGTCGCAAAAGCAATTATGATGCTAGATATTGATAATAATCTGAAGGTGTTGTTGTTGCTTGGTATCGGTATGTTTACTGATATCAAAAGTATTGAATATATGGAGATTATGAAGATGCTTGCGTCGCAGCAACAATTGTTTATTATTGTTGCATCCACCGACTACGTTTATGGTACGAATTATCAATTCTGCCATGGATTTATTGGTAAGGATTTGACGAGGATGACGCAGCAGAAGACATTGCAGGCGATGGGTCGCATTGGTCGTAACAATATTCAGCAAGATTATACTATCCGATTTCGTGATGATGATATGATTATGAAACTGTTTGAAAAACCCACGGTTAATTTAGAAGCAGAAAATATGTGCGCATTATTCTGTAGTGATTAGATATTTAGATACTATAACTTTATAGACTATAATATGGTAATATTTATATATTTTTTTATCGTTGTTATATAGATAATGTCTGTTGCTCCTATTATTATTAACACTACCAAAAACAATGAAGAATTAGCAACCCTTATTACAAGTATATTAAAAGGTTTGGGAACCCCTAATAAAACTGAATCCACTATTAAAGGAGGTGCACCAGATGATGGATTAGCTAAACTTATTGTAAGTGTTTTAAAAGCATTATCAAATAAAGATGGTGCGGGTGCGGATATTGGTGCTGGTGCTGGTGCTGGTGCTGGTTATTTTTTTGGTAGTAAAAAACCAGGAGATCCAAATGATCTATTAATAAACGACATTCTTGATATTATTTTAAATATAGCAAACGGTGTTGAAATACCTAAGCCAGAGATAAATCTAAAAGACAAGATGCTATCAGGACTCGGTAGTCTGAAAGATAAGTTTGGTAGTATGTTTAAAGGTGTTAAACCCACTAACGTTGTAGAAGAAGAACAGGTTCCTGTTTTTAATAAAGAATGTAAACTACCTAACCAAAAAGGAGAACCTGATCCTATTGCAATGATCGATAATGAATGTATCGGTAGTCAAGGTACACCAAGTGAAAAAAATAAATAAAAATGTCTAAACAATAAAGTTATATAAATACAAAAATGTTTTTGTATTTAGATACGGACAAGTATACGGACAAGTTTATGAATAAAGAACCAAAAAAATATATTCTTGCTCACATAAAAGTGCCTATGGAAATAAATGAGGATGGAACGTTTGAAACCCTACCTAATTATTTGTCTATAAATTTTGAGAACTTAAAAGATTTACCTAGTCCATCTGATAATGACTATAATAATGACTATATAAAACAGCAAATCGTATCATTATTATCTAATAATGATAATACTGTATCTACAAAAAATGAAATATTAGAATCTAATGAGCAAAAATCGGAGCTTATTGAGAAACCATTAACTCTTTCTCAAATTGATTTAAACAATCGGAAACAAAAATCGCATATGAAAAACATAACATTCAAAAATAAACTACAATCAGTAAGTAGATTTACAGTCAAAAATTATTCTGAACTTAGTTCAAATAATAAGGACGTTGATTCGCTTGAATAGTAAGTGGCTCGGGAACAATAACGGGTAATTTCTCAATAATAGATAAACTTTGCAATGATTTTATTTCTGGACTTTGATTTGTCTTGGGTGTTACTAAATTCGTAGAACCGATTCCAAACAATTGTGTCTCAATATCTACGCTGTTATGTGCCAAATTCTCAGATGCAACCCTTCCTTGTAATAATCCATTACCAGGTAAATAACTTGACAATGGTTGGCCATAAGAATAACCTTTATTTATTAAATAGTCAACATTGTTATTGTTAATACTTTGTTCTGCGCTATAATTACCAGTTGTGTTTCTACTACGTGTGGATGACATTATATATCTTCTTATGATATTTTTTTCAATAAGACAATGTAATTATTATTCTCACTATTAAAACTATCGGGTGATTTAAAATAATCTACTAAACACGGTATAAAAGACAACATAAAATCATAAGAAAACAATACGACTAGGCCAATAGATTCTTCTTCTGATAAGAATTTACTTGCTGCTATCTTGTATACATTTTTAAATAAAGCATTGTCTTTGGTTTGCTCGTATATTTCATCCATAAATTTCTCAGCAGCACTGTCATCATAAGAAATTTCATCTTCTGTTTCTTCGTCCAATTCTTCTCGTGACCGTATTTCATTTATTTTTTCTTGATAATTTGTTTGATTCATTTCAAACAACTCACGCAAACATTGACGATAACTCTTGTTGTTATCGTAAATAATTGGCTTACCCGATAACCGTTCGTATAAGGTCATTACATAATAATAGTAAAACTGTTTATATTTAATTATAAAAACATTAATTAGAAAAAGGAGGGTTTAGAAGGGGAAAGTTACGGACTTGGTTCCTTTCATGGAATTCAAATAATAATTCCATATTTCTCTCTAAATGCACAGAAACAATATTATTGTTGTCTTTTGAATATTTCTCTAATAGTTCCTTTGCACCATATTGATGAAACCCAGGACAATCTACACGACGAATACTCTTATCTGATTCTTCAAACAAGTTCTGTAACCATTTATCGTGGTTTGCCTCTCGCACTTCTTTAGTTACCATTAATTGAATAAATTTTACTATACAACTTTGTGTAAATACAATACCTGGACCTCCAGAAACCCATGCGTTATAATCATTACAATATTTTGGATTATATTTTATCCAATTCAAGAAATCCCCTATCATATAGGGTTGGTCTTTATCAAAAAAAGATAAATACTGTTTTAATTTTTCTATATACAAATATGAATCATCATCTATTATCATAAACCAATCATAATCATCATAATTTTCTATGAAATAATAGAACATTTTGTATAAACTCATAGGATTATAAGTGAAACCTTTCTCGTATGGTCCGATATAAATATGTTTTTTTAATGTACAATTTGGATTGTCTGTAATAAATACTATATCTGATTGGTTACCCCATGTTTCTTCTATTAATTTCCCACGAGAATATTCATACTGTGTGCAAGTATGGACAAATACTATTAATTTCATTTTTTCTAATAACATAAATCTTTATTTTTATGTTATTAAAATATCGCAATTAATCTAGTAAGACCCACTAGGTCTGTTGTTGTTCTTGAATTTCTCATCATTGGACATATTGCGTGTTAATACACCGCCACGTACCCAACCGTCCAAAGCCGCCTCTTGAACAGTGTTAGCAGGATTATTAACATACTCCTCGGCCTTTGAATCTAAAGGAAAAAGTGAATATTTGGAGAAAGATTTCTCCATGATTGTAGATACACTCTTCTTATCATGAACCAACTCACCTTGAATCAATTGAGATTCAAGAGTGGGGTCGCAGCTTCCTCTTCCTAAATAGGGAACTGTTAAAAAAGGACGTTCTACTAAACTAAGTTTCTCCAAAGGACGTTCGCCTTCTGTCTTTAACAATAAAGCTGAATCAATATCAACTAATCCACCGTTTAATCCAGGACCGTTTGAAGTACCGCTAAACATAACAGTTGGCATTTGTGTGGCGAATTGAACATGGCTATCTGATAATGTTCCGCTAAAATAGTTTGATAAGGTCCAGTTGGCGAAACGTGTGTTGGAAACGTTACGTTGAGTTTCGTCTACTGAATCTTGGCCAAGATGGCCCATATTATTAAACATGTAGTTTCCGACGTATGCCATTTTATGAAATTCTATTTATATTATAGTAAGAGAAGGAAATATTATAGCAATTAATTTTTTATTAATTGTTATACTAAAATACAAACAATAAAGGAAGGTTCTTAAGGACAGGGGCCGCACAAGTACCGTAACCATTGGATTCCTTAGTAGAGTGTATAATGCGACATGTTTCTTGCGCAAGCAAAGTTATTTCCTTCCTTGCATGAAATCATACTACCGTAGCAAAATTCAGCAAATGCACCCTGGTCATTTGGTATAGTAGTGGATGGATTAGAACTAAACTGTCTCATTGACTGTTCAAATACCAAGTTTTCTCCTAAATCTTTAAATAATTTATCGGCTATATCTGGTTGGTCTGGATTTGCATCAACCACTAATTGCTTTGCTTCTTTTAATATTTTACCATTTATATTTTCATTAAATGCTGGTGGAGCAGGTTTCTTGTTAGGATTATAATCATAGTCTGTCATTAAAACATTTGAGAAAGGATTGTTAGAATCTGGTTCTTGAAACACATCATCGCGAATTGGCATATTATTATTAGCCATATAGTCTACTGCATTTGGACTAACGAATCCTTCCTTCTTACTATCTACTTTAGATTTTTCAATAGTATGATAATAATGCATTAAGAAAATAACACCCATTGTAATTAAGCCAATTAGTAAAATACGGAGATTTTGTGAAAACACGAATCCTAAAATAGTTAATACGATGATGGTTCTTGTTACAGCATTTAATTTTTGATTATACGACATTATCTCAATGGGGAAGAATTCAAAAATATACCTGTAGTCTAATAAAATATTCGGGTTCTCCCCCCAAAATTGTATAATTCTTTTTTTCTTACCATTCATATCATCATCTAATGTATTTGTAATTGGACCATTCAAAGATAAATCTGAAATATATGTCTCTGATTTTATTGATTTACTCATTTATTATATTCTTATATATAAGTTTAATATATTTATGTTATCATTTGAATCATAAATACATTTTTACTAAATGTTGTCTTCTATTTTAATTGGTTTCTTTAAACATCTATTATCAATCTCAAGTGTGTCACATTTGGTATCGTCAGGTACTATTTTTAATATGCATTTTGATTTTTCTCCATAAAGTGGTACAGTGCATCCTTTCTCCTTTATAAATGTTATTTTCTTTGCGAACCTTACCTTTCTCATTGTCTTATTTAACTTTTTATGTAATTTCTTATTTGATTTTGCACATCTAGCACGGAAATGTTCATATCTTTCTCTAACCATATCAAAAGTTAGACCAGATTTTTTACCCAACATCTTATTTACAACTTCATGTAGGTCATATATATATTTTGAAAAAGTTTTGCGTGATTCCATCTTTTCAACAGTTAATGGTAATTTCTTAAAGTTTTTAACCAGATTTTTACGGCACTTACCACATGGTAAAACATTCTGTAAATTTAATACAAAATCACGATAATGCTGTTTGTTCTCTTTAGTAGGATGAACTGGATAGTTAAAACTCATTGTATGTAAATAATGCCACATAGCTGGACCCCAGACACCAGTTAACATCCCATCATTACTATGATAATCATCTTCTGAATATACTGTGGTTAATTTTATTGTATCGTGTTTGGACATGTGACTTTAAACGAATATTACCTTTTATAATAGCAGTATAAAATATTCTTTACTAAATACAACTCCTTTATAAAAAAATAATTTAGTAAACTATTCGCTAATTTGTTTTATATAAAATATATTTACAATATATAAAATGGCTGGTCTAATTGAGGTTATAACAAAATATATTCGTCCTTACTATTACCACATCATGGTGTTTGTAGTTTTTATAATTTTTTTAACAGTTGGTGTTTATGCATACAATAGTATTCAATCACAACAAAAAAACAAATTTTCCGATGTAGCTAACGCAAATCGTCGTAACAGAGACGCAATTGTTTATTTTTTCCATGTTGATTGGTGCCCTCATTGCAAGAAAGCTCTCCCTGAATGGAAAAATTTCGTATCAAAATACGATAACAAAGAGATTAATGGATACCGAATTAAATGTGTAGACAAAGACTGCACTAAAGAGACTAGTGATATTACAGAATTAATTAATAGATACAATATAGACTCTTATCCCACTATTAAATTAATAAAGGATAGTAGTACAATTGACTTTGAATCTAAGATTACAGCTAGCTCTTTAGAAAAGTTTGTTAACACTATGTTAAATTAATCTAGGTTTAACCATTTCAATACCAAGGTTTATTAATTTTATTCTCTCTTCTGCATCATTTAGAAAAACGCTCATATTATAAAGTGATGTTGGCTCAGAATGAACAATATATTCATTTGGAATATTCCTAGTTTTATTTAAAATTAATAATTTATTTGTGTAATTTCTCAATAATATACTTAAAAAATCTATTAATGATGTCTTTTCATCCATTGAATGTTTATTGGTTATTATATTTTCTTTACGCAAACCCAATATCTCATTAGGATTTGCGCCATTATTTATGCATTTTTCTAATGAATAATTTTCTATTACTCCACCATCGCAATAACATCCATCTTCTTTAAAATAAGGCGAAAACATTACTGGTAAACACGCAGAGCTATAAACTACTTCAATAACTTTCCAATCTGGATGTGTTTTATATGAAAAATCTATTAACTGATTTGATACTATTTCTGTAGCAAATATATGAATTTCTATATTTGTTAATTCGTAAAACTCTTTCATTGTAATGTCCAATGAAATATCTTTGCCTTTAAATAAAGGCGAAAATGTTTCCTCCAATACTTTAATATCAAAGATTCCTCTTTTATGATACGACTCTATTATAGAATACATATTAAATTTATAAACGTTTTGCCATGGACGTTTTATTAGGTAATCATCTATTGTTGTCCAATCATAGTTTAAACATAATATAATTGCTATCACTGCACCAACAGATGTCCCATATATACTTTTTATATTTTCGTATTTCCATACCCCCTTGTTATGGGTTTCTTTTAATATACCATAGTACGAAAGTCCTGTAGCTCCACCTCCTGCAATTACTATATGTTTTATTATAGTTTCTGAATCTTCCTTATTCTCTATTGATTCGTCCATATTATTAAACATTTACGTCTTTTTTCTATATTTTTTCTTTACGTAAACTATATATGTCTTGTTTTTTAACGGTAGACGACGAAGAATTTGTAGGAAAAATTAATATTGATGAGCTGTATTATAAGAAACAACAAAAGGATTTGAAACAATTAGCTATCTTTAATAAAATATTAAATCGTGTTCAAAAACGTATCCTATTTACATCTAAAAACAGAATAGATGATAAGCATGTTTGGTTCACTGTTCCTGAATACATATTTGGTGAACCAATTTACGACCAAGGTGATTGTATAGGTTATTTAGTTAAAAATATACAGGATAATGGTTTTGATGTTCGCTATGTTCATCCAAATACTCTTTTTGTATCTTGGGCAAATTGGATTCCTTCTTATGTCCGAAGCGAGATTAAGAAGAAAACTGGTAAAATAATAGATGAAAAAGGAAATGTTATTGAGAAAGAAGGTGATGTTGATAATAGTGACCCTACTTCCCGAATATTAAATGATAAAAATAACCCCAATCAAAAAGAAAAACGTGAGTATAAACCTATTAATCAATACAAACCTACTGGAAACCTGGTATATAATCCAGAGATGTTTGAGAAGTTAGAGAAGAAGGTAACATTCTAAATATAATAAACAATTACATCATTGTTATACATCCTCATTTTTTTCTCGCCTCTTTTTTATTAATGCTAATTTGTCCTGCATAGAATATTGGAACATGATTATAAATATTGTAAAAAAGGCACCGCTCTTTAATTCTTTTAATTGTTTATGGACTAATCCATTTATACCATCTAAAGGCGATGGTATTAATTCTACAATATTTCTACCTATGTATATTACTACTGCAATGCATACAATCTGTGACAATACTTCCAATAATAATACAGCATTTGTTTTTTTAATAAAATCTAGGCCATAAAAATTTGTAAAAAAGACGTTTAAATAATAACCAAAACAATACGCAATAGAGAAAAATAAAACTGCAACAAAGGCAATATCTATTATTTTTGTTATTCTAAACAAAATATTGTTTGATGAAAACACCATTATATATTAAAAACATAAAAAAACTTGTAAACGAAAAATTGATTTAATTAATGAGATAAACAATAGTTAATAAGAGTTAATAACGAATGATATCAAAAGAAAAAATCTTTATTACGGTAAAACTACCAAAAATTAAATCTGATGAATCTTTACATATGTCAACTTCAGATTCTGTTATACAACTGGCTCAAAATTCCCATACCAAAACCAAAAAGAAAAAAGTTGAATTATCTACAACGGATAAATCTAAACTATGGGATATATTTGATGCTGATAAGAAACAAATTGACACTGACCCATCTAATATTGAGTGTGTCTATTCAGAAAAATCCGAATTAGACATATGTAATCTATGCAAATCCAATCTAATGATTATGGAGAATGGGTTTCCAACATGTGTGAACACAGAATGTGGTGTTATTTACAAAGATATTTTAGATTATTCACCAGAATGGAGGTTCTATGGAGCAGATGATAAAAACACCAATGACCCTACCCGTTGTGGAAACGCAATAAATCCACTTTTAGTTGAATCCTCCTTCGGTTGTAAAGTTCTGTGCAATACAAAATCATCCTATGAGATGAAAAAGATTCGTAAGTGGACGGAATGGCAATCTATGCCTCATCGTGAGAAAGCACTTTATGATGAGTTCCAGTTTATTACAGTAATGGCGCAAAATTCTGGTATGCCCAAGATATTCATTGATAACGCTATGATTATTCATAAAGATATTTCAGAACAGAAGATGTTTAGGGGAATTAATCGTGACGGTATTAAAGCGGCGTCCATCTATATTTCCTGCCGTTTAAATGGCTGTCCAAGAACTGCTCATGAAATTGCCGAGATATTCCATCTTGATAAGACTAGTGCAACCACTGGCTGCTCAATGGCTGTAAATATTCTCCATAACATTGAACGTAATATAGAGCCTTCATTACAGACAGATTTATGTTTTACTCTTCCTAGTTCATTTATTGAGCGTTACTGCAGTCGTCTCAATTTTAATCAAGAGCTTACTATGTTATCTAAGTTTGTTGCTAATAAAATAGAAAAAAATAACATTATTACTGATAATATTCCCCATGCTATTGCTGCTGGAATAGTATACTTTGTTGCTCAAAACTGTCAGATGAATATTACCAAACAAGAGATTAAGACAGTATGTGGTGTAAGCGAAGTTACGATTAATAAATGTTTCAAAAAATTAGAAATATTAAGAGAGAGTTTACTACCGTCTGCTATTCTAAAGAAATATGCATAAATATATTTTAGGAGTTTATTCTCATTTTTTATGGGATTATAGTATATATTTTTAATGGAACAAGAGCCCACTAATGAAAACATGACTGAAGAACAATTGGCTGCTGCTGATGCAGAGGCCGCTCAAGCTGCTGCAACCGAAGCCGCTGAGAAGGCTGCTGCTGAAGCCGCTGCAAAAGCTGCTACTGAAGCCGCTGAGAAGGCTGCTGCTGAAGCCGCTGCAAAAGCTGCTACTGAAGCCGCTGAGAAGGCTGCTGCTGAAAAGGCTGCTGCTGAAGCCGCTACGGAAGCCGCTGAGAAGGCTGCTGCTGATAAGGCTGCTGCTGATAAGGCTGCTGCTGAGAAGGCTGCTGCTGAAGCCGCTGAGAAAGCTGCTACTGAAGCCGCTGCAAAAGCTGCTACTGAAGCCGCTGAGAAGGCTGCTGCTGAAGCCGCTGAGAAGGCTGCTGCTGAAGCCGCTGAGAAAGCTGCTACTGAAGCCGCTGCAAAAGCTGCTGCTGAAGCCGCTGCAAAAGCTGCTACGGAAGCCGCTGAGAAGGCTGCTGCTGAGAAGGCTGCTGCTGAAGCCGCTGAGAAGGCTGCTGCTGAAGCCGCTGAGAAGGCTGCCGCTGAGAAGGCTGCCGCTGAGAAGGCTGCCGCTGAGAAGGCTGCTGCTGAGAAGGCACAAGCTGAAGCGCAAGCAAAAGCGGTTGCTGAGAAGGCACAAGCTGAAGCCGCCGCTGCAGAAGAGGCCCAACGAATAGCCGCCTTTGAGCAGGCAGCCAAAGAAGCAGCTGAAAAGGAGGCTTTGGAACAAGCTGTGAAACAAGCAGCCTATGAACTAGAGCAAGCTGAACTAGCGGCACTTGGACCCATACCCAAGTTAGTATTTATTGTACCCTTCAGAAATAGAGCAGACCAAAAAAAAGTATTTGATAACGTTATGCCTACTATTTTGGAAGACATTCCTTCAACAGATTACAAAATATATTTCGTCCAGCAATGCGATACCCGTGATTTTAACCGTGGTGCTATGAAAAACATAGGATTTTTGGCTATGAAGGAAAAGTATCCCAATCACTACCAGGACTTTACATTTGTTTTTAATGATGTAGATACTATGCCACGTAAAAAGAATATGTTAAACTACAATACTCAAGTTGGAACAATTAAACATTTCTATGGACAGGAAAATACCTTGGGTGGAATCGTATCTATCAAAGGCTCTGACTTTGAGAAAACACTTGGCTACCCTAATTTCTGGGCATGGGGATATGAAGACAATATGTTGCAAATTCGTGCGCTCAAATACGGATTAATTATTGACAGGTCAACGTTCTTTAAAATTGGTGACCCAAACATTCTCCAATTAAATGAAAATTTGAATCGTATTATTAATCGCGACGAATTTAATAGATATGTTAATTACACATCTGAAGGTTTCTCCACTATAAACGGACTTGTATATGACGTTGATGATTCAAATAGGTTTATAAACGTTACTCAATTTAAAACAGAGGTTGATAACAATCCTTCCGGAAATCAATTGTATGATTTACGTAAAGGAAATAGACCATTTAATGTGAATCCAGTTCAAGCACGAGGTCGCAGAGGTTCATTAATGAGCTTAAGACTATAAGTTTACGATTAAAAGTTTACGATTAAAAGTTTACGATTAAAAGTTTACGATTAAAAGTTTACGATTAAAAAAATTGATTTAATAATAATAACTTTTTATTAAATCACAAACAACCCAAGAACTTATCAAGATGATTGAGTATTCCGACGTTTATAGGCAATCAACCAATTCATTCAATGGGAACAATCCCAGGAAGAATAATAAATCAGAAATTATAAATTTTAAAATTCATCTACTTAACAGAAAATTAAACATTTCAGTAAACAAAGAGAAGTCATTAGAAGACCTTTACATTTCTATTTACAACGCAGTTTATCCAGAGTTCTCTACTGAAAAGAATATTGATGTTATTCCTCCTGCCGGAATATCCTACGTCCCTAGACTATATAATGTTGCTATTGCGAATGGAAAAACAGAAACTATTCATACGATTCCTTTGCATAAATTTATAACTATCTCTAGTTATATAAAATCTAATCCAGATTGCTTTGTTTCAAGTTCTATGTTTGGTAAAAAAATTTACACAATTTATGTAATTGACGAGTACGCAATAGTAAATTTAGATAAATACGCAAATAATAAAACGCTGTTTCAAATGATGTTCTCTTGTTATTATTCAAAAAATATAGTTTCTAACAGCCTTCATTAACTTCTATTAATTTAAACGTCAATCCTACGTCTTCGTATGTTTCCCAAACACCAGATATTTTTATTATAAACTGAATATTGGATTTTTTTATATCACCTGAATTATAGTCTCTGTACAATTTCATACTACCGTTATACAATTGCTTTGACAAAAACCCCGAAATTTTAGACTTACATTTAGATAAATTTTTATAATATTCAATAATACGCATTTCTAGTTTTGAAAATTCCTGTACAACATTGAGATTACTACTTTGATAAGGATTGAATTTTAATATAACCTTTGAACCAATTTTTTCAATATTAAAAGATTCAATAGGAAAAAGTATATACAATCCATTCATCGTAAAACAATCATTAGAATATATTATTTTGGTGAAATTCCCATCCATTATAATATTTGTCTTTTTATCCAGAAAATATACATTAGGCAACGTTACCTTTGGTAAATCTATACTTATATTCATTGGCTACAATAATTCAACTATTATATTTATCTTGTTTTTATTAATAAATATAATAATATAGTATAGTATATTATTATAATGTCGCAATTTTTAAATATAAATGAAATCGCATTGGCGCATGTTCCTATTGTATCTTGGAAAGGTAAAACATTTACGCAAATTACATCATCTATAAAAAAGAATAGTGGTATTGTTACTGGTTCAACTGTAACAAATTCAGTATATAAGAAAGGAAAATTTGTTGGCATTTTAACTAGTCACCCTAACTTTTTCTTACCTAATCCATTAAAAATATACCGTAGAGAGATTGCAAATACAATTGATATGTCTAATTGCTATCAACGTAGTTCTATAAAAATTGATGAATTTAATAGACCCGGTGGTTCCATAGTTAATACTTCCGTAAGCGAAATAAATGGTTTAGTAAATACATTGGATTTTACTTTAAAAAATAATGTATGCGAAGACCCTGGAACATGTTCAGTCTTTTTATCACCAGCTGATAACGCAAGACGTCGTTGCAGAAGCAGTGGAATGATCAAAAAAAAATATAATCCTGCCAATAACTTTTCTAGTTATTACACTGATTCAAAACAATACTTAGTTAGTAGAAACAAAACCTTTTTGCAAAATCAATACAATTATATTCGTGTTGGAAATCCTTTACTCAAACCAAGCACTGGTTTAGCAGCTGCAAACATTTATTCTCCAAATGGTCTTCCAGTCTGTCCAAAATTTAATATTGCTACCGATTGCAGTTTCAGTTATCAATGGGTAGATGCCGTATATTATACTGTTGATATACCTGCTGGCTATTATGATGCGAACGATTTTAATGGAAAATTTCAATTTGCTATGTCACAGAACTATCATTTTGTTGTTAATCAAGCAGGTTCTAAGGTATTTTTATTAGGAATAGTTTATGACGACATTAATGACATTATAGAATTTCAATGCTCATGTTATGATAATGTTAATTTCCCATCTAATGTTTTTTCGGCCGATATTCATGCAAGTCAAACTTGGACTCAACGTGGATATGGTACTGGAATATCACCACCAACTCAAGGAATCGGTACTTCGGTAACACCCGGAGTCCAGTTTTCAAATAGTCAACTTCTAACTGCATTAGGACTTACTACCACCAACTATCCTATCAATATTCCTCCCAATCCTATATCGGTTGGAGTTGATCAAGCAGGATCTAACACACAAATTTATACAAGCGGACAAGTTTATACTTCAAACGTCAGTCCAGGTCTTAAAAGCGTTTATAAGAAGATTTACTATAAGCCAAACAATAGTCAATTTGGTCAACAAGGTGCGGTTTCTAGTAGTTCCTTAATTAGTAGGATTAAATACCATGCCATAAATACTGCTGCACATAATACAAGCGGTAATATTTTTGGCTCAGATGCAACTAAAGCATTTGGAGGAAATATATCAAATGCATTATCGTATGGTGTATCTGAAAACCCTTATACAATGAAAGATAAGATTGGATATCCCAATATAACATATCCATCTTTTTTAAAGGGGTCAACTGTTCAGAGAAATTGTATGGAAACGCACATTAATAGTGGTGTGAAATTCCCAAATTAAGATTATATTACTTAAATAATTTGTAATATAATAATTTACATTAATTCAAACGATGTCTCAGAATTTTGAAAGCTTCTCAAATCATTACTTAAAAATACATTAGACTGTATTATACCTTGATTATAAGGAACATTATACTTGGTGCACCATAAAATACATTTCTCAATATTTACGTTAATCAAATTATCTATCTTCTCTTGTCTATGTTTATTATCAATAAGAGAAATTGTAAAATGGATATTTTCTATCTGTTGTTGACCAAAAATTGCATTATATTCTTCTAATCTTACCAAAAAATGCATTGAAATTGGAGTGTTTAGAAATCTATGAATATATAATTCAGTGTTAGATGTGGTTGATAACAACATTTTCTCAAAAGCTCTGTAGATAAAGGGTGCGAAACTTTCAAACGGTATATTTGTAAAACCCTTGCATACTATATATTTCTCAGAATTAGCATATCGGCTAGTCTGTGGTTTTACTATATATACCTTATCATAAAATGATGATAATATATATAATAAATCAATACTGTGTTGCATAAACGTATCAAATAATTTTAAAATAAAACATCCACCTCGTTTCTGCATTGAAAGAGCGTACATTACTTGTGCAAATAATAACTTTGATATATTTATTTCTTGATTGTTGAAGTCCATTGAGAAATCAAAACCTCCATCTCCTGTTATCAAATCCATAGTAGACCCATATTTTTCTCTGCAATGAATATAATTATCCATAGATAGAATATTACCTGTTTGGTCAGCACCAGTTTCAATAAAAACATTCTTGTTTTGACGCAGAAATTGTTCGGTCTTCTTCCAACCAGGTATATTTGGATCGTTGTTTTCATCTATAATTGTCATTCCTACGTATTTATCATGTGGACATTTTCTTAGTCCAGCCAACGCTTCAATAAATCCACCAGGACCTTCTGCCAAATGAAAACTACGAATAGGTCTTGAATCAAAATTCAATTCAAATATACTTACCATCTCTATCATCTTGAAAAAAGAACGAGATATTGGTTTATATTTGGATATACACTTTTTCTTAAAGGACAATTGCGTATGAATATATTCGTATGGATTTGTATACTTTTTAAATATGTCCCAATCTTTATCTTTGCTTTCTATCTTCTCTTTCATATCATATAAGTATGTTGATAGTGAGTATGATATTACTGGTTTGGGCATATCATCTTTCTCAACACAATCAATATATTTATGAATTAGATAACTTGTCTTTGGTAATAAATAATATGTCATTGGTGGATATATTATTTATAAAATAGTGTTTATATATTTTATTTCTTAACTGTTATCATTATTTTTTCTTTACTAATAGACACAGCGGGTTTTTGTGATTGCACAGGTACTTGCATAAGCTCTGGTACTTGCACAGGTACTTGCATAAGCTCTGGTTGCTTTTTCAATACTAATCTTTTCGTCTTCTTAACAATTTGTTCTTCATCCCGTTCATCACCTTCTTTTTTTTTATCTTCTTTATCTCTCTCCTCTACAGCTTTTTCCAGCTCTTTCGCTTCTTCCTCACCGTGTTTATCAGCAAACTCCGTCTCTTTCAATATAATATGTGCCATTTTCTTAACATCTACATCACGTACCTTCTTAAACGCAAAGTAACGATTCATAAATGAAATACGCTTCTCTTCCGGCGACATATACATTGCTTTTCTGTAGTTGGCTTCTCCTCGTCTGTTACCCTTCAATTCTATTTCCATCAAATTAAACAATTCTGAAAACATACCTGAACCATTAGGTAAATTCATATGTTTAGCTTCATCTTTTGTAACCAAAACAAACCCATAATCCTCCATAATTCGTGTGAAATATTCAAAATTCACTAGATACTCACGGAAATATTGGTTAATACTCTCTTGGAATACATTAATTGAATAACCTAAGCTCATGTCTTCGTCAGGGAATCCAGTTTGGTCATACATTTTAATAATCTCATATATTTTACGACCTTCTTTCATAATCGTAACACCCTCTTCGTTTTTAACATTCTTCAATAAATTAAATACAGTTTGACCATCGTAACATGTTCCAACATAATAGCCACCAATCCTGGTACATTCGGTAATATTACGCAATAATTGGTGAAACGTATCTTTGTTCTTAAACATATAATGCATTGCGAATTGACATGATGTAATATTAAAACCAGATTCAGCAACACCATATTGATTGTAAACACCCTTACCCAATAGAGAGACATCCTTAGCACCTTGTCCAAAAACTGCCTTAGTAATTTGCTTATCTTTTTCTGTGGCCAATGCTTGTCCACTACGAATATTTAAACCACTATCACCATTCACAAAGAGCGCTTTTGGGATATCCTTTACAGTTCGGGCTTTATTCAAATATCTTGCACATGCACCATCCATTTGATTATGAACATTGTCTTTGGAAATATCAACGCCAAATACGAATGATAATTTCGCATCTATCCATTTATTCAAATCTCCTGCCTTACCAACCGCAATATCAATAAGTGTATCTCCTCTATGCGAAACACCCATAATCAAATTTTTCTTTACATACAAATTATGGAAATCACGCAATGCCTGAGTGCTTGTTTCGTCATTAGAACGGTTATAATAAACTTCGTCATCTAGGGTTCGTTCAGGAATATTATCGCCTGTGCAAATCATATCCTCAGTAATAGGATGATGGATAGAATACCAGTTGTTGTTTGCTACTTTATACGCATTACCAAAGTTGTCCTTAGTTCTGCGTAATTGGGCAGTTTTATCGTATCTCACCCTTATAGGTACCCATTTCCAACCATCTTGTTTTGTATGGTCGTACTTAAATTCAACAATCATATCCTGTTCAAAGTATTCGCCCTCTTCTGTTCTCATAAACATTTTGGTTCCATCCTCCTCCATCATAATATTACAGAAACATGCATTAGGGTCGTAAGGATTTGTAGGAACAAAGGGTGCTGGCTTGTAATTCTTCTTATAATCCATTGTGTTTATACTTTCGTAGGTCACGTCATTTATGAGGTCTTGGAATGGATTCACATATCCGTCAGTTCTAGCATCAAACCCTACATGAAGTACCAATGTTTTATATTGCAATACTTCTTGAACACCCTGTAAATTACGCCCGTCTTGGAAGATATGGTGCACTTCGTCTTTACCCGTTTTGTCTTTTTTGGTTGACACTAAGAAATCAATTGTATTGAATTCAGCTGGTTTCCACTTAAATGAATGAGACCATGTAATCTTGGATAGTTTTCCTGGTGGTGCACCTGGTCTAGTTGCTCCAACTGCCATATTTCCTGGAGTAAATATAAGACCATCCGTATTATATTCGTACGTTCCATCCTTAATGTCGGATAAAATGCTTAGACAACCATCAAATATAGTTGTATTCTCACCTGTTGCTTTAAATGTCTTGCACTTTACTACAAAATCAGCTGCTTGTTTATTTTCCTTCGGTTGCACTTCCTTCTCTGTGCTTTCTAAAATAGATATGGGTTTCAATAATTCCACGAATTGACTTAATAATTGTAAACGGTACTTTTTTTCTTGCTTCTCTTTTTTATCTTGATCATCACTACTCTCTTTTTCTTCTTGCGAAGCCTCATAATAATCAGGTATAAACGGGAATTCTCTGGCAGATTTATTGTTTACAAAATAAATATCAAACGCTGCATATAGATTAATATAAACACCCTTTTTATTGTATTTGATATGCTCACCATCAATAATACTATTAAATATGGTCTTCTCTGCGGTTTTGGTTCCTGTAAATATAACTGTCATGTTTGTGTCAATCATATAAATTTTACCATCGTCAGAAACATACAATAATTTACGGTCACCGTCTGCTTTATCAGTAACGGTAAAATGTTTACGAATATTTGGCATAGTTGACCCCTCTTGTTCTGGTGCAACATTATCTAATTGCAATGTAAACGATGAAGGTCCAATGAAATCGGACGAAAACACTTTACGTTGTTCATGCTTCTCTCCATGAATTGTTTTCATGTATTGTTGTAAAATATTCTCTTGCTCTGGGTAAGAGATAGGAAACTTAGTTCCTTGTAGACCACTTAAAACAATACGAATTGCCTTTCTCAGCGAGTTCAGTACCTTTGGTACGGTGTTAAACGCCGTTCCTGGACCCACTTTGGTATTATCAACCTCCAATTCTATTTCGTATTGTTCCATATTGGTGAAAAGTCCTGCGTCTTGTACTGTATAATGTGGGATTGGAATTGGGTTTTGTCCCTGAGTTTTTGGAGAAGACTTTACAATACTAATATCAGCAACAATTGGCGAATCATCATGATAGAATCTAACACGATTCATACTACGGAATATCTTCTTGGAATCCGCCCATTTTGAAATAATATTGCGTGCAGTATCTGATTGTGTGTTGTAATCCTGCTCTGTCTGAAAGGATACATTGAAATTGAAATCATCCATCTTAAGACGTTCAATAAAACTGCCATCCTTACGCATCGCAGTCATTTTCCTTGTAAACTTGACTTTATTAAACAAGGTTGATGGCATGTTAATCACACTTTGGACACTATTAGTTCGGCAATATTCTTGAATTAAATCTGTACCTACCAATTCAGCACGAATAGACATCTTTGTTTTTCCTGTTCTTGGGTCAACAGATTCAGGTATAATTCTCAACATTTGAATACCATCGGGATTTATTGTTTTAAACCCACACGAATAAAGCTGTTTTACCACATTATCATAGTCTATTTTAGAAATAGGCCTAGTAACTGATTGTGTTTTGATATCTTTTCTATTCAATGTGCCGAACCTAATTTCCAATTCATTTGCCTTGTTATGACTACGAATTAAAGGGTTACTCTCTAAATACTCTTTTACTATTTGCTCAAAAGCTTGTGTCTTTTGTTTGATAGATTCCTGTTTGAGTGGTTCCTTGTCATTCTTTTCCATAATATGTAATTGTATATAGTAATTATATATTATTTTCCCTTTAATTCAATTTTCTTGAGGGGAACTAATAGTTTCGTTCCTTGTCCCTCTGTCCCCTCCTTTCTAATCCTATAGCCAGGTGCATGCTTCACTAATCTCCTGATACAAATCCGTCTTCTTATATTTCTTATTGTTCTCATATATGCCCATCTTCTTCGCCAGTTCTTCTAGCTCTTCAACCTTGTAATTACTAATGGATTTCAATGGTTTCAAATAACTTTCTAAACATATCATTTTATTCTTCATATCAGTAATCTCATCTTGAGTGAGAGGCTCGGTTTTTACCGAATATTTTCCATACGCATCTTTATACAATAGATAGGTTGGCAATTCATTATCTTTATCTGCCGTAAATTCCAACATCAATAGCTTCGTTGAATTCACAATAATTAGATTGATTTTATAATATACCAAAATAGCCATCATAGAATTCATGCTCGTATCTTTTTGACTTGTCAACAATTCAGACAATATCTCTTGCACAGCCGCCTTGGTCATTTTCGTTCCAGTAGTCTTCATTGTATGCGGATTTTTCGTTATAAAGTCACCTATATGTTTCTTTACTTCCAATTCTTTCACACCATAATTGCGGTCAACTTCTAAGTATTCACCATATCCAAAATGAATAATAAACAGACACCAAAAGAGCGTATCTGATTGTTTTGGACTTATCAAATCTTCTTTCACAGTTATTGTATTTGTGCATTCTTGGATAGGTGTAAACACCAGAGGAACTTTTACCAATGGTTCACGAATTTCAATATATTCTATTTGTTCAATAACATCAGAATTACACGGTACGTCCTTTATCTTATAATTAGATCTCAAAAGAATAGCTGCTTGATTTAGTTTTGTAAACATGAAGTCACGTAAAACATTTAAAACGTTATTGATGTTTAAATGTTCTCTTTTAATGAAGAATATTGAATTTAAAAAGTTTGACATTACTTGGTCAATGAACTATATAATATCGTGGGATTGTCTTTATTCTCTTTTTCAATAAAATATGCGTTTTTAAATTCTTCCTTCTGATATTCCATCGTTTCTAATGATTCCTCTTGGTCCTTTATATAACCTACATATTCTTCCAATTCTTTTAATGTATCCTCTGGCAAGAAAGACATATTAATATAACAACCACTCTTATTTTCATTGATTTTTGAAAGCTTTTTAGAAAGGATTTTCAATATCTCAATCTGATGATATTTGGACATAGACTCTATAGTATTCTTTAATTGTTCCAGCTTATCCATTAACAATATGAGATATCAAAATTTTATATTGTTTTGTTAGGTTATTATTCTGTTTGTTTCTTCTTTTCTAATATAACCTCTTTTAATACATTCCGAATAATCTTATCATCCATCTTTTCTTGCTCATCTTGATATTCTGACCCCAAAGAACTCAATGAAATCTGCATGAATTTTTCATTCTCAGGTGTATCTAAATAGCGAAAATCGGGATTCTTTTCCTGCCATTCTGGTAACTTCATCAAATTCTTTCTAGCAATCTGTTTCAATACATTCCTCAACTTTGTTTTCTCAGCATTCTCTTTCTCCCAATTGTCTTGGTCCTTAATATAGACAGTTTCTCTCTTGATATCTGTGCAATGGAATGGACGCATGTTGACATCTAGGTCTTTCAAAGCTTTTACAAATATTCTGCTTATTCCTTGAGTATAACCTAATTTTCCAGTTTCTTCTATATCATTCACAGTAAGTTTCAGTGAATCAACAAAATCCCCTATATTGAGAGCGTTTTTACATTCCTCATTTAAAAACACATTTAAATTAAATTGATTATTGGTTATATTGTTTGTTGTATGAATAAAGGTTGTTTGATTAGACATATTCATTAATTTATTGTGTAATTCTTTATTTTGCTCAACCAAAGATGTTTGTATTTCCTTATTTTGTTTTATTAACTCCAGAACAATATCAGATGTTATAGAGTTTGAAACAGTTTCTACTTTTACATCGTTTGTTTTTTGTAGTTGACATGGTTCTTCACGTTTTTGATTTAATAATAATGTTTGCTTATGTTTTTTAGTGTGGTTATGTCTATTAAAATCATATTTATTTTTCGTATTAAAATCACAGCATTCACAGTAATATGATTGTTTAAAATCATAATTTGGATCCTTACCACTGGTGTTGAAAAGCGTCAGTCGTTTATGTTTTGCAGTCAATAAATGTTTTTTATAATTAGTAATGTCACTCGTAGAATAGTTGCAGATTTCACACATTTTTTCAGAAGTATTTTTCATGCGTTTTTATATACTAATATTGCGAGAAAAAACGCCTAAACAGTACTAGTCCAAAAATGTCCAAAAAAGTTATGCAGCGCACTTTTTGGATGATTATTTTTGTATTTAAAGCACAATCGGGCAAAAACACATTTCCCACCCCCCTTTTTAAATTTTGTTTTCAGAAAAGTAAAAAAGGACAAAAATAAATGTCCAATTTTGAAAATCGGTCCGACTTTATTTCCTTGTTTTCTCTGGGATTGTAAAATTTATTTATATATTATATAATAGTTTAGATGGATCAGGAATTCTGCAATAATAACGTAAGAATTAAAGAATATATAAAACTAATTCTTTTAGGAAAAGGTGAAGCTGGAGTCAATCTAAAAAAACAAAACTATTATGATACCTATTTTTCATTACTTTCAGATGTTGAGAAACAAAGCGCACTTAAAATTGATAATATAACTGTTCCATCGCTTATATTAGAAATTGATAAACTAATTTTTGCAAAATGTGAAAATTTATTTTTAAAAGTAAAAGATGATTATGATTTTATTAAGGATATTGTTAGTGAATCAACTTTAAAAACTATAAAACAAGTAAAAAAAGATTCTACTGAATTAAATAATAAATTAAATAATTTTTTTAACAACACTGCAACGATAAAAAGAGCTAGTGACAATTTAAAAAGTTTTAATGATAATAAAAAGAGAAAATGTATTGACGAAACTAAAGCCATTCTTAGTAAAGAATCAAAATACCGTGATTTACCTTCACTAGAGGCATTAATTGTAACTAATTATAAAGACGTTATACAAATATTGGAAATAACAGTTAATGAAATTAAAACATGCAGTAATAAAGCTTTATTACTTTGTATTATACTTTACGTAATGATTGTTTTTTCTGATTTAAATGATGGACCACTACTTGAAATAGTAAAAAGTAATGATGTATTTATTAATGATGCAGCAATGGTTGAAATATTTAGTAAAAAAACAACACTTGACTCAAGACAAAATATAGCAGTACAGAGATTTACTAAATTTAAAAAACCTGGTGATAAAGTTAGTTTTTTGTTTCATGGAGTAGGTACTGGAAAAACAATGACATCTCTTTCAATTGCGATTAGTAATTTAACTAAAAAAAATATACAAGGAGAGCAAGATTTTTCCCCATTTAAAGTATTAGTTATTGCACCAAGTGGAATATTCCGTGGAGCTTTTATTGATGACTGTCTAAATCTAGGGATTTATGTAAATAATGTAGTAATACAAAACATATCCGGGTCGGTTTTGCGAATAGAAAGTTTCAATGGATTAATTAAACATAGCAAAAACCCAGAAAAATTGTATGAGATTGAATTCACAGGATATGATTATGACAATTTATTCCATACAAATGGAGGATTAACTTATTTTAATGATCAGAATTATGATTTCTTAATATGCGACGAAGCACATCGTCTATTGACAAATAGATTACCATCAACCAATCGTGAAAACAGCTACACAAGATACGATTTAGAAGAGAATGAGAGAGGGGGTATAAAAATAGTTACAATGGAAGGTGACCAAAGCCTAGTAAGAAATGTTATAACGGATAACACCTTCTTGGAATTTGTATCAAAATTCAAACAGTCTGTGTTTTTAACTGGAACTCCGATTCAATCATCGGCTGATGATATAATTGATATAGCATTCTTTTTAAATAGTCCAAATTTAAACAAGAGTAATGAGCAAAAATTTATTAAAGACGCCATTAGTAGTGGAAGACAAACTGCAATCTTTAAACCAATAGACAGTCTTTCATATTTTCTGTCCGGAAACTTTACTGTTCAATGTAAAGTAGCTGTGACATCAATTTTAACTGGATTAGTTTCTGCTCTTGATTTAATAGATAAGGGAGTATCAAAATTTACATTTATACCTTATTTGAATGGGGGTGCACCTGAAAAAATTAATGACGGGAACAAATTGATATTGTATAAAAAAGAAATTGACAATATTGTTACAATTATTACAGACAAACCTAATATCAGTGGTTTAATAGCTCTATTTGAATCTAATTTAGTACCTTCATTAATACACAAAATAGATCCGTCGGACAAAATTAGCACACATAACAACATAGATGGTCTCATATATGGTAATATATTTTTTTTAATACTAATTAATAAATCAATAAAACCAGGCGAACACCCCGACGTAACTGAATTAAAAGGTGGAACAACCGGTATGGAGAAAGTAATAAATAGTTTTAGTTTATTAGGAAATTTATTAAGTGGACTAATTAAAAATCTTGTTAATACTATTAAAACTGCTGGATCCAATAAAGAGAACGCAATAAAGTTATTTGTTTTATCTGCTACGACGAGTATATCCGCATACCAATATATATTTGCAGCAGAACTAAAAACAACAGCAGCGGCACTAGCACAAGTATTATTGGCAACAAAAGCAGCAGCAGCAGCAGCACCAGCAGCAGCTGCTGCAGCAGCACAAGCAGCGGCGGCGGCAGCAGTAGTACCATCGTGGGTGTCCTGGACAGCGGCCCAACCATTGGGAGTTATGGCCGAAAAACTTGGAATATTTATTAAAGTATGTAAAGGACTCGTTTCACCATTTAAGTCATGGCTTGAATCATGTTTTGAAATAGATTATGATAATCTTTTAAAACATACATTTCCATATGTATCTGTTTATAATTATGATTTTAATAATTATGCTATTGATAAAGACGAATTTTATAAGGACATTGAAAGCCCGGAATCTGGTAAAAATCTTTTTATATCAATGGTTAATACAAAAGGAAATAAATCATCGTTTCCTGTTAGAAACATTATACAATTTTTAATACCTTTTACAGAAGACCAATCTAAAAAAATAAATACTGAAACACGTAGACTTAGTTCTGACCCCAAAAAATTAAACGATATAATAGATAATATAAATAATATAGGATGCATTATTGAAGATGGAAATAAAGATATGTTAAAGGGAAGTTACAATATTAATGATTTTGCAGCATTATTAGCAGCAAGAGCAGATTTTTTAGACACGAGAGAACAGATAGCTCCATCTGACAAATTCAAAAATAAAGTAACCCGTATTAATATTCCGGACAATCTTGGTGAAGCTATTAAAACTGCAACAAAAAATAATAGGGAACTCACCGGAAATCACTATATTCAGACTGATGAAATAAATAAAATAATGCGTCAAGCTGTAGCAAACCGAAAAAATTTAGACGAGTCAGATCCTTCATACATGAATGATGATAGTGTTCGTTATGTAAGTATTTTATCACAGTTAATGAATATAAAATGCGGTTTATTGTACCACGATTATGGTTATGGATTACATCCTCACTATGTAAAAATAGATAATAAATACGAGTATTATTTGCCTCTCATATATCCAGCAACATCGGAAATAATGTATTCATTTTGTAATTTTCTAAAAAAATTTAACAAAAAATATATATGGATGAATAGTGATAAACCAGACGACGTAGTTAAAAACTTTAAATATGGTCAGACATTAACATTTCCTATTGGAAGTGGACATGATGAACATCCTATATGTGTAATAATTTCACCAGACCATACAGAAGGTTTTAGTTTTATCTACAATCCATCTATATTAATACCTGCATTATGTAAAACAGCTGGTGACCAGGAACAAGTGAATGGGAGAATACTGCGTAAATATGGAAATGACACTCATAACAAAAAAAGTTACGAGAAAACAATATATCAATATTCTGGTGGCAGTGATGATGACTTAGCGCATGCAACTACGTTTCAAATATTATATGGTATTGATGAAAAACATAAAATTGTAGGAAGCAAACCTACTCTTATTACTAGTAATACGGGGGTGAATAGATATTTTTTCAGACCCTTCCAACAGTTTCAAAAGACAACGACGCAAAATTTTATCAACGCTATACCAAATAATGTACTGAGAACTTGGGCCAACCAAACTATTAATGCGGAGGTTGGAGTTATGAGGGGACGTAATCTACCAGAAGCACAACGTAATGCCAGAATTGAATCATTAATAGGAAGATATCAAAATTCATATCCAAGTGAAGAGTTTCATATGATTTTATTGTATAATGTAGCATTAATATCAAAAACTTATTTTGGTAAATTGGTTGAAATGGAAAACAAATCGTATAAAAATCAGAGAATAAAACCTGGTGATTCTGAATTAATTGGTAGTTCAGCAGGGAAGAACCTTTTTTATTGTAGATACAAACCAATAAATAGAATATTATGTAATATAGAGGAGAGGGAACGGGAGGGTAACAAGAGGGAAGAGGAAAACAATGTGGATTTGGTACAGGAAATGGTTGATGAAGCTCCATGGCGTTCGGTAAAATCAGTAAAAAAAGCGAATTCAGCACCATTACCTGGTCGTAATCGTTCTGTGCGTTTAAGACATTCATTAGGTGTTCGTGCACGTTCATTAGGCTCTATAAAAAAATCATTACGTTTATCTGCGAAAACAAGACTAGAAAATACAAATGATTCTATCTGGAAAAGTGTAAAAGGTGTAAAAACATGGAAAAGTGTAAAACATAAAGGAGGACGTAAAACACGAAAGAATATCAGAAAATATTAAAGTGCAAAGGTGTAAATTAATTTCAATAATAATTTGAAATTAATTGGAATTTATCCTACCTACGTTGATAAAGATTTATTTTTTTTAACAATAATTCGTCTTTTTTTATATGTTCGTTTATGTTTACGTTTATTTTTTTTAATCCCACCACTCCTTTTTGTTGACCTGGTATTAACAGAAGGAACATCAGTAAATATGTCTTTTTCTGCCTCTTCTATAACGCGGTCATTACCAATTACATCCTTCCACGTCGGCATATTAATGACTATATGGTTAATTATATATAACAATGTGCCAAATATTTGTATAATTTTTACCTTTGAAGTAGCAGTATTATCATTTGTCAATATATAACTAATAAATTCTTTAACGATAATAATAATCTTTGTTAAAAATACATTACCACATTTGTTTTCTAACTTTAATATAATATCAGCAATAGCTTTATTTTTGTTTTTTTCGTGATAACAATATTCAATCGCATTGGGTAGCATAATATTGTTTAATACTATATCCATTATTTCTCGTAAATTAAAAAGAAAGGCGTTAAGTTTTAATGCAATATTGTTTTTATGAGTTTCATTTAAATTTATTTCATCATTAGTAATAAGCGAATTAAAATAATCAGTACCTAATAAATTAATAAAAAATTTATGTATCTCAATAAAAATGTCAATTGGAACAAAATTAGTTAACGAATCAATTAAAACTATTAAAATAGTTACATCTTCTCTGTTCAACATCGTCAAAACATAAACAAATTCACCAACTATATTAGGTTGTGCACATTTTTCTATCACATTATTTGTTATTTCTTCTGATAATGTGAAATTTTTAGTCGCTATATATTTATATAATGTTGTAATTAAAAATTGTAATATTGAAACTCCTTCTGATGTTAATTTTGATAAGAGAGTTAGTGACAGTTTTTTTAATGTTCCAGCTAAACTAATCGTTTTTTCTACAACTGCATTTTTTTCTTTACTTGAAAAAGTATGTGTTGTTGAATTTACGTTACTAAAATTTAATACAAGTGTTTGTAATTTTTCAAAGAACTCATACATTATATAATATATAAAAACATAATATAATATCAATGTGATTCAATAAAAAATTGAGTAATTTTATGTAGATTAGTTAATCAGTAAAACAACACAATGGACCTCTTTCAATTGCAAACAAAAACCCGATATTTATTTTGCCAAAATTATAATGGAAATATAAAATGGTTCAGGGCTAATTTTCTGGGTTTGGTCCAGTTTCAACAATGGACTACATTAGTTTGTAATAATGAGGAAGCCGAAGACCATCCATTAAGCAAAGCTACTGTCTTTCATATGGATGCGAATAATATTATTGTTAGTGGAGAAACTTTGGTTGATATAATGAATGAACATCCTTGTAAACTTAATGATGATGTGCTTGGTGTCATAAATAGTTTTTGGTAATTTCAATTTAGGACATAGGATTTCTAACCTCAATCTTATAGATATTCAATATATCTTCTTTATCTTCTAATATATCGCCAGTGTCTTTCCAATATTTAATTCTTTGATTTATACTGTGTTCCACTAGTTCATTATATTTTTCATAAAATCTATCGCTAATAAAGGTGCTATTGTTATATATTAATATAGGACGAATGCTTGGTGTTAAATATAATTCTATGAGTTTTTCTATTTTTTCTTCATATTCTCTTGGATTATTTGTGTCACTATCATACCCGGCATCCAAACACTCACAATAATAACCTCTAACACACGATAATTCAATGTATGAAACTCCATGGATATGATTTACTTGTAGATATTTAAAAACGTAATAATCAGCTCCCATGATAAGTAAATATATTGAAAACCATTTAATATATTTACAAATATTACTTTTGAAGTTTACAAAAACAAATATAAACATTTCACCAGATACATACAAACAATGAGTGATGTGTTATCTAACACAATGCATAACACGTTTACAGAATCAGTAAAAATGTCGTTTTTTCATAATTTCAAGACAAACAACATATTCATAGATACACTCATTTCAACATTATTAATAACCGCTGTGTCTTATGTTATGCAAAAGATATCACCGCACAATATTGAGTTCACTAATATATATTTGTTTTATGACAATATAAAATCAACATTTGTCAGAAAGCATTCTATTTGTTTTGAAGGTAGACAATCGTTTATTGTAACTAAATATGAGCCATATCCTACAATTACGGCATGTTTTTCGGACAATTTTAAAGCGCTTTTCTATGATATTATAAAATCAACCAGAAACAATAATTCCGTTTATGATATCCAAGAGTATATTACGAGTTCAAATAAACGATACAATGATGAGATCGAGGCTGATATGTATATTATTACACAAACTCTACCTATCCTATACAACAAAGAGTTAGAAATATACGCATATACAACTGTTGACAAAGAAGATGGAGATGGTGATAAAAAAACAACTATAAAAACAGACAATATCACGATAACATTGTATTCTTACAAATCTACATTATGTCAAATACAAGATTTTGTAGAGAAAGTCAAAGTGCGTTATCTAGAACATATTGAAAATGACCGCAAAGGTAAGCGGTTTGTTTATAGTTTAAAGAAAGTATCCAAAGAGGATGATGAAGGCAATATTCAAAGATGGAATGAAACTACATTTGAGAGTACCCGCACTTTCAATAATATGATTTTTGAAGGAAAGGAATCTGTGATGGAGAAGATAGATTTTTTTCTCAATAACAAAGACTGGTACTATGAAAACGGAATCCCTTATACATTGGGTATAGGACTATATGGCCCACCAGGAACAGGTAAGACATCATTTTTTAAGAGCTTAGCAAATCTTACTAAACGCCATCTAGTTATTTTGTCATTGAAACAAATAAAAACCAAACAACAACTGGAAGAAGCATTTTTTGAATGCCGTTATAATTACGACAACAAGAAAAACAGTATGGGATTTGATAAAAAGATTATTATAATAGAAGATATAGATTGTTTGGGAGAAATAGTATGGAAACGTGACAAAGAATCCGACCCCAGTAATAAAAAGGGAAAATCCAAAAAGAACACATCGCCCAAAAACGAAATAAGCACAGTTATTCAGCAACTAATAGACAACAATAATGACGAAAAGAAGGATTTTATAGAAATGTGTAAACCACAAGAAGAAGACCCTATTACTCTAGATGACATCTTGAATTTGTGGGATGGAATTAAGGAAACACCGGGTAGAATATTAGGAATTAGTAGTAATCATTATGATAAATTAGACCCGGCATTAATTAGACCCGGTAGGATTGATATTACATTATGTTTGGATAATTGTACCAGAAATATGATTAGGCAAATGTATAAACAGTTCTATAAATCTGATGTAGATGAGAGATTACTAAGTAAGGTTAAAGACAAGTTTTATTCGCCCGCACAAGTTATTAATTGGTATGTATTGAACCGCGAAAATCCTGATAAATTTATGGAATGTCTTATGCGTCGTTAAAAAATTGATTGCTTTTATAGCTAATTAAAATGTAGAAACAATCTACAATGAGCGAAACTATTAACTACAACAATTACATGTTGCGACTTCGTAGTCATTTGAGACACATTGGGTGTGATAAGGAAAAAATGCATGAATACTTTGGTTTTACGAATACTTCAAATAACATTCGTAAAATAAGTTTGACCATGGACCAAGATAATAATAGACAATGTACTCTTCATATAGAAAGCCATAAACGCACAGCATCTCCTCTAGAAACATACATAAATGGACTACCTAGAGATGTAAACAACTATATTCACTCATTCCTAGTAGACATAAGAAAAATGACCCATGTAATAAAATTTCCTCTAAGCTATCCATTTGAACAACCACTATGGACCTTGCAAGAATATACCGTAAATGGAATTTCTAAGAAAGAAGATGAGGAGAAAAAAGCAACATTGTTCTGTGGTAGAGATTGGTCACCTGCAATAAAAATAGATAAAGAAATTCTATTGTCCGTATCAAAAATGGAATGGCTCTAGTACTATAATATTACTCATCATCGGGTTCAAATTCATCATCCCCTCCAATAGTTAAACGAACATTTTCACCTTCAATATTACTTTCACCACCTCTTTTTTTATCACCTTTCTTTTCATCTGTCTTTCTATCAATATACTTGCCAATAACGCAAATGTAGGGGTCATTCAATTCAAACCGAACACCAACAACACGGACAATAATTTTCATATTCTCTTTAATGTCAGCAAACTTTCGGTCAGTGAAATGGTGGTCACGAGCAACAAATACAGTAATAGGAATATTGCCTTGTTCATCAGAAACTTCAGCATGAATTCCTGCCTTAGTAATAGTCTTAGTGTCGCACTCAATTAACATACCTTCTACTGGATGACAAATCATACACTCAAACACAGTCTGAAATTCAATGTTCTCATTGTTAATGTTTCCACTAGAATAACGGATTACTTTTACTGAATTAGGGCGAATAAATCCTTCTGCGATACATTTTCCTTCTGTCTTCTTAGATATGATTCTCTCTAAATTCTGCTTCATGTTTTTTCCAACGCTTGTAATTGGCACTATTACTTTCATAGTAAGAACAGATTGAAGGTAAACCCCATAGATTTTACGGTCGTCACGTTGCATTTTACGGTCGGCCATTGTTACAATATACTAATAATGATATAAAATAATGTTTATATCATTTTAAATCAATTTTTTTGGAAAGGAACCTTAAAGCTTTGCGGGTCGGTTCCCTTCCGAACCCTCCCTTTCTTTTATTATTTATTAGGCTTTTTGTTCGTAAGGGTCCTGTTCCAAGTTCAAGAACCATCGCTTACCATCCTTTTTCATATCATCATTATATCTGAAAAGCGTCTCTAAAATAATACATAATCCTATCTTCACAATATCAGTGGATTTAATATTTTCTTCACCCTCATCGTCCTTATAATTATATTTAATATCCGAAACCATATTAATACGTTTAATAACATCTTTCTTACTTTCGCCACCACAATTTGCACCAATTTTAGTTTTCGCAGATTTATCTAATATTTTAAAGACAATATTCTCTTTCATAACTTGCATAAACCCAAAAATATTATGTAACGATTGTAAGTTTACATAAATAATCTTAGCACTCTGGCGCTTCGTCTCCATTTCATCAGTAGGTTGAGCAGTAGACCAGATCCATTTATCTTCCTGGTCTTGTATATACGTTTTCTTACGTCCCTCTACTTGTGGGTCATCTTTATCAAGTGCTAAAATAATAGCATTGTATCCTCTCACTTTGACAACTTTCTCATTAAAATAATTATAAATAACCTTTTCAGTAGAAGTTGATGTAGGCTCTGCGCCAGAATATAAATAACGAAGGACTAATAATCTATCATTGTGTTGGGCGGTATCAAGATAATGGCAAATAGCATATTTGGTTATTAACTCATCACTGATTTGATGTTTTTCATAAAGCAAGTAGCAAATGTAACCATAATTTATAAACCAATCCGTTTCTTTATTGGTTCGTTTTTCGTTTTGTTTAGAACGTGCTATAAGTATTTTTGATAAACTATTTTCAATATCAGCCAATATTTCTGTGTATTTATTTCTCACATACTCATGTTCATCCTCAATAACTTCTGCAACAGATTCACTTTCATTACCTAGCTCCAATTCTAAAACTGTCCTTTTATAATCAACAGGTACACTTCTGTCAAACATAGAAGCGGTTTCATCAGTTATTTCAATGGGTTGAAACACATAATAATTATCTTTGTTGATTAAATAACCGGTACGCCCATATTCGTCATAAACATATTCATTCTTATTATCAATAAATCTAGATAGTGCAAAATCTATTTGAGATTCGGGATATTCTTTAATTATGTTAATTTCACGTATTAATTGCTGACGTTTATAAGCATTGCGTTTCTTAAATAAGTCACGAATTCTCTTGGTAATCGTGGAATTATTCATTTTTGCATAATCATCGTTATACGTATTAGTTATTACATCGGTAATTTCTGCATGAGGTAAGCATTTAAATTCCTTTGCACATTTCTCATAATCACATATATCAGAATAATCTCTATCACCTATTTGAAAATCTACTAATTCTGGTTTACTAGAGACACGAATCTGCATGTCACGATTGTTAGCAAGAGTATTTAATTGGTCTATTGTGAAATTATGTTGACCAATATTTAATAGGCAATCTACAGAGATTTCTTTCAATAAACGATTTACTTTTCCAATAATTTGCGCCTTCTTTTCTGCGTATCTGTAAACGTATAAATCAGCAGGCTCTTCACTATTTCTTGGCAAAGTTGCATGTAAATATATTTCTACATTACGGTCTTTGAAATCTTCCAACATACAATGACTGAAATTACGAACGCCACGACCAATAATTTGTTCAACACGATTCATATTATACCAGGGATCCAATACATGGACTTGTCTTATACATTTAAAATCCAATCCTTCAGAACCAGCCTTAGATATAATAACAACCTTTACTTTTTCTCCCTCTTTATTACTTGGGTTTGTTGCATAATTGATGTCGGCGGCATTATTTGGTGAATATGCTTTGTTACCAGTTATCATAATGTATTTGGCGGCTGAAAAACTAGAGCCAGTATATTGTGATTTAGGTGTCATAGTAAGAGCATCAAGTGGTTCAGTAGGTGGTGTTTTAAATAAAGATTTTGCGTATGATTCAGAACTATATCTATAAATACCCATTTCTTCTAGAGCAAGTGCTAATGGAACAATTGAGCCCTCAATGTATTGCGAATAGATAAGAACAATACCCTTTGATTTTTTAATGCATTCGCATATTTTGGCAATTTTATTACTGTATTTACCGATATTGTCGGGGTTGAAAATTCGCCCATGAGCAGGATTATTTAATATAACGGGTTTGTATTCATAATCGTATACATTAGGATAGGGAGATTTTTGGTATGTAAACGACATAGTATTAGATAGTCCTTTTTTACCTATGTAGTTATTAACAATTTCTTCGTTCTTCTGGTCTTCAAATTCATCCCCTGCATTAGCATCTTCATCCGCACTAGTACCAGTATCAGAACTGTCTCCTTTTTTATCTAATTCTGGATTAGGAAATACTATATCTAATGCTTCTAATGGTTTCAACAAATAGGTATAACCAAACGAATCCATGTTCTCAAAACTAGGAAGCTCACGCTCTTCGCCAAATTTATTAACCATTTTATAAGATTTATTTCTCATATGCTTCATCAAGAAATCATAACCCTTGGCTTGATATTCACCTATGGGCGTAACAAAGACGGGAATTTTCTCTATTGGGTCATCTATTTCGCGATTATTCATTTGTATAGAAGGATAATTATCAGCAATAGATTCTAATGAATTCTCTGGTGAGAAAACATCGGGGTAGATACGGTAAGGAAACGTATAAGGATTTTCACCACGAACATAAGAAACATAACCAGTTAATTTACGTATTAAAAGTTCTTTACCACCTTCAGAATTTTTGGTATTCTTTTTCTCTTTAAAATTTCCATTTTTATCAAAGACGTCGCTTTCTCGGATTGTGCTATTTTTATCCACAATATTTATTAAATTTGTTAACCAAATAATTTCCTTATGGCTATTATACATTGGAGTTGCAGATAACATCAATAATCTTAAATTATTTGAGTACTTGGCAACCTCCATAAGTAAACTTGCGGTTTTGCTTTGTTCTTGATTATCGTCAGAAATACGAATATTATGAACCTCGTCAATAATAATAAGACGATTATCAAAGTATTTCTTTATTTTCTTTATTTTTAATTCTTTAATCTCAGACATTTTAAATTTACCGCCTTCTGGTAACTGCATAACACGTTTAATATAATTTGCCAATTCACCATACCCCATGAAACGATAATATTTATGGATAATACTGTTTATTTCTAAAATAATTCTGTCTTTTGGCACACCAATAATATTGGTTGGATTTACTTCTTTTAATAGAGCCTCACCAATACATGTATTTAACTTCCATAGTCCATTTTCTATTTTTAATTTACGTTCGTCAAAGAGTTGCAGTTTGTAGTTTTCTTGAACATTGGGACTAGCGATGACTAATATTGGTTGTGTTATTCCAACTTGCTGCATATATGCTCTCATCTCTTCTGCAATTCCTATAGAACTGCACGTTTTGCCTGTACCTAAACCATGGTAAAGTAGTAAACAATTGTAGGGTGTCTGCATAGAGAGGAAGTTTTTAACAAACAGTTGGTGTGGTGTAAGTTCAAATTCAGTATTACATAGTTTTTTGGCATGTTCTTCAATGTCATAGGTGTCGCCATCATATTTAGTTTCATTAAATTCTTTATGTTTGGCAATTTTTATATTAAAATTTGGATCGTTTATTTCAGGATAGAGAAATTGGAAACTCTCGTCGTTTCTGAGATTTTCTGATTCACGTATTTCTTTGTTTAACAAAAAACTATTGTATTCAGAGGGTTCTGTTGGTGGTTCTATTTCTTCCTGTTCGGTTTCCAACTCATTCTTGGCAACATTTTCAATATCAGGTAAACCAATAATGGGTACACTATCTACAACGGTTTCTTCGTCCTCAAAAACTTTTCTAGTTTCTTCTGTGCCTTCGGGAATGGGTTCTTCTACAGGTTCTTGTGAAATTACTGGTTCTTGTGCAATTACTCGTTCTTGTGAAATTACTCGTTCTTGTGAAATTACTGGTTCTTGTGCAATTACTGGCTCTTCTAAGTTGGCAGGCTCTTGTGCAAAGACGAGTTTTTCTACATCGTTTTGTTGTTGAGACTCTTTAATAGATACGGTAGCATCTGCATTTTGTTTATCCTTGAAATAGTTTTCTAAACATAAAATTACCCCTACAAAATCCTTCTGGTGTGGAATTCCATATTTTCTAGTACTATCAAGTGCTGATAGAGGAACTTCCATTAAACCAGCCAATATTTTTTTAAGGCTATTTTTATCAGGATCATTACTAGCACCTGGTAGTTTAGTTAATTCAATAAATCGTTTTTGTTGATCAGGTCCATGTTGAAAGTCTGGATCACACCTTGTTTTTTTTAACAATTCTTTTATATACTTACTAACATTGTCACGATTTAAAACAATTTTTCCTTTTTTCATTACAACGTTTTCATCTACTGGATTAGGGTTACCATCAAAAATAGCGTCTAAAATTTTATTAGTTTTACTTATTCCTTCAACAGGATGAATTCCTATCACAGATGTGATTGCCTTAGTAGCTTCATTAACAACATTCCCTATAGCCGAAGTTTGTGGTTGCATATGAGCTTTTTTACTTACATTCTTAGGGGATTTATCTTTTTTCTTTGTTTCTGTATTTTTTGGCATATATTTATGATACTTAACTTATACGTATATATTTATTCGTATAATTTAACAAAATCCAAAGACAAACCTCATTAATAATAGAATAAACGGAACGTTTTTATTGTATTGTTAATATTTGTTAATAGTTTCTTTTTTTCTAAATTATAACCACGAATACATAGAATGCATTCATCATATGTTTTCCAATCCATTTTGCTAACTTCAGTTGGTTCAAAGTTGTTAGTATGCATTGTATCTTCAGAGTTCATAAATGTTAAATAGTATTTATGTTTATAAGATTTGTAATTGGAGCCAGTGAAAATCTCTTCAAATGGTAAAATATTTTTAATATTCTTTATGTATTTAATATCATACCCAGTTTCTTCAGAAAACTCACGCAAAGCACAATCAAAATCACTCTCTTGATAGTTACGGCGCCCTTTTGGAAATCCCCACTCGGGCTCGGTCCATATTTCATTCTCAAAACTATTACTCTCTTCAATTAAATCTTTCAATGTAAAAAGTTCATTTTTAAATAATATCCCATCTACCAACGAGTTGTATTTCTCACGAGATACGTTTTCTTCTGATTTATACTGGTTGGAAATATTATGATTTCCCCATATTCGCTTCCACAATAAATCAAAGTCACCCAATGCCAATAAAGATTTTTCTTCTACTGTCATTTGCTTAATCATATTAATAATATAATCTTTATTGAATACAGAGTATTTACCACGCATAAAATCAATATAACCTAGAGTATCTTTACGTCGTATCATTAAATATTGTAATTGATTTTCATGAATACGGAACGCAATGATACCAAAGCTGGTAATAGGTAATTTGCATTGATGATATAAATGTCCAGATTTTCCGCAATTGTTGCAATAATTATTCATATGTAATAAGATTATCCTCCTTAATAATCTTCCATAATCTTTATATAATTATATTTTGAATATATTAGAATGCAGTTTGATGCGAGTATATGGGGACCACATTATTGGTTTTTCCTGCACACAGTAGCAGAATCGTATCCCATGACACCTAATGATGTCACGAAACGTAAATATTATGATTTGATTACGAATATGCCTCTTTTTATACCAGACCCAGACATTGGTGATAAATTTAGTAGAATGATTGATAGATATCCTGTAACACCCTATTTAGATAATAGAGATTCCTTTGTAAGATGGGTCCATTTTATACATAACAAAATTAACGTCAAATTAGGTAAGGAAGAATTGTCTTTACCTATGGCTTTAGAAAAGTATCGTGCTGAATATAAGCCCAAACCATATGTCTTTTCGGAAAGGGTTAATATGAGAAAGCATTACATTCATGCTGTATTGATATTGACTTTGTTGTTTTTGATTTATGTATACCTTTAGAACCCTCCTTATTTTCTCGTAATATAGTAAACAAATAAAATAATAATTTATGCGTGTAGAAATTCTTATATTTATAATAGCAGGATTAATCATTGCAAACATATACACCGAAGGAAAAGTCCTAAAAAAATTATTATCCTTTAAGAAGTATTATCAGATGATTGGTGTAGCATTTGGTGCATTTATGTTATATATTCTATTAAAACGTAATCCAATGAGAGCACAACAAGTGATTTCCAGTACAAACGACTACATAAAGTATTTACCAATAGATAAAAATACGACCAATATGTTGTCTCCTATTTTAGATTTCACATCTAGACAAGACTTCAGCGGTGATGCGCAAAATGGTCGGGATGCCTACAATTATCCTGTCATACCAATGCCCAATCAAAATCACACTGTATCTGAAAACCGCATGTTGCAATCAGGAAAGAAAGCGACAAAGCGTTCTGTGAGTGAAACAAAGAAGAAATATGTGGCATCTAATCAAGACTGGAAATGTGGGGACTGTGGATGTAAATTACCTGCATGGTTTGAGGTAGACCACAAAGTCCGTTTAGAATATGGTGGAAGTAATCATGTAGATAATTTAGTAGCTCTATGTAGAGATTGTCATGGTAAAAAAACAGCTATAGAGAACCTGTAATGTTCATGTTTAGTAGTAAATAGTAAACATGAATAATATTTTTTATTAACATATATTAGTATAAACATAATGTTAGAATCATTAAAACCAGACTCGGATACTATAAATGGAATTATAAAGCCGATAGCATTTGTTGTATCTGCTCTTTTCATAATATCATTAATTATTTCTATTAGTGTAATGGATTCAAAAATGCACAGTAGAATGATTGATGACGAGCATAATTTAGTTAGAATTGATACGAAAGAGGGCGTAACAACAATAGTTTTGATTTGTTTAATTGCATTTACTATATTGAGTTTGATACCGTTTATAGATGGTTTAAAAAACATATCAGGTATTATACCCGAATATGCCAAAAGTATGCAGATTGATGTTTCGTATTTAAATGGAATTATAGAGATGATAGTTTTTGCCATTGTGATAATAGGGTTGAATATAAAATCGCATGATAAGATGTTTTCTAAAGGATATTATACTAAAAAAAAACACCCAAGTGACCCCAAAAGAGAGATAGATTTTTTTGTTCCAGGTGGAATAAGACAAGAAACAGAAGAGGGTACAGTAACATTAGTTTTTATTATATTTATTGCATTAATAGTTGTTACATTTATAATTAAATATTTATCATCTAGTTGGGGAGCAATGTTAGACTTTGTACCTAACGTTGCATTTTACATAATAATTATTGCATTATCAATAGTTTTATGGATGTTTAAAGAAGTATACAAAGCGCTTAGTGGGTCACTTGATGCATCGGCTGGGTCAACTGCTGGATTTATTTTCAATGATTTTGAAGCAAGTATGATACCAAATTACGGTTTATTATTTGGAATAATTGCTGTTATATTAATTGTTTTATACACTGCAGTCTATGATCAGAAATCACTAACTACAAATACCTACGTTTATATCTTAACTATATTAATACCAATAATGTTTGCTTTTTCATACGCTGTCCCAATATTAAGTTCTGATAATGGTAGTGGCTATGGCAAATTAGCTGGAATAGTAATGGCAGTTATCATGTTTTTTACAGCAGTTTATTTTTATATCAATATGAATTCAGTAGCACTTGAAGCAACTGCATATATATCCGGATTTATAATATTAAGTATAATTCTAGTAGGACTAGCACTATCATTTTATATGTTAAGTAATTATTTAAAATCATTTACAGGATTGCCAGGTTTTATTATTTATTTCATATTTTACATACCATGTTTAATTATTGATTTTTCAAAATACATATTGAAAGAATTCCAAATGACATCTAAAGTGGTTTATGTATTGTTTTTTATAGAATTATTATTAATACTTTTATACATCTATGTTCCAAAAATAGTTAACGCTATTGATAAGAAAGATGGTACAGTATTATTGGATAATGGTGCGTTTTTAGACATTCCCAAATCAATTGGCTCTAGTAAATTATTACAAATATCAAAAGATAACTTAGAAAATACAAATCTTCCAGTTGTTTATCAAACAAATTTCGCATTCAGTATGTGGATATATTTGAATGTTCAACCAACGAACTTCGCTAGTTATACCAAAGAAATGCCAATTTTTAATTTTGGCAGGGGAAAACCTAAAATATCATATCACAATAACATCACAGATGATGTCAATAAAAATAAATATATCATTTATTTTACAGATGCAAGGACAAGCCAAAACTTTTTTGAAGTCACATTGCCAAATCAAAAATGGAATAATTTTGTATTTAATTACAAATCATCACAAGTAGATTTGTTTATCAATGGAGAATTAGTAAAAGTATTTAAATTTACAGATAACCGTCCAACATATAAAGCAAGTGATAACATTATGATTGGTAAGGAGAAAGGTTTAGATGGCGCAATATGTAACATTAGATATTACCCATACAATTTATCAATGTCGCATATTACATCTACATACAATTTATTAATGTATAAAAACCCCCCAGTTGTAACTTAAATATAGAATTTTCAATATAATCCAAGAATAAAAATTTAGACATTTCAAATGAAAATTTTATATGTAATAATGTATAGAACTAACATGGAAAACGGACGAATTATGTTATTTCATTCAATAATAGTTGGTATTTTATTATACCTCTTTATGATTTTTGTACTTGGGCAAAAACAATTGGTTGCAGAAAACCGAAGTATTTTGTTAGCAGCTTTGGTACTTGTGTATATGATTTTATTTGGTCATGGATTACCAACTTCAATAAACAAAGATTTGTTTTAATATTTGTATGTTAATTATATTATTGGAACAATTTTACACCTTTGTACTGATAAATTGCCCATGCGAAATTTAATTGTACAAATGTGTAATAATATAGGCGTTTCAATATCAAGAATATAAAGGATGTTTTTGATATTGAAAAGACAAGTACCACCATTAATATTTATTTTGTGAGTATTAGATATACAAATAAATGAATTCGCTTATAATAATTTTAGGAATAGTAATTGTATTTTTTATTTACTTACTTTTCAAATATTTATCTAATACTGCCACAACTTTAAGTCCTGTAGCCGATTTCACAAAAGCTATACCAACAATTACAGGCGACAATTTAACTGGTGCTACAAATTTAAGTTATGCTCATGGAATATGGTTATATGTTCAAAACTGGGACCCTTCAGCCCAAAAAACAATATTCTACAGACCTAATAATATTAAATTATATTTAGACCAAAATACACCTACATTAAAATGTGATATATTCTTAGCTAATGGTACCACACAAACAATGACTATAACTAATACTTTTGCATTACAGAAATGGGTGTATATCATCATTAGTGTTGATAACCAAGTTGTAGATTGTTATTTAGATGGAAAATTGGTGATATCTCAACAAATACCTCCTCCCAAGCAACCAGTTGATTCTACAACATCTCCATTGTATTTAGGAAACTCGGGCACACCCAATTTTAGCTCTGGAGTTGCAGGAATTTCTATTGGTTCTGGATGGAGCGCTAATGCATTAATATTCACTAGGTGGACAACACCAGTAGACCCTCAAATGGCATGGGATTGGTACATGAAAGGTAATGGTAAGAGCAAGTTCACTGGTTTATTTGGAGCTTATGGTATAAATTACAGTGTATTAAAAGACAACATTACTATCATTAACAACCGCCCTTTATTTTAGAGATTGTTCCAGGGGGTTTAGAGAAGATTAATAAAATAAAGTTTTTAGAATGGTTATAATCTATTATATATATAATATATAACCATACAATGAATTTTCAAAACATGGCTCCTCCCGATATTAAAATGCCAGAATCAATTCAACAGGCATCAGAAAGTTTTGGAAATAGTATAAATGATATGAAATCAAGTGTAAATAATAGTCTTGATGATTTTTCTAACCAGGCTACCGCCGGTGTTGGAGCATCCTCATCATTTTTACAATCTAATACTATTATTGCCAAGTTCGCATTTATTATATTAGTGATAATAGGATTTTTATTTCTTATGAATTTAGGAGTAATAATCTTAGGGTATTTTTTAAATCCATCAGATAGTCCATTTATTATTAGGGGTCTTATTACTGGTCAAACAGGAAAAACATTTTCACAAGACCCTAGTGTAGGAAATAAAGCAAAAATAGTAAAATTATCAAACAATGAACGTACCGGCATGGAATTTACGTGGTCAGTATGGTTGTTCATAAATGATTTAGGTTCTACATCAAAACATCAATTTATATTCAATAAAGGCGATTTGAATTTTGATTCAGTAACGAATATTACAAGTGTAAATAATGGTCCTGGATTATATATTGTTCCTAACACAAATGGAGTAGCAACATTAAAAGTTATAATGAATACCGCAAACGCGAATGATACCAAGAGTAATATTGAAGTAAAAGATATCCCTGTTCGCAAATGGGTAAATGTAATTATTCGTTTAGAAAACACAATGTTAGACGTTTATATAAACGGCACTATTTCAGGCCGTCTAAATTTACCTTTAGTGCCTAAACAAAATTACAACGATATTAATGTTTGCCAGGGTGGTGGATTTAATGGAAATCTTTCCGATTTAAGATATTTTAATCATGCGTTGAGTATTATAGAAATTAATAATATTGTTTATTGGGGACCAAATACTAGTCCTAGTTCGGATAGCGTTGATGCGACAGCAACAGGTAGTTACAATTATTTGTCATCTGTTTGGTATTCAAACAAATTATAAACTTGAGATATTTATAGTTATATAATGTAAAGTCACATTATATAACAATGGCAGGAACAACCAATATTTCATTAGACGTTTTATGCGACCAAAGGAGAAAACAGATGTTGTTTAACAATCCGCAATCTAGATATACACCATCCAATCCTTATAATGGAACATTTACAAAATATCAATTGGATATGCGACGTAAGGCAGAAATATTAAAATATAGCAATACAAATAGTACATCAAAGACAAATAATTTAACACAAACACAGAAATTATCACAAATATTAAGTGGACGTTCTCAATCGCAGGGATTTCAGAATAAAGTAATTACCACTTTAGACACAGATGGTAATTATAGTACAGTAACTGTAAAATATCCAGACAAATTAGTTATATCAGCTGCTTCTCAATTAGACACAAATGCTGTAAAAATAACTGGTTATCAAGGGTATTTTACTTATACGATTATACCAGATGGTCTAATAGTAAATTGTGCAGCAGATAATTTAATTCCAACACCAACATCGTCATCTGGAATTTATGGCCCTATTACTAATTTAATATATGACGATACGGTGCCACTGTATAATTTTACAAACACTACTATTAATAACGCAGCATATAGTGAATCTGAAATAGCAAATACAAACTTATGGTCAATTAGCGCTAGTAAAAATGTGTTAATGTCTACGAACATTTCTAGTTATATAGGTTCATTATTAATAAATCCTGCTATAGATAATAATCAATATACCTATACATTACAGGCACCAATAGGCATATATGCAACTAATGCTTCGGGTCAAAATGGCACAGCCACATTCACTATTAATGGTTTGTTTTTAGATGTTAAATATAGTGGGAACGTCGTCCCTGAGTCTAAAACTATATCATTATCTAATTATTCATCCAATTCGCCAATAAAAGTAACGTATAGCGAACTGTCTACTAGCGTAAATGGTTATAATTATTTTGCATATATAGATACCATAAATGTTTCTAATATTGTATTAACTACAAATCCTGGTTATGTATACGATTTTTATTTGACAGTAAACATAGATACTGTAAATTCATCTTACACAGCAGGATTTACCAATAATACTATATTCGCAAATTACTCTAATTCAATATTGACATCAAATATATCATTATTAACAGTAGACATTTTGCCTCCTACAAATTTATCAGTATCCAAATCAAGAGATATAAGTATAGATGTATCATTTTCTGCGCCAATAAATAGAACAAATTCTATTATTGGTTATACTGCATCGGCCAATGGTGTAGGAAGCGGTATAGCAAGTGCGTCTGCTAATGGAATAACAATTACAGGATTAACTGCTAGTACAACATACAATTATTTAAACGTTACAACAGTTTATAGAAACGGAACATCAACATCTTCTGGAGTAGTAAGTGGTACAACATTAGGATTTAATCCCAGTCAATATGCATTAGTTAGTGGTAATACAACATCTACATCATTAACTGTAAATTTTATTAATGGGAGTAATCCAAATATTGCAAGTTATTATGTTATAGCTATTCCTGACCCAAGTTCAAATAATCAACAGGTGACAAAAACAACATTTGTGAATAATGTTATTGTTCAGTCTGGACCAATTACAATTAATGGGTTAATTTCAGGAACAAAATATAATTTACTATTGTCACAGTATTTGTCCACTGGTAGATTTGGATTACCAACAAATGATATTTCTGGTACAACACTTTCTCCAGCACCAACCGGATTATCAATATCAGATGCTAGTTATACTTTATTTGACTTATCATATGTTGTCCCAACTGGTTCAACACCAATAGGTTATAAAATAACTTCAACTGCTTCTGTTGGTCCACAGGTAATTACAGATTTATCTAATATACCTTATCCACCGAATCCAGTTCGTATATCAGGATTGTTAACAGGGGTAACATATACAATAGTTATGACAGCCATTTACAATAAAGTAATTTCATCGTTTAATGCAAACAGCACAAGTCTTACACAAAGAACATATTTTAGCTCTGTAACAAATTTAAGATCAAGTTCAATAACTGACGTAAGTTTTTACGTTGGGTATACATCAGCTCCAGGAACTTCTCCAAATAGTTATACTGTTACAATTACACCAACGAATGGAGACACAGTTATTACAAAAAGCGGTATTACTACTCTTTCAAATCCATACGCAATAACAGGATTAACGTCTGGAACATCTTATGTTGTATTAATATCGTCATTATATACAGCAGGAACAGTAACTTCTTCACCGTTAACAGTTACAACCGTAGGTTCAAAGACTGGTGCTTTATTTATAAAAAATCAAACAATTAATGGTTTTGATGTTAGTTTTAATGTTCCTTCTGGAAATTTACCTCAAGGTTATTATGTAACCACAACGCCAACTACGGTACTTAATTCACAGACGACAGTAGTACATCCAACACCACCAACATTGTCTAGTTCAAATTTAATAACAGTCCCTGGATTAATTTCTGGTACTACATATTCAGTAAAAGTTACAAGTGTTTACTTGAGTGGTAATCAAGATTCTGACCCAGTAAATGGATCAACATTGGCTAATCCACCAACTAATTTGCAAGTAGTTAATCAAACATACAATACATTAGCTATAAGTTTTACAGCACCAATAGGGAGTCATCCAATTGGTTATAATGTTACCGCTACACCTACAACTAGAAATGGGCTAGCAGTTTCTATTTTTGATGTTTCTCAAAACCCTATAATTATTAGTGGATTATCATCAGGATCTCAATATAGCATAGTTATCAGCTCGTATTATGATACAGGAACATATGATTCATCAGCACTTACTGCGTCTACATTCAGTAGTCCATCAACAATATCAGGTATTAATACGAATACATTAACCGACCCTAGTACAAATGCTATTACTGTTTATATTTCACCTCCACAAAGTGGAACGCTACCGAATAGTTATAACTTAATTGCTAATCCAGACACAAGGAGAAACAGTCAAGTTTCAGTAACGTTGTCTAATATAACACCATTAAGCTTAACTAGTTCTTATGTGATGAAAGGATTAATCTCGGGAACAGTTTATGATGTAAGCCTAGTCGCAGTATATGATACAGGAAATCAAACTTCCGCATCAACTATTTCTGGAACTACATTAGCTAATCCACCAACCATTGACTCTATATCAAATCCAACAGTAAATTCATTGACAGTAAATTATTCAGCACCAGCAATAGGTAGTCTTCCTATAAACTATACTGTTGTCGCTAGTCCGGACTCATACGACAATAATCAATCTATTATTACTGTAAGTAGTATAGCAAACAATTTGACAGTTTTTACTATTGGAAATCTAGTGTCAGCAACAACATACGATATTAGTATGATAGCTGTATATGATATAGGAAATTTTGTTTCAACCGGAAGTTTTAGTGGCACAACTACATCTAATCCACCTACTTCAATTATTGTTACAGGAACAACCGCATCAAGTATTGATTTAAGTTATAATCCACCAATTGGTAGTGCTCCCATATCTTATTTTGCTATTGCAAAACCAACTACAACTTCAGTTGGTCAAACAAACGTGACAACTTCACAAACTACTTCAAATCAACTTACAATAAGAGGATTATTTGCCGGAACAACTTATGATATTAGTATGGTTGCAGTTTATAGTGTAGGAAATCAAATGTCTACAATATCTGTTTCGGGTAGTACTTTGTTTAGTCCACCAATAATTACAGAACTTAATAGATTTTCAACAGACGCAAGTACAAACGCAATCACTGTTTATTTCTCACCGCCATCAGGAACATCACCTACAACTTACAATGCAACTGCTGTACCAGATTATACCAATAACCGACAATCTATTGTAGATATTACAGGATTAAGCAATTATATAACATCATTTGTAATCGGAAATCTTATTTCAGGGACATCTTATGATATTAGTATGTCTGCTGTTTATGCAACCGGATACTCTGGGTCCAATGTATTAACAGGAAACACATTATTTAATGCAGCAACGTTCTAATTTAGAAAAATGAATTATAGTATTATATATATAATGCCAGTTACAGATATAAGTTATAACTATATTACAGTTTCATTTAATGCGCCAGTAGGTAGTCCACCCATTGGTTATTATGCAACTGCAACTCCTAGTAAATTTAATAATGACCAAGAAGTAGTTGTTTCACAAACACAATCAACAAATAGTCCTGTAACATTTACTGGATTGATTTCGGGAACTACGTATACTATAAATATAACATCAATTTACAGCTTAGGAAATACTATATCAGCAGGAATTACAGCAAATACAAGTGCCGCTCCACCAACTAGATTATCTGTTACGAATCCTAATGTAAATTCTTTAACTGTGGGTTTTACACCACCTTTAGGTAGCACACCAATAGGATATTATGTTACCGCAATTCCGACATCAACTGATAATGGTCAAACAACTGTTATAACAAGTGAGTCCACTTCTACATTAATCGTAATGTCAAGTTTAATTTCAGGCACAACATATGATATTTATGTTAGTTCAGTATATAATACAGGCGATGTTATATCAGCAGTGGCTCAAGGTTCAACATTATCCAGTCCTCCAAGTAATCTAATAATAACTGACATATGTTATAATTATTTAAAAATAGGGTATTCAATATCATCTGGCAGTACAGCTTTGGGTTATTTTGCTACGGCGACTTCCAGAACATCTGGTGCATCAACGAATAGTGGTACATCTTTCTCAAATCCATTAACTATTAATAATTTAGTATCAGGAACAACATATAATGTAACAGTAAGTGCTTCATATAGCAACACAAGCGCTTCATCAACATTTATTACTACGAGCACCCCATCCAATCCGCCCACAATAACTGGAATTACCGACGCAAGTTATAATTATTTAACTGTTGAGTTTACAGAACCACCTGGTAATACTCCAAATTCATTTTATGCAACAGCAGTTCCAGTTACAACTAATAACAGTCAACAAACAGCGGTAACTAGTTCTGTATATTCTATATCACCGATTACAGTTTATGGATTAATTTCGGGGTCAAAATATTATGTCACAGTTAGTGCAGTTTATAATAACGGTACTATTGCATCTAATAGTATTGCTGGAAATACAACATCTACGTATGCAACTGATTTAATATTGTCTACACCAACAGTTTATTCATTAACATTGGGTTTTACGCCGCCGATTTGTAGTCCACCAATAGGGTATTATGTAACTGCAACGCCATTACAAAGAGATAATTACCAATCAATCGTAACAACAAGTATCACAACATCAACATCCATACCAATAAACAATTTAATTTCAGGTACTATTTATGACGTTACCGTTACATCTTATTATAATACAGGAAATGTAATTTCAACTACTACAGTGCAAGGAGCAACAGTTTCAAATCCTCCTACTAGCGTAACTGCAACAAGTTTATTAACAAATTCTATTTCCATCGCTTATCTTCCCCCTATAGGTAATACTCCAAAGTCTTATTATGCAGTTGCAACACCAAATTCTACAAACAATAATCAGGTTACTGTCAGCACTATTGGTACACCAACAAATAATTTATATCTAACTATTCCTGGATTAGTATCTGGAACAATTTATACAATAGCTGCATATTCACGTTATAGCAACGGAGACGTATCATCAAATAATGTTGTATTTGGAACAGCATCTTTTCCACCCACGGGACTTGCCTTCGTAGTAGCTACAGTAAGTTCAATTACAATTAGTTTTACACCACCACTTGGGTCAACTCCAGCAAGTTACTTGGCTACGACATCATTGGGTGGTAGTGGAACAGCAGTTTCTTCTGCTACTCAAATTACTATTACAGGATTATCACCAAATACTAGCTATCCGGGAATAACTATTACGGCAATATATAGTAGTGGAAATGCAGTATCAAGTAGTATTACTGCATCTACTATTGGCTTGCCTCCAACTAATTTAACAGTTATTGATGTAAGTGTAAATTACATTACGGTAAGTTTTACACCAACTAGTGGTTCATTACCAAATAGTTATACAGCAACAACAGACCAAGGTGGTGCAGGAACAGCATCATCATTGGCGACAACAATTACAATTTTTAATCTAATTCCAAACACATATTATACTGGAATAACAGTAACATCGGTTTATAGTGGTGGAATAGTGGCTTCTAGTGGAATAAATTATTATACTTTGGGATATATGGCAACAAATTTATTAACAACGTCGCGTATAAATTCCATAGACTTGAGTTTTACAGCCCCTTTGCAACAAAATGCGCCATTGGGTTATTTTGCTCGTGCTGTACCTCAAACTACAGAGAATGGTCAGACTACAATAACTTATCCTGTGAATGTTTCAACAACTTCAATACCGACATCTAATAGTACAATTCCAATGAATATTCCAGGATTAACATCTGGAACAATATACACTATAACTTTAAATTCTGTTTATATGTCTGGAAATGTAGCTTCACCAAATATAACAGGCAGAACATTATCCTATGCACCAACCATTACTTCTATAATTGGTAGCAACAATTCATTAACTGTAAATTTTACTCCTCCAGCAACAAACACACCTGTTATTGGTTATAATTCTACAGCTACACCAGATACAAATAAACGTGCAAATGGTCAAACCATAGTTTCAACGAGTGTACAAGCACCAACGTCGTCATCATTTACAAATACAATTAATATATCGGGTTTAATTTCAGGTAGTAAATATGGTATTGTTGTAACAGCTGTATATAATAGCACAGATTCAGCATTAAATGCAACTTCTATTGATGTTTCTGGAACAACATTATTAAGTAGTCCAACAATTACACAGGTAAACCAATATCCAGTTGATTTAAGCACAAACTCAATTACAGTTTATTTTGTAGCACCAGTTGGATATAATTTACCTATTACTTATAACGCTACAGCTTTACCACAAACAACCGACAATACACAGACAACTATTAATGTCACCGGTATTTCAAAGAATGCAACGTCGGTTGTTATTGGCAATTTAATTTCGGGAACAGCATACGATATTAGTATGGCAACAGTTTATGATGTAGGAAATGTATCTTCAACTGTCTACTTAGGTGCAATTACACAATCTAATGCGCCAACGAATGTATTAATTAATACAAACACTTTTACAGACCTTAGTACAAATTCTTTTACTGTTTATTATACACCACCTATTGGTAGTTTACCAATAAGTTATTCTGTATTAGCTACACCAAATCAAACGACCAATACGCAACAAATAGTAAATGTTACCGGTTTATCTAGGACATCTACAACAGCAGTCATAGATAATCTAGTATCAGGAACTACATATGATGTCAATGTAATAAGTGTTTACAACACAGGAAGTTTAACATCTAGTCCAAACGTTAAAGGAAATACGATAATAAAACCACCAACGCTTCTGGCAATAAATAGCACTGCAACTGATGTTAGCACAAATGCATTATCTGTTTATTTTACTCCACCAATTGGGTCTCTACCTGTAAGTTATTCGGCAACAGCAAAACCACAACAAACAGCAAATACTCAAACAACCATTAATATTACTGGAATTAGTCGTAGTTTAACATCTTATCAATTTACTGGACTTGTTTCAGGAACAACATATGATGTAAGTATGTCTGCTGTATACGATATTAGTACAAATTCAACCACTAACTTTTTGACAGGTGATACAATAATAACCCCTCCAACACTTGTTGCAATTAATAATAGCGCAACAGACATTAGCACAAACGCATTAACTGTTTATTTTACACCACCAATTGGGTCATTACCAATAAGTTATTCTGCAACTGCAAATCCAGAACAAACAACAAATTCTCAAACGATAGTTAATGTTAGTGGGATTAGCAGAGGTGCGACATCATATCAATTCACAGGTCTTGTTTCTGGAACAACATACGATGTGAGTATGTCGGCGGTGTATGATATCAGTACAAATTCAACCGCTAATTTTTTGATTGGAAACACAATAATAAAACCCCCAACCCTATTGGCATTAAACAGCACAGCTGAAGACGCTAGTACAAATGCAATAACAGTTTATTTTAATCCACCAATTGGGTCTCTTCCATTGAGTTATTCTGCAACCGCAAAACCAGAACAAACAACAAATACACAAACAACAGTTAACATAATAGGTATTAGTCGTGATGCAACATTTTATGAATTTACAAATCTTATTTCAGGCTCTACTTACGATATAAGTATGTCTGCTGTTTATGACATTAGCACGAATTCTACAACGAATTTCTTGGCTGGAAACACATTATCTACAGCTCCTACATTAACTGGTGTAAATACGGATTCTGAAGTAGACGCAAGCACAAACGCAATAAAAGTATATTTTGATCCACCTGTTGGAAGTCTACCATTGAGTTATCTAGCTACTGTAACACCACAAACCAAATATAACTATCAGAATTTAAAAACTGTTACAACAATAGGTATATCTGATGTTAGTTTTGTAGTATCTGGTTTAATTTCAGGAACAGTATACGATGTTAGTATGGCTGCAGTTTATAATATAGCCACAAATAGGACAACAACTATATTATCGGGAACTACATTAGCAAATGCTCCAGTAATTACTAGTGTTGCAAATTCGTCTCTAAATCAACAATTAGTGGTATCATTTTCTGCACCTAACCCCGGTTCGGCACCTATTGGCTATAGCGTAATAGCAACACCTATTGTCAATAATGCTCAGTCTACAGTAACATATCCTGTTAGTCCATCTATTTTAAACAATATTAACACAAACCCAATAACATTAACTGGATTAATTTCTGGAACAACATATAATTGTGTTGTCACTGCGTACTATGATTTAGGTGGATACGCATCAATTAGTGTATCAGGTAATACATATTCTAGTCCACCAACTGGTTTGTCAATAACAGCTATGACAACAACTACATTAACTGTTTCTTTTAATGCTCCTTCAGGAACAGCACCATTAGGTTATATTGTATCGGCTAGTTTGAGTGGTTCAACCGTTAGTACAACCGATCAAACGGCGTTAACAACTGTAATTATTGGTGGTACAGGAACAACTGCGTTAACTGCTGGAACAACTTATACTGTTACAGTTACAGCAGTTTATAATACAACTTATTCAGGGTTGAACTCTTCTGCAACCGTTACTGGAACGACCTATGGTGTAGCGGCAACAAATTTATCGTTTTCATCGGCAACTGCTACAACCATTACAGTAGATTATACACCCGCAGTTACAACTCCAAATTATTATTCATTAACTGCTGCGCCAACAGGAACAAAAATTTATGGTCAAGGAACAGTTTCTATAACTTCTGCATCACCTACTTACACAGTATCTGGATTGACTCCAGGAACACCTTATAGCATCACTTTAGCAGCCGTTTATACTAATAATAATCAAACAATTGGTCCCGTTACAGGAAACACACTATCTAATGCAGCAACATCTCTCACTACAAGTTCAATATCTCTTACATCATTGGACGTAAGTTTTGCTTTACCAACATATAGTTTGAGTAATACAAATCAATTATTTTATGCATACGCTATGCCTCAAAGTGGTCAACGCAGTCAACCTAATGTCCAAACAGGAAATGTGATAGTATCATCTTTAACGAATTCAGGAATATCAATTTCTGGATTAATATCTGGAACAACCTATTATGTTTATGTTTATTCTATTTACGACACAGGTAATCTAGCGTCAACATCTAAATCAGTAAATACATTATCTAATGCGCCTACAAACATAACTCAAACTTCAGATGTTGCTTACAATTATATTAATGTTAGTGTTACTGCACCTAGTGGAAGTGCTCCTATTAATTATTTTGCAAGTTATAATACAAGTGCAAGTGTAACTTATACAAATGTATCAACACAATCAGGAACAACATTTAAGATTAGTGGTCTAAATGCAGGATTCTCATACAATGTTCGTGTTACAGCAGCGTATGAAACAGGAAATCTTTCAACAGTTGATATTTCTGGCAATACTACTGCTGTTCCGGTTAATATTAATTCAATAAACTCTGCGAATAATTCTTTAACTGTAAATTTTACTGCTCCTTCTTTAAGTCCGGTACAGAGTCTTCCTACTGGATATTATGCAGTAGCTATTCCGACATCAAGTTATTTAGGTCAAGAAACCGTATCAACTATTAGTACTCCTGCTTCTGGTTCAAGTACTTCTATAACAGTTTCTGGATTAACTGCAGGAACACTATACAATAGTATAATTATATATTCACTATTCCCAAACATAACAGTAAATTCTACAGCTTCAAATGCTACTACTTTGATACCATTGCCCACAAATATAATATTGGGTTCAACTGCATTAACCTCAATTACAGTTACTTTTACAATTCCTTCACCGGCAACTACTGGATTAACATATTTCGCGCAAGCATTTACAACATCAGGAGTATACGTAATGGACACAAGTGGTAATGGAACAACAACTACTAGCGCAACTTCAATAACATTAACTAATCTAATAACAAATTATACTTATAATATTTTTGTTTGTGCTTACTACAGTAGCACAATAATTGGAAAATCAAATACTTATTTGCAAGTAACGACATCTACTATATCACCTACTGCTCTATACAATTACAATCAATCATTAGCAACCAGTATGTATGTAGGTTTTACGCTTGTAACCGCACTAGGTGGGTCTGCACCATTAAATTATATTGCAAATGCGTTTGCGCTATCTGATACAAATCACCTTACTGTTGTATCAACAGTAACTGGTAGTGGCTCACCTTTATTGTTAACTGGGTTAACGGGAGGAACAACATATCAGGTACAAGTAGGAGCATCGTACAGCACAAGTGGTGCACCATCTTATTCTGCTTATTTTAATTTAAGTACTGACCCAGGATAATAGTATAATAAATAAAACTAAATTTGTGTTTTTATTTATTGATTGGGATTATAAAAATCAAACTCCATACAATCTATTATGTTTATTAACGTATATCCCATGAATTTATATTTTCTCAAAATGTCTAAGGCAATTACTTTTTCAGTCTCCAAGTTTTTATTCCAATATTGATGATATGTAAAATAATCTAGTGTAAATCCTGGGTATTTTAAAGAAACGCTTATGTCAACTTTAATTTTATCTTCATCTAATTTGTAATAATAGTTTCTAACAGTATCCATATCAGATAATAAGTTCTTATATCTATCGGTTTCTTCTTTATTAAATTTATCTGCACAATGCATTTGGTTTTCATAATCGTAAGATTCTACTTTGTTATTTAACCATTCCAGATTAGTAAAAAAGTCTCGTGTAATGCTTTTGTAACCAGTAGATAACAACTGATTATATTCAATTGCTCGTTTTTTGTAATCATCTAATGTTAGATTTTCTCTATTTGATATGCTATCAAAAATAGATGTTTTATTATAAACTTCAACCGTTGAATTTATTTCTAATTCTAGGCTTTTTAATAAAAACTCTGGTAATATTTCGTCAGAATATATTCCACCACGCACATTTTCAATTCCTATGAAATTCATATATTTTTTAGTTAGTGTATTAATATCAAAATAATGGGTGGATTTACTAATTTCATATACTTTTATTGGTGGGTTCTTTCTTACAAAGTCATAAATAACTTGTGATTCAAATAACACTCTGTCTATTTGGCTTTCTTTGGATGTATGTAGAAACCACTTATCGTTCTCTAATTGAATAACAAATATATTATAGTTTGATGTCATTATTTAAATATATATAATGGAATTGTTATTTTATATATATTTTTCACGAATACTATTTTTATATCATGTTGCTTATCTATTATTTGCGACCTTTCTTGTAAGTTTTGGATTTTCTTTTGTTTTTTCTGGTTTTGTTTCGTTTACCACCAGTTCGTGGATTAAGAATAAATTTACCCTCATCTGTTTGTCTTAATTTATCTGAAAATTCTTCTTTGTTTGCAGATGAGCATCTACTAAATAATCTATCATAATCTTCATCTGTAAAATTGGTGGTGTCATAAGATTTATCCGCTTGTATTTTTTTTATAAAATCCGCTTTATTATCTAATTTTTTTGTTAAAGTAGAATTAGCTAACCATCCTTTAACAATTTCATTAGAATTGCAATTATCCCATTCATGTTCAACATACTCTTGGAATTTTTCCTCATTTTCAGGCAAAACCTTTTTAAATTCATTTTTTATTTCATCTAAACGGGTATTAACTTTTTTATTAACAGCTTCATCGGAAGGCTCTGGAGGTCTTAATTCAACAAATCCGTTTTTAAGTATAAATTTAGATTTGTATGACGACTCTTGTTTGGATGACGACTCTTGTTTGGATGGCGACTCTTGTTTAAAAAATCTTTTTTTAAATCCATCTTTAATTTCGCTAAAGTTAGGTATTCCGCCTTTGAATCTGCGTGTTTTTCTTAATTTTAGCATAACCTATATCATAACTAAATATATTATTTCTTGATTGGTCTAGAATCCATGTTGTTAGTTTGTGTAGGATTTACACATGCTTTCTGGTTAGGAAATACTTGTCCAGACAAACATTTATCTGATTCGCTTATTTCTATGCATCCTCTACGTCCTTCATACTCTCCTACCAAACACCAGTTTGTTTTCGCTGCGGTAATAGGATTTTGAATAGGATTGGCTGCTTTATCGGGTGCGGGTTCATGTGATTTTACAGGATTATTATTTATTGATTTATCCAATTGTGTAGGATTATCTAACTTTAAAGCTGCAATCTCAATCGGTTGACTAGAATTCTTTAACAAATTGCCAACAGAATGAAGAGTGCCGCCAGCAATATCAACGCCAACCTTTGCCGTATCAGTTACTACGTCAGTAGTTTTGTTAATAACTGTTCCTGTTGTTTGAGCGAAGATAGAGAAAATCTGAGTAACCAAAGGTGTTAATATTTTAACAATGTATTCAAAAACATTGCCACCCACAAGTATAAGATTTATTCCTAAAAATGATAATACTAGTAACAATACTAAAACTACGATTAAGAAATTTTTGTTACTAAAGATACTCGTTCCATTATTTGTTATGGGAGCTTGTGAAGAAACGTTATCCATTTTTTGTTTTAATTATATAATATAGTATATTATTTTTTCCAATTAGAGTTGGAAAGGATTTAGAGGGTTCGTTTGAATATTACTTATATTTTATAAAAGTATAGTAAAATGGGTTTTTTTAATTTTATTGAGACGTTTTTCTTTTTAAGTTTAGGCATTACGTTTGTATTAATATTATTGTTGGTATACCATTTTAAACAGCGTTTAACAACTCTTGAAAATAAATGCGATACTGTTTATGAAATCATTACCAATTTAGTAAAGGAAGTATCTAATATCAGACAAATCCAAATACAACATCTTTCTAACACCTTTTCTTCTAATAATATAGTTCCTTCTTTTCATAACACCGAAATAAATGGTAAGATTAAGGTATCTGATGAAGATTTTGAAGATGATGAGGAAGATGATGAGGAAGAAGATGATGATGATGAGGATGAGGATGAGGAGGAGGATGATGAAACACCACCACTTCTTACCATAGAAGAAGAACCCTTGTTAAACTCAACTATAAAAGTTATCAATGTTGATATTGGCGATATAATTGAAGCTGATATAGTTGAAACTGAAGTTGAATCCGAAAATTTAGATGGAGAAGATAACAGATTAGAGCCTATTGAATTAGAAGATGATGAACAGATTCATGTAGAGAAGTTGAATGAATCAGCTGCTTTAGAGAATAGCGAACTAGATAACGATAGTAAGGAAAATTCTAGAGATGTTTATAATAAGATGAGCGTTTCAGAGTTGAAGGCACTAGTAATTACAAAGGGTTTGTCAAGCGACCCTAGTAAGAAGAAGAAGAATGAACTATTAAAAATGTTAGAGGCAGTAGAAAATTAAGGTTCAATACACCTTTGCGCATTTCAAATGCGAATGGTAACGTTGCCATTCCACTGATAAATAGCACAATATTGGGCGATTTAAATGTGCAATGGTGTAAAATAATATATAACTGGTATTATATATTATTCATGTTTTCTTATCCTCAGTATGAAAAATTAGAATCCGCATACCCTGTAATTAAAGAAACTGTGCCAAGTTCTTCTTTAGGATATGCTACTAATAATAAATATCCACAATTTCCTCCATTGATGAGCGATGGTAGAAGCATAACTACAACATGGCAACCTGAAGCTGTAATTAATGATGATTTACTTCAAAGCAACAACATTCGCTCTAATTGGCAATATCGCAGATATTTAACTAATAATTCTAAGGACATTATGGAATACAATTTCCGTGAATCTTCTAATGATGTTGGTTACTACAAACGTCCGATTGATTTACCTAATATTCAGTCTAATTTAGTATCTAATATGAACGGAACACCTTATAACTTTTCATCTGTTTTGGACCAATCTAAACCATTTGGTTATCAAACTAGTGATTTGAAAGAGATGTATTTATCCAGGGAGCAATTGGATGCTCGCAAGATTTCCCCTGTTATAACCCAAGCTGATTTGTTAAATAGTGTTAATAAATAAATAAAGATAAATATGAAACTACAAGTATTCCATATTTATAACAATGAAACTCATTAGTTTTGATGTAGGTATAAAAAACATGGCGTATTGTATTTTTGATATTTCAGGTCAGCTTTCAATCACGGGTTGGAGTGTTTTGAATCTATTAGAAGAAGAGCCTCTTACAGAAATATGTTCACAAATAATACCTGGTAAAACTAAAAAGGTGTTACCGAAACCCTGTACAAAACTTGCCAAATATAAAAAGAATGGACAATGCTATTGTGAGAAACATACTAAGAATTCTACTTTTATTATCCCAAATAAGAAGAATTCAATGGTGTCTTTGAAAAAACTAAAGGTAGATGAACTCATCAAACTAGGACATTCTCTTTTTTTATTCATGGACCTAGTAAACTTACCCAAACTCAAGAAAGATATTTTAGATAAACTAGGTGAGTTTTATGAGAAAAATAGCTTTGAACTAATAGTTAAAAAAAAGACTAAAAACGCATCAGAAATAGACTTGATTACAATAGGTAAAAATATGAAGGAATTATTAAACGCAAGTGAAAATTTTGATGAATTGACACATGTTGTTATAGAAAATCAAATTTCACCTATTGCGAATCGTATGAAGACAATACAGGGGATGTTGGCTCAATATTTTATTATGAAAAATTCGGATATTCATATTGATTTTGTATCCTCTTCTAATAAATTATCGCAGTTCGGTAAGGGTAAACAGAAGACCAATGTATCTTCCTTAACTAACACATTAATTACGAACCCAGATTATAAACAACATAAGAAAGATGGATTATACTATTGTAATCAAATTTTGGAGAACAATAGCTGTATGACTGGTTGGAAAGACGCATTAAAAATAAAAAAGGCAGATGATTTAGCAGATTGTTTCTTACAAGGGATATGGTACCTTAAAAACCGTAATATAATAACTTATGCGGATGATTTAAAAATAATATTTGTATAATTATCATAAACATGGAAGTCATTGATCTTGGATTAAGCGATTTAGAGCCTGTTTCATTGAACTTTAATGAATCAAAACCTAGTGTAAATTTTGGTTCGGGTATTGAATTATTAATGAATGATAAAAAGCGTGCTTCTAGTATTAACCTTGATTTAGGAGAATTAGATACTTTAGAAAGTGAATTGAATGAAATTTCTGGTGCGAATGCTAGTTCTGGTTCATACAGTGGGGGAAACAGTAGCAGTGACGGAACTAAGTCATTGAGTGGTTTCGCAACCAATTTCTTTGGTTTTGGTAACTCTGCTCCTGAAACATCTAAGAAAGTGGCATTTGACCATGAGCCATCAGATTCTAATATTGGAAATGCAACACGTGAGAGTATTGGTAACACTAAGACATGGGATGGATTTAGTAAAATGAATGAGATTCCTGTGTCGTCTAGTACATCCAATATGAAAATGTCAGACAGAGACCGAAGACGTAAAATGAGACATATGATAAAGAAATTGGAAGAGTGGCATGCTAAGGGACTAATCAAACATAATTCTCATTTTGATTTGGACTCTAATTATGAAGAGGTAGAGGATGAGTATGAGAGTGCAATGGAAGATAAACGTAAGAAGGATAGTGTTAAGTTACAAGGTTGGTGGTTTATGACATTTATTAACTCTATGGAATATGCCAATGCTGCATTTAATCCATTTGATTTAAATTTGGATGGTTGGGGTGAGCAAGTAAGTGAGGACATTGATAGTTATGAAGAGATTTTCGCCGAGTTACATGATAAATACAAGGGTGGCAAATTGGCTCCTGAGATTTCTCTTTTATTACGTGTGGGGTTTAGTGCTGCCGTTCTCAATTTCTCTAACAAGGCATTATCTAGTGCTACACCAGCATTCAATGATGTTATTAAGCAGAGTCCAGAGTTGATGAAGATGTTTACTAATGCCACTGTAAGCAGCATGAGCCAGGCATCACCTGGTTTCGCGATGGCCAATAATTTGATGCAGGAGCAAATGAATAAGCCACGTGGAATGCCACCCCCAGCTCCTGTAGAAACCAAGAGTCAACCACCTCCTCAACGCCCTGGGATGGTGTTTACCGAGACACCAAGTAATCGTCCTGATATAAATGCGGGACGTGGCGCTATGTTCCGTGAGCAAGGTGCTGATATTAGTGGGTATGGAAGTGTGAATGAGCAGCAAAGACCGATGTATCAACCACAGCAGCAACAACAAGCTAGACCCGAGATGCGTGGCCCACAATCCACTGACATTGATAACATTTTGTCTGGATTAAAGACACGTACAGTTAATATTCACGAGCAACCAACACGCGAATCTTTAAACGTTGAGACAGTAACTGAGGATGATTCTATGATTTCTATTTCTTCATTGAAAGGAATTGATGGTTCAAGTATGCCAAAACGTTCTAATCGCAGAAAGAATGGCTCTGCTAAGAATACTATTTCCTTGGATATCTAGAGTTCAAATAATATATAAAATACATCTTATATATTATTAAAATGAAAGTAATTCCATTGGGATTACAGTGTTCAGTTCCAGAGGCTCTTAAATATTCTAACTTGCGAGAATATTCTTATCCATTTGATTGGTTATGGACTCCCAGCAAAACAACCTTTCATATTTTGGAGATATTAATAAACAAGGGAATAGAAGAAGCCGTAGAGTATATGACAAATGGATACACCTACTATAAATATCTTGGAAATGAACATTATGAATCAGTGAATGAAAAGACAGAATGTCAAATGAATATAGAAACTGGATTGGGAAATACACATTTTGAAATCAATGAAGAATATAAAACTAAATTACGAACTAGATTTGAAAGATTATTGAGTGATATTCAGTCTTCACATCATATTCTTTTTATTTATGCTGACGCAGCTAATTCATACTTTAATTATTATTTAGATGATATAGAATATGGTGTGGACGCTGCTGAATATTTAATTAAAATTTATGATTTGATTTATCCCATAAATAAAAATATAGAAATTGTCTATTTTTGCTGGCATGGTAGAAGGGGAAAAGATACAGAGAAGCTGAAATATTTTTCTTTTGATTTTCAAGAACACTGGACAGATGTAAGTAAAATTATAGAGAATTATTTGAGGATGCGACTATCAAATGTGTTTCATAAAAGAGATTAGTTATATATATTTATAACATCCGCTTTTTAATTTATATTTAGTTTAGCACGTAGTTTTCTAAGCATATATTATAAATGTCATCTAAAGGAAGCAAAAAATCAAAAGTAGGAAAATTAAAAACAGCTGTATTGGTATTTACAACACATGGAGATGTCCAGGTAAGGAGCTCTAAGAATCCCGAATTAACAGAAGAAGTAGAAAAATATAGGATTCCTGAAGGAATGGAAATTGTCTCGTTAAACGCAGTAAAACCTGGTGTACCCAATATGCTTCCTCCGAAGAATGTAAAACCTTTTATAAGAATAGTTCGTACTGCAACAGAAGATTTTAACGACGAGACCGAAAAAAAGGATATGAAAGAAATGGTAAAACAAATAAAACAACAAATATTTGATTTAGATGACCAACCTGTCGAAATAGCCACAGAAGTTAATAAAAAGAATGTAAATTATACAGACGATGATGAAACCATGGCGTATCATCGCACTTCTCATGAATTCTTATACAGTATTAGAACATACACTAACAGAATTATATCAAATAAAGAATTTTTAAGAGAGGATAAATTACTTTATAAAGAAGATTACGATGGTGAGAATGTAAAATTAGAGAGTTCTAATTGGAAGTTGAATTTATTGAACACTAACGTTAAAACAGATGAGGATTTAATGGATACATTAAACCCAAATGCTGGTAAGACTAGAACAGCACATGAACGTTCAGGGTATACTATTACTAGATTAGGAAACGTAATTGATGAATTAAATAGAAGAGGAATTAAAAAAGTTATTATAATTGACCTTACGTGTAGTGTTATTCGTAAAAAACAAGAAGGGGTTACCGCCCGCACAGAAAGGACTATTGCTCGTCACGCAACGCCTGAGACACCTAGTGTAGGTGGTAGTAAAACCAGATATGCTACAAGAGGTGGTAGCATTAATAAAACTAGAAAAAGATATAAAAAATAAGTTCGTATATAATTTACTATTATGTACGGGTTAAGAGAATTGTTGGAGAGCATTAAACTTCCTGTAATCAATATCAAGCGTCCAGATATTGATGCTTTGAAAGCCAATGCATTAACATATTTTCTTATTTATTATAGTAAAATTGTCAATGTAGTTTCGGGTAAATATAAGTCATTGTATGAAAACAATCTGATAGCCAGGAGTGTAATTGACCATTCAGTTTATGGTGCTAACTATCTTTATTCATCAGTCATTGGTAAAAAGATTGAGCCTATGTCATCATATTGGATTTCTAGTTTGGTTTTGTCCAAGCGTGATAAAAACAGATTTGTTGGTGAGGAATATACACTTTTGGAATCATATGAGTTTATTAAGAGTCCGTTGGACATCAATGAAGGAAGGACCAATTTTGAAACAAGTTATAATGAAATATGCGACGCAGTAGATTCTGTTGTATTGAACAGTCAGAGTTATGTTGAAGGGTTGGTAAAGATGAAGGTGGGTGACAATTATGTATTTAGGATTTTTGATAATACTAACGGACAATTTGATGATTTTAAGTTGCCATTGGTCCCTAGTAAAGCAAAGTTTTTGAGCATTGAATATACGCATCCACTTATGAAGATGGGAATAGTTTTTGAATTGGATAAGTCGGTATATTTTGTGGGTAATCAGATTTTATCTCCTACGTTTGTTAAAAGTTATCTAGAATATCAATCAGAACTTTATCATTTTGATATGGATTATGTGTTGAAGATTATGGATGGTGATATTAATAGTTTTGAATTGGGGTTTGATAGATCGGTGGTTTTCACGGAGGAAGGGTATAGTATCATTGTATAATTATTTTGTTATAACAATGTATACTAATGGTTTTATCTGTCCCAATATCTGTCCCAATAATAGATGAAGAACACAATGCCACTGATAAAAAAATTTGTCATAAATTTGAATTATTATATATGCGCTTATATAACAGAAAATTAACAAGTAATCAAATTTTTACACTTGTTGAACAAAAGATAATCACAGAAGATCAGGTAAATAAATTTCAGTTGTTTTTAGAAACAAATCTCAATGTGTATCTTACTAATACCGACAATTCAACAAATGTTATTGCGGAATATATAAACATCATAGATAAAAGTTATGACGATTATTACAATAGTGAAACTCTAGATGTTAGAAAAGTAAGTGCTTTTAGTGTAGCAGAAAAAATTAAGAATGAATTAAGGATACCTAGTGGGAATGAACGTAATTCTATGTTTGAATTTAAAAATTTAAACCACAAACAGAATAAATTAAATTGTGGTGTGGATAGTAATAGATGTAAATATATGGTTTACATAATAAATAAACATATTCTTTATTATAAACAAAAAACAACCGTTATTGAGCTCTTAAACAAACTAATAAAAAACTATAATGAGATAAAAAAATGCAATAATCATTTCAAACGTTTTGATCGGCTAAATTTCAATAGACTACGTAAAAGAATGGAAACTTTAGAAAAAATAAATCATGTTTTATTAACTCGCTCTGAACTAAACGATTTAACTCTTAGTGACTTCACTGGCGATCAACTAAAAAAACTAAAAAAATTAAACCTAAAGATTGATAGTGCTAAAATAGCAGTGTTGCGACTTTCTGGTGTCAGTGCGTCAGCTGCGGCAGCTAGCGCAGGAACTCTTGTTGCTGGGTTAATCGCACCACCAGTAGGCGTAGCAGTTACTGCTACTGTTGCTGCTGTTGCCACTGTGGCGACTGTGGCATCATTTATTGTTAATTGCGTAAAAAATGGTTTAGAACGTCAATTAGAGGAAGAAAAAAAAAAGGAAAAACATCTATTTGCTCCTTTACCTTTACCGACAATAGGTGAAATTGATGATGAAAATGATGCAGATTCAAACCGATTTAATATTGCCCCCCCTATTGAACCCCCGAAATTTAAAAAATTATCAACATGTGGAGAAAATTATGCGAAAGAATTTAATATATACACGAATTGTTTTTTAGAATTAAATGTACTAGATGATCAATTTTCTTTATTAGAAAAAGAATTAATAAATATTAGATTGCATGAACTATATTTTACAGACATATGTGGTCGTAGAAGTGGTTCGGCTTTAACTGAGTCAATTAAAAACAGACAAGAAAACTCTCTTCTTGCTAGACATGAAAGAGAAAGGATAAGAACATTTAACACAGAACACCCATATTTTACTAATTTACATCCAAATTCAAGAAATTTAATCATAAATTATACAGATGATAACTTGAATAATTTACAACAATATATTGAAAATGAAATTAGAGTTAACAAAAGATATGAGTGGCGTCCACTTGACACAAGTAATTATATAATAACATTGAGAGATATAATTCTACCATGTTTTAATGAAGAACAAGGCTGTTATTTAAACGGAAATGCAAGTAGAGCTAGAAATAGAGTACCAACAACTGGGAGAGTACCAACAACTGGGGGGAGTTGTAATAAAATCAAAACAAAGAAATCCAAGAGATCCAGAAAATCAAAAACCCGCAAACATAAATAAATACACTACAAAAAAACAATTTAGAAACAAATCTCGCTATAATGTACGGGCGTAATCACAATGGATGCGGTGAGTACTCCTACCCCACAACATAATCTGCTTGATAAATGGAATTTATATTACCATTTACCACACGACAAAAACTGGGCATTGTCTGGTTACACCATCATTATGGATTCAATAGATACTGTTGAGAAGGTCGTATCGTTGAATAATGCCATTAATGAAAACATTGTTAAAAATTGTATGCTCTTTGTTATGAGGGATGGGATTACGCCTATGTGGGAAGATCCTCGGAATAGAAATGGAGGATGTTTCTCATATAAAGTAATTAATAAAGCTGTACCTGAAGTATGGCATAATTTGTTTTATGCATTGTGTGGAGAATCATTATGTATTGATGATAAACATAATAAGCACATTAATGGAATAACTATTTCACCTAAAAAGAATTTTTGTATTATAAAAATATGGTTAGACACGTCTAGTTTACAAGACCCCAATATGATTATTCAAATATCTAATTTATCCAAACAGGGGTGTTTGTTTAAGAAACATGAGCCTGAATTTTAAACCGATGAATATTTACACCTTTGCACATTCAAAACGCCCACTTCGTGGGCAGTTATGAGTGAGCGAGGTGATGCTGATTGCGCATTTTAAATGCGCAATGGTGTAAAATGTGACACTTTGTGTCATATTTTAAGTGGTTATCGGTCACGACCCTTTAAGAACAAAATGTGACAAGTCCCATTTAATTCTTCAATGGTTTAAACCAATGAAGAATTGTTATAATCTATATATAACATATATGACAAGTATTTATAAAGGAAGTGATTATAAAAAATTATTGGAAGAATTGTTTAGTGGTGTAGACCCGAAAAAATGTAACTTAACTTTAAAATTTATACATGATAATCAATCTTTATTAAAAAAAAAGGTTGGTGCTAACAATTATGGTATTCCTCAAGGTTCTACTGCTTTACATATATTAGCTATTTATGAATTTAGTTATGTGTTGGTATCAGGATATAGAGCACAAACTTTCTTTAGAAGCTTATACGATGATATAAATTCAGTTATTAATTGTGTTCATGACAGTATGGATGATGAAGAGTTGTTTAATAACTTACGTAAACTTAATATTTTAGATAAGAAAGATGAAAACGGAAAGACTTCTACCGAATTAATAGCTGACAATCTTGAAATCTCTACAAATGATAAACCGATGCATGATAAATTTACAAAATTAAAGGCTATAGTTGATAAAATAGCAATGGTTGATAAAGTAGGATTAAAACAAGAAGAAGTCCCTGCGGATGATATAGTTCGCATAGAAATAGAAAAAGATTACATCATTTCAGAAACTAGTAAAAGTAATAAAAAGATAATAAGAGTAAGAAAAATCAAGGATAAAAGACCATATAGAGTTTTTCTTTTTAAGGCTAAAAAAAAACCTACAGCTAAGAGGAGTTCAGTCTCACTTAGAAAAACCAAGAAGAAAACCTCTCTTTAAAAAATTGAATCCTTTTTATGAATTTAAGTAGTTCATAAAAAGCAACGTAAACCGTAAAACTTGGCAAAATGTTGTCTGATATTCAGATTGAAACCGCGCAACTTGTGTTTAGTATTGAAAAGGAAATTGTGCTGATGGAATTGCGGGAGATGCTGGAGAAAACTGCCAAGCTAGAACGAATTATTCGGCAAGCGATGGAAGAAAATCCTGTTGTAGACGAAGACACTTTTACACCATGTCTTGACATTGTATGTCCACCAAAGAAGAAAATGAGAAAAGAATAATAAAAAGGGAGGGGTCAGAGGGGAATCGGACCCGCGGAGCTTTAAGGTTCCTAAATGGCGTAAAGCGTCATAAGGTTGGAAGCCAAGATGGCTTCCGATACCCTTCAAAAAATTGAATACTTTTGTGCATGTATATAAATCAGCAAAAACCATCACAATGAAGCAAATTACTAGATATATTGATTCTGTCAAAGCCGATATTACATTCACCATTGGTGGAAATGCGCAAGAAAATTCCGACATCATAGACGCTGCTGGTCCAGACGACATTTGGTTTCATCTGGATGGACACCCATCAGAGCATGTCGTTGCTTCTATTCCAGATGGGACAAGCCTAGACAAGAAGCAGATTTTGAAGATTGCTACTCAGGGCGCATTGTTATGTAAGAAGTATTCAAAGTATGCATCACAGAAGAACTTGAGGATTATTTATACCCGAATCAGTGACATCATTAAGACAGAGAAAGTAGGTTGTGTGATTGCTCTGAATCAGAAAACCCTAATTATTTAATCAGATGAATGTTTAGAAAATGCCTAAAAAACGACGACGCACTGTCTTTCTTTTTTTATTTCTTCTTTTTGATGTTTTATGAGAACGTTTTTTTCCACCTACAAAACTGTTTGATAGATTTTCAACAGTGACTCCTACATCTGGAACATAACTAAGACTCTTAACTGTCCCTGTGTTATCAACGATTTTCTTAACTTCACCGTTTTTAAATTTTAGGTTATCGCCGTTGGTAGTTATAAAGTTTCCTAATTTATGAGGTCCAATCATAAAATTTCTACTATCCCCTTTGTAACTACCAGTATTGTTTTTTATATCATCAAAAGTAATAGTGGAAGGACCGTAAGAAGCAACAGTAACATTACTAGGTTCATTAGCAGCCATAACTACACCACCTACTTTCTTTTTTTGGTACGCCATTATAACCTATATATTTATCACACATTTTATTTTAAGCTGGCGGCAATGGCGCTAAACACAATTTAATTTCACCTAATGATGCAACATCATACTTAACAATCAAAGGTAAATCATTTCCCAAATACATCTCCAAATGAGAACATAAAGGCGTGCATTTAATAAAATGGGACAATGACTTTAGAGAAAATTCACCCTGAATAATTACCGAAGCATCTGACTTCTGAATAAACTCCATATTACCATCTGACTCTGAACGGTAAATACGAGAGCTAGCAAAATTGCCATCGCAAGAAAAAATCAAATCATTACCTACCGATTTAATTTCAACACGGTCAGACACACCATTTAAATCACGAATAATCTTCTGAAAATCCGAAGTGGGCAGGTTAATCACAGTAGAATACTCCACATCAGGGACAATAAGCTCCTCCATATCAGGCTCAATAAGACGCAACTTTTGGCTATAGCATTGTTTGATATCACCATTATCGTATTGAAGTCCTAAATGAGAAACAATACCATCATGATAATCGGACTTATCAATATACATTGAAAGAGTATCATCATTAGACATTGTAGAAATCACCTTGAATAAATGAAGTGTATTCGCACAAACGATGATTTTGTCGGGGTCGCATGAATATTGCTCAAACTTATGAGAATTCAAAATTACATTTACCAAAATTGTATGCGTCTTATCAAAATTAATGATTTTAAGACCATCTTTAGTAAAAGTAATGGTTGCGTCTGTTAAAATATCCTTGATAGCCGTAATCATATTACGGATAGGTTGAATCTGTACAGTTTTAATGGTTAGAACGTTGTTTTCTTCGTTCATTGACGGAAATATAAAAATAAATACGCGTTTGTTTTTATATTTTATTTGGATAAATACATATTTTTAGATTATGAACGCACAAGTTTACGAATAAGTTTACGAACAAGTTTACGAACAAGTTTACGAACAAGTTTACGAACAAGTTTACGAACAAGTTTACGAACAAGTTTATGGATTTCTATTTTTTTGCGTGTATTTTTGACAACGTTTCATTTGTTTACATGTTCTTGTTGCCATTTTAAGCGCAGGACTATCTTTAGAACAACCGTTATATAAAATTCCATAATCAATAGTGCTTGCTGGACCACCAGTAACCGCACTAGCTAATCTAGCACGACCCCATGATTCCGCAGTTTGATTTGGACGCGAGCCACTAGAGTAATATGCACCACGACCCTTATTTATTATTTTCTCTAAAGCATTGCGAGAACATTTCGTTTTTCTGGCTAATTGATTATTTGGTAATATATGTGAAACACCATAATACTTCTCTGCTTTATAAACATGACCGGATGGCTTTGAATGAAAAGATTTAACTTTAGGCCTTTGAAAATAAAGACCCTGTTTGTATAATTTACGTGATTTTAATATATTTTTCTTCTGTTTTTTAGTATCTTTTTGTGATAATGATTTTGGAATATAACGAACTGGAATAGACATTTATATTTAACACTAAATTATATATAGAAAAATAATCTCATACTTAATTATATAATGTCTTTTAAGCAAACTGATTACACTTCTGTCACCAACGATTTGGCAGTAACCTTGAGTACTGGGTCAACTCCCAATATTAGTTTATATTCCGATGCCGCTGGAACAAAATTGTTTGTTGATTCAGATGGTAATTCTTTCTCTGGAAAGGTTGTTTCTAATCTTAATTATACAGAGCCTCATAATAATGAAGACCAATCTCAGGTAGAAAATGGGTTCTTGCTTTTCTCTTTTACTGACGGAACAACAGCAAAAGTAACAGATAAACTAGATACCGTATATTATGGTATTGTTGCTATTGCTTTTAAACCTAGAACGTTTAATTAAAAACATTTAAAAACATCTTCGCAATAATAACCATATGAAACTCATTTTCATTTTATATGGTTTGCTCTATTTTTCCTCGGGTTATCGTCTAAGAACTCTATGTAAAAATTGTAATCAGTTTATACCTTCTCTTTACGGAGGTAGGTACGAAATGCAAGAATATTACGGAAAATGTGGTAAGTTTATAAAAATAACAACTGGTGAAATTGAATACGAATATGCTTATATAATTCGGCAACAAGAAGATAAATGTGGTGAAAATGCACGATGTTTTATACAACGAAATATGTCATTACCAATTAATGGTTTTGAAATTGATTAGGTTATAACATTTTAGCGTATATTTTTTCTTGTTTTCTTTCTACCATATTTACAATGTTGACGCTGAGAGAATCCTTTGGGTCTCTTGCAATTAATGCTCTTTTTGTATTTAGCTGACCATTTGCGACGTATTTTAATAGTTTTATTTGGCATATATAATGGCTAAATAAAATAAATTATTCATTCGCGTTTTATTACATATTTCCCCTTTTCTTTTACTAATTTACCTACCAATACTAATTCTGCGCCAAATTCCTTGGCACGTTGATAACTCTCAAAGTCATAGACCTCCATCGTTTGTTCATTCAATGCATATTTAACACCGTCCTCTTTAATTTCACGTGCTTCCCATTTAATTGCACGTACATCCAACCCTTCTTTTGTAGAGCGGTCATTTTCAAACGAAGGATACGAAGCAAATTGATTAGACTCAATCTTACCAAAACCAAAGCATACTAGGTTCTCATTATCCTTGGATTTCTTAGAAATGTTAGAATAGAGTTGACAATCAATGGAAGTTTCTTTTACGGCTTTCAATATCTGGTTGTTTGTCTTTTGTTTAATACTCGCTATTTCATAAAGAGTTTCGTCTGTTGTAACAGGTGTTTTCCCATCTATTCTACTTAAATCACGGATACGTAATTCTATGTTCTTTTCATCATTCTTCTGTTGTTCGCTTAATGATGTAATATACAAAAATACCTTCACAGTTCGCATATCTTCAGGTAAATCTTGATGACTGCAAATACGCCGAGCGCGACCAACGACCTGATCAATTCTTACCATATGCCAATATGGCTCAATGACGTGAACAAATCGCGTATTCTTCAAATTAATACCCTCTGCACCTGAAGAAGTAATCATAAAAATCTTAATAACCTCACCCAAATTATTGTTCTCAGCTTTCTCTTGTAATTTACCTACAATTTCTACTGGAACAAATTCCCAAGCTCCGTTATAAACATTACGTACGATTTCTTTCTCTTCGGGTGTCTCAGTTCCTGTATATAAAACAAATTTTGGCTTATTGGCATCAGCCTCTAATTCTATAAGTTCCCATGCGCTGCCGGTTTTCTTTATTTTAAATTCGGCGAAACCATTTGCTTCAAAAATTAATTTGAGAATACCAATACCCTCAATTGTTCTGAAATGACTGTATAATAGATGCAGTCCTTTGTTTGATTCATCCATTAAATTCTCTAACACTTTAACAAATTTTGGGCTGTATGTTTTCAATACAGATTTATCCAAATATTTACTCCTTTTTGTTTCATCATCCATAACACTAACATCTTCTAATGCTTTCTTAATTCTATCTTCATATCTTGATTCGTCAACTTGTGATATTTCTTCATCTGCATCTTCTTTGTTCTCTTCGTCATCAACGCTTGCGTAGACGTCAACGTTTTTGCGCTCTGATAATGGGACTGCATCAAATACATTTTCACTTATTTCTTTATCTCCCTTAACATTAGGAACAGGGCGTTCAATAGATGATGGGAAAGTAAAATTACATGCAGCTCTAGAGAAAATACGATAAGTAGAAGATATTTTATATAATTCCTCTGGGTCTTTCGCTGCAAGACGCTTCTTTTTATTTTTGGCTTCTCTATCTGCCTCATCTTTGCGTATTTTTTCATAAATACCAAATTGGTGAGGCGTCATTTCTGATTTAACAACATGGTAAAGTTCACCCTTATCTGTTTTTACAAAGCTAGGAAGCAATTGCTCTTGCGCGCTACGGAAATAAGAGGTTAATCCTAATATACGACGTTGGAATAAATTTATATTTTTAGCTTCTCCTGTTTCAGAATTGACAAATGCACCCAAGAAAGAATCGGGATTATCTGGAAGAGCTTTATAATTAGTAACTTTAATTGATCCTTTTTGCACTTCTAGGTCATTCTTCTTTAATATTGCCAATATCCTCTCTTGGAATTCAAAATCACTGATATTTCCAGTATCATCTAATTTAACACCATCATATTTATCAAATACTCCTGCGCCACCTTCGTAAAGGTCCTGAGGCATACGATAGTTACGTTCTGTCATGTTTTCTATTAGTTTTCCATCCTCGTCGTATTCTTCAAATGATTCTAATGCTTTTAATGGTTCATCAGAGACCAACAATTGCTCATTGTCCTTCTTGGTCTTACGAACTTTCTTAGTTTTATTATGTTCTTTTTTGCCTCCCTCTGTTAATTTCTCAGCGCCTATATTTACGTCCTTCTTTTTAGTAGTTCGGGCGACACCTTTAGCAGCTCCACGTTTTTTCGCATTAATAAATCCAAAAGGATTTCTAGTAACAGTTAAAGTATTGCCATTGTATTCTACGAAATCATATGTTTTGAAATTCTCTTTATCAAACATAGATAGAATAGAATCTGTGGTTACTTTTTCAGATGTTTTTACATTAATCGGGAAAGCCCACGATTTAATATAACCACGCAAAATATTAAACAAAATACCAATTTCGTTAGGATAATTAATAATAGGTGTTCCTGATAAAAGAATAATACGGGCATTCTTAGCATTCATCAAATATTCATATAAGATAACCGCAATCGTTTTGGACTTGTTTTGTTTTACTTTGTTTACTATACGACTTACAAAGTTATGAGCTTCATCAATAACAACAACTGCATTATCAAATGGATTATGTGTTTGGTCGCCCGATAATATATTTAATTTCTTCATATTTAATCCATTGTAGTTGATATCAGTGTATTTCGTACGTATCATTTCATTTAATTGCTCATCCAATTGCTTCTGGTCTTCTGTAGAAAGAGAGCCATAATTTGGCTCTTTAGTTACATTTACTAACCAAGCACCTTTGTATTTTTTAATATAATCAGTAGATAGAGAAAGGGCCTTTGACAATATTCCAACGTAATCTGGTTTTCCATCTGTGGAAACAAACTCCCAGTACTGATTCTTTTTGTATAGTTCATCACCACATTTTTTCATTTCACTGAAGAAATTCATTTTTAAAGAAGCTGGTGTAAGAACAAATACACGTTTGCTGCTCTTCATGCCCTCAGCGATAGCAATAGAAGTACAAGTTTTGCCTGCACCTAAACCATGGTATATAAGTAATCCACGGTAAGGAGTATATAAATTTAAGTAATCTCTGACAACTTTTTGATGTGTTAGTAAATCAAAATCACTAGTTGAACGGTGTTCACAAGATACATCATCATCCGATTTTGAAAGATCTTCACGATACTTTTTAAATAGCTCACCCAACTTCTGAATAAATAATTTACGATTATTCATGTAAAAAGTAGATGTGGCTAATATTCTCTTCTCACGCTCCTTAGGTAAACGGTCTTTTACATTCATTTTGTCAATAACTGCTGTCATTAAATCAACGGGCATTTCTGGCTCTGCTTCCCCCTTTCCTTTGGGTTTTCTTCCACGCTTTGCTTTCTCAGTTTTCTCTTCCACAACAACGGCCTCTTGTTCAGTATCTTCAACCAATCTTCTTAATGCGGCTTCTTCGGACTCATCTTCCTCTTCTTCCCCACTAGATTTTGTCTCTTCACTGGCTTCATCCTTTTTCTCTGATTCTTTCTCTACTACTGGTGGTTTCTCAGGCAAAGATTTATCGGGCAAAGATTTATCGGGCAATTTAAATTCAACATTACGAATAACTAGTTTCTTGGCCATTTTTCGTGGTTGTTCTTCGGCCTCTTCCCTTTTCTCTTTTTCTTCTTCTACAACTAGACGCTTTTGCTCTTTTAATTCAGTGGCTAATACCGCATTTCCTGTATGAACGTTCTGCATAGCTAGTCTTTTAAGAACATTTTCCCTATAATCAGCACCTTTTCTCTTATTCACTATTTTAACGCCAGTTTTTGCAGGCTCTCCTTCCACAGATGGTTCATGTACTTTAGGTTTTATGCCTTGAAAATTTATTTTAACTATGGTTTGTTCTGTTATGGCAGGTTTATTTTCAAGTGTCACTAAAGAAGGAATTCCTATTTTTTCCATTAACAATATAATATATTCTTATATAAAATATTTCTATAATTGAAACCAATGTCTATAAAAATATATATGACAAAATATATATGAACGTTATTCTTTACTTGATTAATAAATTTTTTCAAGAAGAATATATTAACACAGGTCTTGTCATATTTTTAGATCTAGTAGAGACCCTTTTGAAAATTAACGGTATATCTTTTATAACAGCTAATATCATAAAAGGAGTTGAAAATAAAAATTATAAGTTTGCTTACGAATACTTATATTACTTCATTGGAATATCATTAGTATTTGTATTATTGTATGGAATTTCTAGCTATTTCCAAAAGAATCTATTAACGAAAATGACACAGTGGGTAAAGCGAGAAATATTTAAAATAGTTTTGATGACCAATGATGAAAATTATAAAGATGCTAATTTCATTGAATTTATAACACCTATCACTCGTATTTCAGTTTCAAGTTATATTATATTTAGCACTGTTTTATTAACACTTATTCCAATAATTATATTTTTGTTAGCAATAGCCGGTTATTTTCTTTATAAAAACACGACTTTAGGACTCTTTTTTATTGCTGCAAATATTTTAATAGGACTTTATGTATACTACTTTTGGAATTCACTGTTGGATAGCAAAATTAACCACGAGAAAAAAGTGAATGAGAATGAGAAATATATCATTAATTTATTAAACAATATTGATAAGGTTATTTATAGAGGTCAGTCTATTAATGAAATGGATATCTAACAAAGAAAAACAGACGAATGTGTAGGCGCATCAATGATTTTTCATAGTAACATGAATAAACATTCATTTATTGTAAATCTTCTTACACATATAGTTTTGTTTATTTGCATATTTTATCTTATATTTCTTTGTATTCAAAAGAAAATAGACTCTACAATTTTTGTTACTTTTTTGACAATATTGCTTTTTTACCGTGATAGAATGAATACTGTGCTTTCTGAAATACCTAATGTTATGGAATTTATGAGTAGATTAGTGTATATCGTTGAAGAGTTTAAAAAAATGTTGGGCGACAATGAGGTATTAGACCAAAAGATTTATCAAACAACAAAGCTCTCTTTTGAGACTATTCAATTTAAAAACGTTTCTTATTCTTATCCAAAAACAGATAAAAATGTATTAAATGATTTAAATTTATCATTGGACTTAAATGATAAAATCATTGGAATTACTGGACTTTCGGGGAATGGTAAATCTACATTAGCAAAAATAATTATTAAAATGTATAAACCAACGACAGGAACCATTTATATAGATAATGTTAATATTGAAGATGTAGACCCTCACTATATTCGTGAGCATATTACGTATGTAAATCAAAATTCAAAATTATTTGACAAAGTAATAATAGATAATATGTTTTATGGATGTTTAGATAAGAAACAATGTCAATCCCATTTTGATGAAATAATGAAATATCCCAAAATAGCGCAATTATATCGTGATATAGATATTTATTCTAAGATGACGGGTTCATTAGGAGAGCATGTCTCTGGTGGCCAGCGTCAAATTATTAATATTATTAGTGGATTAATTAATCCTACGGAAATATTAATTTTGGACGAGCCTACAAATGCTTTAGATATTGAATTAAAACGTGAATTGATTGGTATAATTCGTGATTTCAAGAAATATAAGAAGAGTATTATAATTATTAGCCATGATAAGGATGTATTTCCACTCTTTGATGAGAAGATAGATATATAATTTCGTTTATTAAATTTATATAATACATAATGGTTGTATTATATGAGAATAGTAATTAACTCACATATTAAAGGGTACCGAGCTTTGTCGCATTTATTAGAAAGTATGCGATTGTATAAGGGATTTAAAGATTTTCAAATTATAGTTATTATTGGCGGTTATTATGATATTCCAAAATATGAAATATCAAACGATGATAATATTATGTATATTAAATGTAACCACAATAGTATTGATTTTACAGGTTTGATAACATTAGCTGAATTAAATTATGAAAACATTGACGATTATTTTTTCTATATGCACGATACATGCAGGATAGGTCCAGAATTTTATAATAAACTCCGAGAAATAAACATTTCTAATATTACTACAATGAGAATTCATAAAAATTCTTCTATGAATATGGGTGTATATTCACAAAAAATAATAAATAGATTCAAAGAGTTTTTAATGGATAATAAAAATAATGAGGAATCTAGATGTATGGAATATAAATCTAAAGGAATTGGTAATGAAGATTTTATTTTTCTTAATGACCCTACTACATTTACGATTGGAGATTGGAATGGTTGGATTCATAGTGAACCTATGGACTATTATCAAACTGGCACGATGCGTATTGTAGAATATCACCCGTTTTTAGATATGTACAAAATAAAGGCAACAGTGAATTGTGATTTTGTAACATTAGACAACTAAAATGCATTGGGTAAATCATAAAAATCAACATTACCATAAAACAAATAAGAGAACCATTTTTGAAAAACGCCTATATTTGCACCATTATCTGTGCCTCTAGACGTTCTTATATTTTCTGACTGTGTTAAATTAGAGAACCCTGGAAACATACATGAAACATTCATCTGTGCTTTTCTAATATGCATAGGTATTGTGTTGTCTTTGTTTAATACTTTATTAAAATTTTGATAATAAGCAATTTTATCAATATCATCTTTATGTGTTACTTTTAATTGCACACGTAAATTATCATCTCTTGCGTTGAGTGTTCCAACATGAATTAAATTGGCATTAAATACAATAACATCTCCTTTTTTACAAGGCAAATTTACAAGATTACCATTAAAATCAATAAAGTATGAATATTGATTTTTATGACTTTCTGGAACAACACCCAAACATTTATCCATATCTTCCAAATAAACCAACATTGTATAGGATGGATGTTTTTGTCCTTCATTAAAAAAATCACCATTGTTATCACGATGACAAGTATGCACCGACGACTTTTTTATTATCCAAATATAATCTTGAAATATATAATCAGAACCTATTGATTTTATTAGTTTATTTAATCTTGTATGAGTTAATAAAACATCCTTGGTTGTTTTATAATTGTTGTCTAGACACAGGACATTTAACTTATATATTTCTTCATTTGTTAATACGTTTTTATAAATAGAAAAGCCATTTTTATCCAAATCGTTGTGGGTTGGTTTATAGAGCGGCACTTCTGAAAAAAATGCAGTAATGATTATCCATAATAAAAATAGGACTAACAGTATTGTGATGACGGTCAATGTTTTATATTTCATATATAATACATTGTTTCTTTGCTAAATTATGCAGTGCGTTTTAATCGTATTGTATTTACAATTAGTAATTATAATATTACAAATATAATTTCAACTGGTTTATTATGTTATTAATAGTTGTTATCGCAAATGCATTGTATTTACGTTTTTGCAAGACATACATAAGACCATTCAGTGAATTGATAACAGAATTAGTTATAGGGCTTATATTTACATCAGATATTTCATTAATAACTTTCTGTATAGACGCAACAATAAAATAAACAGGTTGTCTTCGGTTAATAGAAAAAATTATATTATTCAAATCATTTATAATCATAACAACTTTTGATGAATTTGATATAGGAACAGGACTTGGAACAGGACTTGGAACAGGACTTGGAACAGGACTTGGAACAGGACTTGGAACAGGACTTGGAACAGGACTTGGAACAGGACTTGGAACAGGTACTGAAGGGTTAATTGGTAACACATTTGTTTGATATTGTCCCTGTACATTTCCTGGTGGACTTGTATTAAAAACAATATCTGCAGAAGTAGTTGCAGTATTTATAGAAATACTTATTGCGAAATTCGTACTAGAACCCCAAACTAAACATGTAAAATGTCCAGTTCCTGACGAAAATCCTGGTTTCATAAAATCGTAGGATGATATTTCATTATACCAAGAATCCACTGATTTTTTAAGAAGTATCATAACATCAACACCGTATCCCCGAAAGTAAGCCAAATTTTCACCGTATAAAGGATTTCCACTATGTTGAAATAAATTGTTTGTAATTAAATACTTTGACCATTTGTCGGATGCATTCATTATAGTTGTATCCCAAACTAAAGGTTGTGCTTGATGTAAACCTCTGTAATTATTAACATATGTGGTTATTTCAACGATTTGGTCGCTTGTCAAAACAGGTTGAATAATAGACATTATATATTTTATTAATATATTCCTAAATTTGCAGTCAATAATTAAAATATTACAGATAATACAACTGCATTTACAATAACAAAAAATACGTTTAATATAAAAATTCAAAATAAAGTTTTAGAATATATGGATACAAAAATTTGTTTCATAACAGCTATCTATGGAAATTATGAATCTACTTGTAAGAAATTTATAGAGCAAACTATAGCAACAGATTTTATCTGTTTTACAGATAACCCCGAAATACTATCCAATGGTTGGATAATAGACACAACTCCTTATCATTTAGAAAATAAATCACCAATTGACACAGATAATTATGTAAATTCTTTATCAAATAATAAACATTCTTTCAATAAAACAAAATATTATAAACAGGCTTTTAAAAATATACCGAGATTAAAACAATATGATGTTATAATCTGGTTAGACGGGACAATAGAAATCACAAATCCCGAAACGAGTGAATGGCTCACTGGTAAAATTTATACGCATAAGGTTATAGGCTGGAATCATGAATGGAGAAATGGTATATTGGTGGGTGAAGTTTTAGAATCCAGAGAATTAGAAAGATATAATTCTACATTCTGGAATAACCAAGCACAACCGTTTCAAGATGTAGTTGGACAATACAATTCATATATTGATGATGGTTTTGATAACCTATATTTTAGAAATAAATATCCTGAACACAAACCTTTTGGTGTGTGGATTACGTGTTTTGTTGCGTTTTTAAATAATGATGAATTCGTGAAAGAGTTTTTAAATAATTGGTATTTACAAACACTGAAATATACAACCGAAGACCAAATAGGATTTCCGTATGTTTGTCAAAAAATGGACTTTGCGCCATACACTTTACCAGATAATGAGATTCAAGGGTTGGAGCCTCATATTAAAACAGACTTTTACACAAAATATGAGCATGGATTATAATTTATATAGAGTACGTCGTTTATTTCTTTTTCTACCACCCCTTAAGATTTTGCGGGTTGGTTTTTTTTTACCACCATTACGTGGACTGTCATAATCTTCAGTAATACGGTCTGTCCTGGTAATCATCGGTGGTCCTCCCTTCTTACCACTACCTTCAAGGCCAATTCTATTTATTCGTTCAATATCTGTTTCTTTTGTTAATATTTCTTCTAAAACAGCCCTAGACTTAACGACTGCAGCATTAAAAGCTTCTCTTACTGCTTGTGCTTTTTTAATAGCACCATCCATTTTATTTGCCGCATAACCAACTGAACCTTTTCCAAATATATAATCAACTTTAGATGTAACATCATCTATAAATTCTTTTGCCAATTCTTCACGAAGATTAACTCGCCGATTTGACATGAATGTATATATATAATTGAGATAAAACTAAATAAACGTTCTAATTTTTTTTAATTAATTCTCCTAAAACCCTTCTAATTGACGAATTGTTTCATCGCAAGCAATCTGCTCTGCCTTCTTCTTAATTTTATGCTTACCTTCACCCAGGAACAAGAATATCTTACCATTTTCTGACATATATTGGTGTACTTCATTGTATGACGCAAACTGACTTAGTGGTACAGATTTGGAATGGTTTACACTATGAGTTGGTTGTCCCAAACACAGATAAACACCCATATGATATCCAATATCCGCATTATGCTCTTGAACCTCCATATAATGAGGAGTAACCTTAAATTCCTTCTGTATCTTAACTTGCAAAATATTCTTGAAGTTATCATCGTTCTTAATCAAATTAATCCAATCCACATGCTTCTCAAATACATTCTCTACGAATATCTGAACTAATTGGAAGCCAGGACCTGTAACAAATACATCTTTAAACCAACCATCCTCATCATTTACTTTAATTTTATTACAATCTAAAAATAGCGCACCAATAAACGACTCAAATAAACACCCTAACTTTTTAAGATTAGTACGTGTCTGTTTTGACTCTGCGTGTTTAGAGAGAATAAACCATTTATGAAGTCCCATTTCATAAGCAATCTTACCAATAGCTTCGTTCTTAACTAGTGCGATCTTCTTCTCTGTCATAAACCCTTCATTTTCTTTTGGAAAACGGCGATACAAATAGTATTTAGTAATACACTCTAGTACACCATCACCAACGAATTCTAGACGCTCATTAGATTTAGTATAAAGTGGCAAGCAATCATCAGGTTTAGGCGCAATTATAATATTGTTTTGTTCATTTTCTAGGTTTGGACGTTTAATATAAGAGCGATGAATAAATGCTCTTTTGTAGAGTTCAAAATTATTAATTTCAACGCCTAGACCATACGTTTTTAGGAACTGTTGAATGCCGGAATCATTGATTGGTTTATTTAGGGGATTGTATGGATCAAACACATAAATCTCTGCTCCATTAGCACCGTTTTCAATACGAATGTCATCATCCATATTCATGTTATTTTTAAAATAAAATGAATATTGAACTAGTATATAATGGAATCAATTTTCTATATTCTTTTTTTTATTATTATCGTGAATTTATAAAAATATATTTAGTAAATATATAATCTAGATATGTCAACACCTAGTAGCGCTTTTCGTTCATCAAATCGTTCCAGCATGGGAAGCAATGTATATACATCTCAACAACAAGGTGGTGGAAGCAAGAAGGCAGGATTTGCTTACCAAGTTGGCCGCGAGTCATGGTCTAATATTTTCATTAACGGCTCTGCACCCGTTTTAAGCAATGGTGGTTGCTGCTCATTAAGATCATTGCAATTCACCAAGAACCCCAATGTAAGCCAATCCCGCTCAATTGGTTCTACTACCGCCAATAACAGATATTTCCATATTCCCGGAACACGTTAATATATTAGATAATATATTTTAAGAAACAATATAATGTTTTCACTTACATTATATTATTTATGCGTATTATTATTGATTCACGAGAGCACGCACTTTATGAAAAGTGTCGGGAAATACTTAGCAAACAGACGTTTATTTTTAAATTAGTTTTAGTACAACAAGAATTAAAAATAGGTGATATTTTAATTCAAACACCTGATGAAAACGATATTCTATTGATAGAGCGAAAATCATTTGCTGATTTGTTGTCATCTATTAAGGATGGCCGTTATGAAGAACAATCACATCGGCTGTTAAACACAAGCAACCTTCCACCCCATTCTATTATTTATTTGCTTGAAGGAATGTTTTCTCAAGTCTACAATTCTAGAGATAAACAAGTTATTTATTCTGCTATGACAAGTATGAATTATTTTAAGGGTTTTAGCGTTTATCGTGTTTCTAGCACTCAGGAAGCTGCTGAATGGTTACTGTTTACTGCAGCTAAATTAGATAAAGAATTGGAAAAAGGTAAACATCCTTACTATTTTAGTACACCTTTCATGAATATATTTCAAATAAAACAAGAAAAACGTGCAACAATGTTTATTTCGGATACTGCTACTAGAAACAATAATTATGTTGATTGTGTAAGACCTGCAAATTTTATTGTACCCGACCAAGTTAGTGAAAACAAATTAGTTGAAACATCTAATGTTGAAATACAACCACCGAATTATTGCAATTTCGTTAAGAAAGTGAAAAAAGATAATATCACCCCAGAAAACATTGGTGAAATTATGTTGTGTCAGATTCCTGGTATTAGTTCTGTAACTGCCATTACAATTATGAAACAGTTTGGAACATTTCCAAAATTAATAACGGCGTTACAAGAAAATCCCCAATGCTTAGATGGTATGGCATGTGAAACTGCGAATGGTAAGAGTCGTAAAATAAGTAAGTCGTCTATTGAAAACATTCATAAATTTTTTATTGGGAAAGAAACCTAGACCAATACAATAAAAACTAGGCCAATACAATAAAAACTAGGCCAATACAATAAAAACTAGGCCAATACAATAAAAACTAGGCCAATACAATAAAAACTAGGCCCATTCAATCTTAACCAATACATATTTTTGTGGTCCGTCGTCTGTTATAAAAGCTGTTTGTATTTTACTATCTACAAAAACAGATTGTAACCTAGTTAATAACGAATTTAAATACGTTTCGCTGTATTCATAACATTTCCTCTGATACAAAAACCTTCCTGATAAATTCTCATTTAATAATTCTTGTACTATTGTTTTAAATTCTTCTTCTATCATTTTTGCTAGACGTATTCTTTCGGCTTCCATATGCTCTAGATACATTTTTTTAAGATCTTCGCGTGTTATTTTCATTTATTGTATTTATAAATGAAAATTTTATATTGATTTTATTGAAACAAGATTGTAAATGATTATATAATATCTCTGGGCATTGGTCCATTATTATCTATAGGCATAAACGCTGTCTTTGGTTGAAACAATATAGGTTTTGTTACAGCATTTTCATCGTACTTTCCAACATCTATCATTTTTTGTGTTAATTCTACTCCACCCCAATTAGAGTCCATTGGATTGTCACTAAATTGTGTTTTATTTGTAGAGTAATGTAATACATCTAAATCTGTTAATACACCAACGTATTGACCATGGGGGTCAAAACTAGAATAATTGCCAGCATTATAAGGAGGATTATCGTCATTAGAGTTATCGTGTTTAACTATATTCGTATTCAAAGGCATTTGTTTAGATAATGTTGAATTGTTTATATCACTGATAGCAGATGGGGGTGGTGAATAATGTTTGCTTGTGTCACTAATAGATAAAGGGGGGAAAGGATTTTTCTTATTAATATCGGTTATTGTTGGCAGACCACCTTGTTGGTCAAAAGGACTTGGTCTAACCCGGTATACATCCTGACCCTGGGCGTTTGTTTCTTCTTGTAAGTAAAGAACAGGGCATTTGTTTCCTAATTTTCTTTGCGCTTCTAAATAATAAATATATTCATCTAAATTAGCAAAGGGTATAGGATTTGTCTCATCAGTAGGTTTAGATGAATTGTATAATAATAATGCGTTTCCTTTCTTTATCAACATATCCGGGCAGTTTGAATTTTGGTTCTCCATCTTTTCAACAGTTATCTTGCCATTGTATTTATCGTAGGTAGTCTTAACATTAGAATTAAAAATCCAATATAATCCTGCTAAAAATACAATGATTAAAAATAAGAAAAATAATAATCGGATACTTTTCATATATGATTTGTGATATATATAATAACTAGGAAAAAGAATTTGAATGATATTTAGAAAACAATTTATTTCTAGCATTAATATATATGCAACGTAAAACAAGAAAAAATAGAAGTAATAAAACACAAAAGAAACACGCTGCTGTAGTAACAATTGGATTAATTTATGCTAATTGGTGCGGTCATTGTCAATCATTGAAGCCTGAATGGAAGAAGATGAAATATAATGTTATGAAAACGCCATCTTATAAAAGTGGCAATTACAAATTTATGGAGATTGAGGATGCGGATAAATCTAAAGACTCAAAAATTAATGCTATTAATTCTCGTTTACAAGGCGGGAAATTAGAGGCAAATGGATACCCCACTATTTTTAAAATACATGGTGGTAAAGTACACTATTATGAGGGAGAGCGTAATGCACATGGCCTACAGGGTTGGTTTTTGGGACAAAATCATCAATCAAATGAAAAAGAAATGGAACAACCTGCTGTCAACGGAGTTCAAGGGATATTTCAACGCATGTTTGGTGGCAAAACTAAAAAGAATAATAAGATGAAAAAGAGAATTCGTGGTGGTAAAAATCCTTATCCTGCTGGAACTGATGCTTATAATTGTTATGAAGCTGGTGGTAGTTGGAACGGAAGTCGCTGTGATTAAAAAAATATACTTATTACAACAAATAACAATTATTAAAAATCTCAAAAAATTGATTTAAATAATCAGCTTAATTATTTAAATCAAACCTAATAAACGTAATAAGACATATACTTAAAATGAACAGCACAAAGCAACTTATTAAAAAACCTAAGCCTATGGTGAAAAA
>Ga0114974_10000033_pt1 | contig 107457 bp, 169 predicted proteins | sample S_130206_EF_Meta_FD_87318 | JGI IMG/M metagenome (GOLD analysis project Ga0114974, IMG submission 87318) | Freshwater microbial communities from Lake Simoncouche, Canada to study carbon cycling - S_130206_EF_MetaG | ecosystem: Environmental > Aquatic > Freshwater > Lake | place: Lake...
GATCGTGATCCTTGGTTCTCACCTGCCGGTTCTACTCGTGGTGTTATCAAGAATGTTGTTAAGTTAGCTTGGAATCCTACAGCATCACAAAGAGATACCTTGTATAAAAATTCTATTAATCCAGTAGTAACATTCTCTGGTGAAGGTACAATTCTTTACGGCGATAAGACTCTTCAAACTGGCAAATCATCTGCATTTGATCGTATCAATGTTCGCAGATTGTTTATTATTTTGGAACAGTCAATTTCTCGTGCTGCTCGTTCTTCACTGTTTGAATTCAATGATGAATTTACAAGAGCTGCATTTGTAAATCTTGTAGAACCATATCTACGTGAAGTTAAAGGTCGCCGTGGTATTTACGATTACCGAGTAATATGTGATACAACAAATAACACATCTGCAATAATTGACAACAATCAATTTGTTGGTGATATCTACATCAAACCTGCTCGTTCAATCAACTTCATACAACTTAATTTTGTTGCAGTTGGAACTGGTGTTGCATTTGATGAAATTGTTGGTAGATTCTAATAAATAAGAGAGATAGGAGAATATTAAATGGCTTTTAATGTAAACGAGTTCCGCTCTCAGTTAGTTGGAGATGGAGCAAGACCAAATCTATTTGAAGTATCAATGGAATTTCCTTTCTGGGCAATTCCTGGAAATGCAAGTAGAAAATTTAGTTTCATGTGTAAGACTGCTCAATTGCCAGGTTCAACAGTAAATTCAGTTCCCGTTCAGTATTTTGGACGTGAATTGAAATTTGCTGGTAACAGAACCTTTGCTGATTGGCAAGTTACAGTTATCAATGATGAAGATTTTATTATCCGTAATGCCTTTGAACGCTGGATGAATGGTTTGAATAGTCACAACAATAACATTCGTAATCCAGCAGCACAAGGGCAATTAGGATATACTCAAAATGCCGCAGTTCGCCAATATGGTAAAAGTGGTGGTATTGTTAAAGAATATAATTTCATTGGCGTGTTTCCAACAGATTTGTCCGCAATTGATGTTGATTGGGGTTCAAATGATACAATTGAAGAATTTACAGTTCAGCTAACCTACCAATGGTGGGATGCAGTAAGGGATGGCGTAGCATAAGTATAAGGAGAGATCCTTATACTTTTTATAATGTTTAAAAGGAAATAATAGTGGCTATTAAGTTATTTGGTTTTACACTAGGGAATAAAGATGTTGTTCAGGTTGAAAAGCCTGAGCAACCCTCTTTCACACCACCAAATCAAGAGGATGGTGCGGTTGTCATCACTCAAAATGCTCATTACGGTACCTATGTAGATTTAGAAGGTTCTGTTCGGAATGAGTTAGAGTTAATTACTCGTTATAGAGAAATGGCAAATCATCCTGAATGTGATATGGCAATTAATGAAATTGTTAATGAGTCTATTACACATGACAAAGATGGTACAGTTGTTGATATTGTAATGGATAATCTTAAACAACCAGATTCAATTAAAAAGAAAATTCAAGAAGAATTTGATACTGTTCTAAAGATGTTAAACTTTAGTAATCTTGCTGATGATATTTACAAACGCTGGTATATTGATGGTAGAATTTACTTTCAAATTGTTTTAGATGAAAAGAAACCTAAAGACGGTATTCAAGAATTAAGATATATTGATCCACGAAAGATTAGAAAGATTCGTGAGATTAAAAAAGGAAGAGATCCAAAAACAGGTGCAGAAATTATTCAGTCTATTGCTGAATACTACATGTATAATGATCGTGGTACTATTACACAAAGTTACACTGCAGGTGTATCTCAAGGATTAAGAATTGCACCAGAGTCTATTGTTAATGTAAACTCTGGATTGATGGATGCAAAGAATACTTTTGTTATTTCATATTTGCATAAAGCAATTAAACCACTCAATCAATTAAGAATGATTGAAGATGCTGTAGTTATCTATAGATTATCTAGAGCACCAGAACGTAGAATATTTTATATTGATGTTGGTAATTTACCAAAAGGTAAAGCAGAACAGTATATGCGTGATGTTATGACCAAGTATCGTAACAAAATGGTATATGATGCTAATACTGGTGAGTTAAGAGATGATCGTAAACATATGTCAATGTTGGAAGATTTTTGGTTACCACGTAGAGAAGGTGGTAAAGGAACAGAAATTACAACATTGCCTGCAGGACAAAATCTTGGTCAAATTGAAGATGTTCAATACTTTCAAAAGAAGTTATTACAATCACTTAGTGTTCCGTATTCAAGATTGGATCAACAGGGTGGTGGCGGTATAGCAGGTATTGGTAGAACAACTGAATTAACCAGAGATGAATTGAGATTTAATAAGTTTATTAATAGACTTCGCAATAAGTTTTCTCAATTATTTGATCATGCATTACGTGTTCAATTATCTTTGAAAGGTGTATGTACCGAAGAAGAGTGGGATAAGTTTAGAGAAGATATCTATTATGACTACAAGAAAGATAATAACTTTGTAGAATTAAAAGAAGCAGATTTACTTCAACAAAGATTATCAATTCTTAATTTAGTTGAACCATATGTTGGTAAGTATTACTCACAAGAATGGGTAAAGAAAAATGTATTGCAGTTGACTGATGAAGAAATTGAAGAGATGCAAAAACAAATTGATGCAGAACCACAACCTGAACAAACCGAACCTGATGGACAACCATTAGATCAAGGTCAAGATCAACAACAAGTAACACCAGAACAATATGCACCAGTAGATAATGTATCAGATAAAGGCTCAAATGAATCGGAAACACCTGAATTAGATAGACAGGTAGAAAAGTTTTCCAAAGTTATAAATATGAAATAAGGAGAATATTATGGAACAGATTAGAAATTTTATAGATTTAGTAGGTCAAGGAGATAACGTAGGTGCTAAAGATGCACTTGAAGAGTTATTGGCCGCTCGTGCTTTTGAGAATTTAGAAGGACGTAAACAAGAAATTGCAAGTTCTTTATTTGGTAATCAACCCGAAGTAGAAACCTCAGAAACAGAGTAAGATGAAATCATTACAAGAATTTAAATCAATCGTAGAAGAAGAAAAATCAGACTATTCAAAGTTTGACGTTTTAGTTCGTGCTGGTTTAGGTAACAAAGCACAGATACAAAGACTACATAAAATTCTTGGTAAAATGGAAGAAGAGAAACCAAATTTCTCTCCTGCTGATAGAGCAATCATTCAAAATATCTTTAATAAAATCGTAGATGTTATTACTAATAATAAACAAATCTTCTCTCAAGCACGTAGAGCAGTAAGAGAAGATTTAGATGAAGGTGTTCTTGCAACATCAGATTACAAAATTGATTCTGCTGGTCACAAATATAAAGCACATCGTATTAAAGTTGGGCAAGATGCACCACAAATTGGTGATGATCTCGATAAGATTAAAGAAGAAATAGAAATTATAGAAGAAGATAACCTTAAAGGTGATCCTCCTATGACACTTCTATTGAAAAGAAAAGCAATTCGTTTGTATCCAGATGATACTAAGATTGCTTTATACTACAATGATAAACTTAAAAAGTATTTTAGTATACCTTATTCATCAGATAAACCTATTGATGCAGTTACACAATCTGAAGAAGTAGAATTGGAAGAGGCAGTTATGGATACACTACATAAAATTGTATCTAATAAATCTGCAGGTTCTGTAAAGTTTGCATCAGGTCAAACACGTAAGGTAGATCATTTTACTGCATCGGCATTAACACAAGTGCATAATGCATTGAATGATCAGAATAAAAAGAAGTTTGCAGATATGGTACATAAAAGTCCTGGTCACTTTCAAAAAGCAGCAGACTTTGCTTTTAAACGTGCCAAATGATTATAGATTTAATTTTAAGTAATAGACTTAGTGAAGCAAAAGAATTAATATTTGCCAAACTAAATGAAATTACTGAAAAGAGATTAGAAGAAGCAAAGAGATATGTTGCTGAAGGTTCATTTGAAGAAGTAGAATTAGATGAAGCAAACATTATCAAGATGGGTAGAATTACAAAGATTAGACGAAGGATTCGTAGGAACAAAAAGAATAGAATAATTGTTCAACGAAATGTTCGTAAATCTGGTATTAAAGGTTATAGAATTTCAGGTAATACACTTAAACGAATTCCTGCTACGGCAAGAATTCATAAAGCAAGAATGTTAAAAAGATATTGGAAAACAAAAGGTCGTGCGAAACTTAAAAGAGTATTGATGAAAAGATCGCAATCAATTCGCCGCCGCAACTCAATGGGGATAAAGTAAATGCCATATGAAATAACAAATTCTAAAAGAGGTACTAGTATTTTTCGTGCTGATAGTCCGGCAACTTATACCGTTACCACTGCTAGTCTTTCAGCATCGACTCAAGAAACAGTAACAGATATTTCTATTCGTAGAGTTACATGGTCTACAAACGGTTATATATCTATTTCAAGAACAGGTGGGCCACAAGTATTATCTTTATACAATAGCGGTGAAATGAAGTTTGATGAATTTTCACATGCAATATCAAATACTTCTTCTGCAAACTTAGTATGCACTATTGCAACAGGTGGATCAATCGTTATGGAATTATCAAAACATGCCACCTATGCTAATGATGTTTATAGCCAAGCATTTGCTTAATCAGGATAACTACTATGAAACTAATTAGAGAGAATATTGAATCAGTAAACTATATTACTGAATCAAACGAAGCAGGTAAAAAATCACTGTTCATTGAAGGACGTTTTTTAGTTGCTGAAGAACCAAATAAAAATAAAAGAATTTATAAGATGCCTATTCTAGAGCGTGAAGTTCAAAGATATACTGAAGAGTATATTAATACTAATCGTGCTTTAGGAGAGTTAGGACATCCAGATACTCCAAGTATTAATTTAGAAAGAGTATCACACAAAATTGTTAGTTTGACTAAAGAAGGCAATACTTTTATTGGTAAAGCAATGATCTTAGAAACACCTTATGGTAATATTGTTAAAAACTTTATTGATTCGGGTGTTAGTCTAGGTGTATCATCAAGAGGTATGGGTTCATTAGTTGCTAATAATGAGGGTGTCAATGTTGTGCAAGATGATTTTCGTCTTGCTACGGCAGCAGATATTGTTGCAGATCCATCAGCACCTGGTGCATTTGTAAATGGTATTATGGAAGGCAAAGAATGGCTATTTGTTGAGGGTCGTTTCGTAGAGATCGACATTGATAACTCAAGAAAGCAAATTAGAAAAGCCTCAAGTAAGCAAATAGAAGAAGTTTCATTGAGACTCTTCGAAAACTTTTTATCAAAACTTTAATTATTATAAATAAATAAACAAAAGGAGATTTTCAATGGCAACAAACAAACTTTTTGAGGCAGCAGCCGAAATTCTTTCTGGTACTAAAGGAAAGAACGCTATGCCTATGGAAAAACCAGAGGGTGCAACCGTAGTTGATATGGGCGGTCCTACACCACAAAATGCAAAACCAGATGATGATTCACACAAGATTGATGCAACTAAAGGCGCTAAGTCTGCAACTGCACCAACAACAAAACCATCAGATGCTTCAGCTGAAATGGCAAAGAAAACTTTATCAAGAGAAGAATTGGAAGTAGAAGGCGAATTGTTAGATGTATCAAGTGATATTGATGCAATGTTTGCTGACTCAGCAATTTCTGAAGAATTCAGATCAAAAGTTACAACCATTTTTGAAGCACGAGTTCAAGACCGTATTACACAATTAGAAGAAGAAACAGAAGCACGTTATGCTTCTATGTTAGAAGAAGCAGTAGAATCAGTTAAAGAAGATTTGACAGAAAAAGTAAATGATTACCTGTCATATGTTGTAGAACAATGGATTGCCGACAATGAAATCGCAATCGAAAAAGGTCTACGTGCTGAATTAACAGAAGATTTTATTGCTGGTCTTAAAAATCTATTCGTAGAACATTACATTGATGTTCCATCAGACAAAGTTGATTTGGTAGAAGAGTTAGCATCTAAAGTTGAAGAACTTGAAAGCCAACTTAACGAAGAAATCGAACGTGGTATTGAAATCAAGAAGTCCTTGGTTGAATCACGTAAACAAGAAATTACCCATGCAGTTACCGAAGGGTTGATCGCTACTCAAGTTGAAAAAATCAAATCACTCGCAGAGGGTGTTGAATTCTCCACAGAGGACGAATACAAAACCAAACTTGAAACTATCCGTGAAAACTACTTCCCATCAGGCAATGTTAAAAAGGCTGATGCTGACCAACTACATGAACAGGTAGAGGACGGTTCAGAAAAACACCAGGCATCATTAGATCCTTATGTTAATTCCGTCATGCAAGCAATTTCAAAAAGTAATAAGAAATAATTTATAACAACAAAGGAGATTTAAATGTATCTATCGGAAGACCTACAAAAGAAATGGGCACCAGTTCTTGAACATTCAGAATTGACCCCAATCAAGGATTCATATCGCAGAGCAGTTACAGCGTTAGTTCTTGAGAATCAACAACAAGCCATGCTCAAAGAAGCTGGTATCATGAACGAAGTAGTAACCAACAATGCTGGTACAGGTGGTTTCTCAGGTGGTTCATCACCTGCAGGTCCTGTTGCTGGTTTTGATCCAATCCTCATCAGTTTGGTACGCCGTTCATTGCCTAACTTGATCGCTTACGATATCTGTGGCGTTCAACCAATGACTGGTCCTACTGGCTTGATCTTCGCAATGCGTTCAACATACGGTACAAACCGCAATGTTGCTTCATCTGGTATTGAAGCCTTCTACAATGAAGCCAACACAGGTTTTGCTGGTATTTCTGGTGCACAAACCGCATTGAATGTTACATACAATGCTGCTTACAACAGTAACACCTTTACTGGTAATGCTGCTGCTTGCACTGCAATGGCAACTGCTACTGCTGAAGATTTGACACCTGCTGAAATGGGTTTCACAATCGAGAAAGTAACTGTATCTGCTAAGACACGTGCCTTGAAAGCTGAATACTCAATGGAATTGGCACAAGACTTGAAAGCAGTTCATGGTCTTGACGCTGAAACAGAATTAGCAAACATTCTTTCTGCAGAAATTCTTGCTGAGATCAATCGTGAAGTTCTCCGCACAATTTACTACTCTGCTAAAGTTGGTGCTCAAATCGGTACAACAAGTGCTGGTACATTTGACCTTGACACAGATTCTAACGGTCGTTGGATGGTTGAAAAGATCAAAGGTTTGGCATTCCAAATCGAGCGTGAAGCAAATACAATTGCTAAACAAACCCGTCGTGGTAAAGGTAATGTTGTAATTTGTTCTTCAGACGTTGCTTCTGCATTTGCAATGGCTGGATTGTTAGATTACAATTCTGCTTTACAAGGTCAAGTTAACCTAACAGTTGATGACACTGGTAACACATTTGCTGGTACAATGTTTGGTCGTTTGAAAGTTTACATTGATCCATACTTTATCGCTTCTTCAACTGCAGAGTTTGCTGTTGTTGGTTATAAAGGTAGTAACGCTTATGACGCAGGTTTGTTCTACTGCCCATACGTTCCTCTCCAAATGGTTCGTGCTGTTGATACCAATACTTTCCAACCAAAGATTGGTTTCAAGACTCGTTACGGTATTGTTGCAAACCCATTCGCAAATGGTACAACACAAGACCTCGGCGCAATCAATGTAACAAGCAATGTTTACTATCGTGGTTTCAAAGTCGTAAACATTATGTAATAAAACGGTACCCAATAATAACAAAAATAATACGGGTACCATCTCTAAAGAGGACTTCCAAAAGAAGTCCTCTTTTTTTTTCTTATAAATACACATATGACAGCCTTATCAAGAACACCTTCAAATCCAAATTTATTACATCCTAATAAGTTTACACTATCTTTTGATAGATTACCTAATATGCAATATTTTTGCCAAGGTATATCTATCCCAGGTTTATCAATGAGTGAAGTGCAAAGATCCACTCCATTTGTTGATGTATATTCTCCTGGAGAAAAAGCAATTTATGATTTGTTTAATGTTACATTTTATGTTGATGAAGAATTAAAAGCATGGTTAGAAATTCATAATTGGATTCGTGCATTAACTTTTCCTACTGAATTTGAAGAATATGCTCGTTTACCAAGATCAAATAAAAACATATCTAATTTTGAAAGACCTCAGTTTTCAGATTCATCATTGACATTATATTCATCATCAAATACTCCTTATTATAGATTTAAATTTGTAGATTGTTTCCCAACTTCTATATCTACTTTTGTTGTATCATCTACCGATAGTCCAGATAATCCTATTACTGCCGATGCAACATTCAGATATGCCTATTATAATGTTGACAAACTGTTTTAATTAGTGTATACTCCTTAAATAAGGAGATTTTTTATGAATAAACTTGATGAATTATTAGAAATGTGGCGCAAAGATTCTGTGATTGATAGAACAGAACCTGGCAGAGAATTAATCAATATACCACAATTACATAGCAAATACTTGAATATGCTTTCAAGACATAGATTGTTGTCTAAAGAAGCAGAGTTTAAATATAACAAAATGCGTAGAGTAAAGTGGGAATACTATACCGGTAAACTAGATGATGACCAACTTAAGAAGTATGGTTGGGAACCATTTCCTTTTGTTCTTAAATCCGAAGTTGCATCATATCTTGAAAGTGATGATGACTTAAATAAGTATATTGCAATTAAAGTTATGCATGATGAAATTGTTGAAGTGTGTCAGAGTATTATGAAAGAACTAAATAGTAGAACATTTCAACTGAGAGACTTTATAGCATGGGAGCGATTCATTCAAGGTGCATGATTTAATATTACATAAAAAGAATGAAGCATATATCCAATTTGAATGTGAAAGAAATATAGCACAAGAGTTGGCAGACTTCTTTACTTTTTATGTACCAGGATATCAATTTACTCCTGCATATAAAAATAAATTGTGGGATGGTAAAATAAGACTTGCAGATTTAAGGTCTTACACTATCTATCATGGTCTTGTTCCATACATACAAGACTTTTGTAAAACAAGAGAATATACTCTTGATATAGATTCTTCAATCAGTAATACAAATATATTTTCTGTAAAAGAAGCAGAAGAATTTATATCTACATTAAAATTTCCTTTTGAAGTTAGAGATTACCAATTAAAATCTTTTGTTCAATCAATACGTAATAAAAGATTATTATTAATATCACCAACGGCATCAGGTAAATCTTTAATATTATATTTGATATTAAGTTATCTACAATATTCTGATTGTAAAAAAGGTTTGTTAATTGTACCAACTACATCTCTTGTTGAACAGATGTATAGTGATTTTAAATCATATGGATATAATTCTGAAGAGTATTGCCATAGACAGTATTCTGGTAAAGATAAATCAATAAACAAATTTCTTACTATCACTACATGGCAATCAATCTATAAAAATTCACCAGATTATTTTGAACAGTTTGATTTTGTTCTTGGTGATGAAGCACATCAATTCAAAGCAAAGTCATTGACAACTATAATGACTGGTCTATCACTTGCAGATTATAGAATAGGTTGCACTGGTACACTTGATGGTACACAAACACACAGATTAGTATTAGAAGGTTTATTTGGACCAGTATACAGAGCAACTACAACAAAAGAATTAATGGATAACAAACAGTTATCTAAATTTAAGATTAAATGTTTAATACTTAAATATCCAGAAGAGGTTTGTAAGTTGTCTAAGAAGTGGGACTACAAACAAGAGATCGAATATATAGTATTGAACACAGCAAGAAACGCTTTTATAAAGAATCTTGCCTTGTCGTTGAAAGGTAATTCATTAATACTATTTCAATTTGTAGATAAACATGGTAAAGTTCTACATAATATTATAAAAGAAGAAGCAGGTAAACGTAAAGTATTTTTTGTGTATGGTGGTACTGATACCGAAGTTAGAGAATCTATTAGAGATATAACTGAACGGGAAAAAGATGCCATTATCGTTGCTTCTTATGGTACATTCTCAACTGGTATTAATATACGTAATTTGCATAATGTAATATTTGCATCACCATCTAAATCAAAAATTCGTAATTTACAATCAATTGGTCGTGGACTTAGATTAGGTGATAATAAAGAAGAAGCAGTTCTTTATGATATCTCTGATGACTTTAGAATAGGTAAACATGTTAATTATACCTTGACACACTTTGTTGGACGTGTTAAAATGTATGATGATGAGAAGTTTAATTACAAGTTTTATAACATAGAGATGAAAAATGGATAACATAAAAATAATAAGGATGCAATCAGGTGAAGATATCATTGCATCTATGAAAGAGGATAAAGAAGAAGGTATTGTTACTCTTAACAATCCTATGACAGTATTGTTTAAAAGACAGATTACTGGTAAATCAGTTATGATGATGGTACCTTGGTTACCTGTAGAGATTATTCAAAATAATATTGCTGCAGTATACTCTACTGATGTATTAACTGTATTTGAACCTAAAGAATCTCTTGTTAATTATTATAATAAGGCAGTGATTGATTTGAATGAATGTATCATTGAAGAGTCAGACCACATTGAACAATCATTAAACGAAGATGGTGATGAAGAAGATGTTTCAGAAGAAGAGTTCTCTGAGTATGTGGATAGTATTGAAACCATTAAAGAAGTATTAAGTAATAAGAAAAGAATATTACATTAACGAACGACAAAACCATTATAACAAAGATTGAATAACCTGTCAAGCGAAACATAAGGCAAATATTATGAGTAAGAAAAAAACACACTATATCAACAATGCAGATTTCTTAAAGGCACTAAATGAATATACCCAAAAGTGCATTGATGCTAAGAAAGATGATAAACCAGAACCTATAGTACCAAACTATATCGGTGAATGTTTTATTAAAATTGCAGAACATCTATCCAGAAAACCAAACTTTGTATCATATTCATTTAGAGATGAAATGATTGCAGATGGTATTGAAAACTGTATAATGTATTTCAGAAACTTTGATCCTGCCAAATCATCTAATCCATTTGCCTATTTTACACAGATTATTTACTTTGCATTTCTACGAAGAATTGCCAAAGAGAAGAAACAACTATACGTAAAATACAAAGCAACAGAACAGTTTGGTTTATTAGATGAAGGTGAAATGTTTGAAGATGAGAATGGTCATATGCAACAGTTCAAGATGTATGATAACATATCAGAATTTATTCATACCTTTGAAGAAACTAAAAAGAATAAAAAGAAAGTAAAGATTAAGGGAATAGAAAACTTTATTGAATTGGATGTGAAAGAACTACCAGAAATTTAAGGAGATTATTATGAGAGTTGGATTTACATGTAGTGCATTTGATTTACTTCATGCTGGTCACATATTGATGTTAGAAGAAGCAAAGACACAATGTGATTTTTTAATTGTTGGATTACAAACTGATCCATCTATAGATCGGAAAGAAAAGAATAAACCTATTCAAAGTGTAGTTGAAAGATATATTCAACTTAAAGCAGTTACATATGTTGATCAGATTATACCATACACATATGAAAGTGATTTAGAAGAAATCTTCCGTTCATTTCCAATATCAGTTAGAATCATTGGTGATGAATATAAAGAAAAACAATTCACTGCAAAAGATATATGTGCTGGTAGAGGTATTGAAATTTATTTTAATCGTAGAGATCACCACTTTAGTAGTAGTGAATTACGTAGACGAACCTATACACGAGAGTATATGGTAAGAGGAGAATTTGATGAAGTTAGCCCTAATAAATGACACCCATGCCGGCGCAAGAGGTGACAGTGCAATATTCAATGAATTCTTTTTTAAGTTTTGGGAAAATGTATTCTTTCCATACTTAGAAGAAAATAATATTACACATGTTTGCCATTTAGGTGATGTTGTTGACCGTAGAAAATTTATTAATTATGTTACATTGAATTCTTGGCGTAAAAGATTCTTTGATAGATTATTAAAGAACAATATTCAAATGGATGTTATTGTTGGTAACCATGATGTTACATACAAGAATACAAATGAAATTAATGCCATGAATGAATTGTTTGAGCATTACAATAACGTAAATGTATACATTGATCCTGTTGAAAGAGTATATGATGGTGTTAATGTTGCATTGGTACCATGGATCAATTCAAGTAATTATCAAAGTAGTTTAGAATTTTTAAATAATACTAAGAGTCAAATTGTATTTGGTCATTTTGAAATATCTGGATTTGAAATGGATCGTGGTAATGTTTGTCAAACTGGATTAGATATGGCATTGTTTAATAGATTTGATACTGTATTGTCTGGTCACTTTCATCACAAATCAACTAATGGCAATATAACATATCTTGGTAATCAATATGAAATTACATGGGCAGACTATGATGACCAAAGAGGGTTTCATGTGTTTGATACTGAGACAAGAGAATTAGAATTTATACCTAATCCATATAAGATGTTTCACAAATTACATTATGATGATACAACACAAGAGTTTGCACATTGGAAGTCTTTTGATTATGAACAATTGAAAGATGCCTATGTTAAGATTGTGGTAATCAATAAACAGAACCCATATCTGTTTGATGTGGTAATGGATAACTTATATAAGGTAGGTGTTTCAGATATAGGTATAGTTGAAGATTTTACTGATACTTCAGTTGCTGATGATGAAGAGTTAATAAATCAGGCAGAAGATACTATGACTATCTTAAATAAGTATATTGACGGCTTGACATTGAATGTAAAACCTGATATACTTAAAGGGTTGATGAAAGAACTATATGTGGAAGCGGTAAATGTTGAAAGAGTTGATTAATGATTGTATTCAAAAAAGTTAGATACAAAAACTTCGTTAGCACTGGCAATTATTTTACTGAGATTGATTTTCAAAAATCATCCAATACTTTAATTGTTGGTTCTAATGGCGCAGGTAAATCTACAATGCTTGATGCATTGTGTTTTTCTTTGTTCGGTAAAGCATTTAGAAGTATTAATAAACCACAACTAATTAATTCTATCAATCAAAAAGATTGTATTACTGAATGTGAATTTGATATTGGTAATAAGAAATATAAAATTGTTCGTGGTATCAAACCTAATATCTTTGAGATATATCAGGATGGTGATTTAGTAAATCAAGATGCCGCAAGTAGAGATTATCAAGAATACTTAGAAAAGTTTATTTTGAAATTAAACTACAAATCATTTACACAGATTGTTATCTTAGGTTCTGCATCGTTTGTACCATTCATGCAATTATCTGCAAATGATCGTAGGTCAATCATTGAAGATTTATTAGATATACAAATATTTTCTACAATGAATACTGTATTGAAAGATAAGATATCTGGTAATAAAGATCAGGTTACAGATAACAATTCTAAGTTACAAATTGTAGAAGCAAAGATTGAAATACAGAATACTCATATTAGAAGTATCCAAAAAACTAATGAAGAGAAGATAGAAGAATATGATAATCAAATCAAATTGTATAATACTGACATACTTGAATTACAAGAAAAAATACAGCAAACATCCAATGCAATCAATCAACTACAGTCAGACGTGGAAAACAAAATTGAGGTGGAGACTAGACTCAAGAAATTTACTAAAATTGAATCGCAGATTGAGAACAACTTATCCAAATATAAGACTGATATCGGTTTCTTTGAACAGAATGATAATTGTCCAACCTGTAAGCAAGAAATTGCCTTGGGGTTTAAAGAACAACAAATCAAAGATAATAAAGACAGGGTTTCCGAAATAGAATCTGGATTGAAAGTATTAGAAGAAAAACTATTGGCAGAACAAGAACGACTAAATGTAATCAATGTAAAACAAAAAGAAATACAGAAATTACAAATTAGTAATGCTACCAATACAACTTCTATTACAGAAACAAATAAGTATATTGCAAAACTAAATTCACAGATTGAAACATTGAAATCTAAACAAGATAATCTGGAAGCAGAAAATACTAAATTAAATGAATTGAATACTCAATTGGAAGTAATATTAGAGAAGAAGAAAGAATTGATTGATGAAAAAACATATTATGAAGCCGCTTCAGGTCTACTCAAAGATACTGGTATTAAAACTAAAATTATCAAACAGTATCTACCCATTATTAATAAAGTTGTAAACAAACATCTTGCCACATTTGACTTCTTTGTTAATTTTAATTTAGATGAATCATTCAAAGAAACAATTAAATCAAGACACCGTGATGCATTTAGTTATGAATCATTCAGTGAAGGTGAGAAACAAAGAATTGATATGGCATTGATGTTGACATGGAGAACAATTGCAAAGTTAAAGAATTCTGCAAATACTAATCTGTTAATATTAGATGAAATATTTGATTCTAGTTTAGATGCAAATGGTACAGAGTATTTAATGAACATCCTACATATGTTAGAAGATGTAAATTTATTTGTAATCAGTCATAAAGGTGATATATTACAAGATAAGTTTAGGTCAGTAATTAAATTTGAGAAGGTAAATAATTTTTCGAGGATAGCAAAATGAGTGATATTTTAACGATTGATACAGGATTTGGAGTTGCAAAACCAAAAGAAGAAGAGATTCTTCCATATGGATTAGTAGACCCATCACATCCAGCATTACATGAACCAATACCTGAATATGATGAAACTTCATTACCAAATATTCATATGTCTAATTTAATTAAACGATTAAAAATGACAATGAAACTATATGGTGGTATTGGCATCTCTGCCAATCAATGTGGTATAAGAGAACGAGTTTTCATTTTAGGTAATGAACACTTTCAAATGGCATGTATTAACCCTAAAATTGTAGAAACAGGCAAAGAAGTTGCCAAGTTAAAGGAAGGATGTTTAAGTTATCCTGGTTTAACTTTAAATATATCTAGACATACATCAATAAAAGTAGTATACTATACAGAGTCAGGAGAACAAAAAACACATGAATTTGATGGTATTACTGCTCAATGTTTCCAACATGAATTAGACCATATGAATGGAACATTATTTACTGAACATGTTGGTTCTCTTGCCTTGAAGATGGCAAAAAAGAAACAAGATAAAATGATTAAACAATATAGAAGAATGGTTAAATGAAGATTAGTATAGCAAGACTTCGTAGTGGTTGTAATTATAAAGAACCACTACATGATGTTATGGATTCTTTTTATGAGTTATATAAAGAATATATTAGTAAGAATACACAACACACATATGGCGTTTGTAATTTTGGTTGGAATTCTGATAATAGAAAATATATAGATGATATTGTTGATTCAGATGTAGTTATTATTCCTAGTGAGAATGAATTTCATCAACACATTAGTGGGTATGTTCATACAAAACAGAAAGCAAGGTCAGATGAATTTGTTGCAAAGATAGGTCAACATCTTAGTAATAAACATTTAGTAATTATACGAAGTGATAGAGCAGACAACGAAGAGTTATATCGCACAAGAACATTTAAAGATTATCCAATAGGTAAATTTTCAATCTTTGATGAGACTGATATACCTGGTGGTCTACATGGAATGAAATATCATTTTATTAAAAGTGCATATAATCCTTTATTTGAAGAGGAGAAGATTTACGAATTTATCTATTGGGGTTGTGATAAGAGAAAGTTAATTGATAATAAAGATAGTGGTGATACTAGACATTTATTTTTTCAGCAATTAAGAAAAGATAATAAAATTAAATCTTATCTAATAGGTAAATACAATAAACTTGAAGCAGATAGAAAAATTGATACTATGTATAATCTATTATGTAATTTGCATCAAGGTAAATCAACTATATGTTTTAATTGGTTAGATTCTACTGCAGTAACTAGTAGATATCATGAAGCAATGGCCTGTGATTTATTGCCATTTGTATGGGACAACTATGATAGTAATAATACTATAATTGCAGATCAATGGCAAAGAGTCAATTCAATTGAAGAATTTTATGATAAGATGAATGAAGTAGATAGTAAATTTGAAAGTATTAAAGAATATTATTTAACAAATACTTTGAAACCAAGAGAGTGGTACTATACTAAATTTGAACAGAGAATGAATGAAATATTATGAATTTATTTGATTTTATTGAAGGTGAACAATCAGTTGAAACTATTAAGAAAGCATATAGTTTTGACTCCACAGATGACGTAGAAACTCAATGGACTAAATGGAGAGAATCTATTAATCCAGATGAGATAGAAGATATTACGGAAGATAGATTAAAAGAAATTATAATTAAAGATTTATCATTTGTATCGTCAATGGATGTTAAAGAATATACTCTATATCAAAAATGGTGTGAGGTACAAGAGAAATATCCAACAGAACAAGTTAATACTTTTGACGGTATAGAAAAACATTTAATTTATCCAGAACAGAAAAAGATAATTGATGAAGTTAAAAATAATATTTGGCGACCAGAATCTCCTGATGACTATCTAGATATAGAACCTGTATTAGTATATACAGATGATTCATATGAAACTAAAACAACTTCAGGTTCAATTGATGGAAGTGAATATACAAAGAAAGTTAAACGTAGTAATTTACCTGAAGTATGGAATACGGCAAGAACATTTATATCAACAATGAAGAACAATAGTAATATTGGTCGCAATCTTAATTTTTTAGTTAAAGATAATAAATCAAACAAATACTTAGGTGTAATTTGTATATCTTCAGATTTTCTTGATTTGACACCTAGAGATAGTGTTATTGGATGGGATAGAACAGTTAAGACACAAGGTCGTATGATTAATTATACTGCAATTGGTTCTACTATTGTTCCATTTCAACCTTTAGGTTTTAATTATGTTGGTGGTAAATTACTTGCCTTATTGTGTTTATCTGATGAAGTTCAAAGATTATGGAAAAAACAATATGGTGATGTATTAGTGGGTGTTACTACAACATCTTTGTATGGTAAAACTAAAGCAAATGGTTTATCTCAATATGATAATCTAGACCATTGGCAACCTATGGGATTTACTTCAGGTTCAGTTTCATTTGAACCTAGATCAGATACAAAGTATTTAATACGTGATTGGTTAAAAAAGAATCATACTCGTAAATACTTTGAATGGTATATTGCAAAGAATCCTGCAGGTCAACCATACAAAAGAGACCATAAGAATAGATCATTGAATTTTGTATATTCTAAACTTAATGTACCTAAAGAATTGATTCGTTCTGAACATGCAAGAGGTATCTATTTTAGTCCATTATATAATAATTCATATGAATTTTTGCGTAAAGAAATAGGTGAAGATCAATTAGTAAAATCTTTTGATACTAGTTATGAGGCAATAACTAAGATATGGAAAGAAAAACATGCCCGTGGTCGTATTGGTTTTCTTAAAAAGAAAAATAGAGTATCTACGGAAACATTGTTCTATGATGACCTTATTTGCCTTGATTGGAACAAAACAAGAGATAAATACTTACAACAAGTAGGTCGATAACAAAATGCGGCGAGTCTGATGACAGGTATTCCCAAATATTAGAATGGTTTAATTCCATTGAGCCGCTCCACTCCTCTTCTTAAAATCCTTTATAAATCAATAACTTATAAAACGCTTGACATTTGATTCGGTTAGTGTATAATGATTGTATATTAATAGAGAGAGTCATATGGAAAACTATTCTACCGAATCAAAATCACAATTAGCAAAGTTACTTGCCACTGAAAACATCACGGTTCAACATGCTAAAATTCAAACTGCATCGTTTAATCTAAAAACTCGTGTATTGAATTGTCCTATCTGGACTGATATGAGTGGTGATCTTTATGATTTGTTGATGGGTCATGAAGTTGGTCATGCATTGGAAACACCTGAAGAAGGTTGGCATGATGCAATTATTGAGAGTCAATCTAAAAACTTTAAAACATTTTTGAATGTTGTTGAAGATGCCCGTATTGAAAAGAAAATCAAACGGCGTTATCCTGGTCTTAAAAAATCATTTATCAATGCCTATAAACAATTAATTGATAAAGACTTTTTTGGTATTAAAAATCAAGATGTTAATACATTACCTTTTATTGATAAGATTAATCTTTATACAAAAGGTGGTACATTTTTGGGTATTACTTTTACTGATACTGAAACTGAATTATTAAGTAAAGTAGAAAAGTGTGAAACATGGGAAGATGTTGTCCGTGTTGCTGAAGAATTATTTGGTTATTCTAAAAAAGAACAACAAGATAAACAAGAAAATACTTTTAGTAATTTTACCAATGAATTTGGTAGTCATGAAGGATTTGATTCTGATATTTCAGATAATTTAGAATTTGATGATTCTGAAGATGGTAAAGAAGGAACTACTACAATACCTTCTAATGAACAATCTGAAGAAGATGGTAAAAACGAAGAAGAAGGCAATACACCTAATCGGTTCAAAGAATCTAAAGGTTCAATGGCAGACCAATATGATCCTGATTTTGAACCTATATGCGAAACTGACCAAAACTTCCGCAATAATGAAGCATCACTATTAGATGAAAAATGTAAAGAATATATCTATGTGAATATTCCTACTGCAAATCCTAAAGGTATCTTTACATCAGCAAAACGTGTTCATGAATTCTTAACACCAACAGTTTTTGAACCTCTTAATTATAATCCTGAGACTGAATTGAGAGAATTCAAGAATAAGAATGACCGATATATCTCATTGTTAGCAAAAGAATTTGAAATGCGTAAAGCTGCCAAATCATTTGCTAAGAAGAAAATATCTAATACTGGTGATATTGATATTAACAGTATCTACAAATACAAACTAGATGATAATATTTTTCGTAAGATGATGCAATTGCCTAAAGGTAAATCACATGGTTTAGTATTATTATTAGACCGTTCTGGTAGTATGAGTTATAATATGGCAGCATCATTAGAACAGATTTTAATTTTAAGTATGTTCTGTAAGAAAGTAAACATTCCATTTGTTGTATATGGATTTGGTAATGACATTACTGGTCGTATGTATGATATTGGTGGTTCATGTAAAGAACAATCATTTATTAAAAATGATAATGATATAGCATTTGAAGAAGTATTTTTACGTGAATACTTGAATTCTAGTATGAGTAGTTCCGAATATTTAAAATGTGTTAAGAATATTTTGATGTTAAAGAAAGTATATCAAAATGGTAAAGAATATATTCTTCCAAAATCTGAAGGATTATCTAATACACCTTTAACAGAATCAATGATTGCATTACGTGATCCAGTTAATGAATTTCGTAAAAGACACAATTTAGATTTAGTGAATTTATGTATTGTGCATGATGGTGATGCCGATTGGACTAATAGATATGTTCAAGAAGATAGTTCTAAAAGATTCTGTGCAATTACACAAAATGTAATTATTCAAGATAAGAAAACAAAATATCAAAAGAAGATGGATAATAATCGTTCATTACGTGCTGTTATATTTGATTGGTTTTCAAAAACTACTAATACTAAAATCTTTGGATTCTATATTACAAAGAAACCTACTCGTAGTTTTTTCTTAAATGAATACAGATATGAAGGTGGTTTTGATGTTGATGATATGGCAAAAAAATTAAATCCAGAATCACAATACCGTCAACGTGAAGAAATGTTAGATAAACTAGTAAAAGATATGAAAAAAGATAATTTTGTTATATCTTACAATACTGGTTATGATGCTTTCTATATTATTCGTGGTGGTAATGATGCTGTGATTGGTGATGAAGAATTAAAAGTTGAGGGTGATTTTACTGCCGGTAAGTTAAAGACTGCATTTTCTAAGTTAAATAAGGCAAAACAGTCTAATAGAGTCTTGGCAACACGATTTATTGAGAGAATTGCTGCATAAGTTGTTGATTTTTATAGTGAAAACAAATGCAAATAGTGCTTGACATTGGGTGATAGATGTAGTATAATATTAGTATATTAAATGAGATAGGAAATTATATTATGAGTAAGATTGAAGATCGTGAGAAGTTTATTAAATTGGCAATTGGTACTGGTAAAAATGCATTAAAGCGTAGTGAAATTCAATCACTATGCAAGAAAAATAGTGTTAAGTTTCCACAATGGATGACAATAGAATCTAATCGTATCGAGCGTGGACTATATAAAATACCAACCGATAATTCTATAGTGCAAATGGTCGCACAGGTCGTTAATATGAAAAAAGAACCAGTACCAGAAGTTAAACAAGGCAATCGGATTACTAATGTTATTACCGATTTGGAAACTAATAATTTAGTGCCTTCAATTTATAAGAATTTTGTACCATTTGGTCACTTCAATGATTTATTAAATATTGTAAGTTCCAATCAATTCTTTCCGTTATTGATTACTGGTCAATCGGGTAATGGTAAAACAATGTCGGCAGAACAGGCATGTGCCAAGATTGGTCGCAAGTTTGTTTGTATTTCAATGACACCAGAAACCGATGAAAGTGATTTGTTAGGTAACTATGTATTGATTAATGGACAGATGGAATGGCGTGATGGTCCAGTAACAGTTGCGGCACGACAAGGTGCAGTCTTGTGTATTGATGAGATTGATTATGGTGCAGCTAATCTATCATGTTTACAGCGTGTATTTGAAGGTAAACCATTCTTATTGAAAAAGAAAAATGAAGTAGTAAAACCTGCAGAAGGTTTTACTGTAATTGCTACTGCAAATACTAAAGGTAAAGGTTCTGAAGATGGTCGTTATATGTTTACTAATGTATTGAATGAGGCATTTTTAGAACGATTCTTAATTACAATCGAACAAGAGTGGCCATCTGTTTCAGTAGAGAAGAAAATTCTAGTTAAGGAAATGTCATCTGTTGGTAAAGATGATAATGAATTTGTAAATAAATTGGTAACATGGGCAGATATTATTCGTAAGACATTTGCCGAAGGTGGTGCTGATGAAGTTATCTCTACTCGCCGTTTGGTACATATTGTTAAATCGTTTGGTGTCTTTAATGATAAGATGAAAGCAATTGAATTATGCTTGAATCGTTTTGATGAAGATACAAAAAGATCATTCTTAGATTTGTATACTAAGATTGATGAAGATGCAAAACCTACTATTGAAACAGTTGTGCCTGAAAGTAGTTTGGCTGAAGAGATGTCAAATGCAGTTATTGGTAATCAATAACATTTGCCTGTAAAAGTGTTGACATGTATATGATATTGTAGTATAATAGCTGAAATTGACAGAGAAGTGTCGCCTCTGTAAATTTAATTTAATTGCGACACAAAACTAAATTGGAGTATTATTATGAAATCAAATCGTTCACAAAACGAAAAACTACTTGACTTTTTCAAAACTGGTAAAGATATTACTGAGAATGTTGCTAAAAGCCGTTATGGTATTGAGCGCTTCTCTGCTCGCATTGCTGAATTGCGTGCTGAGGGTTATAGTATCTACCGCAATAGCAAAAAGACAACCAATGGTGAGACTATCACTGTTTATCGTTTAGGTACGCCTAATCGTCAGATGGTTGCTGCAGCTTATAAGGAGTTGGGTGCTGCTGCATTTGCCTAATCTGTAGTGTAAATTTTATGGAGTGATGCATATATAAATGTGTCACTCTTTTTTAATAATGGATATACTATGGAAATTAAAGTTAAGTTAGAAGATTTAAAACAGTTTAAGTTGTTTGTGGCAACACCAATGTATGGTGGTATGTCATATGGCATGTATATGAAATCGTGCCTTGATTTACAAGTAATGATGATTAAGTATGGTGTTGATGTTAAGTTTTCATTTTTGTTTAATGAATCTCTTATCACTCGGGCACGTAATTATCTTGTAGATGAATTTCTCCGTTCGGAATGCACTCATCTACTCTTCATTGATTCTGATGTTCATTTCAACCCGCAAGATGTAATTGCTTTGATGGCATTAGATAAAGAAGTAATTGGTGGACCTTACCCAAAGAAATCTATCAATTGGAATAATGTAGCAGAAGCAGCAAGAAAACATCCTGATCTACCACCAAAAGATTTAGAATATGTTGTTGGTGATTATGTGTTTAATGTTGTTCATGGTACTAAAAACTTTTCTGTAACTGAGCCACTTCAAGTATTAGAAATTGGTACAGGTTTTATGATGGTTAAACGTGAAGTATTTGATAAGATGCGAGAAGCATATCCCACTATTCGTTATAAGCCTGATCATGTTGGTCAAGCAAACTTTGATGGTTCAAGATATATTCATGCATACTTTGATACAGTAATTGATACTAAAGACTCAATCGTTGGTGGTGGTTCTGATCGGTATCTATCTGAAGATTATATGTTCTGTCAGATGTGGCGCAAGATTGGTGGAGAAATCTACTTGTGTCCATGGATGAAAACACAACATATTGGTACGTATCCATTCACTGGTAACATGCCTAAAGTGGCTGAATTGACTGGTAAACTATAATCATGCGATGTGATATAGATTACAAGTATAGTGAAGGTAGAATACTTGATGAATTAAGAGTCTATATTGATAACACTTACGGTGAACACTATTCACAAAATAAATTTCAGGCAACTGAGTTTATAATGGATAGTGGTCACGGTGAGGGTTTCTGTATTGGTAACATTATGAAATATGCACAAAGATACGGTAAGAAAGAAGGTCGTAACAGAAAAGACTTGCTAAAAGTGATTCATTATAGTATAATGGCTTTACACAATCACGATGAGTTGTATAGTAGTAAACCTAAAACAAATATTTAATTATGGAGTATATTATGAAGTTATCTGAAAAAACAATTGAAATCTTGAAGAATTTTTCTACAGTGAATGCTGGGTTCTTATTTAAACCCGGTAAAAGTTTTAAAACTATTTCTAGAACCAAAAACATCTTTGCAGAATATGTAAGTGAAGATGAGATAACATCTGAATTTGGTATCTATGATATGAATCAATTTTTAACTGTTATTTCAATGTTTAAATCTGTTGATATTACACATGAAGAAAAGTTTATTAAATTGGTTAGTCAAGATGGTCGTAATAAATTAAAATATTTTTGTTGTGATGCAGAGACTCTAATTTTACCTCCAGAGAAACCTGTTGCAATGCCTGAAACAGAAATTAACTTCAAATTAACAAAAGAAGATTATGATTGGATTAAGAAAATCTCTTCAATTCTTGCTTCAACAAACATTGCAGTTAAATCTGATGGTTCAAAAGTAAGTATTCTAGTTTATGATCCTAAAAATGATGCAAGTTCTTCAAATGAACTTGATATCTGTGACGGTAATGGTGATGTATATAATATTGTATTTAAAATGGAAACATATACAATGTATCCAGGCGAATATAATGTAAGTATCTCATCTAAAGGTGTATCTAATTTTAAACATACCGAATTAGATTTGCAATACTGGATCACATCAGAACCAGGATTATCAACCTTTACAAAGGGTTAATATGTTAATTTATTTTGAACGACCTGATGCTGGTAGTGTTGCAATCAATCCAAATTTTGTTATGTTAGTAGAAGCAACAATGGCAGGTGCTAATATTGTTATGGCAGATGGCGGTACTACTAAAGTTACAGGTAATTATATGGAAGTAATTGGTAGATTGAATGGTGAATTGAAGTAGTTTATTTTTTTATTATATTATGAGAGGTTATTATGGCTGTAAGATTATTGAATCAAGATACATTAAGTGATATATCTAGATGGACTATACAAATGTTATATCAGTGTCATAAAGACAATTTATTTTTTTATGATAGAGAAAAGTTACAGAGATTATTAGTTGAATGGGCAAAAATAAAAACTGATTCATATTTGTATACGTTATTTAATGGTGCTTCATATAAAGATCAATTTCAAATAGCTGATATTCAAGCAATTGTTAATGATCTAGAATCTGTATTAAATCCAAAAAAGAAAAAGAGATATGCATTTATTAAAGATAATTTAGATTATTTTCAGGATCTTTTAGAAAAAGGACACAAATACCTTGTGATTGATGGTCAGCATCGTATTCATGCAATTGCAAATTTCATTGACAATAATCACTCTTTTGATCCAGAAACAATAATGGAATTTCAAAAAGATGATGAAAACGGTAGTCTTTATCTTGAAGGTTTATGGGAAGATATAAATGAAGAAATTAGAGAGTGGATGTTAAACACTACTGTTAGTGTTGTTATCTATTCAAAAGGAAATTTAAGTAAACTTGCTAATGTTTTCATTACTTCTAATGAAAGCACTCCGATGACTAAACATGAAAAGAGAATGGTTCAATATAATGCTTTAAATCGAATGTTGACTGAAGAATGTTATCACGATCCAGTTATTAAAAAATTCTTTCAACTATTCAAAAGTGCTTTTTCTACTGGCCAGCATGACCTAAAACATAAGGGTGATACATTATTCTGTGCTGAAATGTTATTGTATACACATAAAAATGATTATCAAGGCATCAAAACAAATTCTTATGATCCTGAGTTATTGGATAATATGTTAGGTGATAATCCTACAGAATATGTCTCTAAAACAGGTATTGATTTGCATAAACAAACTATGAAAATCATGGCACAAGGATGTATTGATGCTTTTACTGATAAAGAAGCTAATAAATTTACTAGATCAAGTTTATATAATTATTATTATACTATTTCATTCTTATTACAAAAAGGTAATATGTGGAGTAAACAAAAAGGTTTTGAATTTGATGGTCAATATTCAATTGAAAATCCTGAAGGTTTAACAAAATGGTTTTTTGATGAAGAAAATAAGAGATTAAATCATAAAGATAATTTTATTACTATTATGAATTCTTCTGGTAAAGAGGTTAAACAAACACACAACTTCTCTTATCGTAAACATAATGAAGATCAAAAACACTCAAGTAAAGAATCTACAACAAAAGAAGGTGGTTCTAAATATACTTTTACAGATTGGGCTCGTGTTCGTTATCTTTTGAACGATTTGAAATCATCACTATCAAAACTTGAAACTCGTGGTTATATTAAAAAATTAGGTAATAGAACTAATACTATTGTTTCAAGAGAAACTATTTTGGTAGAAGAAAATATACCTTTGTTTGAACAAAAAAATTATGAAATTGATGAAAAAGAACCAGTTTCAAAAGGTGGTAAACGTGAATTTGGTAATGTTGATGTATTGCTGATAAAAGATAATCGCATCAAAGGCGCTCGTTCTACTAAAGGCAAAAAAGCTGCTTAATTATATTATGAAAGTTTATTATGAAACATTTATTATGGACAGAAAATTATCGTCCTAAAACAATTGAAGATTGCATACTACCTGAACGGTTAAAGACACCGTTTCAAGAGTATGTTAATCAAAATAGTATCCCAAATTTACTTCTATGTGGTGGTGCCGGTGTAGGTAAAACTACAGTTGCAAAAGCCATGTGTGAAGAAGTTGGTTGTGATTACCTTGTAATCAATGGTTCTGATGAGAATGGTGTTGATGTTGTTCGCAATAAGATTAAAAACTATGCATCTGCAATGTCTTTCTCCGGTCATCGTAGAGTAATCATTATTGATGAGTCAGATTATCTATCAGTCAATGCTCAAGCAGCATTTAGAAATTCAATTGAAGAATTTTCAAAGAATTGTTCTTTTATCTTTACATGTAATTACAAAACTAAGATGATTGAACCTCTACATTCTCGGTGTGCAGTCATTGATTTTACACTAAAGAATGATGAAAAAACTGAGATGGCAAGTCTCTTTTTCAAACGCATACAAACTATTCTTAAGACAGAAAAGATTGAGTTTGAACCTAAAGTAATTGCCGAAGTAATCAAGAAACACTTTCCTGATTTTCGCCGTGTAATAAATGAACTACAACGGTTCTCACAATTTGGTAAGATTGATACTGGTATTCTATCACAGATTACTGATGTATCGTTATCACAGATTGTAGGATTTATTAAAGACAAAGACTTTGGTTCAATTCGTAAATGGGTTGCAAGTAATGATGTTGATCCACAGACAATTTATCGTAAGTTATACGATAGTTTATATGAAGTATTACAACCTGGCAGTATACCTCAGGCAGTAATTATTCTTGCTGACTACCAATATAAACAAGCGTTTGTTGCTGATGCAGAGATCAATATTGTTGCATGTTTAACTGAATTGATGGTTAATCTGGAATTCAAATAATGAATCCATTTGATTATGTAAACGAAATATTGAAAGGTAAAAAACAACTTATTGTCGATGAAGTTACTGAAAGTGAATACGTTCCCTTTCTAGTAAACCGTAGTTTATCTTACCATGTAGACTGTATTGCCTATGCCAATGAGATGAATCGTAGGCACCACTTAGATAAGAAATTACAAAATGATTTTCTTATAAATACGATTAGGTCCAGAAAAAGACCATTTGCTAAGTGGATTAAGGCTGAAAAGGTTGAAGATATAGAATGTGTAAAGACATATTATGGTTTATCAGATGCCAAAGCTATTGAGGCGCTACGCCTACTTAGTGATGAACAAATCCAACAATTAAAAGAAAAAACCGATATCGGTGGATTGAGGAAATAGCATGGTAAATATTTTAGATTTTGTTGAAGTTAAACTTGAAAAGAGTGATGACTTCCTTAAAGTAAAAGAAACTTTAACACGTATTGGCGTATCTTCCCGGAAAGATAAGATTTTGTACCAGTCTTGTCACATTTTACATAAACAAGGACAATACTACATTGTTCATTTCAAAGAGTTGTTTGATTTAGATGGCAAACCTTCTAACCTATCAGATAATGATATTCAAAGACGGAATGCAATCGCTAAGTTACTGCAAGATTGGGGATTGGTAAAGATTGTTAATCCTAAAGTTATGGAAAACAATATTGCACCTATTCATCAAATCAAGATCATCGCATACAAAGAAAAAGATGATTGGGAATTAGTAAGTAAGTATAATATTGGCAAAAAACGTATTTAACATGGTGATTTATTATGAACAAACAACCAACAAAACTGGAAAACATCTTCAACGGTGAAATTGTCTTTTGTGAGAATGTGGAAGACATTAAAATCGTTGAAGGTTTAAACTTCATTAGAGTATTTACTGAGGAAAATATTAACAGATTTTTCTTAGTAAACCGTGCTGCATATAAAATTTTGAATAAATAACATTGTAACGCCTTCGGGGTTACATATTTTAACTCGCTTAACAAGGAGATTTTTATGACATTAACGCTTACATCTATGCCTCAAATGGTAACTCGATATATTGGATTTGAAAAATTGTTTGAAGATTTACAAACAATGACAGATTCATCTTCTATTGATAAATACCCACCTCATAACATTATTAAAATAAATGAATCTCAATACTTTATAGAATTAGCCTTATCGGGTTTTTCTAAAAAAGAAATTGAAATTATACTTAAAGAAAATGTTTTAACCATAACTGGTCAGAAGAAAGAATTAACCAGAGATGAAGTTAGTAGCTATCTGTATCGTGGTATTGGTACAAGATCGTTCACTAAGAAATTTCAATTGTCTGATACCATTGTGGTTTGTGCTTCATCATATATTGATGGTGTTCTTAAAATTATTTTGGAGAATGTTATTCCAGAATCAAAGAAACCACGCAAGATTGATATTCATTCTATAGAAATTCTTCCTATTAAACCACAAAATAAACCACAACTTTTGACTGAGTAACAACACGGCTCGGGCCTCTGTGAGTTGATTATCATACGCTCGAGTTCTCTTTACAACATGGAGATATTATGAAAGCAGATAAAAATTTCAGGTTGAATAAACCTGCTAAACGTGTATTGGCAACTATCCTTAATAAAGATGAATACACAATGTATAAGAAGTTTGCAATTGAAGGACAGATTGCTAAAGAACGAGCACGATTTGCAACCAAAAAAGAAAAAGTGAGTGGAGAATGATTTACGAAAGTAAAGTATTAGAAGTATGTGATAATGGTGATGCAATCATAGAATTAAATGAACAACTTTTAACTGATGTTGGTTGGTCTACAGGTGATGTTCTAGATATCAGTAAAAATGATGATGGTGAAATTGTCATCAAAAAAATTGGTAGAGAAATGCTGCATAACTCGGTAACTACATTCTTAGAAGCATGTGGTCAAACACCTTCAAAAGAAAATGCCGAATTATATTCTAAACTCATATCTGAAGAATATGCAGAATTTATGGAAGCATTTTGGAACAATGATGATGTAGAACAATTAGATGCCTGTATGGATATGATTTGGGTAATACTTGGTTATTGTAAGATGAAAGGTTTTAATGTAGATGGTGCATGGTCAGAAGTTGCCAATAGTAATTTGGCAAAGATTGACCAGAAGTCTGGTAAAGTATTAAAGAGAGAAGATGGTAAAGTTTTGAAACCAGAAGGATGGCAAGAACCTAATTTTGGTAAACATGTGAATAAGTCTTGACATACAGACCTATTCGTTATAAAATAGTATTTTAAACATTGAGAAATAAAATTTATGAATATTAGAACATTGGCAAAAACAATTGCAATCAAAGAAAATTTGACTAAAGCAATTAAGTATGATCTTCATTATCGTGATTTTGATGATAAAGTTGAATTGGTCGGTCTAGTTGACGATCCCAACTACAGCATGAACGATTTTCGTGGTCGTGAGATGTTGTTTCCAAAAAAATGGGTCACATTAGCAGTATTGGATCCTTCTTATAAGGTACAAGTATATGATTAAAATTATCGCATTAAAAAATGGAATAACTCTAATTGCTGAAACTGAAGTTGGCATGGGTTATTCTAAAGTAACAAAACCAGCTGCAATTGTTATGCAGAATTCTCCTACGGGTGAAAGTATGATTGGGTTCTCACCATATCTACTTTACGCAGAAGAATTTGATACAGGTATCACAATCAATAATGATAACTATATCGCTGTTCTCACGCCATCAATTGAAATATTAAATGCATATAACAAATATTTTGGTTCAGGAATTCAAATCGCAGATCCAAGTATTCTTAAATTATAATGGCAGATTTTTATACTAGTGTATTGGCTGTTGGCAACAACATCCTGTATCGTGGTGTAAAGAATGGTAGGAGTGTATGTCTCAAAGTAGCATATACTCCTACTTTGTATTTACAATCTAATAAACAAACTAAATTTAAATCACTCAACGGTGAGACACTTGAACCTTTAAAATTTGAGACAATGAAAGATGCTCGTGATTTCATTAAGAATTACGAACAAGTAGAAAATTTCAAAGTATATGGTAACTCACGATTTGAATATGCTTTCATTGCAGAAAATTTCAAAGGTGATATTGAATGGGATCAAGATAAAGTAAAAGTTGCAATTATTGATATTGAAGTTGGATCAGAGAATGGATTTCCTGATCCATATATTGCATCTGAACCTATCACTGCAATTTGTATTAAATACATTGGTGGTGAAAGTAAAGTATATGGTTGTGGTGATTACATCAATAATGATGAGAATGTAAAATATATTAAGTGTCGTGACGAATACACTTTATGTAAAACATTTCTTGAAGATTGGCAAGCAAACTGCCCTGATGTTATAACTGGTTGGAACATTAAATTCTTTGATATCCCATATCTTGTTAATAGATTTAGAAAAATACTTGGTGAAGATTCTGATAGAAAACTATCACCATGGTATATGATTAATGAGCGAGAAGTATATGCAATGAACAAAACGAATGTTGCATATGATATCAGTGGTGTTGCAACATTAGATTATATCGAATTGTATAGATGGTATGCACCTGGTGGTAAATCACAAGAGTCATATCGTTTAGATAATATTGCACAAGTTGAATTGGGTGAAGGTAAGATATCATATGATGAATTTGAAAATCTACATCAACTATATCGCCTAAACTATCAAAAATTTATTGAGTATAACATCAAAGACGTTGATTTGATTCTTAAACTAGAAGATAAATTAAAGTTAATTGAATTGGGTCTTACTATTGCATATGATACTAAAACAAATTATAGTGATATCTTTGCACAGACCCGTATGTGGGATGCAATGACATATGGTTATCTATTGAATAGAGATATTATTGTTCCACCTAATTTGCATACAAGTAAAGATAAAAGATTTGAAGGTGCATATGTTAAAGACCCACAAGTTGGTATGCATGAGTGGGTTGCATCATTTGACTTGAATTCACTTTATCCACATTTGATGATGCAATACAATATATCACCTGAAACAGTTATTGATCCTAAAAATTATACATTAGAGATGCGAGATGTTATATCTAAAGGTGTAACTGTTGATAAGATGTTGAACAAAGAAATTGATTTGACTGGTATTGAAGGTGCAACATTAACACCTAATGGTCAATTCTTTAACACAAAGATTCGTGGTTTCTTACCCAACATGTTGCAAGATATGTATGAGGATAGAAAGAAGTTTAAGAATATGATGTTGAAGGCACAACAAGATTATGAGAATGAAAAAGATGAATCTAAAAAATACGAAATTGAAAAACGAATTGCAAGATATAATAATCTACAATTGGCTAAGAAAGTTGGTCTCAATTCAGCATATGGTGCTTTGGGAAGTCAGTATTTTCGTTTTTATGACCTACGGATGGCGTTAGGAGTTACATCTGCCGGTCAACTAAGTATTCGATGGATTGAAAACAAATTAAATCAATACATGAATAAACTTTTGAAAACGGATAAAGATTATGTTATTGCTTCGGATACAGATTCGATATATCTCCGTCTTAGTGAGCTTGTTAAGAAAGTGCATCCTGAAACAAGTGATATTAAGAATGTCATTGCCTTCATGGACCGTGTCTGTGAAGATAAGATACAACCTTTTATTGATGAAAGTTATAAAGAGCTTGCTGATTATGTCCACGCCTTCGAACAAAAAATGCAAATGAAACGTGAAGCACTTGCAAACAAAGGTATTTGGACTGCAAAGAAAAGATATATTATGAATGTCTATAACAATGAGGGTGTTCAGTATAATGAACCTCACATGAAAGTTATGGGACTTGAAATGGTTAAATCTTCAACACCTCAATCTATCCGTGGTAAAATGTCTGATACTATTAAACTAATGATTAATGGTACTGAATCAGATGTGCAAGATTTCATTGCTCAATTTAGAAAAGATTTCAAATCATTACCACCTGAAGAGATATCTTTTCCAAGAGGCATGAATGGTCTTAAAGAATATTCTGATAAGACTATACTGTATAAGAAAGGTACACCAATCCATGTTAAAGGTGCAATAATCTATAATCATAATCTAGAGAGATTGGGTTTAACAAAGAAGTATCCATTAATACAAGAAGGTGAAAAGATAAAGTTTACCTATCTTAAACAACCTAATCCATTTAAAGAAAGTGTTATATCTTACCCATCAAGATTACCTTCTGAATTTAAGTTAGAGAACTACATAGATTATGATACACAATTTGAGAAGGCATACCTAGAACCCGTTAAGATTATTTTGAATTGTCTTAATTGGGAAGCAGAAAAAACAAATTCACTTGAAAGTTTCTTTTTATAAATGAGGATGATATGAGTTTACTTGATAAATTAAAAAAGAATAGTACCATTAAAGAAAGTGCCATTCTAGATAAATCAAAATTCTTTACAGAAAAAGATTTTGTACCAACACAAGTACCAATGATTAATGTAGCATTATCTGGTTCACTTGATGGTGGTTTAATTCCTGGTCTTACTATGTGGGCAGGTCCATCAAAACATTTTAAGACTGCATTTAGTCTATTGATGGCAAAAGCATACATGGATAAGTATCCAGAAGCAGTATTGTTGTTCTATGATTCAGAGTTTGGTACTCCAATTAAATACTTTGAAACATTTGAGATTGATCAATCAAGAGTATTACATACACCTTTAACTGATATTGAACAATTGAAGTTTGATATTATGCAACAGTTACAAGATGTAAATCGTGGTGATAAACTAATCATCATATTAGATTCGATTGGTAATCTTGCATCAAAGAAAGAAGTTGAAGATGCACTTGAAGGTAAATCAGTTGCAGATATGAGTCGTGCAAAACAAGTTAAGAGTTTGTTTCGTATGGTCACACCACATTTAAATCTCAAAGATATTCCAATGGTTGTTGTTAATCATACTTACAAAGAGATTGGTTTGTTTCCTAAAGATATTGTTGGTGGTGGTACAGGTTCTTATTATTCTGCAGACAATATATACATCATTGGTCGTCAGCAAGAAAAAGAAGGCACTGAAGTAATTGGGTACAATTTTATTATTAACGTAGAGAAAAGTAGATATGTCAAAGAAAAATCTAAAATTCCCATTAATGTATCTTTTGATGGTGGTATCAGTCGTTGGTCTGGTCTGCTTGATATTGCACTTGAAAGTGGTCACGTAACTAAACCTTCTAATGGTTGGTATGCAAAAGTCAATCATGAAACTGGTGAAGTTGGTGATAAACATAGATTGGCAGCAACACAAAATGCAGAGTTTTGGGATGATATTTTATCTCATAAAAAATTCAGAGAATTTGTAAAACAAAAATATGGGATTGCATATGGCAACATTATGGGACCGACTCCTGTTCTGGAAAAAACCGAAGAAGCCTAAAGAAGGTATTGATTACCAACTCTATAACTTTCCCGATTCTGATCTCACTGGTATACATCTGTTAAAGGGTGTATATCGGGGAGTGATTTATTATTATAAAACGGCACAAGTTGTAGAAGAAGGTACTTTCGCAAGATTAAAGTTTACCTATGGTATAGAATATTCTGGTAATCATGACGAAGAAACCTTGCGTAATGATCAGAATTTTGTTATAATTATGGGTGACATACTAACAGAACTATTGGAAACGAATGAACAGACTAGAACAAACAATACTGAAGAATTTAGTTTATAACGAGGACTATACAAGAAAAGTATTACCATTTATATTCCATGACTATTTCTCAGATAACAATGAAAAGAATGTATTCACAGAGATATATGAATATGTAAACAAGTATAAGAATCTTCCTACCTATGAAGCACTAGTAATTAATTTTACTGAAAAGAAAACACTTACTGAAGAACAAGTTAAATCTGCACTAGAACTTCTTAATGATATTCAACAATCAAAAGAAGAAATAACACCTACAGATTGGTTGATTGAACAAACTGAAAAGTTTTGCCAAGATAAAGCAATCTATAATGCAATCATGGAATCAGTCCAGATTCTTGATAACAAATCTAAAACATTAAGTAAAGGACAAATACCTGAGTTATTATCCAATGCACTAGGTGTATCGTTTGATTCACATGTTGGTCATGATTATATCAATGATGCTGATTCACGATTTGATTTCTATCATCGTAAAGAACAAAAGATTAAGTTTGATCTTGAATATTTCAATAAGATTACTAAAGGTGGTTTGCCACAAAAGACATTGAACATTGCACTTGCTGGTACTGGTGTAGGTAAATCTTTGTTTATGTGTCATATGTCCTCTGCATGTATATCTCAAGGTAATAATGTTTTGTATATTACAATGGAAATGGCAGAAGAAAAGATTGCAGAACGAATTGATGCTAATCTATTGAATGTAACAATGGATGAATTGCATGTAATCTCTAAAGATGATTATGAAAGAAAGTTTTCTGTATTGAGAAACAAGACTCAAGGTAAGTTAATCATTAAAGAATATCCAACTGCATCTGCACATGCTGGACACTTTAGGTCTTTATTGAATGAGTTGAGATTGAAGAAGAGTTTCTTTCCAGATATTATCTTTATTGATTATTTGAATATCTGTTGTTCATCAAGAATGAAGATGGGTTCATCTGTTAATTCTTATACGTATATTAAAGCTATTGCAGAAGAGTTAAGAGGACTTGCAGTAGAGTTTAATGTGCCTATTGTATCTGCAACACAAACAACAAGAAGTGGTTTCAGTAATAGTGATGTAGATTTGACTGATACAAGTGAGAGTTTTGGTTTACCTGCAACTGCAGACTTTATGTTTGCATTGATATCAACTGAAGAGTTAGAACAGTTGAATCAGATTATGGTAAAGCAATTGAAGAATCGTTATGGTGATCCAGGTGCTAATAAGAAGTTTGTTGTTGGTGTAGATAAAGCAAAGATGAGACTATATGATGTTGAATCTAATGCACAACAACTATCTGATTCTGGTCAAGATGATCCACCAGTTAATAAGTTTGATTCTAATTCAAGACATAATTTTAAGCAGAGATTTGGTGGACTTAAAGTATGATATTAAATCATGAACAGGCATTACATGTTGCTAAAGTATATGAAGATTACTTTGGTAATTTCAATCGAATTGATGAATACATGCGAGATCAAAAATTAAATTCTTTGATGGAACTACCTACTAGTTTACCTGGTTGTGGAATTGAAGAAGATTTGTTTTCTGATTTTAGTATGGCACCAGAAGATATGGAATTTCAGATAGTAGAATTATCTGCAGATATATGGCAAAATTATCTTAACATTATTTCATCACACATTAACAATACAAGTCCAGGTAGAAATGTTAGATTGGCAGTTAAAGAAAAGAAATCTGGTAAATGGGTAGGATTTATACGAATTGGTTCACCAACTATAATGATGAAACCACGTAATAATTTATTGGAATGTGTAATTACTAATGAAACATCAACCACTAAATCATTTAATAAAGCATCTGCAATGGGATTTGTTATTGTACCTGCACAACCATTTGGGTATAATTATTTAGGTGGCAAACTATTGGCGGCAATTTGCTGTTCACATGAGATTCGTGATATAATGAACAAGAAATACAATATGAATACTTGTTTATTTGAGACTACTAGTTTATATGGAACAACTAAATCTGTTTCACAATATGATGGTATGAAACCTTATCTTAGATTTGGTGGTATAACTGAGTCTGATTTTTTGCCTATGATGAATGGTAAACCGTATGAAGATTTGAAAAATTATATTGAAGAGATTAATAAAGGTCCTTTTGTTCCAGAAGATGCATCAAGTAGAAAGTTGAAAATAAGTTCTACTATACTTGCAATGACTAAAGCATCATTAAAAGGTCATAAAGAGTCTTATGAATCGTTTATGAATACTATAGATAAAGCCAAGTTATTGACTGAGAAGAAACGATATTATTACTGTAACTATGGTATTAAGAATTACAAAGATATAGTCTTAGGTAAGACTGATAAGTATGAATATGATGAGAATTATGAGAAACATCACATGAAGAACATAGTAGAATGGTGGAAAAAGAAAGCAACTAATCGTTTCAACACTCTAAAACAAGAGTCTAGAATACGAACTGAGATTGAAGTGTGGACAAGCAAGAAAGATATTGACATTATAAGGTAATAATGTTATTATAAATACTCTAAAACACTGGAGTATTTAAATGTCATCTTTATCTCAATCCGAATTATACAAATATGATTCTAGAAGAGAACTTTTTGTTTCTAAAATGGCAAATGGAGAACCTTTTGAATTGAATGATGGTAATAAAGTTGTATTTGATATTGACAATCAATTAATTAAAAAAATTCAAGGTAAGAAAGATTTAACGGGAACAATACTTATTGTTTCTAAAGGTAAAAAACTTGTTGCAACATATAAGTTAAGAGATTTAAAGAAAAACAAAGAATTTGGTGGTGGAGGTGGTTCTGGTGCTGGTGCTGATGTTACTAAAGTAGGAGAATCTGCTCAAGCAGTGTATGCTCAAGCAAAATGGGCAGGGTCAAAAAGTTATAGTAAAGCTGATATTGAAAAAGCTTTTAAACAATCTGATACTAATGAAACTCTTTCCAACATTGAAACTAAATTAACAGAAGATTGGAGAATTTCTTCTATATTTGGTGCAGAAGAATTGTTTAAAAATTTTAAAAGTAAAAAATATACCTTTCATCGAGGATCTAAATGGGTTAATACTTTAGAAGATCATTGGAAAAAATTAAATAGAGAAGAAAAGGCTTTTACAAATTTAAACAAATGGAGTCCAGCTGATATCTATATGGTTTCTTCAAAAGGTGAAAAAGTTGATGTTACTAAGTCTAAAAATATTGTAGAACTGAATAATATAATGTTGGATAATATAAAATCAAAGGATATTATTGGTGTTTCGTTGAAGATGATGAAAGGTTCATCTCATCTTTCATATTATAATGTTGATAATAAAAAGAAAGTCATAAAATTTGAAAGTTATACTACAGGCACTCAAGGTTTCTTTGGTGGAAAAGATGTATATATATATTTTACAGTAGATGGAAAAATACAATTTAGAACTTTCCCAGAAACATTTCAAGGTGAGATAAAAGGTAAAAATGCAAATCAAGGTAAATTATCATATGGACCAATTCAAGGTATATTGAGAAAATTAAAATTACCTGAGTTAATGGATGTTAAAGTATTGCGCTCAGGTTTAGAAAAAACAGATATGAAAATATATGATATTTTTTATGCAAATTATAAAAAATATTCTAAAGACAACAAACTTTCAATTAAAGAATTTATTAAAGAATGTAATGATAAAGGTGTTTCTTGGTGCTTTAGTAAATTTTTAGGATGTCAATTAATAGATATAATTATAAGTAAAAAAGCACAAGATAAATTTGTAACAGAAGCTATTTCTTATGCATCATCATCTTCCGATTTATCCGGTCCATTTTTAAAATTAGAATAGATAAAATGAAATTCATAGAATTTATAAACGAATCAAAAGAAGGTAAAAATGTTCACCTAGAACATTTAGAAGATGAAGTATTAAATAATGGTGTTGCTGGTTCTAAAGCAGCCATTAACTTTCTTCGTTCTCTTAAAGATATGCTTGCTAGTAGTTCAGAAAGTAAAGTGAATGTAACTACTAAATGGGATGGTGCACCCGCAATCATCTGTGGTGTCAATCCAGAAAACAATAAGTTCTTTGTTGGTACTAAAGGTGTATTCGCAAACAATCCTAAACTAAACTATACAAATGCAGATATAGATAAAAATCATCCGGGTGAAGGTCTCAATATAAAATTAAAGATTGCATTGAAATACCTCAAGAAATTAAACATTGATGGTATTCTTCAAGGTGATATGATGTTTACCAAAGATGATATCAAAAAAGAAACTATCAATGGTAAAAAGTATATTACATTTCAACCTAATACTTTAGTCTATGCAATACCTGAAGATTCTAAATTAGCAAAGACAGTTCTTGCATCACAGATGGGTATTGTATTTCATACTGCATATTCTGGTGGTAATACACTAGCAGATATGAAATCATCTTTCAATATTGATATTGGTAACTTAAAGGCATCTAAAGATGTTTGGTATCGTGATGCATCTTTCATTGATGCTTCTGGTACTGCAACATTTACTAAACAAGAATCATTAGAATTAGCAGGACATATATCTGAAGCACAAAGAATACTCAGTCAAATTAATTCATTGACATTGAATAGAATATCTACCAGTGAAACATTCTTAATGCAAATCAAAACATTTAATAATACTAAAGTTCGTGAAGGTCAAGAAATAAAAAACACAACACAACATACTAGAGATTTAATTAAATGGGTAGAAGATAGACAGAATAAAGAAATTCTTGCCGCAAAATTAGAAAAGACTAAAACAAGAAAGATTGCAGAGAAGAATGAAATTCTTAGATTCTATCGTTCCAATACTGCACAATTAAAATTAATATTTGATTTACAGAACAAACTAGTTGATGCAAAGAATATGATTGTTCGTAAGTTAAGAGAGATTAAACAAGTTGCAGGTACATTTATTCGTACCGATGATGGATTCAAGATATCCAATCCTGAAGGTTTTGTTGCAGTAGATAAACTTAAAGGTGGTGCAGTTAAACTAATTGATAGATTAGAATTCTCACATGACAACTTTACTGCCGCAAAGAATTGGAGTAAGTAATGACAGTCAAATATGATATAAATAAAATTATGCAGGAATATGGTGATGACGATTTTGGATTCACTGCAACAGATGAAGAAGAATATAATGCTATAATTGCTGAAAAAGATGATACAGTTGAAGAGTATAAAGAAAGATTAGCAGAAGTAGAGAAGTTAGTATTGCCATTCTTAACTAAATTGTTAAAGACTGCAGATCAACCAATTATTAAATGGCCTAATCGTAAAGTTGCATTAGAAACACAAATACAAAAAATACTTACTCTAACAAGAGGATAAGTAAAACTATATAATATTGAAGGAGATTATAATGAAAGATTTGATTATAGGATGCAGTACCAATTACAAGTGGGACACAATTAAATATTGGGTTCTTTCAATTAGACGATCAGGATTTGAAGGCGATATTGCCCTTATCTTAATGAATTGTGATTCAAAAACTGCATATCAAGTTGCAAGTTGCGGTGTAAACATCATAGGATTCAATCAAGATAAAGATGGTAATCTAGTTTACCAATCAAAATTACCTGTTCATGTAGAACGATTCTTACACATCTACGAACATCTATCTACACATGAATATCGGTATGTAATTACTACCGATGTAAAAGATGTTATATTTCAAACCAATCCATCAAAGTTCTTAGATCAACAATTAGGTCAACGCCAACATCTATTGTTTGCATCTGAAAGTATTTTATATAAAGATGAACCTTGGGGTGATAACAATCTACTAGAAACTTATGGTCCATATATCCATGAGAAGTTTAGAGATAATGAAATCTATAATGTAGGTGTATTGGGTGGTAGACATGAAGCAATGAAATCACTTGCAATCAATATCTTTACTGCCGCAATCAATCGCCCTATTCCTATTTGTGACCAATCAACATTCAATTTTATGATATCACAATTACCATACAAAGATAATTCATATAGTCGTTATATGAAATCTGAAGATGGATGGGCATGTCAATTAGGTACTACTGCAGACCCATCAAAGATTGATGAATTTAGACCTAAACTATTAGAACCAAGTCCTAAGTTTGAGAACGGTAAAGTTTTAACTAGCACAGGTAAAGAATTCTGTATTGTTCATCAATATGATAGAACAGAATGGCGTAGAGAGATAGAGGCACAGTATGAGTAAGATTTTATATGTTGTTCACAGATATGCACCATACCCTGGTGGTTCTGAAAACTATGTTCGTGACATGGCAGATGAAACATTAAGTCGTGGACATGAAGTTGCAGTATTTGCAGGTGAACATCAAGGTGATTTAAATGGCATTCGTGTATCTAATGAAGCATCTATATTGTTAGAGAAGTGGGACTTGATTGTTGTTCATGGCGGTGATGTTGGATTACAAGATTTTGTATTGAATAATTGTAATAAGATACCATCACCAATTGTGTTTATGATTATTGTTCCATCTGAAAGTAATGTATATCAAAGGGCAATTCAAAATGTTAAGTATCTTGGTTGTTCAACACAAGAAGATTGGGAGTATGTTAAACGTAAATCTGTAATGAGAAAAGCAGTTCAGATTAGACATGGCATAGATGATAAAGTATCAGTAGGACAAAAAGGTTTTCGTGAGAAGTATGGAATCACTACTAAGTATATGTTTCTATCATGTGGTGGATACTGGCCCAACAAAGCAATGAATGAGTTAGTAGAAGCATTTGGTAAAGTAGATAGAAAAGATGTAACATTAGTATTAACGGGTTATGATAATAGACATCAAATCAAACCTAATGATACTGATAATGTTAAGGCATTAATGATTGAAGATAGAAATGAAGTATTATCTGCACTCAGTGAAGCCGATCTATATATTATGCACTCACACAAAGAAGGGTTTGGTCTTGTGTTATTGGAATCTATGTTGAATAGAACACCATGGGCATCAAGAGAGATTGCAGGCGCAAAAGTATTAAAAGAATTTGGATTTACTTATACCAATGATGATGAGTTGGTAGATTATATGCAGAAGTTTAAAGGTGTCAGAAAGAAACAGATAGATGATGCACAAGAGTTTGTAACACTAAACCATTTAATTAAAAACACTGTTGACGATATAATGAGGCTTGTATGAATTTTACATTTGGAATAACAACTACCTATAAAAACATAGACCAGTTGACTGAAGTTTTTCAATCTATTGAAGCACTAAACATACCTAACTATGAAATTTTATGTATTGGACCAACCAAACATGAAGATACTGATACTGTAAAATATATCTATTTTGATGAATCTGAGAAAGAAGGTTGGATTACACGAAAGAAAAATACATTAGTTCAATCTGCAAAGTATGAGAATGTAGTATTGATGCATGACTATTATGTATTTGATAAAGATTGGTATACAAACTTTCTTGAGTTTGGTAATGATTGGGATGTTGCATCGTGCCAACAGTTATTGATTAATGGTAAAAGACATTTCACTGATTGGGTAATTTGGGATTCACCATTCTTTCCACAGTATGCATCATTACCATATGATGATTGGTCACAGACATTATGCATGTATCAATCTGGTGGGTTTATGATTGTTAAGAAAGAGTTAGCAACTAAAATACCTTTCAATGAAGAATTAGTTCATCATCAAGCAGAAGATGTAGAATGGTCATTACGCATGAGAACACAATGTAAATGGGTTTGTAATGGTAAGAGTATTGTTCGTCACAACAAGGTACACCGTGATGCACAATAAGTTAATTATATTTGATCTTGATGGTGTATTGATTGATAGTCGTGAATTACACTATGAAGCACTGAATGTTGCATTAAGTCAATTTGGTGAACAATATGTAATCAGTCGTGAAGAACACTTAAGTAAGTATGATGGATTAAATACTACAAAGAAACTTAAGATGTTGACAGATGATAAAGGTTTGAGTCCAAGTCATTATACTAAAGTATGGTCTGATAAACAAGAAATTACTTTTACACTTATCAAACAGTTTCCAAAGAATCAATTTCTAATTGATACATTTCAGTTACTTAAGTTACAAGGTATTAAGATTGCAGTTGCTAGTAATTCAATTCGTGAAACTGTAAAAATTGCATTACTAAGTATTGGTGTCTTAGAGTTTGTTGATTACTATATCAGCAATGAAGATGTAAAGAGAACAAAACCATTTCCTGAGATGTATTGGAAATGTATGACTGAATTAGATGTATTGCCTAAGAATACAGTAATCATTGAAGATAGTCATATTGGTCGTGAAGGTGCATTGAATTCTGGTGCTCATCTAGTACCAGTAAAAGATACAACAGATTTAACCAAAGAAAAGATTGACGAAGCAAAAGATATACTTGATGGCGTGACGAGAAAAAAGATACCATGGAGAGATAATAAGATGAATGTATTAATACCAATGGCAGGTGCTGGTAGTAGATTTGCTCAAGCAGGATACACATTTCCTAAACCATTAATTGAAGTTAATGGCAAACCAATGATTCAAGTTGTTGTTGAAAACTTAAATGTTGATGCACACTTTATATTCTTGGTACAAAAAGACCACTACGAGAAATACAATCTAAAGCAGTTATTGAATCTAATTGCACCAGGTTGTGATATTGTTCAAGTAGATGGTATTACAGAAGGTGCGGCTTGCACTACATTACTTGCAAAAGAATTTATTGATAATGATCAACCATTATTGATGGCAAACTCAGATCAGTTTGCAGAATGGAATTCAAATGAATGTCTGTATGCATTTACTGCAGATACAGTAGATGGTGGTATTGTTACATTTGAAGCAACACATCCTAAATGGTCATTTGCCAAGTTAGGTGATGATGGGTTTGTATCTGAAGTTGCAGAGAAGAATCCTATTTCAAATATTGCTACTGTGGGTATCTATTACTGGAAGAAAGGTTCTGATTATGTTAAGTATACAGAACAGATGATTGAGAAGAATATTAGAACAAATAATGAATTTTATGTTTGTCCAGTATTCAATGAAGCGATTGGTGATGGTAAAAAGATTCGTGTAAAGAATATTGATAGGATGTGGGGACTAGGTACACCTGAAGATTTAAATTACTTTTTGGAAAATTATAAATGAACAAATCTTGTTTTCTTGCACCAATACATCCACCAAAATTTGATGAAGGAAGTAAACTAATAGAGAGTTATAATAAACATTTTAATGATGATCATATTTACTTAATATTTTCATCTGAAGAAGATGCAAAAGAATTCAAAACAAAAAACAAAAAGTTAAAATATCGTTCAATTGTTAATCAAAGACCCGTAAATTATGGTGTTATTACTCAAAAAAAATACAGTGGATTGATTGAGATTTTTAAACAAGATGAATTTGATAAAGTTGGTGTTATTGATGTTGATTCGTTATTTTTTAGAAATATAGACTATGATGCATTATTTGAATATAAAGTGAAAGAAAATACTTTATATGCTAATTTGATACAACAGAGATACTATTATTTGTCTGAACCATTAAAGTTTTTTACTAATTCAGAAAAACAAAAATTATGTGACATTCTTTCATATGGTTTAATTAGTGATGAAGTTAATGGTAATACTATGAATGTTTTCTTTTGGTTTAATGATATACCAGTTTACAGTAAATCAAACTTCACAGATTTTTTAGAATATATAAACTATGAAGAGAATTGGATTAAAATTAATTCACAAGATTTTGATTATATTGTATATGGTTTTTATTTACTATTACATAAATCTACTCAATTAAGAGTGTTAAATTTTAATGATGATAGATTGTATTGCAAGACAAGTTTTATAGAAAGTCAAGAATTGATTAATGAACATATTTTTCAAAGTGTATATTCTTCATATAATCCTATGTGGATTAAAAATGAAATAAACACAATGAACAATACTTTTTTGAAAGTGCATACAGACAGATGAAAGTTGCTATAGTATTAACTGGACATCTTAGGTGTTGGCGTGATGTATTACCTAATTTTAAAGAGAAGGTAATTGATAGATATAATCCTGATATTTTTATTCATACATGGAATGAAGAAGGATGGTGGATACCTGGGGATAAACAAAATGAGAAGGGGTATTTTGAAGATACCCCAAAGATTGATAGAGAAGAGATTATTGAGGCATACAAACCAACATCATTAGTAATTGAAGATTGGAATAATTACAATGAGTTGTTTGAGTATCGTGGCAATCTTTATAAGAATTTTGCACATAGACCAAAGAATATCTTATCAATGTTTCATAAGTTACATGCAGGTATTAGTTTAGTAGAAAACTTTGTATCACATACAGGTATGTTTTATGATTTAGTTATACGTATGAGACCTGATATGATTCTACATGAAGATTTGCCAGAATTTGAAACTGATAAGTTCTATACTATGGCACATCGTAATCATCTAGGTCAAGGTACAGGTGATATGATTCAGGCAGGTAATATGTTTAATATGATGTTGTTTTCTAAGGCATCATGTTTCTTAACGCATTTGTATATGAAAACAGATTTATTGTGTCCACATGTTTTATCTACACAATGGATATCTGATATGAGATTACCATGGAAAGAATTCAGCATACATAAAACATTACAACACACACCTAAAGGTGAATATGTGGAGATGGATAAATGAGTCAATTTAATGAAATATTAACTTTTGAAGATGGACCAGTTCAGTATGAGAATACGGGTAGTGGTCATATTAAAATGAAACAACATCCATATCCATATTCAATTAAAGAAGAAGAATTCAATTTTCTTAGAGATTTGATTATTGAACATAATCTACAAAGAGGATATGAATGTGCTACTGCATTTGGTGTAAGTAGTTGTGCAATCGGTTTAGGTTTCAAACAAACAGGTGGTAAGATAGTTACTATGGATGCATACATTGAAGAGAAATGTCAGAATCCTGGTGCATACAAAGATTTTGAAAGAACAGTATATGAAACATCAGATGGTTATAAATCTGTAAAATATCTTATTGAGAAGTTTGAATTACAGAATACGTTATTTCCTGAGATTGGTTGGAGTCCAGATGATACGTTTAGATGCATTAAGAATCATTTTCGTGAGAAATTAGATTTTGTCTTTATTGATGCTGGTCATTTTGAAGAACAAATGATTAAAGATATTGATGCATTTTTACCATTATTGGCAGATAAGTATGTATTAGCATTTCACGATGTATATGAATGGAGTTTTACACAAAAGATACATGATCATTTATTTGAGAAGATAGGTAAAAAAGTTGAGATTATGATTCCTTCTGGTCGTGGAGAAAACTTAGGAGTTATTGTAAACGTATGATACTGATTGCACATAGAGGCAATATTAACGGACCTAATATTGCAGAAGAAAACAATCCTTATTATTTAGATGATGCTATAGAACGTGGTTATTGTGTTGAAGTAGATTTACGAATGATTAAGAAAGACCTTTACTTTGGACATGATTATGAACAATACAAAGTAAAAGAGAATTACTTAATTGATAGAATAGATCATCTATGGATTCATTGTAAAGATGTTCGTTCTTTAGCATATTGTTTTAATAATCCAGAATTTAACTTCTTTTGGCATGAGAATGATGATTATACATTAACTAGTTTTGGATATATTTGGGCATATCCAGGTAAAGAAGTTGTTAATGATATGACGATTATGGTAATGCCAGAAAAACATTGGAATTATGAAGAAATTAAACAAATTAATCCTAAAGGTGTATGTTCCGATTATGTGAAGATGTTAAAAGTATAAATACAGTATAACTTGCTATAGAGGCGGGAGAACATGAAATTTAAAGATTTTATTAACGAAGAAAAAGAAAAGCATGCCGTTTTGGCATTTGGTAGAGTCAATCCACCTACCGTAGGTCACGAAAAACTAGTCAATAAAGTCAAAGAGATTGCTAAAAATGTTGGTGGAACACACCATGTTGTTCTCTCACATAGTCAAGATCCAGGTAAGAACCCTCTTACTTCACAACAAAAACTAAAACATGCTAAACGATTCTTTCCAAATACTAATCTAACAGTATCAGATAAAGAACATCCTAATTTTCTAAGTCAAGCGGCAAAGTTACACAAAGCAGGTGCAACACATCTACATATGGTTGCTGGTTCAGACCGCACAGACGAATATCATAAGTTACTACACAAATACAATAATGTAAAAGGACCGCATGGTCACTTCAATTTTAAGAAGATTGAAGTTCATTCTGCTGGTCAACGTGATCCTGATGCAGAAGGTGCAGAAGGTATGTCTGCATCTAAGATGAGAGGTCATGCAACATCTGGTAATTTTAAAGAATTCAAAAAAGGTATTCCTGGTCATGTACCAGAGAAACATTCTAAAGACCTATACAATGATGTAAGAAAAGGTATGGGTATCAAAGAAGAATTCAATCTATCATTAGATTTTCTATTTGAACAACAGTTAGATGAAGGTGTGCATGATAAGAGTATCTTCAAAGCAGTATTCTTATCTGGTGGTCCAGGTTCAGGTAAAGATTATGTATTAGATAATACACTTGCAGGTCATGGATTAACAGAATTAAATTCAGATAAAGCATTTGAATACTTGATGGACAAAGAAAATCTTGATATGAAGATGCCTGCGGGTGAACAAGGCAAAAGAGATTTAGTTCGTGGTCGTGCAAAGAATGTCACTGAGTTGCGCCAAAGATTGGCATTGTCTGGTCGCAATGGTTTAATCATTAATGGTACGGGTGATGATTTAGAAAAGATTAAGAAGATTAAAGAGAAGTTAGAAGAGATTGGTTATGCAACATCTATGGTTGCAGTTCAAACTAAAGATGAAGTATCACAACAAAGAAACATTGAACGTGGTCAACGTGGTGGTAGAACAGTACCAGAGAATATTCGTAAAGAGAAATGGGATGCAGTTCAAAAGAATAGAGCAGAATTTGCAAAACTATTTGGACAAAACTATATTGAATTTGATAACTCTGAAGATTTACGCTCTGCAGATCCAGAAGTAGTAAAAGCAAAAAAAGAAGAGATGATGCAGATTTTCAAGAAAGTAAAAGAATTTACATCAAAACAACCAGATCATGAACAAGCACAACAATGGATGGCAACAGAATTAAATAAGAAAGATACAACAAAACCAAGTGAAAAAGGTTTGAAACAAACACCACCTACTGAGTCTGGTGCATATAAAGAAGCAATGAAACTTGGATTACAATACTATGGTTTTGGTAGATACGGTAAGAACGGAACAACAACACATCACTCCATCAACGATAAGTTAGTTGCTGTTGGTAAGATTAAATTGAAAACACCTGATATTCCTACATCAGGTTCATCAATGTCCTCTGGAACACCAAGAGGTGGTGCATCAAATACACAGATACCAGCAAAAACAAAAGAAACTATTCAGAAAACTAAAGAGACATCAAAAATTGCTAAATTAAACAAAGAATCTGTTAATGAACAGTTCTTAGAATTTATAAATGAAACAGTTAAAGAAAAGAATTATCTAAAAGATGGTAAAGGTAACACTAGAAAATACATGATGAGGCGTGCCGCTGCTAAAGATGCACACATCAAGAATGGTGAAGTTGAAAAACAAGGCAATTTTTATGTAGTTAAACTTAAGGAGAGTAGTGATGTTGAATTTCATAAAGAACATATTCAAGAAGAAGGAAGAAGTCAAAGTAGAAGTATCAGTAGAGTCACCGAAGGAAGTAGTTGTGGAGGTGGCGCCAGTTGTGACTGCGGTTGTGGAAACACCAGTTCAAGAACCAAAATCTCCTTCACCCAAGCGAAGAAGAAGCTCAAAGAAAAAATAAATGAGATTGACATGGGCATAGAACCTGGTATGGCCATGTCTGGTTGGAACCAAGAGATTATTGGTAAAGATGGTAAAGCAAAACCAAAGATGAAAGATAAATTAAGTGAATTAACTGGTGATGAAACTACTGCATCTATCGGTGATCAAAAAGAAGATGAATTAAAAAAACAAGGTATCAGTTTATCAACATTTAAGAAGAAGAATTATCTATGATAACACTTAAAGAATTCATTGTTGAAGTTGCAGCATGGCAAAGAAAAGAAGGTAAGAACCCTGAGGGTGGTCTGAATCGTAAAGGTATTGAATCTTATCGTAGAGAGAATCCTGGTTCTAAACTAAGTATGGCAGTTACTACTAAACCTAGTAAATTGAAGGCAGGTAGTAAATCTGCAAATCGTAGAAAATCATTTTGTGCTAGAATGTCTGGTATGAAAGCAAAATTAACATCTGCTAAGACTGCACGAGATCCAGATAGTCGCATTAATAAATCATTACGCAAATGGAATTGCTAAAAAAATAATAAAAGGGAGATACAAAGATGTTTACAGATAAAACTACACAATCGGTAGCAGATGCAGTAAAAAAGATTATGGAAGCAGATGCACAGAAAAAAGTTGAAGAAGCACTAATTGGTAATCAAAAGAATATTGATAAGAACCACAATAATAAAATTGATGCACAAGATTTTAAGATTCTTAAAGGTCAAAAGAAAGCTGTTAAAGAAGAAGAACAAATTGATGAAATTAAGTTAGCAGATTTAACTCCCCGTAAGATTGAAGGTAAATCATATGGTAAAAACTATGTTGATCCAGAAGGTGCAGATGATGCAGCTGACATGAAATCCAAGAAAAAAGTATCTAAAGGTACATATGCTTCACGGGCAACAAGAGGTTTTGAAACACCCGCTTCTAGAGCTAAAAAAGATGCTAAGATTGCAATGCGTAGAGAATCATTTACTGATTTATTGAATAGTTATCAAGAAAATGGTATCAAAGGTTTGTTTGAGAAATTAGAATATGTTGAAGAAGAAATTCTTGATGAAGAACCATCTAATGATGAATTTACTGCTGAATTACAAGATGCCAAAGCAAAAGCTGAAGGTAAAGGTAAGAAAGCAGAAGTTGCTAAACCCAGTAATGAAGAAGTGGAACAAATTGAAGAGCGCACATTAACTGCTGCTGAAACAGGTAAGAAAGAAGAAATTGTTAAATCAATGAAAAAAGGTTTAGCAGGTTTCAAAGAGCGTTATGGTAAAGATGCTAAATCAGTAATGTATGCAACTGCAACTAAGCAGGCTAAATTAAAAGAAGAAACGGAATCTAAACATTACGAAGCGGGACATGAATATGCTTCAGACCATGCACAGGATTCTGGTTTTAAAGTAACTGCTCGTGCAAGAAAAAAAGAAATGTTGGCAGATAATCCACACAAGAAAGGTACTACAGAACATTCTGATTGGCACCGTGGTGCTTTGGACGGCCATCAAACTGCTTTGGATAACATGTAATGAAAAAATGGTCTGAATTGCGAGAAAAAAGATGTTGGACTGGTTATAAATCAGTGTCAGGCAAAAAACCATATTCACCCGGTTCTTGTGTAAAAGAATCTGCCGCAGCTGCAATAGCTGCAGCTACTGCTATTGCAAAAAAGAAATCTGGGGATTATGATTCAGAGGGATTAAGAAAAACATCTTATAAAAATCCAGATCATCCAAATCGTAAATCTAATGATGAAAGAAAAAAAGAAATGAATGAAGATTTACGTAAATGGTTTAGTAAAACTGATCCTGACGGCAACTGGAAAAGAGTAAATACTAAAGGTGAAGTTGTTGGTGATTGTGCAAGAGAACCCGGTGAACCTAAACCTAAATGCATGTCACAAGGACAAAGAGCATCATTAAGTAAAAAAGAAAAAGCATCTGCTGTAAAAAGAAAAAGAGAACAAGATCCAAATGCAGAAAGACAAGGCGCACCTATTAATGTTAAAAGTAAGGTAAATGAAAACATGGAAAAATTAGACGAAAAAAATAAACCAACTAATCCAGAGTTATGGTCAAGAGCAATTGCTCAAGCAAAATCTAAGTTTGATGTTTATCCTTCTGCATATGCAAATGGATGGGCATCTAAATGGTACAAGTCAAAAGGTGGTGGTTGGAAAACTGTTTCAGAAGCAAAAGAAAAAACAGAATATGATTATGAAGGTGATATGGCACGTGGACAATTACAGAGTATTATCAATAATGCTCAAAGAGTTCATGATATGTTAGAAGATAACGATAATCTTCCTGAGTGGGTACAATCTAAGATTACTCTTGCGGAAGATTATATCTCTACCGTTTCAAATTACTTGATGAGTGAAGTTGATGAGTCAGTAGAGGAGCCAGTTAAAGAATCTGCCAGTAGTAGATTGATGACTATGTTGAAAAGCAAACAGTTGATTAAGAATCCACCTAAGATTCCTACACCACAAGAACGCAAAGCAGAACAAGAAAAAGATAAGAAAACAAATGAAGCAGTTGTTATCAGTCACAAAGCACCTATTGGTACTAGAGTTGCTGATATTGGTCCAGGTAACAAAGAATATAATGTAAAAACTGATAAGAATTATGATTCTCTTAGTTCTCTATTAAAAAAGAAACAACCAACAACCAAATCAGAACATGGTCCAGTAAAAGAAGATACACTTGAAGAAGGTCGTCCATCACAAAGACATCCTTTAGAAGGTCATGAGTATCATAAAAAATCTGATGAGGCATTGATTCATATTGCTAAAGATGCACATGCTGCCGCAGAAGCAATGAAGAGTCATAATACAGATGCAGAAAACAAATATCGTGACCAAGCAAATGATTCAGCAACAGTTAGACATTTCCGTAAGACAAGTGGAATGCCTACTTGGTACAAAAAGAAATATGGTCACATGAAAGAAGATGTGCAAATTGATGAAGCAGAAGGTTCATGGTCAAAAGATACAGGATGGAAGAAAGATGATCCAAAGATTCCATTTGATGGTCCACATGGCAAAATAGATAAATCTGGTGCAGTTCATTCTCCAATGTCAAGAGTTAAACATTTAGCTAAACAGGCAATGAAGAAACAAATGAAAGAAGATAGTGAGATGGATGTGGAAAGAACAAATACACCAGCAAAAAGAACAGTGAGTAAAACAACAATGATGGTCAAAGATGTTGCTAAAAAAGCAAGAGACCAAAAGGCATCAAAAGATAAATTTGAACCGGAACCAGAGTTGTCAACACAAATTATTCGTAATAATTTCTAATAAATAACAAATAACAAAGGAGATTCAAATGGCTTTATGGTCAAACACAGATAATGCTGCCGGCGGTATCAAGACACCTCGAGCATTTACTACTATTCACAGCGCAAATTCTGCAACTGCAACAACAACTTTAAGTAATACTAAAGTTGGTCAGTTTACTGCTGGTCAAATTGTTGGTATTTATGGCGTAGATGTTACAGAACAAGGTGTAACTAATGATTCGACTAAAGCATCTGCTAATAGTCATCCTGCACATTCTGGTTGGGTATTGCGTAGACAAGGTACTGGCGGTATTATTTCTATTACTGCTAATACTAATGCATATACAACAAATGGTTCTGTTACGTTTTCGGGTGGTGGTACAGGTGCTACACCAGCAGTTGCAACAGTAGTAGTTAATGGCAATGGATCAGTTAATAGTTTGGTAATCACTAATCCTGGCGTATATTCAGCAACACCTACCGCAGTTCCTCCATCTGGTAATGCTGCATTTACGGTTACAGTTGGTGGTCGCATAGGTCGTGTTCAAACAGAAACACTTGTTGCAATGGGTTCTATGATTAACAGTGGCGCTGATAATGAAGATGCAGTGTATATTGATTCCTAATGGATAATTTTGATGAAGTAAATGATTCTTTGTCTGAGAATCTGGATAAGAATATCTTAACACCAGAATCTGGCATACAAAGAATCAGAAGCATTTTATACAATCATCGTCTGGATATGCCTGTAATCTATGGGTTAAATCCAGATGATGATGAGTTTGTATTAAGTGCAAAGAAGATTGAAACTGAAGAAGTTGCAGGACTTGTATATGTAATATATGGCAAAACAGATGATGGTTATTATGAATTCTATGCTGAGATGGGTAACAGTGAGCGTATAGAAGAATTACTATCAGATGGGGAAGATACCGAAGAAACTTAATGACTTTTGATTCGTTAAACAGTAACAATATATTATTGTATGCAGCAAAGGCGTATGACAAACCTAACTGCATTATGAGTGAATTTACTCAAGACATGAAAAAGTTTAATTACATTAAGAGACTATTGCTTCGGTATCGCAAGTATGGTGAGTTAAGAGAACGATTAGTTATTAATCATCTAGTGGTAATATATAATGTTTTTGGTGTAGAAGCATCAACGAGAATTCTATTTTATAAGATGACTCTTGATGATTACCCTGCATTGAAAACGTATTTGTTATATTTGAATTATATGCCATCCGTTGTAAAAGGTATTAGAGACAAGAATATTATCTCTGCAGATATTCCTGTTGATATGGAAATTGCAGAAGTATTAAGGCAAATCAAATGATATCATTCAAAGAACATATCGAGCAGTTAGATGAAGATGGAGAAGGTGCAATCACCAATAATGTTGGTGGTGGTCATATTGCGGGTCTAGGCACAGGTAGATTTGCAGAACCTGGTATACAAAAGAGAAAGAAGTTTGCTGGTTCACAAGTGTTTAAAGTTCCAACAAAGAATTTTGTAATGGCACGAATGTTAAAACGTAAAGGTATGAGATTTGAAACATATCTAGGCGATGCAGAGATAAGTAAAGAAATCTCTGAATTTGCAAATAAGAATTGGAAAGAAGGTATTGTTCTTGAAGATGAACAAACCGGTGCAATGATGTATCTGAGATATGGTAAAGGTAACTAATGTTTTTGATGAGTTTAATACCAACTGAAGCATTACTATGGGCAATTCATGGTATTGTATTGTTTGGTATTGTAGTATTCATTAGTAGTTACTTTGCAGGACCATACAAGATATTAGTAACACCTTTTGCATTAGTAATTATTCTATTTGGTGTATTCTATGAAGGCAATTATTATGGTACAAAAGATTATCGTGCCAGAATTGCAGAGATAGAAACCAGAGTAGAAGAAGTTAAAGTAGAATCTGAAAAAGTTAATACTGTTATTCAGACTAAATATGTTGATAAAATTAAAATTGTGAAAGAGAAGGCAGAAGAAAATGTTAAGATCATTGAAAAGATTGTTACTCAGTATGACAATAAGTGTGAGTTGTCTAATGCTGCAATCGTGCTCCACGACAGTGCCAGTCAAAATACCATTTCCCCAAGTACCGGAAGCGTTGTTGAAGGAACCTCCAAAGTTAAAATTAGTGATGTCCTACGAACTGTCACAGACAACTACGCAACCTACTATCAAACCAGAGAACAAGTGATTGGTTGGCAGCAATGGTATAAAGAACAAAAGAAACTATATGAGGATAAATTGAAATGAAAAACCTATTATGTGTGTTATTATTCCTATCTGGTCTACCTTTAGTATACTTATCTGGTTGTTCATCTATTGATAGATTCATGATTGCACAATATGATCCAGGTGAATATAATTTAATCAATAAAGTAAGATCAACTGCAGAATTAGCACAACCATACTGTAATGATAGTGCCACAATCAAAGTTATATCAGAAAATCTAAACGATATGGCACATGAATTAAAGAATTACAGTCAGTATCTACCAAGAAACGAACAAACATTTAAACCTGTAGATTTACTTCATGTGCTTACTACAGATTTACAGAAACGATATAGCACATCAAAAGAAATTAATAAAACATATTGTGAGTTAAAATTAAAATCTATAGCATCATCCGCAGAAGAAATTCAGAAAGTAATTGCTAAGAGGCCACGATCATGAGTTTACAAGCACTAGCACAACAAGCATCAGATATTAAAGAAGCATACTCTGCAGGTACTATCTCTGCAGATGAATTTAAAGAGTTAATTGAAAGTATGGATGTTATGCAATCAATAGAAGATCAAACTGCATATCTAGATGAAAACATTATGTATAGAGAAATACTGGTAAATATTATTAACATTGCAAAGGCAGTTGCCTAGGAGATTATATGAGTGAATTTACATTTGATTTTACAGCACAAAAACTGGGACAATGTATTCCTGGTAATCAATATGTTGACCATTGGTTTGATGCATTGAACATTCTATTACCTGATTATGAGATTAACACACCTAAACGTGCCGCAGCATTTATTGCACAGTGCGCCCATGAGAGTGGTAACTTTAGAGCATTAAAAGAGAATCTAAACTATACTGCATCATCACTATCAAGAGTATGGCCGAGATTGTTTCCACCTGATATCGCAGCACAATACGCACATAATCAACCGAAGATTGCTAATCGTGCTTATGGTAGTCGTATGGGTAATGGTGATGAAGCATCTGGTGATGGTTGGAAGTATTGTGGTCGTGGACTAATTCAATTAACAGGTAAGAATAACTATCAGGCATTCGCAGATAGTTTAGAGATGTCGGTTGATGATGTGCCAGAGTATCTTGGAACATTTGAAGGTGCTGCACAATCTGCATGTTGGTTCTGGGAAACAAACAATCTAAACACCTTTGCTGATAAGGGTGATATCTTAACAATGACTAAACGTATCAATGGTGGTACATTAGGTTTAGCAGATAGACAAAAACATTACGATCATGCACTTCACGTATTTGGAGGGTAACATGAAAAAGATATTGTTAGTTATTACATTATTGGTATCAAGTAATGTATTAGCACAACATCATCACGGTCATCACGGCGGATACTACAGAGAACCTAATCGCAGTTCATGGGTAGCACCATTGTTACTTGGTGCAACTGCAGGATATATTATGTCACGACCAACTGTGATATATAATCAACCTCCAATGATATATAATCCACCACCTGTTACATATGTTCAACCAGGTGCACCAATAGGTTATCATTACGAACAAATTTTAGATGCAAATTGTAATTGTTATAGAACAGTTTTAGTAAGTAATTAAAGGAAAATAATATGACTGATATCGTAGAGAAAAAAGAAGAAGATTGGATGCAAAAGAAGTGGCGTCCCATGATGGCATTTATGTATATGTTTTGTTGTCTGTGTGACTTTGCATTGTTTCCAATAATGTTTACTATCGTTCAATTCTGGGAAGTTCAAGTTGCTAATGATGCATTTAGACAATGGGTACCAATTACACTGCAAGGTGGTGGATTGTTTCATGTTGCAATGGGTGCAGTATTAGGTGTATCTGCTTATGGTAGAACACAAGAGAAGGTTGCTGGTGCAGCAGTAAATCCACCGCCAGTTACACCAGTTGTAACACCTACTCCAACACCAGTTCCAACATATACACCCGCACCTGCAGTTGTTCCAACATCAGCACCAGTATCATATTCATCAACAGGTAAACTTGCACCTGCGCCTGCCGCAGAACCACCACTATAAGGACTATCATGAAAAACATAATTGCCACACTTTTGCTGTTATTCGTGTATAATGTTAATGCTGCAGAAGTAAAAGAAGTATGCCATGATCGTATGGGTAAAGATGGTAAACCCGTTGTAGATAAGAAAACTGGTAAGACTGCACAAGACTGCAAGAAAATAAAAGTGCATAAAAAGTTAGAAGGCACTAAAGTACCAGAGAAGGCACCTAAGAAATAAAATGGAAATGATAGACACTCAATCAAGGATAGCCGTGTTGGAAAATAAAGTTCAATTTGTTGTTGATGAATTAAAAGAGATTAGAGCAGAACAAAAAGAACAACACCGGTGTTTAATGGAAAAGTTTGATTCTGTCTCAGATAGAATTTCTATCCTTGAGAAGTGGCGTTTCATGATATTTGGTGGTGCAGTTGTTATTGGTTACATATTGGCACATATAAAACTAGATAAGTTATTTTAGGTAATGATCTAGTTTTACATTGTCTTATTGAGTAGTTTGTGTTATAATGTTTCTTTATTATGGTGAATCATGTCATTATCTATTGATCTTAAGTATACTCTTCTATTAACCCCAAGATTTGAAAAGTTTCAGCGCAAGCAAGATTATCTCTTTGCTTGCCGTTGTCCTTTGTGTGGGGATTCTAAAAAGAATCTCAGCAAAATGCGGGGTTATATCTACCGTAAAGTAAACAATCTATTCTATCGCTGTCACAATTGTGGGCAGAGTATGAGTATTGGCAATCTTATTAAAACATTAGATGGTAGTCTATTCAAAGAATATCTAATGGAACGATACAAATCTGGTGAAGTATTTAAGGATAATAAAGTAAAGATTGCAATAGAAATGCCATCTTTTAAGTTTGGTAAATTGAATACTAATATACAATATGAAAATGCAGAAAGATGTGATAAACTATCAAAAGAACATTTTTGTATTAAGTATTGTGAATCACGTAAGATGACCAAAGATATTCTCAGTATGTTGTATTATACTGATAATTATAAGAAGTTCTGTGATGAAATATTTCCAAACCATGGAAAAGAGATAACTGCAGATAAACGACTAGTGATACCATTCTATGATGAAAACAATAGTTTAGTTGCGATATCTGGTCGTGCATTAGAAAATGCCAGTGAGAAGTTAAGATACGTTACAATACGCACAAATGAAAGTAATGAGAAACTAGTCTATGGTATGGATAGAATTGATTTAAAACAACCAGTGTATATCGTAGAAGGACCAATTGATTCTTTGTTTCTAAATAACTGCCTTGCATCAGGTGATTCTAATCTTGCATTGACAGCAAAAAATATTAAAGCAGAAAAAATAATTTTGATTTATGACAATGAACCACGTAATAAAGAAGTAATGAAGTTAATGCAAAATGCAATCAAGTTAGGTCATAATGTAGTAATTTGGCCTGATACAATCAAAGGAAAAGATATTAATGAGATGGTTATGAATGGAATGTCACAAAGTGACTTACAGGATATTATAAGTAGTAATACATTTGAGGGACTCAGAGCACAGACTAAGTTTACATTTTGGAAGAAAGTATAGATTATGCAAGTAAAGTTAATTAATTATAGTAAGTTTCATGGATATGCTGGTGATATAGAAACACAAGTGGCGCACTGTGCAAGAGTATCTAATCCCGATAATCAAATCAATATGATGAATTCTCAAAAGTTAATTCGTTATTTGATTAAAAACAATCATTGGTCACCCTTTGAGATGGTCAATATTTGTTTAGAGATATCAACAACAAGAGATATTGCACGACAGATTTTAAGACACCGTAGTTTTAGTTTTCAAGAGTTTAGTCAACGATATGCTAATGCAACAATATTAGGTGTTGAATACAAAGAAGCAAGACTACAAGATACAAAGAATCGTCAAAATAGTATTGAAACTGATAATGAAGAATTAGAGAATCAATGGCGTATGCATCAAGTAGTAGTATCTAATCATGCAATGAATGCTTATCAATGGGCAATAGATAATGGTATTGCGAAAGAACAAGCAAGAGCAGTAATGCCAGAAGGTATGACCATGTCTAAGTTATACATGAATGGCACAGTGAGAAGTTGGATACATTATATACAATTACGAAGTGGCAACGGTACACAAAAAGAACACAGAGAAGTTGCAATAGAATGTGCAAATATAATTGAACCAATTTTTCCTATGATAAAAGAATTTATAGAACAATAAAAATGGAGTATGAAATGTCGGAGATAGTAATAGATTACAGTAGAGATAGTTTGTTTGATGAGTTGGGTTTGAAAAGATTAAAAGAAAGTTACATGAAAGATGACGAAGTTTCACCACAAGAGAGATTTGCTTATGTATCAAAAATGTTCGCAACTGATTCAGATCATGGTCAACGTCTTTATGATTATTCCAGTAAGCATTGGTTGTCATATTCTACTCCTATTCTTTCTTTTGGGAGGAGTAGGCGTGGGTTGCCTATTTCTTGTTTTCTACCTTATCTGCATGATAGTGCAGAAGGTCTGGTCGATTGCTTATCGGAGGTTAACTGGTTATCAATGTTAGGTGGTGGTGTAGGTATTGGTCTAGGTATTCGTAGTTCAGATGATAAATCAGTAGGCATCATGCCACATCTAAAAACATATGATGCAAGTTGTTTAGCATATCGTCAAGGCAGAACACGTAGAGGTAGTTATGCTGCATACTTAGATATATCACATCCAGATATTCTATTGTTTCTTGATATGAGAAAACCTACTGGTGATCAAAATCTTCGTGCATTGAATCTACATCATGGTGTTAATGTAACAGATGACTTCATGCGATTAGTTGAACGGTCAATGTATGATCTACAGGCAGATGATTCATGGGAACTAAAAGATCCTAATTCAGGTGTTGTTCGTGAAGTTGTATCTGCAAGAGAGTTATGGCAAAAACTATTAGAGAATAGAATGTTGACTGGTGAACCATATGTTCATTACATTGATACAAGTAATGCTAAGATGCCAGAGTTTCAAAAGAAATTAGGATTAAAGATTCAACAAAGCAATTTGTGTAGTGAGATTATTCTACCGACTAATAAAGATAGAACAGCAGTATGTTGTTTATCTTCACTTAACTTGGAGTATTATGATGATTGGAAAGATGACAAATTATTTCTTAGAGACACCGCAGAGATGCTCGATAATGTTCTTCAGTATTTCATTGATAATGCTCCTGACAGCATATCAAGGGCACGATATTCTGCTATGCGTGAACGGTCTATTGGTGTTGGGGCTCTCGGTTTTCATGCGTATCTACAAAAGAACCTAATTGCATTTGAAAGTGCATCTGCTAAATCTGCTAACATTAGAATGTTCAAACATATAAGGAGTAAACTAGATGAAGCCAATAAAGAGTTGGGGCAACTTAGAGGAGAAGCTCCAGATGCTGTTGGCAGTGGTTTGCGTTTCTCCCATCTTATGGCTATTGCACCAAATGCTTCCAGTTCTATCATTATGGGAAACACTAGTCCTTCTATTGAGCCTTATCGTGCTAATGCTTATCGCCAAGATACATTATCTGGATCGTCATTAGCAAAGAACAAATGGTTAGATAGATTCATTCAAACTAAATTAGCAAATGATTCTGGTTTAGTTAACCAAAATGATTATAATGATATCTGGTCTAGTATTATTGCTAATGATGGTTCAGTTCAACACCTAGATATTTTAGATGCATATCAAAAAGATGTATTCAAAACATCAATGGAAATAGATCAACGATGGGTAATTGAACATGCTGCAGATAGACAATTGTATATTGACCAATCACAATCATTAAATCTATTCTTTAGACCAGATGCAAATATCAAATACATACATGCTTGTCATTTCTTAGCATGGAAACGTGGACTGAAAACACTATACTATTGCCGTAGTGAAAAGATTGGTAAGGCAGATAAGATATCAAAACGAATTGAGCGAAACATAATTAAAGAATTAGACATGACTGCCATTGCTCAGGGTAACGAGTGTCTAGCTTGCGAAGGATAAAAAAATGAAAACATTACTTACAGTTCTATTATTAGTATCAAACATTGCATATGCTCAAGTAACAGGTGCAGGTGCTACATTCCCTGCACCATTGTATGCCAAGTGGGCAGAAGCATATAACAAAGCAACAAATATGCAAATCAATTATCAAAGTGTAGGTTCGGGTGCAGGTCTTAAACAGATTGAAGCAAAGACAGTTGCATTTGGTGCAAGTGATATGCCATTGACAGATGATAAGTTAAAAGAGATTGGGTTGTTTCAATTTCCTACAGTAATTGGTGGTGTTGTTCCTGTTATTAATGTTAAAGGTATTGAAGCAGGTCAGTTACGATTGACTGGTACTATCATTGCTGACATCTATCTAGCAAAGATTACTAAATGGGATGATCCTGCAATCAAAGCACTGAACCCTAAGTTACCATTGCCAAGTGAAGAGATTAATATTGTTCGTAGGGCAGATGGTAGTGGTACAACATTCATCTGGACAAACTATCTAAGTAAAGTTAATAAAGAGTTTAAAGATGCAATTGGTGAAGGCACGGCAGTTAATTGGAAAAAAGGTGCTGGTGGTAAAGGTAACGAAGGTGTATCAGCAATGGTTAAGCAATTACCTAATTCTATTGGTTATGTTGAGTATGCTTATGTTAAACAAACTAAAATGAATTGGGTTCAAGTTCAAAATGCTGCAGGCACATGGGTTACACCAGATGAAGATGCATTCCGTGCTGCCGCTGCTAATGCAGAGTGGAACAAAACATACTATCAAATCTTAACTAATCAATCTGGTAAAGGTGCATGGCCTATCAGTGGTGCTACATTCATATTAGTTCATGTTAAACCAACCAACCCCGTTCAAGTTAAAGATGCATTGAAGTTCTTTGATTGGGCATTTACTAGTGGTGATAAGTTAGCAGATGAATTAGATTATGTTGCATTGCCTATCAATGTAAAGAATAAGATTCGTGAAGATTGGAAGAAACTAGGACTAATGTAATGAAAACTATTATTCATGTTAATCAACACATAATAAAGAGTAACAGAATACACAAAGAAAATGAACCAGTTCTCACAATTAAACAAGGAAAGACAAACACTTATGGTCATGAAGTATCTATTGACGGTCCTTCAAAAATAGTGTATAGTCCAGATAAACCTTTATCTTGTGGAGCAAGAGTTTGGATAGAAACAGAAAGCAATGTAACAATTATTGGAGCAAAGAAATATGAACGCCGCAAAAACAAAATCAAAACTGACAGACACGAGAGTATCATTCAAACCATTTAACTATCCATGGGCATATGATGCATGGTTGAAACATGAACAATCACATTGGATTCATAGTGAAGTACCTATGTTAGAAGATGTTAAAGATTGGAAGAAGAAACTAACAAACGAAGAAAAGAAATTTCTTACTAACATTTTTAGATTCTTTACTCAAGGTGATATTGATGTTGCAGGTGGTTATGTTAATAACTATCTGCCTCATTTTCCTCAACCTGAAGTTAGAATGATGTTGATGGGGTTTGCAGCACGAGAAGCATTACACATTGCGGCATATAGTCATCTCATTGAAACATTAGGTATGCCAGAGTCTACCTATAATGAATTCATGGAATACAAAGAGATGGTAGAGAAACATGATTATGTAACAGATATATCAGGACAGAATTCTACCTTAGATAATACTGCAACACATATTGCTGTATTCAGTGCATTTACTGAAGGTATGCAGTTGTTTAGTTCATTCATTATGTTATTAAACTTCCCTCGTCATGGTAAGATGAAGGGTATGGGACAGATTATTACATGGTCTATTGTAGATGAAACAATGCACGCTGAGTCTATGATCAAGTTGTTTAGAACATTTATTGAAGAGAACAAAGAGATATGGAATGATGAGTTGAAAGAAAGAATTTATAGTATTGCAGAGAGAATGGTTGAGTTGGAAGATAAGTTCATTGATTTATGTTTCAATTTAGGTGCAATTGAAGGTTTAACACCAGAAGATGTTAAAACATATATAAGATATATTGCTGATCGTAGACTGATATCATTGGGTCTTAAAGGCATATTTAAAGTTAAACGCAATCCCTTACCATGGGTTGAAGAGATGATCAATGCACCAGTTCATACAAACTTTTTTGAGAATCGTGCTACAGATTACGCAAAGGGTGCATTAGGAGGTTCATGGGGAGATGTATGGGGGAAAGCATCATAAGGAATAGAAAATGATTTTAAAACACCACTGTGACAATTGTGACTCAAAGTATAAAATAATTTACGATGAGGATGATTGTGAAGATAGTCCCACATATTGTCCGTTCTGTGCTGAATATCTGATAGTAAATAAAGAATATCAAAACGAAGATATCTAATTGACTATATATTATTATGACATGGTTTTATAATAATATTGAATTCACACAAGAAGATGTAGAAACCTATTACGGTTTCGTTTATCTCATAGAGAATCTTACGACTGGTAAAAAGTATATCGGTCGTAAGTTCTTTACCAAATCTGGTACACAACAAATCAAAGGTAAGAAAAAGAAAATCAGAAAACAATCTGATTGGTTGACCTATTGGTCTTCCTCTGATGAAGTAAAGAAAGATGTTCAACAATACGGAAAGGAGAATTTCAAACGCACAATATTACATTTATGCAAAACAAGAGCGCCTTGTTCATATTTTGAAACATATGAAATATTTACAAGAAATGCTTTGTTATCTGAAGAATACTATAACAGTTGGGTATCGTGTAAAATACACAGAGCCCATTTAAAGGGAATAATATGTCCAGAAAACAATCTGCAAATAATGTCGTTGAAAGACAAACAACCAAGACTCATCAAACACTTAAAATCAGAATTGATGACCTAAAAACATTTCAACCATTAACAGAGAACCAAAAGTCATTCTTTGAAGCATATAGACACGGTGATTATTTTATAGCATTACACGGAGTTGCAGGTACAGGTAAAACATTCTGTGCATTATACAAAGCACTAGAAGAAGTTTTAGACAAATCAAATCCATTCAAGAAAGTTATTGTAGTTAGGTCTGCAGTTCAGTCAAGAGAGATGGGACACTTGCCTGGTGATGTAGATGAAAAAATGGATATCTACCAGCAACCATACAAACAAATCTGTCATACCTTATTTGATCGTAAAGATGCATGGGAACGATTAGAAGAACAAGGTTATGTTCAGTTCATATCAACCTCATTCATTCGTGGTATGTCATTTGATGATGCAATCATTATTGTAGATGAGATGCAGAATTTGAATTTTGAAGAGATTGATACTGTTATGACACGGGTAGGTTATAGGTCTAAAATTATATGGTGTGGTGATTATAGGCAAACAGATTTAACCAAACGTAAGAATGATATGAGTGGCATATTAAAGTTCTTTGATATTGCTATGCATATGGCAGCATTTACACGGATTGAATTCACCGTTGAAGATATAGTTAGGTCATCATTGGTAAAAGATTATATCTTAGCACGGATACAACAAGAAGATGCCCAAGTGAAAATATCTAATGCGAAGGTTGTAAATATATCATCTTAAATTATTGTTGCATTGTGTCATTTTTTGATATATAATAGTAGAGGCTTCATTGTGAGGCCTTTACTAAAGAGGACAAAAATGTTAGAAAAGATTAAAAATTTCATTAAAATTATGGTAGATACATTAATTGAAGCCCGTTCATTAAGGAAAAAGAATCATGTTTGATACAAAGAAAACACAAGAGTTGGCAGTAGATTTGATTGATGTCCAAGTTGGTGCAGTTAAATCATATGTAGATGCATTTAGTAAATTCTCAGGTTCTGAAAAGAATACATACTTAGATAGTATGGTAAAATTTATGGAAACTGGTACAGAAAATGCAAAACAAATCATCCAAGGAAATTACGCCTTTTCAGGCAATAAGAAGTAATACAAAAAGTTTTATCCCTGTTATTAGGGGAGGATGGATTATTAAGTTTTCAATATGTGGTGATAATGTATTGTTACTGTTTCAGTCTATCGCTAGTGATGAAGTTCTAATACGATATTTCACTAGCGAGACTGAAGCAGTTTATTATATCAATAATCTATTAGCATGAAAGAATGTCCTAGATGTGGCACTGAACACTCTAAAAGAGGACCATATTGTAGTCGCAGTTGTGGTAATGTAAGAACACATAGTCAAGAAGATAAACTAAAACGTAGTCTTAAATTGACTGAATATTATAGAACACCTGAAGGAGCAGCGACCGCAAGAATGAATAAATATGCAATGGAGAATCTTAATCGCAGGCGTGATGGTGAGTATATGTTAAAGCCTGAAGATTTTGCGATAAATATACCATCATTCGAAGATGATGAAGAAGAAAAAATCAATTGGTAAAGGCATTAAATGGCTATTAAAAGTTCAGGTTTCTTAAAATTATCTGAAATACAAACAGAGTTTACTGGAACAAACCCTATTAGTTTGAGTGAATATTATAGAGGTGGTACTTATGTGCCTAATTTCACCACTTCAGTAAATTCTAATGTATCAACAAGTGGTGCCATATCTGTTAGTAAATTTTATAATACATCAAGAAGATATGTCATTAATGCTACATTAACTACTTCTAATACAACAGGTTTCAATTTGTGGGATTGGATAGTTGCAAATTACGGATCTTTTAGTGTCCCGTATGATGTTACCTTTAATAACAATGTGTTAATACGTAGTAATACATTAGGAGTTTCATCATTTACTACTGGCACAGGTTGGCCAAGTGGTTCTACGATAACAATTGTAAATAACTCTGAAATTATTGGAAGAGGTGGTAATGGTGGTGCTGGCGGTACTATTGCTTCTCCTACTGGTGGTAATGGTGGTAACGGAGGTACTGCAATCTCTTTATCATATCCAGTAACAATATATAATAACTCGGTAATTTATGGTGGCGGTGGTGGTGCGGGTGGTGGCGGTCTTTCAAGATCCACTGGTCCGTATAATAACGCTGATCAAATTTACGCTGGTGGCGGTGGTGGTGCGGCACAAGGTAATGGTACTAATGGAGTTGGTGGTGCATCAAACGCACCCATAGAGCTTGCTAATGTTGAAAGAAACGGTGCTGATGGTAGTTCAGTTACAACTGGAGTTGGTGGTATAGGCGGTAAAGTTTATTTTCAAAATCCCGGCGATAGCGAAAGTCCACCCGGACCAGATGGTGAGTGGTTAGGTGGTAATGGTGGTAATTCTGCTGGGTATCAAGCTGGTAATTCTGGTAGTGCTGGCACTATCGTTAATACAAATCCATATAATACCGCAGTTTACTCTGGAGGTTCTGGTGGTGCTGTTGGTTATGCAGTTCAACAAAATGGAAATAGTTTAACCTGGGCAGTGTATGGTACTGTATTAGGAACAGTAGCATAATAAAAAAGAAACCATACTAGACCTCTGGCTGTGCATAACTCTGTGTATAACCATGTATAACTTGTGTATAACTCTGTGACAAACGCACATCCGTAATTCCTGAAGTAAGTGCTCACTAACCTTATACCAAATAAAATAATAAAATACCAGAGATAATCCATATAATATGCGGTCTTTCTCTGATATTCTGATAGTCCGTGCTGACCTTTACGTAATGTTCAAGCAATCTCAGAGAATCCTCAACGGCGGACCAATAGGTCTCTAAGAATTTACCGTTTATTATCAGTGACTTACAGAAATGCTTGACTTTTATGTCATTCTGTGTTATAATTAGAGGGTTGGAAGGGCGGGAATAGACTATCTAAGTGTCTCAGAGAATCCTCAATCAAATCAATGACTTACGAACCACAAATAATGCTTGACATTTGGTATAGTTATAGTATAATAGAGTCTGAATTGAGAAAAAGGAATGATTATGAGTTTAGAAGATAAAATTTACGAGTTGCAATACTGTGATGCCTATGCAGACTTCATTATGGACCAAGGGTATATGGGTGAAATTGCGATTTATAACGGTGATTCTCTAACAAAAGCGATGGAGATGGGATACTTGTTTAAGGACTTTCTGTTTTCAATCGGATGTGCAGACTTGGCTTACATTTATACTAAGGAATTTGCTTAATATGAACATTGGTGATATTAAATCCTTGTGGTTTTCTCATGTAGCTTTCAACCAAGCGCTTCCTTGCGAAGTTGTTGAGGACCGGTTGACTGCAGTTAAGTTCAGAGTGTTATCCACCAAGCGATTTGTGTGGATGCCAAAGAAAGCACTATATGAGTTGCCTAATTTACCAGGGATTCTCAATGTAAAAAAGTGGTTTACTGTAGAACCTCAGTTACAAGTAGTTTTAGACCGATATGGTAATTCATACAGGAAATAACGCTTGACATTGGGTATAGTTGTAGTATAATAGAGTCTGAATTGATTGATTAGGAGTTGTTATGATTATTGAAAGATACGAAGAAGGTGCCCATGTTGTTATTATAACCTCTGAGGGTGCTGAGTGCTGGGGTACCGTGTTGGATAGTCGTGTTAAGTTCGGTGCTGATGCAGTTATTCAGTATGAAGTTAGGTTGGACTGGCAATCCAAGGTGGAATATGTTGATATGGACAAGGTTTTGTGTCTAGTATCTGAATTGGAGAATAATAATTGAAAATTGAGACTGCAAAGAAAGTATTGGAGAAAGAGGCAGAGTTCTTTGGTTGGTCTGTATATGATTTAATGATGGATATTAAAGGTATGAAGAATCCTTTAATGATGTATAGTAAGAAAGTGGTAGAGGCATACGAAGTTTTAAGTTGGAATAGACACGAAAACGCTTGACATTTGGTATAGTTGTGTTATAATGTAGTCTGAGTTGAGAGTGTTATAAGAGTGAATACTGTTGCCAGTCCTGTTTCTGACCGGGAAGAGTAAAATCTTTAGAGAAACCATACGGCGTTAGCCCAGGTTGTTAAGAAGAGTCAACGGATAGTGTTCACCCTTATAAATCAATGAGTTACAAAACGCTTGACATTCGGTACAGTTCTGATATAATGTAGTCTGAATAGTTGATTAGGAGTTGTAGAATGAAAATGCAAGAATACAGATTGGTATTATATAAAGATTTAAAAAAACGTGGTATCCACAAGATGGAAACCATAGATTTTGCCCCATGCACTTCCGCATATATTAAATCGGAAGTCCAGAAGAAAACCGAGATGGGATATATCGTCATTAAGTATATACGTGGTTGGGTAATTAATAGTTGATTAGGAGTTGTTATGAGAATTAGAGCAATTGTAAATAATGTTTGTTTTTATACTAGTACCACTGCAATTAAGAGGCGCACTGTATCGGATTTTAGTTTACAGAATACTGCTATGTTCTTTGCTTTGGATTGTATGGGTAAAGACCGTGGTATTGGTAAGACGGTTACTCTATACGATGAGAAAATGAACCAGTTTAAATTTGATATTCAATTGACAAGGGCTTAAGATGAAAACAGTTGAAGAGTTAGTATGTGAGTATTGCGATATTTTACATGGAATTTATGAGAAAACTGCTTCTAATTCTTTTTTTACTCAATATTACTTGATTGACTCTGGTAATAAGTATTATAAGATTATTATGAAGCAAAAATACAAGGAAACTAGTGAATGGAGTAGTAGTGCTTCAGTTCATGCCTTTGTAGAGAAAAAGACGGGTAATGTGTTAATGGCATCCAGTTACAAAGCACCCGCAAAGAATGGTGTTCGATATAATCTATTCAAGGATTTAGAGTATATCAAAGATAATGCCGATTGGGCTGGTTCTTACTTATATAAGAGGTAATAAAATGAATGAAAAAGTGAAAAGATGTATTGTTAAATTTAGTGAGTTGTCTTGGCAAAAGCGTGTGCGAAAGAATAAAGAAACCGTGCTTCTTATTGCTGAATTACTCTACACTGCTCGTAAATACCTGAATTCTGGTGAATGGAAAGAGTTTATAAAAGAAATCCGTGCTACTCCAACATATGTTTCTAAGATGATTACAATTCATAAAAACAAGGATAGATTACAGAAAGTATTAGACGAGTATGACGCTATGATAGATAAAGATGTATACCAATGTTATACAAATTATTATAAATGGGCTAAAAAAGCAAGCTATCAGATTCGTGAAATATGTGAAGCTGCTGGCCTTAAAAGGATAAATGAGTAATAAAATGAATCCTAATAAATCAGTTAGAATTGATATTTTAAAGGTTGGTGTAGAGGTATTCAGTACCACTAATCATGGTCAGATTATGGTTACTGAATTCTATAATAAAGAAGAGATTGGTGGTGGTTTCTTTGATACTTTAGAAGAAGCATATAAGCATGTAGAGGAATACTTAAATGATGAAGAAAACAAGGATTGCTAATAAAGTTGCAGAGGATGCTATGAATAGACTAGATGAGTTGGCGGTACTGTGTTACTATGATACTGATTTTAACCCAGTATTTGATAAACAGATGTATGGTCAATTGATTGTAAAAGAGTGCGCTTGGTTGGTAAGACAGGATACATTGAAGAATTTTAATGATCCTAGCAGTTATACTGGTAAGGTTCTACTAGAGGAGAAGATTAAAAAACACTTTGGAATCAATGACTTATGATGAATTTTTTGGGTTCTAGTGATACAGTTGGCTTTGCCAGACACTAGTTTGGGTGGTACTTTGGTACCACTTTTTTTCTTTATAAATCAAGAGCTTACAAAAGCGCTTGACATTCGGCTTGGGTATGATATACTAGAGTCTGATTAGTTGATAATGAAAGTGAAGAAAATGTTATTACCACTTAAAATGTTGAGAGAATCTGGCGTAATTATTACCGTATTACCTATGAAAAAAGCAAGGAAATCTGAGATTACTTTTCCTTCTGTTAGAGGTAGTATTCAAAATGTAGGTCGTAAATCGGTGAGTGTGCGTAGTTACGGTTTTAAATCAAAACGATCTTCTTAAGGAAATGAAAATGAGAAATTTTGACGTTGATGCGATGGTTGGTTATGTGTGTATTATGGCTGCTGTAGTTGTTATTGTCTTTGGTCTCTACTAGGAGTTTTATTATGACAGAATTTAAGCGCACTGTAGTTGATGATTTTACTGATATGATCCAAGATGGTGCTAAGGATATGATATCTGGTGCTGGTGATTATGAGATTAAAGCATTTACAGTAGGTTACCTAAATGGTTTTCTGAATATGTTGGCCAAAGAGATTCCAGAGGTTCGTGAAGAAATTGAGTTGCGGATGAGGAATTCATCATTAATGAGAAAGGAAGCAGCATAATGGGTCTAGATATGTATTTGAGAGGTAAGCGTTGGATGACTGATTGGCCGGAGCAACCCGAAGAATCGAAGTTGTCTAGTGTTATTAGTGAGTTATTTCCTAATAATGTTAAAGTGACTAGTGTTACTGCTGAAGTTGGTTATTGGCGCAAAGCTAATGCTATCCATAACTGGTTTGTGACTAATGTTCAGGATGGAAAAGATGATTGTGGTGAATATGATGTAAGTAGAGAGCAGTTGGAACAGCTTCGCCATCAGTGTAAAATAGTATTAGAGAATGCTTCTTTGGCTTCTAGTATGTTACCATCTCTTGGCGGTTTCTTTTTCGGTGGTGTAGATTACGATGAGAGTTATGTGGGTGATCTAAGAGATACTATAACCATTATAGATAATGCACTAGCGCTAGATAAACAATGGTCTTTTAGTTATATGAGCAGTTGGTAACTTATGATTCCGTCTGTAGTTATTAATAAGTATATACATTTTCATAAATCCATTAGAGGTGAATAATGAATAGAAAAGCAATTAAAGAATTTTCAGAACAAGCTAAACAACATGCCCTTAATTATATGATTAAAGTTAAGCTCACAGATAAAGCACAAGCATCTAGGGCTTATTCAGAAAAATATGAAACAAAGTTTGCCGAATTACTTGTTAAGGAATGTTTTGCTCTGGTTCAAGAGAATAAGGTGTATTATGATTATCCGGAATATTCAATTCTAGATCACTTTAGAGTTAAAAAATGACCGATAAAATTTATGAGTTGATAAAGCAATCTGAGGTATCTATTGGACACCCTAAGTGTTTTAGTGGATATATTGATATTAACAAGTTTACCGAGTTGATTGTGAGAGAATGTGTAGGTGTTGTGGAAGGTGGAAGATTCTTGCATGACCAGGCACCCACTGCCATATTTGCTAGAGAATGTAGTCATGCAATTAAACGACATTTTGGAGTTGAAGAATGACAAAAGACGAAATAATTGAGATGGCAGACAAAGCGTTTGATGAATCTAGTTTTACTGATGCAGAGGTGATTCGCTTTGCCAAGCTAATAACAGAGAAAGAGCGTGAGGCTTGTGCAAATATTTGTGAGCAGCTTCCATTACCTGACTGGCCCGACAAAGTGCGGCAACCATTAGCGCAAGCCATCCGAGCAAGGGGACAAGCATGACACAAGATGAAAGCCAAAAAGAATCTGCAAGAATTCCATCTGACATTATAGATATACTAAAGAATGATGATTCTATCAGGCATCATGGTATGACTACATTTACTAGAGATGTAATAGATGCGGCAATGGCTAAAGCAATTAAATTGATTGAAGAGAAATATAATATATAATGATAGTATTACTTGGATGGGAGTGGAAAGATGAAATACAAACCAAATAGATGGTTAATGGTAAAGATTGATACAATCTATAAGATATTTGCTACATGGGGTGGTGGATATACTGATGGTGATAGTTGGCAATTAAATTCTGGTGTTAAGAGTGTTACAGAGGATGATGACTATTATTACTTCCATGGTCATAGTGGTTCTGTATATGAATGTAGAAAAGGTTCATATGGAACAACAGGATACGGTGCTGGCGTATTAAGTGGGTTTATGAAGAAGTATCCAATGGAGATTTTACCTGATAATGTTAAAGTAATGGAGATTGAATACTCATGATGTGGGCATTAGTAATTATTACTTTTGGAGCAATGAACGGGAGTCCAAATTTGGAGATATGGGCAAAGTATGATTTGAAAGAAGATTGTATAGAAGCAAGGAATATTTTATCTGCTGATAAAAGAATTAACTGTGTTTGTATTAAGATACCAACTAAAGGAAAACAATGAATAACTGGAAAGTAGTATATACTGAAGATGAAAAGAAGTATGGAGAACAAAGACAATCATATATTGATTACTTGTTACTGAAGGTACAAGAGAGTGATTGGCATGGAGTATCTGATGCGGCAAATGATTTAAGAGTATTAGAAGCAAAGCATGGAAATTAATCCAAAGCATCTTCAAGCACACATGGAAGCAGCACATGTGTATGCGAAGTTGAGTAGTGCAGTGCGATTAAAGGTCGGTGCATTGATTATTAAAGATAATCGGATTATAAGTATTGGTTATAATGGTATGCCTTCTGGATGGGATAATACTTGTGAATACAACTTAGGCATTGAATTAAAAACAAAACCAGAAGTAATTCATGCTGAGTCTAATGCGATATCTAAGTTAGCAAGGTCTACTGAATCTGGTGATGGTGCAATAATGGTATGCACCCATGCACCTTGTTTAGATTGTGCAAAGTTAATCTATCAATCTGGTATTAAAGCATTTTATTATAATAAAGAATATAGAAGTATAGAAGGATTATCTTTTTTACGTAAATGTAATATTCATGTAGCAGAGGTTTAAAACTATGAATATAGAACAATACCGAAGAATGGTTGAGAATAGAATCTATGAGAGGAAAATAGATGATATTAAGCAACAAAGACGGGTAATGGAAATACAAGAAGAAAGACTAAGAGAAGAAAATAAAGTTAAACAGTTAGGTCAAAATGTGGATGTTAAGGTATGAACGAAGAATTATTTAAATCTAAAACTACAATGTTCTCTAGGGTACCTGTTAAGAGTCGCACAGATACTTACTATGAATTCACTGAACAACAACTAGAAGAATTTGTAAGAGATATTGTTAGAGAGTGTGCGGCAATTGCTAATGATAACCATGAGAATTGTGTAAAGTATGGAGAGAGTTTAGCCGGACTCATTTTACCTAATACTGCAGACTTGATTAAATCTCATTGGGAATTAGATGAATGAAAGTAATAACCGAGATATTAATTATTATTATACTTTTTGGTTTATTGTTAGTTAGTATTAGTCTGAATATGGAAGATAAAAAGGTAATTGATTGTAGAATAGCAGAGATTAGTCCAGATATACCTGTATGGGCAAAAGAAGAATGCCGTAAACTTAATAGAAAAAACCTTTATAAATCAACAACTTAGAAAACGCTTGACATTTGTACCAAATCTGATATACTGTAGTCTGATTAATTGATTTGGAGCAGTAAATGTTACATATTTCTAAAACCAGCAAATTAGATAATATTAAATCTTGGTCTTTACAGGCATTAACAACCTGTCCTGGAAGTAAGGCCAAAGATGGTGGGTTAGTTGATGCATGTAAAGGTTGCTATGCTACTCAAGGTACTTATCATTTTCCTGGTGTTAAATTAGTCCGTGCTGAGAATCAAGAGGATTGGGAACGAGATGGTTGGGTTGCCGATATGGTTGAAGCATTAAAGAAACAAAAATACTTCCGCTGGTTTGATTCTGGTGATATGTATTCACTAAAGTTGGCAAATAAAATGCTTGAGGTAATGAAAGCTACTCCTCATGTAAAGCATTGGTTACCAACTCGCATGTATAAATTTGTAAAGTTTCAACCAATCTTAGATGAGATGGATTCGTTACCTAATGTTAAGGTTCGCTTTTCAAGTGATTCTGTTATGGGTGAATTTACAAAAGGTATTCACGGTTCTACAATATTGCCTAATGATACTGTGCCAGAAGGTGTTACATTGTGTACCGCATATCAGAATGGTGGCAAGTGTTCTGGTTGCCGTGCATGTTATGATAAAACGGTAGATGTGATTGGTTACCCACAACATGGTCGGGCAATGAAAAAAGTTATTATGTTGAAAATTGCTGCTTGACATTGTAGTGATTCTGTTATATAATGTATTCTTTGATGGAGATTATTATGAAACCGATTAATAGTTTATATGATTTATTGAATGAAACAAATTGGCAACCTTCAGAAGAAGAGATTGAAGATATGGCAATGGAATATGAAGCGCAACAATATGCTTCTCATTCCTATGATAATGATGCAGAATTTTATGGAGAAAATATATAATGAGTTACAGAATGGGAGAAAGTATAATGAGTTATAGAATTCAAGAACGGATTATTGATGCATTTGAAGATGGTTGGACTCCGTTAGAAGTATCACGGATGTTTAAAATGGATTTTGAAGATGTGAATTATGTTATTCAAAATTATTTGGATAATGAGTCTCCATATGATGATTATGATGATAGTATGGATGGCGACTTTGATAGTGCTATGGCATCTGCAGGTTTTGGTATGGATGAAGATTATGCCGAAGGAGATTATCTATGATGCCTTTGAATAATGATCAAGTAATGGCATTATTCCTTTTGATAAGTATTGTATTTTTTCTAGGTTATTATGTTGGTAGAGATATTGAACGAACAAGGAAAAGAGATGAGTCCTAAATGTAAAGAATTAGCATTGATGGCGGGTGGCAGTCATTATCCAAGAGTTGGTGGTGAGACTCTGGAACAGTTTATGCGGTTAACAGTAGAGGAATGTATTAAGATATTGCAGGAACGGGAGGTACGCAATTCCAACTCTGCCAGACTGATTTTAAAGGAACATTTTGGTCTAGAAAAGTCAATGGAATCAACGACTTAAAATTACGCTTGACATTTGGCGAGAATCGTGTATAATGGTCTCTATAGTAATTGATAAATGAAAGAAAATTATGAGTGAATTAGAGAAAAACCAAGTATTAGAGAAAATTAGAGAAATTAAAATTTTAGTAGAAAATTCAAATATTGAATTAGATAAACAATCCAATATTATTAATTCTATGATGATTATTTTATCTAATTGTGAAATAACCCATTAATAATGAATTTGATGAATAATTACTTAAAATGGGTTGCAACGGCAATTACTTTGGCAGGTGCTTTATGTACCAGTTTTCGTATTGATCCGTTGAATATATACTTACTTAACATGGGTTCTATTGTATTCCTTATATGGAGTATTCGTATTAAGGATTCGGCAATGATCGCTGTTAATTCTGGTCTTTTACTAATTTACTTTATAGGGATAATCAAATGATGTATATTTTATCTAGGGTTGTTAATAAAAGAAAAGTTACTCTGTATCAATTAGATAATGGTGGTTATCAGATAAAATCTGGTAATTTTACGCAAACCTTTAAGTTGTCAGGATTTGATTTTGTTTATAATGTGTTCAAGGGTTTTAATTGATAAATAATAGTATGATATCATTCAAAGAATTTATCAAGGAAGATGTTGAGTCAAGTTTATCAATATTTGATATTGATGATACTTTATTCAGCACCAAGACTTCGGTACATGTAATGAAGGATGGTAAGAAGGTTCGGTCTCTTACTCCAGCAGAATACAATGTATATGATAAAAAAGATGGTGAAGTATTTGATTTTTCTGAATTCAGATCCTCGGCAATATTTAATAAGACTGCTAAACCAGTTGATACAGTATTTAAAACTGCAAAGCGGATGCTTGATAAGTTTAGAAATACACCTCAAAAAGAGATTATCATAATCACTGCTCGGGTTGATTTGGATGATAAGAATTTATTCTTAAAGACCTTTGACAAGTATGGTTTTGATATTAAGAGGGTGCATGTGCATCGTGCCGGTAATTTATCAATGCCTGGTCCAGCGGCAAAGGCAGAGATTGCTCGAAACAAGTTAAAAAAAGGTAATTATACTATTGCCAGAATGTTTGATGACCATGCAGGTAATCTAGATGCATTTTTAGGATTGAAAAAAGAATTTGGCAATATTAATTTTGAAGCATTTTTTGTGCATGAGAATGGCAATATTACAAGATATAGTTGACATTCATTTTTAGTTGTTGTATAATATGTTTTTAATTGAGAAAGTTTATATTATGATTCCTATTGCATTTGCTCGTAGTCAAGCAGCACAAGAGATTGAAGAGACCATTCAATATGCTGGACTTACCGATGCCCCTCTTTTAACAAGATTAAGAGAAAAAATAAACGATAAAAAAGTATTTTACAAGATTCCATTTAAGTATGGTATTGTAAAAGTGTATAGTCACCGATATATACTAGTAAACAAAGAAAAGTATACCTCTGTTACTGCAGCACGAAGAGGTCTAGGAGAATTCATTAACTAATGTGGCATTATATAAGTTACCAATTACCAAATTGGTGTTATCAATTTACATTTACTGAATGGTTAGTGATAGGAGTAGTATTATGGATGATAATTTAAAATATGAATTATATGATGGTTTTATGGTTTCACCAGATGATGATGGGAATGTTGATATATCTTTCTTTGAATTGAAAGACAAATATAGTCGTGGTAATCCTATAGAAGGTACCGAAGTAGGTGACAAATATCATGTAATATTGTTTAAATCTAATAAAGAAAATGTGGCTGAAATGGATTTTGATGATACTTTTGAAGCAATATTCAGAGATCCAGTTTACTATGCAACAAGTTTATTACCTAAATTTTACGGTATGTTTATAAAAAAGACAGATAAGACAGTAGAATGGTTTGAAAGTTTTTTACAAGAAGTTTTAATAAAAGTTTTAGAACAACAAAAGAATGTGAAAGAGATGGCAGAAAGTATTGCTAACAATTAGGAGATTATTATGGAACTATTATTTACAGATAAAAAAAGTAAGACGTGGTTGAAGAAGTTACTAAGTAAAGAAGGTGCTATTGTTACATTTACTAAAAAAGATGGTACTGAGCGTGTAATGAAGGCAACATTAAATGAGAATGTTATTCCACAAGAATTTATTCCAAAATCTGAAAGTAACCGAAAAGTAAATGATGAAGTTATTGCGGTATTTGATTTAGAGAATCAAGGTTGGCGGAGTTTTAGATATGACTCTATTAAACAAGTTGAGGTTGTTTTAGGAGGTGTTAAATGAATATGATTATGAAAATATTATTAGGAATTAGTATAGTTGTTATAGCAGCAAGTATTATAGTTTTTTCACCACTTTTATCTATTTGGTGTTTTAATACTTTGTTTCCTGTTTTAGCAATTCCGTATACCTTTGACACATGGTGTGCGGCATTTTTATTAACGTCATTTTTATCATTTAATATATTGAAAGCAAGATAATGAAAGTGAAAATTGGGCCATACTTAGACTGGTGGGGTCCATACCAATTTGCTGATTTACTTCAAAAGATTGGTGTGTCTGAAGATACTTGTTATAAGATTGGTGATTGGTTATCTGAAACTTGGATGAAAGATTTATTTGAATGGATCCATAGTAAACGCAAACGAAAAAAATCAATTCAGATTGATAAGTGGGATACTTGGAGTATGGATCACACTTTAGCAATGATTATCTTACCAATGTTGAAACAGTTAAAAGCAACTCAACATGGTATTCCTGGCGGTTTGGTAAAGTATGATAGTAATAGCGTCCAATCATCTTTTGAGTTTTATAAAGAAGGAGATGATGCAGCATTCAATTCTGCAGTAGAAGAATGGGATAAAATTATGGATAAAATGATTTGGTCTTTTGAAAAAATAGTTAAAGATGATGATAAATTTATTAACGATGCAAAGATACAAGAAGGTTTAGATTTATTTGGTAAATATTACAGAGCATTATGGGACTAGGAGACTAACATGAATGAATCAATTAAGAATTATGCAATCAAGTATGGTATTGTTTCTTCTCAGGCATTGAATGATCCTGAAGGATATGATAGTTATAGAACATACGATAGAATGAATTTGTTTATTAGTGCAACAAAAGAATATTATTTAAGTAGGTATGAAGAAATGCAGAAACAAAAGAAAGAACAAAAAGAAGAAATTCTTCTTGATTTAGAAAAAGATGAATTACATAATTTAATGTTAATGGCACATGATAGAGATGTTACATTAAATGAAATGTGTGAGATGATACTTCAAGAGTTTATTGAGCAGGATAGATTAAACCAGATTAGTAACAAAGAGAATGAATGAAAGATGCAGAATTCATAAGACGAGAAATCGCTTATGATTTAGATAGTATTACTAAGTATAAAGATAAGAATTTAATTCTTTCTTATCAGTTAGGCGTATTGCAGAAACAGTTAGCAGAGATATATTATAAAGATCCTATATTGTATAGGGAATGGCGTGATAAGATTGAATGGATAAGAGATGTGAGAAATGAATAATCAAATTGTAGCAAACAGAATTAAAACACCAGATGGTACTATTCTACAATCATACCATAGACACGATTATAAAACATATACCGATAAGAATGGTAAAGAATATATGGTTGATGGTGGTCTAGTTTATCTTCGTAGAATTGTTCACGATGATGCACCATACATAGATTTATCATTAAAGATGAATGATTCTTTTGTAGAGATTAGAGAGGCATTTCATTGGGGCACACGTGGCGTAGATGGTAAACAACCATTAACTTGGGTACCATTAGCAGATATGACAACAGAGCATATTTTTGCTATACAAGATAATTGTAAATTAGAACCATGGGTAAAAGAATTATTTGATAAAGAATTGGAGTATAGAGATGAAAGTCGTGATTAATAAATGTTTTGGTGGATTTGGTTTATCACATGAAGGTGTTATGCGATATGCTGAATTAAGTGGTATGAATTTAATTGTTGTTGAGCAAGAAGATATACCTGAAGAATTGAAGGATGTTATTCCAAAGAAGTATTATTTGAATGAAATTGCAGATGATAATTATTGGACATATTATGATTTGCCAAGGAATTGTCCTTATCTAGTTCAAACAGTAGAAGAATCTGGAAAACTTGCATATGGTGTTCATGCAGAATTAAAAGTCATTGAGATACCAGATGATGTTGATTGGGAAATTGGTGAGTATGATGGTACAGAGTGGGTTGCTGAGAAGCATCGCACATGGAGTTAATATGGAATTTTTTATGGATGATAAAAGAGATTATAGTAATGTAATTCAATCTTGGTTAGAGGAATTCAGAGCAACAATGGATCCTGATCCAAGTGATGGCATTTCAGTTCAAGGTGATAATTCAGGAGATACATTTCCTGGTGTAAAGATTATATTTGATGGTTATGCTGAATTAGATGATGGACAACCTGATCTTAAGACAGAATCATATGCAGTATTTGTTCATAAAGAATCATTACGTAATAAACATTTTCCTGAACATGAAGTATTTCCAACATCATTTGGTTCATGGATTATTCATAGACCAGATGAAGAGGTTTGTATCTATGCTTGGTATAGTTCTGATGATGCTAGGTGGGATGTAATACCATTTGAAGATAATAATGGTACTAATATGAAACCTCATGTAATATCGGATTTAATATTTAAGATACATAAAGCATACACAGAATAGTTATGGAAGTTTGGGTGAGTGGTTTAAACCAATAGTCTTGAAAACTATCGAACACAAAAATGTTCCGTGAGTTCGAATCTCACAGCTTCCGCCAACGCCCGATTAGCTCAGTGGTGGAGCAACTGATTTGTAATCAGTAGGTCGTCTGTTCAATCCAGACATCGGGCACCAAGTTATTCCCTGATAGCTCAGTTGGTAGAGCAACGGACTGTTAATCCGCAGGTCCCTGGTTCAAGTCCAGGTCGGGGAGCCAAGTTTTATCGGTGATTATTTCAGTTGGTAGAATACATGCTTTGGGAGCATGAGGTCGCAAGTTCGAGTCTTGCATCACCGACCATTTTCTGCCTATAGTTAAATGGATATAACAACGCCCTTCTAAGGCGTATTTCCTGGTTCGATTCCGGGTAGGCAGGCCAGATATATAATATTATGACTAAACCGATAATTAAAAAAGAACCATATAAACAAGGACTACTTGATGGTCTTTGTGGGTTCTATTCTATTATCAATTCATTTCATTATCTAGACTCAAAGTATGGTCAAGACCGTGCAGAAAAATTGATGCGAGAGATGTTATCAATCAATCCTAATCTTTTTCACAAATACTATGCCGAAGGTACATATTTAGAGAATGTTACAAAGATATTACAAAAGGTAACTCAAAAAGAAAAAAAGTTTAAATATGAAGTAATTTTTGAGGATGATTTCTTTGATGACCATTATGAATACTTTGCTTGTCTAAATGAACATATAAATGAAAAAAAAGTTGCAATTATTTCGTTTGGACCACCTTGGCATCACTGGTCTGTAGTAACGAAAATTGATTGTCGAACAGAGAAAATATATCTTTTTGACTCTGCAGATGCCAAAAACTATATGAATTTTGATGAGTTTTCATTAAAAAGACGCAAAAACACAATCCAACTCTATACTCACGAAACTATAATAATAAAACATAAATAGTCTTTATGAAAACAATAACCAAGTTGCTTTGTGTTATTTGTTATTATACATTCTTTGCGGTTTCTACTGCAAGTGCCGGTGAGTTAATACATCAATTCAATAGTCCTGTATTTTCGGGTATAGGGTATTCTTCGCATGTCCTGACTATTGAGCAGATTGAACAACAACGCAGACAAAAATTAAAAGATGATGCCAAAGCCGCCAATGATGCGGCTAATCGTGCTGCATCTAGTACCAACTTAGCAAAGTTTCTTGTTAATGTTGAATCACGAATTTATGCACAATTATCAAAACAATTAGCGGATTCTATGTTTACTGATAATGGTGCAACATCTGGTACAATGGATTTTCAAGGTACCAATATATCATGGGTTAAATCAAGCACAGAGGTAACACTAACGATAACAGAATCAAGTGGCAATAGAACAGATATAACTGTACCTATTGCTACATTTGGTTTTTAAAAACGAGGAAAAAATGTTTAGAAAAATTATAACGGGTTTACTGTTATGTTTTTCATCATGTTTATATGCACAAACAACTGGTTCGATTTTTGCACTTACAGGCGACTACATTAAAATTGGTGTGAGTGATTATGGTACAATAGGTAGTAAAGGTAATGTAAGTCCTGGTATTCTCTATGATAATACCGGTACAAGAACATTTAATACATCATACGATTATTTAACTCCAGGAACTCCGTTTGAGGGTTTCACTGTTAAGTATACGAATGGTGCAGGTACAGTTATAACACAAACAAATAATAACACTGGTGCTACTTCTATCACTGGTGGTATTTTAACTAATTACAGTGGAATTGCTTACGCAAGTTCTACATTTGATAATCGTGCAGTTTGGACTGGTAACGGTAATGGTTACAGTTTAATCAACGATGTTCGTTTTAATAACAATCAAAAATTTGTTGATATCACCACAACATTAACATCATCGGTAGCAATGACTAATCTTTACTTTGGTCGTTTCACTGATCCAGATGCTAGAGCGGCAGCAGGTGATAGTTCAGCAACAACAAATACTTTAGGATTCAGTCCTATTGGTGTCAAGCAAGTTGTATTCTCTGAAGCACTATCATCAAAGTATGCATTAGGTTTATATTCTGCTGCAACTAATGTCGGTGCTGGTATTAGCAGCGGATGGACAACCGATCCAATTCAATATTACAACGGTGTTAATAATGGTAATGGTGACTATACAATTGGTTTAGGTTTTCTTGTTCCATCAGTTGCAGTTGGTGATATTGTAACATTCCAGTATGCTTACATTTTTGGACCATCAACATTGACTGCTGGTGCTACTGCAGTTAGTTCAGGTGCAGGTGGTGGAACGCCAGGTGTTGTTCCTGGTTGCACATCAAGTTGCGATATGGTTGGAGTCACACCAGTAGTACCTGCCGCACCTACAGTTGTTAGCACAAGCACTGCTACAGTTACCGTTTCAGATAATACAGTAGTTAATACTGGATTGCCTGTAATCACTGCCAGCACTGCACATCATGTTGCTAGTGAAAATACAACAAAGCAAACTATTGCAAGAGAAACAACCACTAATGTTACAACACCATTCACACGAACAATTACCACTTTAGTTCGCACTACAACAACATGGAGTGATGGTTCTGTAACAACATCTGATAGTGCTACAAGTGCTGCCTCATCTCTAGTTAATGATGTAGTTACTTCAGTTGCCAATGATAGTTTCTCTGGTCGCATTGACCAACAAGCACAATTGTCAGATTTGAATAAAGGTATCAATCGCAGTTTAGATATGGATCCATTTCGTCAAGATGGTTACAAGACAGATAATGGAACATTCTATACTACAATTGGTAATTTGAAAACTACAATGGCTGATGGTTATAGTTCTAAGAGTGATATATCTGCAATTGCTTTTGATAGAGATGTCAATAGTGATTTAAAGATTGGTGGTCAATACAGTTTAGTATCAACAAGAATGCCAGGTGTAGATAGTATTACTAAACAAGAAAAACAACACTTTGGTGTTTATAGTGTTTACAAGTTGCCTAAAGATTTAATTTTATCAACCAATATTGGTAGTGCAAGTAATGATATTGGTTCAATAAGAAATGTTGAAGGATTGTTTAGAAACTACTATGCAACAAAAGGAACAGATAGTTGGATATCAAATAAAGTTTATAGTCCTGAGCTTTCACAGATGATTAGACTATTTGCTGGATACACATTTGGAACAACAAAAGTAAATAGTTACACTGAACAAGGTAGTATTCAAAGTGCCAGAGCAGTTGATAGCAATTCAAGAAGTTTTGATTATGCTGAATTTGGTGCAATGATTCGTAAGAATTTTGATAATAAGATTAGTGTTACTGGTCAGTTAAGTTCAACAACAGATGGTTATTTAACTGCCTCCGCTGGTGCATTTTACTCACCACAAAAGAATAGTAATATTGGTATACAAGTAGCACAACAACAAAAAGAAGGTAACAAGACTGATTCAATGATTTTCAAAGTAAGAATGAATTTCTAATGAGATATTTTGTTATTTTGTTTATTGTTATGTTATCGGGGTGTGCATCTAATGAAATGCAACGGTTGCAGGAAGATCCTGTTAAGTTAACCGTTAAAGAATCATTATTAGATAAAATGCCAGAATTAGATGGACCTCCGATTGCAATTGCTGTATATGGTTTTTTAGATAGAACGGGACAGAACAAATCAAGTGATAAGATGGCTCTGTTTAGTAAAGCAGTAACACAAGGCGCCGAAGTATTTTTAATTAAAGCATTACAAGATTCAAAGAATTGGTTCAAAGTTGTTGAAAGAGTTGGGTTAGAGAATTTAGTTAAAGAACGGCAATTGATTAGGAACCAAAGAGAAGTTTATGAAGGTAAAGAAGCAAAACCATTAAAACCATTGACAGTTGCAGGTGTAATGATTGAAGGTGGTATTATTGGTTATGATAGTAATATTCGGTCTGGTGGTAATGGTGCAAGATTTTTAGGACTCGGTGCAAGTCAACAATATAGAGTTGATGAAGTTATCATCTCAATGCGATTAGTTAGTGTTACAAGTGGTGAAGTTATGTTGACTAATTCTGTGTCTAAGACAATTTATAGCACTGCACATAATGTAGGTGTGATGAAGTTTATTGATGCTGGTACTCATGCTTTAGAATTAGAGAATGGGAACGCATTAAATGAACCAACGACATATGCTGTTCGTGTAGCAATAGAACATGCCGTGTCTCAAATGATTATAGATGGTGAACAGAAAGGAATATGGAAGTTCAAACAAAAGGAAGAAACAAAATGAAAAAGATAACAGGCTATATTATTATGGCTTTGTTGTTATTTGCTAATAATATATTTGCTAATGAGATATATGTTGAGCAGGTGGGTGACAGTTCTACAGTTACTATTACACAAGATGGAACAGGTAATGCTATTGGTGATTCACTAGTTTCCGCTTTTATGGGCGGTGGTTCTAACACAGTTGCAATAGAACAGATTGGTGATAACAATACACTGGCCATGATTGTGAATGGTGCATCAACAAATACGACTGTTACAACACATGGTAGTGGTAATCTACAATCAATTACTTGCGGATCAACAGGAACAGCAAGTTGTTCTGGATCAACAATAAAACAAATTATTACTGGTGATGATAACACAGTAACAACGAATTTGGGTACCGGTGGTAATCATATAAGTGAAATCACAGTTCTTGGTGACACTAATACAATTACACATTCATCAACAAATACAGGTGCAACAACGGCCTATATTACTGCAACCGGAAACACAAATACAATTGGAGTTACACAAAGTGGCACATTGGCAAAAAGCGTTAGCGTCAGTTCAACTGGCAGTAGCAACAGTATTACTATCAATCAGTCTAACTAGTTTCGGTGGTGTTGGTAAAGTAACAGAACAGACCGGTCCTACCGAAATTATTAGAAATAAAAAATCAATACCAAGTGCGGTAAATACTGGTATTGAAATGAATGATACTATATCTACTGCTAAGTCCAAAGCACAATTGACATTTGAAGATGCCACTACAGTAAAGATTACTGAGCAGTCACGTTTAATCATTGACGATTTTGTCTACGATCCCGCAAAAGGAACAGGCAAACTGGCAATGAAAGTAGCATTAGGTACCGCTAGATATGCTAGTGGTCAAATAGCAAAAAGCAATCCTCAGAGTGTTAGTATACAAACACCCACTGCAACAATAGCAGTAAGAGGTACAGATTTTTCAATGACGGTAGATGAATTGGGTAGAAGTATGGTTATGTTATTACCTTCATGTGATGAAAAAGCATGTGTTACTGGTGCAATATCAGTTACGAATGATTCAGGTACAGTTCACATGGATGTTGCATATCAAGCAACATTAGTAACATCACTAAGCACACCACCAACAAGACCAGTTATTGTTCGTATGGATCAAATGAATATTAACAATATGTTGATTATTGATCCACCAAGAGAGATTCAAAGAGAACAAAGTGAACAAAGAGGACCAGAAACTAGAAATGCGCTTGATGTAAATTTTTTGAATAAAGATTTATTAAAGACATCTGTATTGGATCAAGATGTATTACGATATAATGCATTGGATATTAATTTTTTAGATTTTGATTTATTACCTAATGTATTGGATCAAGTTAATGCTGCATTGTTTGCCAGTCAAGATGTATTGACTGCAGAGTTATCAATGTTACCTGGATATGATCCTGCATCAGGATTACTCTATGGTATAGATGAAAATGACAAGTTAGTATTAACAAAAGGTGGTACACATTTTGCACAGGTAATTGTAGGAAAAGACGCAAATCTGATACTAAATATTACACAGAGTAGTGTTCCACTATATCAAAGAATCAATAGTGGAGGATCAACAACAATTACTATTATACAAAAATGAAAAAATATTACGTAATGATATTGTTATTGTTTACTAGTTTTTCTTGTTTTTCTATGTGTTTGAAACCAACAGCAAAAGAAGGTGCTATTGCAGATACCGCAACAACAGCAATAGCATTGAATATGCCTAATGTTTATGAAATGAATCCACTAGGGTTTATAGGAACAACAATAGGAAAGATTTTTTTATTAAATTACAAAGATGGTTTACCAAAAGAATCACAAGTAAAAATGGATAATTTTATGGGTTCTATTTGGATGGGTGGAGCAATAAATAATATATTTGTAATAGCGGGCGCAGCAACACCAGTTTCAATAGTAGTAGGAATAATTAGTGGTATAACATTTTACAATATGCCTCCATGTGAGGAAAAATAACTATGAAAAAATTATTATCTCCGTGGACTGCAATACTAACATTAATATTATTAGTATGCATTAGAATCGCTAATCCCTCATTTGTTGAATCCGTAAGACTTCGGTATTTCGACACTTTAATAACTAATAAGGAGACTACTGTATCCGAACAGATACATGTAGTAAACATAGACGATGAGTTTATTCAAAAAGAAGGACAATTTCCGTTCCCAAGAAGTAAATACGCAACCATTATTGCTGATTTGTATTCTCGCAATGCTGGGCTTGTTGTCTTTAATGTCTTTATGCCTGAGCGTGATCGCTTTAATCAAGACAATCAGTTAGCACAAACACTAAAACAATTTCCAGTCATTCTTCCACATACAGGAAGTGATGACCAAATTAAAGTAAATTATGATCCATTCAGACCTGGTGTATCAGTTATTGGTTCTGGTTCAGTAGGTATTGAATATAATAGTATTCAACCTAACACAAGGATAATAAATGAGAGTGCTGCTGGCATTGGTGTTGTTAATACACTTCCCGAGATTGATGGCGTCACCAGAAGAATTCCAATGGTCGTCAGATTTGAAGAAAAGTTGTATCCAAGTATCAGTCTTGAAACATTGCGAGTTGCTTCAGGAGATCCAAGTTTCCAAGTTAAAGTTACAGAGACAGGAATTGAAGCAGTCAGAATTCCTAAATTTGGCAAAATCACAACGGATGAGTTCGGTAGAATTTGGGTTGATTGGAAATCAAGACCTAAAGAACATTCTCTTAATAAGTTACCCAAATCCTTCGATGGTGGAATCGTCATTGTTGGTCTCACAGCAAAAGGGTTTAACAACCCGGTCGCTACTTCTATTGGAGCAGTCTACCCACATTATTTACAAGCGGCAGTTTTAGATACTTTAACTAGTCAAACCAATATTCAAAGACCTGATTGGGCAGATGGCGCAGAAATATTATTAATGATTTTTGGTAGTATATTAATTATTCTTTTATCAAGATGGACATATGTGGGGATCGGATTTGCGGCATTGGTTATTGCTGGCAGTGTTGTTGGTAGTCTTGTTTATTATGATGCGGCTTTGTCCTTACTCGACTCAACTGCTTTGGTTGTATGTTTTGTTTTGGTTAGTTTACATTGTTATGCCGTAAAGTTTGTATCTGAATTTTTACAAAAGATGCAAATCAAGAAACAGTTTGGTACATATCTATCACCCGCACTTGTTGAAAAATTACAAAAGAATCCCGAGTTATTAACACTTGGTGGTGAATCAAGACAATTATCAATTATGTTTACCGATGTAAGAGGATTTACAAGTATCAGTGAACATTATGGTAAAGATGTTCAAGGTCTTACTAAAATTATGAATCGGTATATGACTGCAATGACCGCAAAGATTTTAGAGAACAACGGAACACTAGATAAGTATATTGGTGATGCACAGATGGCATTTTGGAATGCGCCACTAGATGAACCTAATCATGCAAAGATGGCAGTTAAAACCGCATTAGAAATGATGGAGAGTCTAGATGGATTTAATGAAGAAGTTACTAAAGAAGGTATACCAGCTTTTGGTATGGGCTTGGGTATTAACAGTGACGTTGTTGTTGTCGGTAATATGGGTTCCTCTCAGCGTTTTGATTATACTTGTCTTGGTGATGGAGTCAATCTCGCAAGTCGCCTTGAAGGTCAATCTAAGAATTATGGGGTACGTATTATATTGGGTCCAGAAACTGCCAGATTAGTTCAGGATGAATATGATGTATTTGAATTAGATTGTATTGCAGTTAAAGGTAAAAAAGAAGGCGTGAAGATATATACATTGTCAAAGCAAACAGAAGGACAAAATGCTTTTCTGTATTGGTATTATGAAGGTAAATGGGATGAAGCATTAACTACAGCAAGAACCCAAATGGTTATGAATAAAGAGATGTGTGAGTATTATAAATTGATGATAGATAGATTAGAAGAAGGTAAACCAGAAGATTGGGCAGGGACTTATAAAGCAACATCAAAATAATGGAGATATTATGTTTGTATTAACTTATATTGCAATTGGATTTATTACTGTATTTGGTTGGAACACAGGACAAAAAGTCTGGGACAAATATGTTGAACCAGATACCTATCATGAAGTGCAAATAGGAAAGGTTGACAATGGAAGACGGGATCAAGAACAAAAACAGTGATACTAAATCTTGGTTAGATCATTTTGAAAGATGGTTTGATATTGCGTTAAGATTTGGTTGGGTATTATTCATCTATGTGGTAGTTACTGGAAACTATATCAGGTGAAACCCGTAATAGCGTTATTCGTGCATCAACCTAAGTGTTCGATACAGTCAGGTAACGGTATTATTAAATCATTAGAAAGTGAATATAATTTTAAAATATTTACTAGACATGAATTAGATGATAATTTTTTTGATGATGTAGATATGGTTGCATTTCCTGGTGGTATAGGAGATGCAGATAGTTTTGATTATCTATTCAAACAGAATCGTAATGTTATTAGAAAATTTGTAGAAAAAGGTGGTGCATATCTAGGTATCTGTATGGGTGCATATTGGGCAGGTAAAGATTACTTTGACATTTTAGATGGTGTTGAAGCAGTTCAATACATTAGACAACCTAATACAGATACTAGACGACCACACGCAAAAGCAATAGATGTAACATGGGAAAACAAACCAGAAAAAATGTTTTTCTATGATGGATGTGCTTTAGTTGGTGATGAAACTAAATTTGAAGTTGTTGCAACATATGCCAATAATGATCCAATGGCAATTATTCAAGACCGTATAGGATTAATTGGGTGTCATCCAGAAAGTGAATACAATTGGTATCAGAGTTATAGTTGGATGAAGAAACACTGGCACAATAATGACCATCACGAATTGTTACTCAATTTTGTGAATAGATTATATAAACCTAACCTTCACCGGCTGATGCAGTTTTCTTATCCTCTTCATCCACAAATGCGTTAATTTTTTGTTCTGCTAATACCCGTTCATGTTCAATTGTTTTACCACGGAGATGTAGAACAACATCAACCTTTTGATTCAATCTAATTAAATCATTATCTAACATTCTAATTCTATCAATTAGACCAATTAGAGTTGCATTTGCTTCACTGAGAACAGGTTTAACTTCTTTTGTTGCCCATTCCCAAACAAAGTAAATCATGTATCCCATGCCACCAGCAGCGACAATAGGAAATCCATATTTGTTGACGAGTTCTACGGCATCCATTAGTGCAATCCACTCCACTTAGTTAAATCTGGTTTATTTGCTTCTAATCTTTTTAATTCAGGTGGTAACTGAGGCATAAAATCAATTTGTGTTATACCTTCAATATCTGCAATTGATACTGCATACTTTGGCAAATCTGCTACTGGTAATGCTTCATTAGGAAAGAAAAATGCAATTGATTTAACATTCTTACGGTCAACAATTACTTTCCATAAATGAGTAGGTACACCAACTTTGTTAGCACCAATAGTTAAATAATTAGGTGCATAAAATGTTCCTGTAATGACATACAAATCACCACCTTCAATTACCCAATTACGAGTATAGGTTTCTAATTGTTTCCAAATACCACGATTGTGATTAGGTACTTGTGGTACCATATTAGATAAAAAGAAACTTTCACTCATAACAATTGCGGATTGTGTATTGTTACCTGCTGGTGATAGATGCCCTCTATCATATGGGTTGCCAGCATAATCTGATAGTAAAGATTGATTTTGTTTAGGGATATCTGGATCAGGTCTAAAATCATCTTGGCGTTTGACTGTACCTGTTACTGCGGGTAATGTAAGATGTTCAACAACATATTCTGCAGTTTTGGTATCGTTTCTGTAATGAATAGCATAGTTTTGTTTACATAGGTATTTTGTAGTGTTCTGAGTTAATTTACTCACTGGTGCACCACGTAAAACGAATTGTGGGCAGTTATCGTCAATAGGATTTGCTAATACATTAACGCAAACAAATAGTAAAGCATAAATTAATTTTTTCATTTTGATTCCTCGGGTGGACATGCACATAATGTCCCTTTTGTTTTTCTTAATAACACCTTATCATTGTATACGGTGGCAACAAATATATCACCTTCTTTAACCTCAATCATTGCTGGTCTTAATGTTTCATCCATGAATATTGAACCATCTGGGCCCAAATCAAAATCGTAATCAACAAATCTCATCAATCTCTCCTTGCATCATTTTTACCGTCTGCTCGTGCAATTCGGTTTGTATCTGGTTTTAATCCTAAAGCATTTGAAACAATCGTATCAATACGGATAACATCATGGTTCATTGTCTTTACTCTATTATCTAGTGCGCCAATAATCCCAGTTAATCCTTTAATGGAACCCATGACACCCGCCAATATAAATTTAAGAGTTAAGAAAATAAAGTATCCGCCTGCCATTGCTGCGGCAATTGGAAATCCTAATTCTGCTACAAGTTTGAAAAAGTCCATTTTACCTCCATATAATGCTTGACATTCCTTTCTATTTATAGTATAATTAGTATTGAAATGAGTGAAGAAATGTCCAATAAAATCAATAAGTTACAGAATACAGAAAACCGTTATAAATCAATGAGTTATAAAGTGCTTGACATTGGGTACGATTGTAGTATAATAGAGTCTGATTAGTTGATAAGGAGTAGCAAATTATGGCGTATATGAATCAAGAGAAAAAAGCGAAGATTGCTGAGAATTTGAAAAAAGCACTAAAAGGAACTGGTGTCAAATACAGTTTATCAGTGTCAAATCATTTAGCAATTGTTTGCACCATTAAATCGGCACCTGTAGATTTTATTGCTAACAGTAACGAAACCTGCCAAAAAGATTATTATCAAGTGGCACAAGGTTTTAAACCAAATGACTCTGGTTATGAACAAGTAAATACATACCACTATAAAAATCACTATTCTGGTAAGGCACTTGAGATTATGGAAAAGATTGTAAGTTGTTTGTATAGTGCAGATTATTATGATCATTCCGATGCTCAGACCGATTATTTTAATACTGCCTACTATGTTCATTTGAATGTTGGTCGTTGGAATAAACCATTTGAGGTTAGCAAATAATGAGTGGCATTTATATATTAAAAACAATTGATGGGTACCGTGTTGCATACTCCAATAGGTATGATGATTTTTTCGGTGCCTTTAATGATGATACAATAAAATATGAACCAAATAAAGTTGCAATTAAGGAAGTATTTGGTTTGTGTTATCCATTTGAATTAGAATTAACTGCATTGGATGCTGCCATGCGTATAAGTAGTTTATACGATGAAACGGACGATGGAATTATGTTTATTAAAGATTATCAAAATTATACATTTAAGGAATTAACTAATGGCTAAAGTTCGCAAATCAATGGCGGAAATTCAAGAATCAATGAGTGGTGGTGAACCTAAGTTTACCACCAGTGATATCTTAACTGAAGAACAAGTTGGACATACACTTACTTGGTATTCACAAAATAAAGATGGTAAATCGGCAGCAAAGTATATTGCCGACTATCTTAAAAAGAATAAAATTAAACACGATACAGATGGTTTGAATAAACAGGTACCCACTTTTGGTTTTCTATGCCGAATGAAGATGCGTGGTGCAGTGTTATCTGATAAACATGAGATTAAATTTAAGCAATACTTAGATACTGTTAAACCAGAATCAATAGAACCAGTTGATAAACCGGTGTCTAATGTTATCTCAATTCAAGACCGTATACATGAAAAGACTATGGAAGTTGCTGGTCTAATTGATGAATCACTGGATGAATATATCTTAGGTGGTTTTAAGAAGATTCCATCCCCATTAAGTATTATGCAAGATAGTATTAAATCAGTTCATGCAAGTAGAATCATTGCCATTTATAAAACTGATAAAGAAGAATTCTTACAAGTATTGGATGGTACCGATGAACAATTGGTAGAAGGTTATAGTAATTATTCTAAGACTGAAATTAAGAAGATTATTGCCTATCACGATTTAATTATTAGTGATGCCTTAAAGATCACTGGTACGGCTAAACAGAATCGTAAACCTCGCAAGCGCAAGGCAAAGAGTCCAGAACAATTAGTGGCAAAGGTTAATATTTGTATTGAAAATGATACATATAAGATTAAATCTGTATCTGCAAAAGATATTATTGGTGCCAATCAGTTATGGGTATTTAATATTAAGACTAAGAAGTTGGGTATGTATATGGCAGATGATTCTAGTGGATTATCGGTGAAGGGTAGTAGTATTATCAATTTTAGTGAGCGTAATTCAATTTGTAAGACATTGCGTAAACCAGAGACAATATTGCCAGATGTTATAAAAGGCGGTAAAGTATTCTTGCGAAATGTAATGGGTACCATTAAATCAAAAGAAAAAGGCTTGACAGGTCGTTTGAATTCTGATACAATATTGTTGAAAATTACTAATTAAGGAGATTGTTATGCCAAACTGGTGCATGAATACAGTAGTATTAGAGAACGAATCAAAAAAAGAAATTGATAAACTTGTTAAATTTTTGAAAACAAAAGCAACTGATTCTAATGGTTTGTTTTCATATCTTTGTCCACGACCTAAGAGTGAAGAAGATGATTGGTATAATTGGAATGTAAATAATTGGGGTACCAAATGGGAAGTTATTCCTGAAAAAGATTGCACGACCCGATTAACTGATACATCATTACAATTATCGTTTGATACTGCATGGGCACCACCAATTGCTTTCTTTGAATACTTAGATAACAATACCGAATGGAAAGTTGCTGAGGCAAACTATCACGAACCTGGTATGTGTCTTGTTGGTCGTTATGCAGATGGTATTGATGATTCATATGAATATAATGATGCATATGATGATATTGATGAATTGGATAATATACCCGAAGATATTTTAGAATATTGGTGTATTCGTGATGATGTAATGGAACGAATTGAAGAAAATTCGGAAGATGAAGAAGATATAGAATTGGATGAAGAATCTGAAGAAGAATTGGAAGATTTAGCCAAACTAGCTGCATTACAAGAAGAATATAAAGATGTAGATTTAGAAAAAACAATTGAAGAATTGAATGAGGCACTTGTTGAAGCACTTGAGAAAGAGAAAAAGAAAAAATGATATTATTTGATTTTAACCAGATTGTAATTTCAAATCTGATGGAACAAATAGGATCCTCAAAGAAACCCGTTGAGGAAGACCTTGTTCGTCATATGATTTTGAATAGTATTAGAAGTAATATTAAAAAATTCAAAGACTATGGTGAAGTGATTATTGCTTGCGACAATAAAAAATATTGGCGCCGTGATGTATTTCCTTTCTATAAAGGTAACAGAAAGAAAAGTAGAGATAGTTCTGGTCATGATTGGGCATCAATATTTGAATGTATGAATAAAGTTCGGTCTGAATTAAAAGAATTTGCACCATACAAAGTTATTGATATTGAAGGTGCAGAAGCCGATGATATCATTGGTGTATTGGTTCAACATTATTCTGAAAAAGAAAAAGTAATCATTCTATCTTCTGATAAAGATTTTGTTCAGTTACAGACTAATTCTAATGTTCAACAATATTCACCTTCAATGAAGAAATTTATTAAGACTGATAATGCTGCCGATCAATTAAAAGAATTAATTATTAATGGTGATAAAGGTGATGGTGTACCTAATATCTTATCTGGTGATAATTTTATTGTAGATGGTATTCGTCAGAAATCAATTACCAAAGTTAAATTGAATGAGATGATGGGTATGATTATACCACTTCATGGTAACGATGAGTTAAAACGTAATTGGGCACGTAATAAACAATTGATTGATTTATCAGAAATTCCACAATCTCTTGTAAAAACTATTATAAGTAGATATGAAGAAGTTAAACCAGCAACCAAACAGCAGTTTATGAATTATATGATTGCGAACAGGTTGGTAAATTTATTGGAAGTAATAGATGAATTCTAAATTATTTTCTGAGATTCTAGATGATTTTAAGTTGGCATCTACAAAGGCAGAACGATTAGATGTATTACGGAAGAATGATAGTGAAAGATTCCGTGAGTTCTTAGTTTTAGCATTTATAAAAGATATTGAATTTGATGTAGAGATTCCTGATTATAGACCATCAAAAGATCCAGCAGGTCTAAATTACATGTATCTACAAAATGAAGTAAGAAAACTATATCGGTTTATTAAAGGTCACCCGCAACGGGCACCTGGACTTGTAGGTAAAAAACAAAGTAATTTATTAATGCAGGTACTAGAATCTTTATATAAAGATGAAGCAGAATTACTTATTAATTTATTTAAGAAAGATTTAAAAGTTCCTTTCTTAACCGCAAAACTAATTAAAGAAGCATACCCAAATATAAACATTCAGGATTGATTATGCATAGAGTTATTGTTATTGTTTCTGGTGGATTTGATCCTATTCATAGTGGTCATATTTCTATGTTTAGTGAAGCAAAAGAATTAGGTGATCATTTAATTGTAGGTATTAATTCTGATTCATGGTTAGAACGAAAGAAAGGTAAATCATTTTTACCTTACGATGAACGCCATGCAATTGTAAGTAATATGAAAATGGTTGATGAAGTAATTATATTTAATGATAATGATAATACTGCATGTGATCTATTAAGAAAAGCAAGGATTAAATATCCAGATGATATAATTATTTTTGCAAATGGTGGTGATAGAACAGAAAAAAATATACCAGAGATGAATATTGAAGGTATTAATTTTGAATTTGGTGTTGGTGGTAATTATAAAAAGAATTCATCAAGTGTTATATTACAAGATTGGCAACAACCAAAAACAACACGACCATGGGGTTACTATCGTGTATTATATGATATTGAAGGAACTAAAGTAAAAGAACTTACTATTAATCCTAAATCTAGTTTATCAATACAGAGACATAAACATCGTGCCGAGTATTGGCATATTGCAGAAGGTTGTGCAGTAGTCAACACCACGTTAGATTCTGATTATAAAATGCCAGCACAAACTTTATATAAACATAGTAATATGAAGATACCCGTTAGTGGATGGCACCAATTAACAAACCCATTTGATGAACCATGTAAGATTATTGAAATACAATATGGTACTAATTGTATTGAAGAGGACATTGAGAGAAAATGAAAGTTGCAGTAGTTACTCCAACAATTGGTTCTGCACATCTTAAACAATGTGTTGAATCTATAGAAAATCAATCTTATAAAGATATTGCCCATTACATTTTTGTAGATGGATATGCACACAGAAAAAATGTATTTGATACCTGTATTGAGAGTTCTACCACTAAGTTTGTAGTATTAGAAGATAACGTAGGACAAGGTTGGTATGGACATCGTGTCTATGCCGCATGTTCATTTTTAGTTAATGCAGATGTTATCTGTTATCTGGATGAAGATAATTGGTTTGATCCTAATCATGTTGAATCATTAGTTAAAGTTTTGAATGAAGGTAATCAATGGGCATATTCACTAAGAAAAATCTATGATAAAGATGGCAACTATTTATGTGAAGATAATTGTGAATCATTAGGTAAATGGCCAGTGTATTTTGATGATAATGTCAATCATATTGATACATCTAGTTTTGCTATTCGTAGAGATATTGCAGTTAGAATAGGACATGCATGGTATGGTCAATGGGGTGCAGATAGACAATTCTTTAATGCATTAAAACAACATTTTCCAAAGTATGAATGTAATAATGAACATACAATGAGTTATAGATTAGATGGTAATCCTAATTCAGTAACACAAGAATTTTTTGATAAGGGTAATAGTATACAAAATGAAAAGTATAAAGGTGAGTTTCCATGGAAAGTAAAAGAGCGCTTATTACAGGTGGGTCCGGGTATCTCGGTAGTCATTTAAGTAAAGCACTTAAGGAAGCAGGATGGCATGTTGTTATATTTGATTTAGTGCCACCAGCACATAGGTATTATGATTATTGGTGTCATGGTAATATATGCGATAATAATGATTTATTTACACTATTTGATTCATATCAATTTGATACTGTATTTCATCTTGCGGGTAGAATTGAAGTTGGTGAATCAATGAAACATCCAACTGAGTTTTGGTATAATAATGTCGCTGGCACTGCAAATTTATTAAGACGTATGCAATCATCTAATACCAATAAGATTATATTCAGTTCTACTGCTGCAGTATATGAACCAAAACTTCTTGGTTCGTGGAACAAATATATGATACATGAAAATCATCCACTTACTAATAATAATTCTGTTTATGGTAATACTAAGTTGGCATGTGAACAGATGATTAAAGATTCTGGAATGAAGTATGGTATATTCAGATACTTCAATCTTGCGGGTGCTGATCCTGATGGTGAAATGGGTGAAAACCATAAACCAGAAACACATTTGATACCTAACATTCTGGAAAATCTAAATAATGTTATCGTGTATGGAGATGATTATAATACAAAAGATGGAACGTGCGTTAGAGATTATGTTCATGTATCAGATGTAGCAGATGCTCATGTGACTGCATCATCATACATTGACAATGAATCATTTATATTAAATTTAGGTAATGGAACAGGATATTCAGTATTAGAAATCATTGAGTATATTAAAAAATGTGGAGTTAATGTTAAATATACATTTGGTAAAAGACGTTCTGGCGATCCAGATATTCTTATTGCTGATAGTTCATTAGCAAAACAAAAACAGATTTTTAATCCTAAGCACGATATTGAATCAATTATTAATACGGCATTTTATTGGCATATTTGTAAAAGGGAAGAGGAAGTAATATGATAGCAGGTGGTAAGAAGTTTGAGAAGTTGAACAAATCTAAAATGCGTAAACATGAAGATGGTAAAGATACTTTCAAACAGTTCAGAAAAAAACATAAAGACAAAACCGCATATCGGTTATTAAAACAGGAAAAGAATAATGACTACTGAAGAGATACAGGAAAGAATTAGATTACTTCAGGTACAATTAACCTATACTCATAGGGAAACTGAGACCATCTCAATGGAATTAGACAAGTTGAAACGTCAATTATCCGAGAATAATCAAGGAAATAGTCAAGTTTTACTCAAAGGGTAAGTGACTGTTTTATAAAGGTTATTTTTAGGGCTTGACATTAGGCACTACATGTGTTATAATGGTAGTTGAAATGATAGAGGAACATATATTATGCTTATATACATGAATCAAAAGTCGAAGAAAAGGCGCAAACCTAAGAAGGTTGTGGCGCAGTATCAAGATTGGTTATCCAGTGTTAAGAGTAGTTCATCTAATTTTTCAGGCAAGAAGAGTATTAAATATGCATTGCCTTTAAAAGAACCTCAACCATTTAGGCGTGAAACCCCTAAGATTAAGAGTTTACCTTTTACAGGTGATGCATGTAGTCGACCACCAGATAAGTTTTATACTGGTACTAAGATGTTAGGTATTGGTACTTTACATAAATCCAATGCGGTACCAATTTTTAGTAAAGAAGATGCCAAAGATCAGGCAAATATGAGGCGATAATGCTTGACATATGGTACAGTTGTGTTATAATGATTGTTCAGTGTAGTTATTTTAAATTTGATAGGAGTATATTATGAGTAAGGCAAAAAAGTTAGCACCGTTTCAAAAATTGATGTTAGTAATGGTATCTGGTAATGTTGTCACCCGTGATGAAATTGCCGATATGGTTGGTAGTGAAATTCAGATGTATCGCTTGTCCACTTATATGTGGCACATTAAAACAAATGCCAATGGCATTATTAAAGTAATTAAAGATGGTCGTAAAGTTTCTGGTTATCAGTTAATCAATGCTGATGAATGTAAGCAGTATTTACAAAAAGCAGGTATTATGGTTAATGAAAAACCCGCAGTTGAATCATTACAAGATTTGACTACCGAACAAGTTACTGACCAAGTGACCGAACAAGTTGCTTAATCTCAACAATGGGAGGCCTTGGTCTCCCCATTTTAGATGAAATGAAAAATGTATAACAAAATTACAGAAATTAATGAGCGCAAGCGTATATTTGATGCTAAGAGTCAAAAAGATTTAGAAGAATTCAAATACTATATGGTAAACAAACGATGGCGTGATTTGTGTCCATTTCAATCACGTTGGCCATATCTTAGTGTGGTTGATATGATTAAAGATGATATTGTATTATCAGTATTAGAACAACCAAATACAATTACATATAAAAGATATAATTTTGATGGATTAAATAATGTTATGAAGAAAAAATTATCGTGAACATATTTTACCTAGATAGAGATCCAAAAACTTGTGCAGAGATGCATAATGATAAACATTGCGTAAAGATGATTCTTGAATATGCTCAACTTCTTTCTACTGCTCATCGTGTTCTTGATGGTATTCAAGTTGTTGGATTATCTAAATCTGGAAGAAAACAGACACGGTATGAAATTTCAGACAATCGTGATGGCATATTGTATAGTGCTACTCATATCAATCACCCTTCCGCTATTTGGGTGAGACAATCTATTCCTAATTACATTTGGCTTGCAGAGTTACTTGAGATGCTTTGTATTGAATATACTTACCGTTATGATAGAGTTCATAAAGTTGAATCAAGTGGGTTAATGCAAACTCTTAAAAATAATTTTCCAAAGAATATTCCATCGGGCAAATGGTCTGAACCAACACCAGCAATGCCTGATGATGTTAAAGTTGAAAACGATTCTATTAGTTCATATCGCAATTACTATATAAAGAACAAGACACACTTAGCAAAGTGGAAAAATAGAAACGTACCGGAGTGGTTTAATGCCAACATATAATTTTTTAGATACTGTAACGGGTAAAGAGTTTGAAACTTTTATGAAGATATCAGAAAGAGAAGAATATCTAAAACTGAATCCTCATATTCAAACTATTATCTCTGCACCAATGATTGTATCTGGTGTATCAGTATCAAAAGCAAATAGAGTACCAGATGGTTTTAAAGAAGTATTATCTAAAGTTGCAGAAGCACATCCTAATAGTGCAGTAGGTGAACGCCATGGTAAAAAATCAATTCAGAAAGTAAAGACTGATAGGATTGTTAAAGAACATGTAGACAGAATTACCAAAAGAATTGGAGTTGCATGAGTTTTAGTTTTGTTAAGTTGCCTGAATTAGATTTTGAATTGAATTCAGAGACAACACCTTATGGTAGATATTATGCAACACCTAAAGGTAAGTATGCATCTATTACTACTGTGTTATCACATTTTGGTAATAAGAAAGCATTACAGGAATGGCGTAATAGAGTAGGTGAAGAACAAGCAAATAAAATAACACATCAGGCAGCATCACGTGGTACTGCAATGCATACTGTATGTGAAGATTTGTTAAATGGTAAAGTTAATTCTTTTTATATGATGAAGTTAATGCCACATATAAAAGAATTATTCTTGCAGTTAAAACCTATTATAACAGATAAGGTTAATAATGTATATGCAATAGAACAACCATTGTTTAGTAATCATTTAAAGGTTGCTGGTCGTGTAGATTGTATTGCAGAGTATGATGGTAAGATATCAATTATAGATTATAAGACATCTACTAAAGAGAAAAGAGAAGATTGGATTGAAAATTATTTTCTTCAATGTACCGCATATGCGATTATGTTTGAAGAGATAACAGGCAAGAAAGTAGAACAAATAGTTGTAATGATTGCCTGTGAAACGGGGTTTGCCCAAGTATTCATCAAAAAACCTGATGATTATAAGGAAAAACTAGAGGAATATGTCAAAAAGTATTACTTGACATGTGATGAAGTATGATGTATAATAAATACATAAAGTCATTTCATTTTTTGACTGTATTAAAGGTAGTTTAATAAAACAAAGAGGAGTTATTATGAAGAAGTCTATTCTAGCAGTTTCATTGATGGCAGTTATTGGTTCAGCACAAAGCGTAGAAGTAGGTGTTAATGTAACTAAAGATTATAGTGGTACAGATCGTAATAGTCAAGGTATTACAGTTGGTCAAAAATTAGGTAGCGTTACTGCTACTGTTGGTTATGACCAGTTTACTAAAGGCAAAAACAATCAAGATCGTTATAGTTTAGTTGGTGCTTATGATGTTGCCAAAGTTGGTCCAGTTCAAGTTTCAGTTAAAGCTGGTGCCGCAATGCTTGATAATCAAACTGGTAAAGATGGATATGCTGTAACAGGTGGCGTTGGTTTATCTTATCCTATTGTTAAGAATGTTGCCGCAACAGTTGATTATCGTTATCAGATTGGTCAAAGTCGTGTATCATCATTTGATGGTAATTCAATCGGTGCAGGTGTTAAAGTATCCTTCTAATAGGATATTTAATAGAATTGTTGTATGAAGTGAAGTAAAAGGTGTTCTGGACGGGGGTGCGAATCCCCCCACCTCCACCATAAACATATTAGATACATCGGTGTTATTTAACGGCATCGGTCACTGAGAACTAGTATGTTTTTGATGGGGGTGAATAGTTTCGACAGGACAATGAGTAACGAAACAGACAACACGACACAGATAGTCGTTAAAAGTAAAATCTTTAAATGCAAACGAAAGCGTTTATCAATTAGCAGCCTAACGGCTACTTAGGGTTTCGATGGGTTTCCTCGTAACAGAATAACCCATCACAATCATAGGGAGAGAACAATGCGAATACCATTAACCATAATGGGTATCTGTGTGGCATTTTCTGTTGTTATATTATCAGTTAATGTGCCAAATACTTATTTCTTACCGATCAATGTTTCATATAAAAGTTTAACTGATCCTGTTAAAAAACAAGTTGATTGTTTGGCAGAGAATATTTACTTTGAAGCGGGACATGAACCGGATGTTGGTAAGGTAGCAGTAGCACTTGTAACTTTGAATCGTGTAGCATCTGGTAAATATGCACCAACAATTTGTAGTGTAGTTCACCAGAAATCAAATAACGTATGCCAATTTTCATGGGTTTGTGAACAGGCAAACTTAAATAAAGCCTTGACAATTAGAGACACTTTGTTGTATAATAGTATACGTGAAATAGCAGTAAGAGTATTAATGAATTATGAATTTATAGATGATGTGACTGAAGGTGCAACATACTATCATGCAGATTATGTAAATCCAGGTTGGAACTTACCTAAGACTACAAAGATAGGTAGACACATTTTTTATAAGAAGCAGAGTGATTTGAATGATTTAACAAAGGAGATAAAATTATGATTAAAGATATGGATTGGTTTTCAGCAACAATGTTTGGTATGATTTTCACTGCAGTAGTAGCAGTAACATTATACATGATTAATGATAGAAACTTGATGTCAAAGAATATTGAACAAGCAATTTCAAAAGGTGTAGATCCACTTTCAGTTAAGTGTGCATATACAACGACACCAGATGCAATTTGTATTACCTATGCAATGAAAAAATAAAGGAGAGTATATTATGGCAGTTACACAGTTGAGTATTAATATGATTAGTAATCCAGCAGACCAACAGAAATTACTTGGTGTATTACGTGAGTGTTCTGGATCAATGACACGTATGGAAGGTGAAAAGGATTTAATTAAAAATGCAGTTGCAGATATCTGTAGTCAATTAAATCTACCCAAGAAAATTGTTAACCGTATGGTAAAAGTTTATCATAAACAAAATTATGATGAAGAAGTTGCTGTGCATGAACAATTTGAATCTTTATATCAAACGATTGTAAAGTAATGGCAACCAAAGAGGAAATGAAAGAATTTGCTAAGGCAATTGAGAAGATTGTTGCAGATACCAACTATACATATTATGAAGCAATAGTTGAATACTGTAATACAACAGGTCTTGAAGTAGAGGTTGCTGCAACATTGGTAAACCATAGTCTCAAAGAAAAGATTGAGATGGATGCACAAGACCATAATCTATTGCCTAAATCAGCACGATTACCTTTTTAATTATTATGACAGGTTATGAAGTTTTCTGTTTATATAATTCTCTTAAATTACATTTCTCAACCGATTCATATGATTACTTTAAGTATCAAGGTAAATCTAGAATAACTATTGAATCATTTGAGAACCGTAAAGACAAATATTATTTTTACAAGTTATCACGTAGAAATGAGAAAGAGGATTGTATAGAATTTCTTATATCTAATTTTTTATGTGAAGAAAACATGTGGGTTGGTAAGTTATTTGAAGAAGATGCTATGGTACGTCATAGAGAACGAATGAAAATAATCCAAGCATTGACTTACACTTTTACTAATGATTGCAAATACATTAGAGAGAATTGTGAGAATACAAACGAATTGTTTAAGACTAATGGAGACTATCCAAAGTTATTAACAATGACTCTTCAAAAAGATATTCAATTAGAGACACTATGTATTATGAATTCTCTAATGAATTTCTTTCCGATGTGGTCTAAACGAATTACTGATACTATTCGTTGGCCAGAATTCAATCGGAAATGTTTAAAATATTTGCCGTTTATTCACTTTGAATGTGATAAAATGAAATCTATATTATTGAAGGAATTCGCATGACTAAATACTATTATATTATGAATCATGTGGATAAGACGTTATATTAACATACAATTACATACGAGGTAAAAAATGAGTTCATTCGCAAATTTAAAACGTGGTCAAAATAGTTTCGACAAATTGACCAAAGCAATCGAAGCAACAACAACAAATCAAACTGCCGAAGCAGGATCAAGAGATGATCCTAGAATGTGGCAACCATCAGTAGATAAAGCAGGAAACGGTATGGCAATCATTCGGTTTCTTCCTGCACCTGCAGTAGATGGTGATGATGGTCTTCCATGGGTACGAGTATTCAATCATGGTTTTCAAGGACCAGGTGGATGGTTGATTGATAATTGTTTAACTACAATCAACAATGGTAAGTGTCCAGTGTGTGAACATAATTCAACACTATGGAATTCTGGTATTGATGCAAACAAAAACATTGCACGGAATCAAAAACGCAAGTTAAGTTATTATGCTAATGTTTATATTGTTTCCGATCCAAGTAACAAAGAGAATGAAGGTCAAATTAAGATATTCAAATTTGGTAAGAAAATCTTTGATAAGATTACTGAAGCAATGAATCCTGAATTTCCTGATGAGAAGCCAATTAATCCATTTGATCTTTGGGAAGGTGCAAACTTCAAATTGAAGATTCGTAATGTTGAGAATTATCGTAACTATGATAAATCTGAATTTGATTCACCAGTAGCATTGTTTGAAGGTGATGATACTAAACTAGAAGAATTGTGGAAGAAAGAGTATTCATTAAAAGACTTCCATGATGCAAAGAATTTTAAGTCTTATGAACAAATAAAGACAAGGTTAGATAAAGTTCTTGGTTTAGAAGGTGCAGTTACAATGAAAACTAAAGCGGAAGATTCTGTTCATAGTTTCAAAGAAGAAATTGAAGTACCTGCATTTAAAGATTCTGTAGATGATGACGATATGGATTATTTTAAATCACTAGCAGAGAAGTCGTAACAAAGAAACCCCACTTAGGTGGGGTTTTTCTTTAACCTTTACTATTATATTGTGGACCTACGGTATAGAAAAAATTATAATCAAATAATTTAGTATCGTTATAGGCAGTTGAAGTTGATCTGGTCGTGTTAGGTGTTGCACCAGCAAATGTGGTTGGTGCAGATTGTTTAGTATCACCACTTAACATTTGACGTAATATATCTAATACTTCACCAAATAAATCATCTTGTTTATTTTTAGCTAATGCTAAGTTTTGTGTTTCTGTTGGCAGAAGTGGTGCTGGCATTCCTTTTACTTTATTAGACAGTCTTGCAATAGTATAATCAACACTATTATTTAACTGTGGATTTGTTGATGCAGCATTACCACTTAAACCTAACACTTGTAAAGAATTTGCATTACCCATACCCGCTCTTTGTGCATCAAGTAATTTTTTTGTTCCACCTACGCCAACCGCATGTGCCATTGATAGATTTTCTGCTGACGCTTCTAAACCTAATCTGTTTAGAGTAGCAGCGTTTGCTGCTGTATATGCTGCCATCATTTTTTCTTGAGATACTCCGTCAAATTTATCATTCATACTTAAACCTGCTTTTTCAGCTTCAGCAGCAACATTCATAAATTGATATTTTCCTGCGGCTTGTCTATTTGTTCCTGCCATAGATTTTTGCCAAGCAATAACTTCACCAATTGTATTTTCAACAACAGGTTTTCCATTTATTTCATGTTTTGAACCATAAACAATATTATAATTACCACCAGATTCACCTTTAGCAATGGATTCAGCATAACTACTTCCAGATGTACCAGTAACTTTTTGTGGAGATGTTGATGCTGGAGTTTTAGAATTTTCTATACTTCGATTTAAAACTCTTTCAGCTTTACCTGCTTCAATATATGCATTATGTTTATTTAATAAATCTCCAGTTGCACGAGCAAGATTTCCAGTTCTACTTTCTAATAATTTTTTTCTTTCTTGTTGTAATTTTAAAGATTCTTTTAAGTTATCTAATGCTGAGCCATATAAATTAGGATCTCCAGTTTGTTTTCTTGCATCTTCTATTTCTCTAATTCGTTTTTCAGTATCAGGTATTTTTTTTTGTAAATCTTCTAACGAATCTTCAGATGTTAAATATCCAACTACGCCACCAGCAACAGCACCGCCAAGCATCGCTAATCCTTTACCAGCTGTTGCCATACCAATACCTTTAGCTACGTTAGCTGCTTCACCAAGTCCACCTTTTCCTGGTGTCCCACCAGGCGCAGTAGAAGGTCCAACCGGTCCACCTTGTTGAATTAAACCAGCACCAATACCAGCAAATATTAATGTTCTATTTTTTTCCCAAAAATTTTGTATGTAACCATAGATATCTTGTGCCATCGCACCAAAAATCTTTTGTATAGTTTGAAAAGCAAATGATACTTCATCTGAAATTCTTCCTGATAATTCACTAAACGTATCTTTTACAAATTTTAAACTATCACTGAATTTTGTTGTTTCAAAGTAGTCATCTAATTTTTTTGATGTTTTAGTTAATAATGACTCTGCATTTGGATCATCACTAATACCTAACATACCTTTTATACCGTCAGTAATATCTTTATATAAGCTTCCAAAACTAGTTTTTATTTTACCAAAGTCAATAGATTGTGATAACCCATAGATAATAAATCCAGCACCTGCAGCTAATATTAATCCAAGTGGACCCATAGCACTCATAGCACCACCAATAATTGAAAATAATCCACCAGCGATACCACCAATTAAAGATGCAATACCGCTGATAACAGAACCACCAATACTTAATATACCACCAGCTAATGATCCTATACCACCCAATATACCTCCTGCTATACCACCTATGCCACCCATAATTCCACTTAATATTCCACCACCAGATGAACCTGTTTCTTTTTTCTCAGCAACAGTGGGTGTTTTTCCTTTTAATAAACTAGTTGATGGTGTTTTTGATGGTTTGCCGCCAGCAAGAGTTACTAATTTCTGCATATTCAATCGCATCAAATTCATATCTTTTGCCATGCCAGGTAAATACTTTGATGATGAAATATCACCACCAACTCTTTCTACTTTTGAATTATCTTTTTTATTGTTATAACGATAAGATTTACCAAACATTTTTTCAGCAATAGCTCCAGAGAAACCAGATTTAGGTAATATATTTCTAATATCAGATTTTTCTTTACCTCTTTCTGATGCTGCAGAAAGAAAAGCGCCCATTATTCCTTTATCATTTTTTAATTCTTGACGGAATATATCTATTAATCTGGAATCTTTTGCCATGTCTTACCTTTTAGATGCTAATTTTTGTTGTTCTATTCTTTGTCGTTCTTCTTCTAAAAAACTAACCAATAATGATATATAAATTTCTCGCTCCCAAGGTATCATATTCTCAAGTTCTGTAAGACTATATTTGTGATGATGCATTAGTGAAAAATTAGTCTTATAGTAATTACCTAGGGTATCATGACAAAACATTACCCGAAAAAATCTTGGGTGCCCTCTAATGTGATACTTTCATGGTATCCACATTTTTTGCAACTATATTCTATATCTTTTTTAATCTTTGGCATTGTATCAAAAAACACACGAATCTTTTCTAAATCTTTTTGTTGTATACCGTCAATAAATTCTTCTAGTTCTTTTTCAGATACATCTTTGGTATAATAAATTTGTTCTTTATCATAAATATATTCTATACATTTATAAATCATATCCATAATAACTTCACTTTCATTTTTACCTGCCATACTTTTCATCATTTCAAAAGTTGGATATTTCATCATTAGTCCAACTTCATCTGTTAATTGAATTTTTCTAGTATGGTCTGGTGAAAATGTTGGTTCTATTTCTAATACATTAATAGAGATTTCATTAACTGTATCACACCGTTTTTCTTCACCATCTTCTTTTGCAATTAAATTATTACATTTATATTTAAGATTTACAACTTCAGATACCGATCTTGCACGAAGATTCATGAACACAAATTCAATATCAAATACTGGTAATCCATCTACATCAATATCACTAATTACACAATTTTTTATTACTTGTCTAATAACATTGATTGTTTCTTGAGCATCACTACTTTCTGAATTCATTAAAAATAACTTTTGTTCTTTAACCAAGAATGGTCTAAAAGTCACTTTTTCTTTTGTTGAAGGTAACTCAACTGTAAATAAAGGCACATCAATTTTAGGTAACATAATTTCTCCAATTAATAATTAAATTCTGAACGCATCTGTTATTTGTCTCTTTGCTGTATTGAATGGTTGTAATACTTGTTGATTTAGGTATCTTGCAGTAAACTGATTCTTTAAATTAAATAAATTCAAATCTACAGGAATACCAGTAGATGGTAGATTCCGATTTGTTGCACCACTATCTGTATATAAAACAGAATTATGTGCACCCGGTGTTACACTTCTATTATATGCATCTATTCCACCAAATACTTGGTCGGCAAGGTCATTTACATTTTCACCCGTATATATAGTTTTAAATTTTTGATAAGAAAATTGAACCGATACTCTATGAAAATTATCATCATTCCAACTTAATGGTTGTGCTGCTATACTAATAGGAAAAGCATCTATTAATTCTACTGCATATATTTGTTTGATATAATCATCAAATTGAACAACCATAATTCTAGTTAAATATCCACCACCTATACCAGAACCTTTTGGAAATCTAGCATTATTAGTATTGTTTGGTACAATATTTTCTAACCAACGATCAAATAATTTTCTTTCATAAAAAGAACTTGAACTTGGTACGTTTGGGTTATCTTTGTCGATAACACCAGTGGTGCATAAAAATTGTAATGTGATATCAGAATATTGTGCTTGAAATGGAATTTTATAAGTTGGACCATAAATTTTAGCATCAACAGTTTGTAATTGTTTTCCTGGTAATTCTGCCTGTTCACATTGCAAAGACAACCAACGACTTAACGTAGCTTTTGAACCAACATTGCCATAGTTACCAATAGAAATCATTGCAAATGAGTCTTCATTTGGTCCATCACGATCTCCAAAAGTATCATTTGCAATTATTGTATCTGCAACTATACTTGGTATGGATAATACTACTTGAAATCTATTAGGTCGTGCTAACCCGCCTTTTGAATTTATGTTTGAAAGAAATGATTGTGGTGTAAATGCCATTAGAATTTTTTCCTTGAATCAGACCAGACTTTTCCGGTACTTGCTTTTTCAAATCTTTCAACTGGCAACAATGCAGCGATATCCCATTCATTAGCATCTATACTAACAAATCTTGATTGAACATGATTTGCCAAATATCTTTTAATACATGGGGTAGCTTCAAATGATTTTGAAGCAGCACTCAATAATGAATAACTTAATCTAAGTTTTGTTGTTGCATCATACTTATCATTAGTAGCATATTCACTTAACTTGTCCAATAGGATGATTCGTTGCTTTGGGTGAATGTAGTGCAAGTTCAACCCTAGAAAACCGTCTGAGTATCGTTCTATTGGTATGACCAATGGGAACCTATCGTAATATGGCAGCGAATCCTTTGTCTTAGGATCGTAGTAAAAGAAGAACATACCTCCAATAAATTGTGTGTTTTTTAATCTTTGTTTATCCCGCATTATAGTTGCAGGTGTAGGACTCAATTCCCCAATCTTTGCTCGTAACCAATCTCTGGCACGTCTAGTTCCAGCATTGTATCCTGATTTAGCTAATTCTTGATTTATTCGGGTAATTAAGTAGGCCATGATCTATTTATTCGCATATTATCCTATTTTTTATAAAAAAAACATATAAGTAATGGTGTTGAGGTTGATTAATAATACTATTTGATACCTAATTCTCTTTCAGTAATAATCTGAAACACCCAACCATGTTCTTGACAGAATTCATCTGCTGCTTTCCATTTTGACTGATTAATAACATATGTTGCTGCTTCATTAATATATCTTTTAGTCTTTCTCTTTTGAACAGGTTTCTGTGTTTGTGCTGATGGTTTTACTTCAATAACATATGTCATTACTTTGCCATCTTTTTGTTTTACTTTAATAATGAAATCTGGAAAGTATCTGTGCATCTTATTATCTACAGGTGAATAATAAGGTATTGAAAACTCTTCAGATGCCCACCAAACAACCTTTTCCTGATCATCAAAATACTTCATACATCTAAGTTCCCATGAAGAACGATAGATGATATTATTTGCATTTCCTTTGTATTTCTGTGGATTCTTAGGTTTGAAGAACCCTTTATAAGTATTCTTGCCGAAAGTCATATAAATATCTAATATTAATTAACTACACATAAATATGTAGTCAATCTAGGAAACCGCAATGATTTCAAATGTAACATTCAAAGATGTTCCTTTAAATAATCCTTCAGAAAATAATTTAGGATTTAACGGTACATTTCGTTATCCCGATGATTTAATGTATGGTGGTCAAGGACATTATATGTTGTTTAACATTTATGTTCAGCAGATATCGAAATTAAATGTTCCTGGTGCTGTTGATCCTACTGCACAAAATGCTAATGCTCAATACATTACACAGAGTGGTATATCAAATGGTGGTACTGGCATAGGAGTAATAGGTGATATTGGAAGAGCTATTTCAGATAAATTTGGTGTACCTATTAAAAATAGTATTGCAGGTACTGGATTTGGTGATACTGTAAATGTTGTTCAAGATGCTTTATCACCATTAGGTGATGTTCTAGGTAATTTAGTAAACCAAACTTCAACTACGTTTAATAACAATGTAGTAAAACTAACGAACAATATTGCAATTTATATGCCAGATACAGTTCAATTTGGATCAACTGCATCTTATGATACACAATCATTATCAGGTGATGCATTATCTATGTTAGGTGTGGGTAAATCATTAGTTGATCAATATACAAATGGTGATAGAGTAGCTAAATCAAATGCTATAACTGCTTTATTAGGTGCTGTAAAAAATAAATTAGGAAGCTCAATTCCAGTATTGAGTAGTCGAACTTTTAATGCGGCATTTATTGGTAAATTTGGTGTAGTTAATCCTATGGTTGAAGTTATGTATTCAAAACCTGAATTACGTAATTTTAGATTTGATTATATGTTTTATCCTAGAAGTGAAAGTGAAGCAGAAAAAGTTCAACAAATAATTTATCAGTTTCAATATCATCAAGCACCGGAACTTAAATCAGGTACTGCAGGATATATGTTAGTACCTCCATCAACTTTTGATATTGGATTTTATTATCGTGGACAAGTTAATCCAAATATTCCAAGAATACTTTCATGTGTATTAAAACAAGTTGATGTAGATTATGCACCAAATGGTTTTCATGCATTTGAAAGTGATTATAATCAAACTATACCAAAAAAAGGCGGTACAGGTATGCCCGTTGGTATTAGATTATCATTAGCATTTCAAGAAACACAATATGTCACTAAACAATTTATGGATGAAACTAAAGTTGCAGAAGCAGAAAAAGCCACCTATGATGCAAATAATCCAAATACTTGGGGTCGTAGTGATATAAATCCAGAAACAGGATTACCAAGAGATCAAAATACGTATGGTCCACAAACAAATACTACTTCAATTAGACCTAGTGCGAGACAAGTAAGTGTTAATAACCCAAATAATTTTGCTCGATCTGAACGAGGAATTATAAATTCAACTTCTCCTGTTTATGTTACAGGCCGAACAACTGCTCAAGAAAGAGCTTTAACAAATTACCGAGATTAATAATATGTCATTATTCTTTAATAACTTTCCAAAAACATACTATAAAATAGATAATTCTAATGAATTGGATACAGTTACAAATATAACTGCAAATTTTTCAATATTAAATTCATCTATAAATGCAACACAAGGTTATTATGATTATACAATAAGTGAAGGTGATACACCAGAAATAGTTGCATATAAAGTTTA
>Ga0114974_10000034_pt1 | contig 106247 bp, 70 predicted proteins | sample S_130206_EF_Meta_FD_87318 | JGI IMG/M metagenome (GOLD analysis project Ga0114974, IMG submission 87318) | Freshwater microbial communities from Lake Simoncouche, Canada to study carbon cycling - S_130206_EF_MetaG | ecosystem: Environmental > Aquatic > Freshwater > Lake | place: Lake...
ACGCATCCTCTCGGTGGTCTCTCGACCGCTGCGACCGCTATGGCGGTGTCGTTCCGAACCTGAGCCCACCCTTCACCCATTGGCTGTTGCTGCCGCTGGCATCGCTTCCGCTTGACGCCGCTCATCGCGCTTGGGTGACACTCACTCTGGTCTGCTTGGCTGCGGCGGTGTGGATCACGGCCCTTGCGCTTCGCGTCACGGTGACGCCAGGGTCAACATTGGTCCTCCTCGGACTCCTGGGGTCCGCGCCGATCCTTCATCTCCTCATGCAGGGACAGGTGGCCGCACTGCTGCTACTCCCGCTGACGTGGCGCTGGGCGCGCGAGCGCGGCGGGGAACGGGCGTCGGCGGGGATCGCGCCGGTTGTGGCATGGAAGCCGATGCTGGCAGTGCTGGCCATTGGTCGTACTTCGCGGTCCGGCTCCGCGATGCTTCGGCTGGCGCTCGCTGGAGCCGCACTGTTCGCGATAGACGTCAGCCTGGAGGGGCCAGCGGTCTATCGCGGATGGGTTGGCGCGCTAGTCCGCGCCGACTTCCCACACCGGCTTGACGGCTCGCTGTGGCAAGTGTCGCGGTCATTTGGTTGGCCACTGGCGGTGCCATTCGTGCTGGCGCTTGGTCTAATCGCCATCTCGTGGTGGCGAGCGCCGCGGCTATCTGTGGATGCCTCGTGGACTCTCGGACTCAGCGCCAGCCTTCTGGCGTCGCCGAAAGGGTGGATTTACTACGGGTGCTGGCTGATGCCGCCCGCCGTCGGCCTGTGGCAGACGGGCACGCCGTCGTCGCGCGGCCTGCTTCTGCTCGCGGCTCTCTGCGTGGTCATGCCACTTGGCACGCCCCTATTGTTCGGCCCTCTCTATGCCGTGGCGTACGGCTGCGTCTGGCTGGCCGCGCTCGGGTCGAACCATGGCTGACGGCACAATTGCGTACCCGCACCGATTTGCCGGACGTGTCCGGCTGAAGCCGGACACTACGACCGGACTAACGACTAACTACTAACGACCAACGACCAACGACCAACCGACTAATACGGCTTGACGTCGGATGCGTCGACGTCCACCGACACCGCTTGGCCGATCAGGTCGACTGATAGCACCAGCCGTGCACGCTGCGCGTCCTTGCGTACGAGCCGCCCCGTCACGCCCTTCAGCGGCCCGTGCACCACCTCCACCAGATCGCCCTCGTGCAGCAGCGGACACGGGTCGTACTGCAGCTCGCTTTCGACGAGGCGGCGGATGTTGTCGACGTCGACGTCGGGAATGGGGGCGGGCTTGCCGTCGAACGAGATGATATTCACGACACCGATGCACTTCAGCACCGGCAGTGCATCGGCGGGGTCGAAACGGCCGAAGCAGTAGCCGGGAAAGAGCGGCCAGTCGACCTTCTTCTTGCGGTCCTTCCAGCGGCTCCACTTCGTAATGGTGGGAAGAAACGCTTCGATCTGCTTCTGCGCGAGCTGCTCGCGCACGATCTGCTCGTGACGCGACCGGGTCCAGATGGCGAACCACTGGGCACGGTCCGCCTTGGTCGAGGTGTTGGAGTCGGTCGTCATGCGGTCGCGGGTCAGTTGGCGGTCGGTTCGTCCGGCCGCGGCGCCGCCAGGCCCTGATCGTAGGCCTTCTTCACGTCCTGGTTCTTCCACTCGATGATGGCCTGCGCGCGCAGCTTCTGCAGGTACTTCTCGAACTCATCACGCCGCTTGTCGGTGAAGACCTTGTTCGAGATGTCCTCGCGCGCCTCGTCGAACGGCTTGGTCTCGGACGTGGTGGCGGTCTCGAGCTTCAGCAACTGGTAGCCCTTCGCGCCGCGCAGCGGCTGCGTGATGTCGCCCTGCTTCATCGACTCGAGCAGCTTCTGCAGGTCTGGCGAGAGGTCCGACAGGCTGAGCGGCCCGATCAGTCCGGCGTTCGCCTTCGACGGGGCATCGGAGAGGTCGGCGGCCAGCTTCTCGTAGCTCTCACCGTTCACGGCGCGCTGACGGACGGCGGCAATCTTCTCGCGCACCTCCTCGTCGAGCCCGACGTTCACGGCGGTGCCGTCGCCAGGCACGGTGATGAAGATCTCGCGCAGCGTGACGCTGCGGGGCTGGGTGAACTCGCCGAGGTGCTCCTGGTAGTAGCGGCGCGCGTCCTCGTCGTTCACGGCAATCTTGCTCATCACCTCGTTCTGCTGGACCCGCGAGATGATCATCTGCTTCTCGAGGCTCTTGCGCAGGTCGGACAACGTCATGTTCTCGGCCTTCAGCGCCGCCTGGAACTGCTCGTCCGATTCGATCTTGTTGTCCTTCTTGATGCTGTCGAGGACGCTGGCAAACTGGTCGTCGGCCATCTTGTAGCCCAGTTCGCGTCCGCGCTGCACCAGCAGAATCTCGTCGACGGCCGCGACGAGCAACTGCGGCGTCACCCGATCGAGCGCCTGCTTCAGCTGGGCGTCATCGGTCTTGGTATCGACCTGCTGGCCGGTCTGACGGAGCGCCTGCACCTGACGATTCTCGAGCTCGGTCTTCGTCATGATCTCGCCGTTGACCTTGACGATGATCTGCTCGACGATCTCGCCGCGAACCACGGTGGTGCCCGCAACAGCAAGGGCGACAATGACAGCCGACCGAATCAGATTCCTGTAGTTCATTGGGACCTCGAATTTTATACCCGAAAGATGCACACCCGATGGCGGTCGGGTCCGGCTGAAGCCGGACACTACGACGTGCGCGGCGACGTCCTGCCCGCGACGCCCTATTCCAGCATTTCGCTGAGCAGGCCACCCAGCCGCTCGAACACCCCGCCAGGGGCCCGCGGGTCGTCCTGCCGCGGCTTCAGAATCTCGGCCTTCGTGAAACCGGGCCGCACCTCGGCTTCCTGGGCCCGTGCCGTCCACCAGCTCGGGGCGATGTCCGAGCGCCGCTGCTTTCTGGCGCTGACCGAGCCGGGCCGCACCGCCGGGACCGGCGGGCGAGGCGGCGCCGGCTTGGCGTTGCCGTCGAGCGCCAGCTTCAGGCCAGACGGCGGCAGAATCGTGAGATCCGGCCGGCGCCTGACGAGGTTCACCATCCGCTGCGGGTCGACCTTCGACTTCGGTCCGAACTTTAAGACGACGGTACGGGCGTCCCGGTCGATGGATTCGATGCCGAGGTCGTCGGCCATCACGCGAATGCGCCCGTAGTCGGCCAGGTTGAGCACCGAGGTCGGCAACGGACCGTAACGGTCGACCGACTCCTCGAGGATCGTGTCGATCTCCTCGTCGCGGCGCGCCGACGCCACCTTCCGGTAGAGCATCAGCCGCTGGTTGGTGTCGGGGATGTAGGCCTCCTCGATGCGGAGGTCGACCTTCAGGTTCACGTTCGCCCGGACGTCGTCTTCGACATCCTCGCCCTTCAGCTCGCGAACCGTCTCTTCGAGGAGCTTCATGTACATCTCGAAGCCGACCGTCTCGATCTGTCCGCTCTGCTCGCCGCCGAGCAGGTTGCCGGCACCGCGGATTTCGAGGTCGAGCGCGGCGACGCGGAAGCCGCTGCCAAGGTCGCTGAACTCCTTCATCGCCGCCAGACGCTTCTTGGCGACGGGCGTCAGCGTGTCTTCCGGCGGAATGAGCAGGTAGGCGTACGCCGGCCGGTCCGACCGACCGACGCGACCACGCAACTGATAGAGCTGCGACAGGCCGTACCGGTCAGCGCGGTTGATCAGAATGGTGTTCGCGTTCGGGATGTCGAGGCCGTTCTCGACGATCGTGGTGGCCAGCAGCACGTCGAACTTGCGCGCCACGAAGTCGAGCATCGCGCGCTCGAGCGCCTCTTCGTTCATCTGGCCGTGCCCGATGACGATGCGCGCTTCCGGTACGAGGCGCTGGATCAGGTCGCCGATCGCGTAGATCGACTCGACGCGGTTGTGGACGAAGTAGACCTGACCACCGCGGTCGAGCTCGTGCCGGACGGCGCGCGCGATGACCTGCTGGTCGAACTTCACCACGTTGGTCTGGATCGACAAACGATCCTTCGGCGGCGTTTCGATGACCGACATGTCGCGGATGCCGACGAGCGACATATTGAGCGTGCGCGGAATGGGGGTCGCGCTCATCGTGAGCACGTCCACCTTCCGGCGCACCTGCTTGATCTTCTCCTTGTGCGCCACGCCGAAGCGCTGCTCCTCGTCCACGACGAGCAGACCGAGGTCGCGGAAGACCACATCCTTGGAGAGCAAGCGGTGGGTGCCGACGATGATGTCGAGCTTGCCGTCGGCGAGGTTCTGCAGCGTTTCCGTCTGCTCCTGCTTCGACCGGAAGCGGCTCACCATGTCGATCTTCACGGGGAAGCCACTGAAGCGGGCGTTCAGCGTCTTCTCGTGCTGGAACGCGAGAATGGTGGTCGGCGCGAGGAACGCCACCTGCTTGCCGTCCATCACGGCCTTGAAGGCGGCGCGCATGGCCACTTCGGTCTTGCCGTAGCCGACGTCACCGCACAGCAGCCGATCCATCGGCGTATCCGACTCGAGGTCGCGCTTGATGTCGGCCACCGCCGACTTCTGGTCGACGGTGAGGTCCCACGGGAAGGCGTCCTCGAACTCTTGCTGCCAGTGCGAGTCTTGACTGAAGACGTGGCCGGGCACGGCCTTGCGCTGCGCGTAGAGCTTCAGCAGCTCCTCGGCCATGTCGCGCATCGCCTTCTTGACGCGGCTCTTCGCCTTCTCCCAGGTGGCACCGCCCAGGCGGTCGACTGCGGGACGCGAGGCACCGGAGTACTTCTGAACGAGGTCGAGCCGTTCGACGGGGACGAAGAGCTTGTCTTCCCCGTGATAGCGCAGCTCGAGGAATTCCTGCTGCTGCTCGCCGACGCCGATCTGCCTCAGGCCGACGAAGACGCCGATGCCGTGATCGACATGCACGACCAGGTCGTCGACCTTGAGGTCGCGGAGATCCGAGAGGAACGCCTTGCTTGCGGACCGTCGCTTCTCGGTGCGGCGCTCTGCCTCGAAGACGTCGGCTTCGGCGTAGAGCTGCAGGCCGGCGTCCGGCAACCGAAAGCCACGCGTGAGTTTGCCGATGGCCACCAACACCGCGGCGTACTGGGCATCGTCCGCGCGATCGACCGGCACCGCGAAGAGGTCGTACTCCTTCAGCAGCTCGATGGTGCGTTCGGCGCGACCGCTGGTGCCGGCCACGAACAGGATCGACTCGCCGTCCTGCCGCAACCGCTTGATCTCGGCGACCCAGTCGGGCACGCGGCCGCGGAACTCGACACTTGGCTGGCACCGCAGCGAGGCGGTGCGCGTGGCGGGGAGCTGGCGTGCCGGCTCGCCTTCAACCAGTTCAGCAGGCGGATCCGGCTCGATGCCGAGTTCCACGAGGGTGGTGGCGGAGGCGATGCGCGCCGCGATCGTGTCGACGTCGACAAAGAGTTCGGACGGCTGGCGTAGCTCGCCGAAGCTGACGCGCGGTGTGCGCTGCGAGCGCGGCGTGCTGGCGCGGCTGGCTGCCGGTTCTGTGGCACCGGCGCTGCGCGCGTCGTGCGAGACGGTGAGGATCTTCCTGCCGCCGGCCGTGCGCACACGCAGCGCGGGCTTGTCGTCGCCCTGCCCACCCGCCGCCTCCCCGTCGTCCCAGCCCTCGTCGACCCACTGTTCTTCGGTCGGCTCCGGCGTGCGCGAGGTGACGGTGGTGTAGCTGCGCTGCATCTGCTCGGCGAGGCGAACAATGGCCGCGCGCGTCTCCTCGGGTTCGGAGATGACGATGCGCGAGTCGGGCATGCGGGAGAGGTAGTCGAAGAGCGTTCCGTCGCGGTCGTCGCCGAGGACGTCGCTGAGCGGAACGATCATCAGCTGGTCGATCGGGCGGATGGAGCGCTGCGTCGACGGATCGTAGGTGCGCAGCGTTTCAATGGTGTCGCCAATGAACTCGAGGCGGACCGGCTCGGCTTCGTTGGCCGGGAACACGTCGAGGATGCCGCCGCGGATGGCGAACTCGCCATGCTCGTCGGCCGGGTCTTCGCGGCTGAAACCGGCGTCGACAAGCAGTTCGCCCAGGTCGGTAGGCGCGATTTCGTTGCCGGGCTTGAGCTCGATCGAGGCGTTCATCAAGCGCTTCGGCGAGCTGACGCGCGGCAGCAGCGACGGGGCGGAGGCGACGATGACGCGCGCCGCTCCGGTGACCAGCGCATGCAGGGCGCGGGCGCGGGCTGAGGTGACGCCGACGTGCGGCGTCATACCGCGGTAGGGGTCGACCTCGTGCGAGGGAAAGCCGAGCACCGCGCGATCGGTGGCAATGTCGGACAGCCCTTCGAGCGCCGACATGAAGAACGACACGTCGCGGACCGCCTGCTCGAGGTCGCGGTCGCCTGGCACCACATACAACACCACGCCGCGCGGCATCGCCTGCGCGGCGGCCGCGACATACATGGCCTTGGCCGGCGGATTCAGTCCGGAGATGGCCTGAACGGGCTTATCCATGCCGCTGCGGAGAACGGCGTCTTTGAGGAGGGCGCGGACGTTGAGGGAAGTAGTGGTTGCCACGGGACGATTCCAGTGTACACAGACGGGGGTAGTCGGTTGGTCGTTAGTCGCTAGTCGTTAGTCGCTAGTCGTTAGTCGGGAGGCCGGTCAGGTCGGGAGGTCTGTACGTGGCGGCGGACCTTCAGGTCCGCACCACCTACGAGCCCTTGATCTTCTGGACGATGCTGGTCGTAGAGTGCCCCTGCTCGACGGCGACACGGACGACCCGACCGCCGCGAGCCTCGACAATATCGCGGCCGACGATGGCGTCGTGGGCCCAGTCGGCGCCCTTCACGAGCACGTCCGGCAGGAGCTCGCTGATGAGGTTGAGCGGCGTCTCTTCGTCGAAGATCGTGACGACGTCCACACACTCGAGGGCAGCCAGCAGCTCGGCGCGTTCGGCTTCCGGGGTGATTGGCCGTTCGGGCCCCTTATTGCTGCGGACCGAGCGATCGGTGTTTATGCCGACGACGAGCACGTCGCCAAGGGCGCGCGCCTGCTGGAGGTAGCGAACGTGGCCGGGGTGGAGGATGTCGAAGACGCCGTTGGTGAACACGACGCGCCGACAGGCTGCCCGTGCCTGCTCGGTGAACTGTTTCGCGGCCTCGCGGGTGAACACAGGCACGGCGACTAGGTGAGTTTGTCGATCTCGCTCGTGAAGTTCACCGCGCCGGTGAAGCTCCAGGTGTGCGGCGGACGATAGATGCCGGCGTCGTGCGTGCGCGACTTCACGCGGAACGTGTAGAGCAACCGGTGATAGTCGTATGGGAAGCCGTCGCGCTTGTGGACGGCGACGTCGAGCTTGTAGGTGCCTTCCACCAGGTCGAGCCGCTCGATGTCGAACGAGGCGGTAACCACGCCTTCGATGTGGACCGGTGTCATCTCTTCGAGATAGGTGTTGGTGCCGTAGCAGCAGACGCCTTCCGCGTTGAAGAGACCGAAGCCGAACACGAAGTCGGTGATCGGCGCGTGCGCGTGGACGGTGATGCGCACGCTCATCGCTTCACCCGAGTGGAAGACGAACGACGGGGTGCCGGCCTGGTCGATGAGGGTGACGTCGGTGATCTCGATGTCGCGCGAGCCCCAGCGCCCTTCGGTTTCCTCGAAGAAGTTCTTCAGCTCGGGTTCGGTGCTCGCCGTCTCTGGACCGCCTGCCGCATCGTCGGTGCTCGCGGGGATGACGCCGTCGGCCGGATGCGGCGCTTCGCCGTCGGCACGCTTCGCCGCCTCGACTGCCTTCGCGGTGGTGGTCGCGAGTAGCGTATCTTCGCCCTTCTCGACCGCGGTGAGGTAGGCATCGACCAGACGCTTGGGGTCGCCGTGGCCCATGACGCGGCCTTCGTCGATCCACACCGCTTCGTCGCAGAACCGCTCGACCAGGCCGAGCGAGTGGGTGACGAGCAGGATGGTCTTGTTGCGGCGGCGGAACTCGGCGAACTTATCGAGGCACTTGTGCGTGAAGCCCTCGTCGCCGACGGCGAGCACTTCGTCGACGAGCAAGACGTCGGGGTCGACGTGGATGGCCACGGCAAAGCCGAGGCGCATGTACATGCCCGACGAGTAGGTCTTCACCGGTGCGTCGATGAATTCGCGCAGCTCGGCGAAGTCGACGATCTCGTCGAAGCGGTCCAGGATCTGCCCTTTGGTCAGCCCCAGCATGATGCCGTTGATGAAGACGTTCTCGCGCCCGGAGATTTCCGGGTGGAAGCCGGCCCCGAGTTCGATGAGCGCTGAAATGCGCCCTTCCACCTTCACCGTCCCGCTCGTCGGCTTGGTGATGCCGGCGACCAGCTTCAGCGCGGTGCTCTTGCCAGAGCCGTTCCGGCCGATGACGCCGTAGGTGCATCCCTTCGGCACAGAGAACGAGACGTCGGAGAGTGCCGGGAACGTTTCGGCCGCACTCAGATCGCGCAAGATGCTGCGCTGCAGGAGCGCGCTCTTCAGCGTGGCGAATTGGCGACCGCTGTAGCGCCGGTAGATCTTCGAGACATTGGCGAGTTCGATCGCGTTCACGCTACACGGCCTCCGCAAACGAATCGCGCAGGCGATCGAAGAACCAGTAGCCGCCGAGGAAGACGAACACCGACACCACCGCGAGCACCATCAGCCAGGTCGCGTGTCCCACCGGACCCGGGAAGAACAGGATCTCCTGGTACGACACGGCGAGGTGCGTGAAGGGGTTGATGTCGAACAGCCACTTGTATTGCCGGACGTTCTCGTCCTGCCACGGGTAGATGATCGGCGTCGCGAAGAACCAGAACATCAGCAGGTTCTGCAGCAGGTCCCGGATGTCGCGGTAGTGCACCGTCAGCGCCGAAAGAAACAGCGCGAGGCCTGTGGTGAAGATCAACTGCACGACCACGACGACCGGGAACCAAAGCAGACCGATCGGGTCGGGCCAGTGGCGGTAGCCGATGAGGAAGGCGATGAGGATGATCAGGCCCAGGAAGAAATGGACCATGTTCGCCAGCACGCTGACGATCGGCAGGATCTCCGCCGGGAACAGCACCTTCTTGATCAGGTTGCCGCCAGACACCAGCGAGTTCGACGCCTCCATCAACGACGACGAGAACCAGTTCCACGGCAGGATGCCGCAGAACATGAAGACGGCGTAGGGCTGCGCGATCGGGTTGCGATTGGGCAGCACCACCGTGAACACGAACGTGTAGATGGAGAGAAGGAGGATCGGGTTGATGAACGACCAGAGCAACCCGAGCACCGATCCGCGGTAGCGCGCTTTCAGCTCGCGCGCAACGAGGCTCTGGATGAGTCCCCGGTATCGGAACAGGTTGGCGAGATTTGACAGCATGTGCAGTGGCCCGGCTACGGACGCCGGGCCCTGACGACTTTAGCCACGAACGCGGGCGCGCGTGGCGACCTGAAGACGGATGAGTGATTTCAGCAGGGCGACGCGTGCGCGTTCGGAGTCGACGTCCATGGTCGGTCGCGACAGCCGCTCTTCCGCCCTGCGCTTCGCCGCCTCGGCACGCGCGATGTCGATCTCGTCGGCACGTTCGGCAAGCTGCGCGAGGATCGTGACGCGGTCTGGCTGGACTTCAGCGAAGCCACCAGACAGCGACACATAGGACGTCTCCGAACCCCGGCGGAACCAGAGTTCGCCCGTGCCAAGCAGCGCCAGCAGCGGCGTGTGACCCGGGAGGACGCCGAAGTAGCCTTCAGAGCCCGGAACCTGGATCTCGTCGACCGTCTCGTTGACGATCGACCGATCGGCCGAGACGATCTGGAGCTGGAACGTGCCGGCCATGCTACGCCGCCTGCCGCTTCCGGAACTTCTCGAGGACGTCCTCGATGGTGCCGACCAGGTAGAAGTCCTGTTCCGGGATCTCGTCGTGCTTGCCTTCGACGATCTCCTTGAAGCCGCGGATCGTGTCGGCAATCGGTACGTACTTGCCGTCGAGGCCCGTGAACTGGTGAGCGACGAAGAACGGCTGCGAGAGGAACTTCTGGATCTTACGGGCGCGCGACACGGTGAGCTTGTCGTCTTCCGACAGTTCATCGATACCGAGAATCGCGATGATGTCCTGCAGGTCCTTGTAGCGCTGGAGGATCTGCTTCACTGCACGCGCCACGTTGTAGTGCTCGTCGCCGAGGATGCGCGGGTCGAGGATGCGCGACGTCGAGGCGAGCGGGTCGACCGCCGGGTAGATCCCGAGTTCGGCAATCGCGCGCGAGAGGTTGGTCGTCGCGTCGAGGTGACCGAAGGTGGTGGCCGGCGCCGGGTCGGTGTAGTCGTCGGCGGGCACGTAGATGGCCTGCACCGAGGTGATCGAGCCCTTCTTCGTCGAGGTGATGCGTTCCTGCATCGCGCCCATTTCGCTCGCCAGCGTCGGCTGGTAGCCGACGGCGGAGGGCATGCGACCAAGCAGCGCCGACACTTCCGAACCGGCCTGCGTGAAGCGGAACACGTTGTCGACGAACAGCAGCACGTCCTTGCCTTCCGCGTCGCGGAAGTACTCGGCCAAGGTGAGGGCCGAGAGACCGACGCGCAGGCGTGCTCCCGGCGGCTCGGTCATCTGGCCGTAGACCAGTGCGGCGCGCGACTTGGACGGGTCGTTGACATCGATGACGCCGCTCTCCTGGAACTCGACCCAGAGGTCGTTGCCTTCACGGGTGCGCTCGCCGACGCCGGCGAACACCGACACACCGCCGTGCTTCAAGGCGATGTTGTGAATGAGTTCCTGGATGATGACGGTCTTGCCGACACCCGCGCCGCCGAACAGCCCGATCTTGCCGCCCTGAAGGTACGGTTCGAGCAGGTCGATGACCTTGATGCCGGTCTCGAACATCTTGAGTTCGGTCGACTGCTGCTCGAGTGTCGGCGCCGCGCGGTGGATGGGCCAGCGCTCCTTCGACTCGACCGGGCGATCCGGGAAGTCGACCGGTTCGCCGAGGACGTTCAGCACGCGGCCGAGCGTCATGGGACCGACCGGCACCGTGATGGCCTCGCCGAGGTCCTCCGCCTTCATCCCGCGCTGGAGGCCGTCGGTCGGCTTCATCGCAACGGCGCGGACGCGGTTCTCGCCGAGGTGCTGCTCGACTTCAGCGATGACCTCGACGGTGGTGCCGTCGGCAAGCTTCGCCGAGATACGCAGTGCGTTGTAGATCTCGGGAAGCTTGCCCGCCTCGAATTCGATGTCGAGCACCGGCCCGATGATCGCCACGATCTTTCCGAAATTCTTGTCAGCCATATTCGTCTCATCGTCGTCGGGCCTGAAGACCCGACGCTACGGAATGTCTGTTTCCTACAGCGCCTGAGCGCCCGAAACCACTTCGATGATTTCGCGCGTAATCGCGGCCTGACGGACCTTGTTCATGTAGAGCGTGAGGCTGCCGATCATATCCGCGGCGTTGCGGCTTGCCGAGTCCATTGCCGTCATCTGCGCCGCGTAAAACGCCGCGTTCGAATCGAGCAGCGCCCGGTAGACCTGCACTTCAACGTAGCGCGGCAGGAGCTGATTGAAAATCTCCTGCGCGCTCGGTTCGTAGAGGTAGTCGACCTGCGCCTCGTCGGGTTGCTGCTGGGCCTGACCCGGCAGGTCGGTGCGGGCGATGGGCAGCAACTGGTCGACGACGACCTGCTGCGCAATCACCGACTTGAACTCGTTGTAGACGAGCAGCACACGGTCGGCACGGCCCGACGTAAAGGCGTCCATCGCGAGCGTGGCGATCGTCTGAGCGTTGGCGAAGGTGAGCTTCTGGAAGATGCCGATCTGCTCGAACTCGATCGAGTAGTCCCGACGCCCGAAGTAATCGCGCCCCTTGCGGCCGACGATGCCGAGCGAGACCGGCGTCGTGGACCCGACAGCGGCCAGGGCGGCGGACTTGATGGCGTTGGTGTTGAAACTGCCGCAGAGTCCCTTGTCGGCCGTCACCGAGATGATGAGCGTCCGGCTGTCTGGCCCCTGTTCGCGGACGGTCAGCAGCGGGTGGATCGACGAGTCGACACGACCCGCCAGACCAGCCAGCACGTGCTGCATCTGCACCGCGTAGGGCCGCGCGTTGGTGATCCGCTCCTGCGCGCGGCGCAGCTTCGATGCCGCGACCATCTTCATGGCCTTGGTGATCTGCTGCGTGTTCTTCACCGCGCGAACGCGGCGGCGGAGGTCAATCAGTGATGGCATGAGTTACACACTGTCCAACAATCACGAAGGCGCGAAGGTCACAGAGGAACTCCTCGTGCGCTTCGTGCCTTCGTGAGGCAGACTGCTTACGTCGCCTTGCGGGCCGCGAACTCCGCGGCGAATTCCTTGACGGCGGCAGCCAGCGCCGCCTTGATTTCGTCGTCCAATTGCTTCTTTGCGACGATGCCCTGGAAGATGGCCGGTGCCCGCGTCTCGAGATACGTGTAAAGCTCGGACTCGAAGGTGCGGAGGTCGCCGAGGGCAACGTTGTCGAGGTAGCCATTGACGCCGGCGAAGATGATCGCCACCTGGCGTTCGACCGACAGCGGCGCGTACTGGCCCTGCTTCAGGATTTCGACAAGACGTGCGCCGCGCGTCAACTGCGCCTGCGTCGACTTGTCGAGGTCGCTGCCGAACTGCGCGAAGGCCGCGAGTTCGCGATACTGCGCGAGGTCGAGACGCAGCGTGCCTGCCACCTGGCGCATCGCCTTGATCTGCGCCGAGCCACCGACGCGCGACACCGAGTTGCCGACGTTGATGGCCGGACGGACACCCTGGTTGAACAGGTCCGACTCGAGGAAGATCTGGCCGTCGGTAATCGAAATGACGTTCGTCGGAATATATGCCGACAGGTCGCCCGCCTGCGTTTCGATGATCGGCAGCGCCGTCAGCGATCCGCCGCCGAGTTCATTGTTCAGCTTCGCGGCGCGCTCCAGCAGGCGCGAGTGCAGGTAGAAGACGTCGCCGGGGTATGCCTCGCGACCCGGGGGACGACGGAGCAGCAGCGAGATTTCGCGGTAAGCGACGGCGTGTTTCGAGAGGTCGTCGTAGACCACGAGCGCGTGGCGTCCGCTGTCGCGGAAGTACTCACCGATGGTGCAGGCCGAGTACGGGCTGATGTAGAGGAGCGGCGCCGGGTCCGAGGCGCCAGCCGCGACGACGATGGTGTAGCGCATCGCGTCGGCTTCCTCAAGGGTGCGCACGACCTGTGCGATGGTCGACTGCTTCTGACCGATCGCGTTGTAGATGCAGATGACGCCGGTGTCCTTCTGGTTGAGGATCGCGTCGATCGCCACCGCGGTCTTGCCGGTCTGGCGGTCGCCGATGATCAACTCGCGCTGGCCTCGGCCAATCGGCACCATCGCGTCGATGGCCTTGAGGCCGGTCTGGAGCGGTTCCTTCACACCCTGACGGTCGACGACGCCTGGAGCCAGTCGCTCGATGGGCGAGAACTGCTTGGTGTTGATCGGGCCCTTGCCGTCGATCGGCTGGCCGAGCGCGTTGACCACACGGCCGAGCATCTCTTCACCGACGGGCACCGAGATGATGCGCCCCGTGCGCTTGACCGTGTCGCCTTCCTTGATGTTCGTGAAGTCGCCGAGGAGCACCGTGCCGACGCTTTCCTCTTCGAGGTTCAGCGCGATGCCGAACACGCCGTGCGGGAACTCGATCATCTCGCCGGCCATGGCGTTCTCGATCCCGTGGACGCGCGCGATGCCGTCACCGATCGAAATGATGCTACCGACTTCAGCCACGTCGACGTCGACGGCATAGCTGCCGATCTGGTCGCGGATGATCTTGGAAATCTCTTCGGCTTTGATGTCCATTGATGTGCTCTGTTAAATGCTGGCGGCCAGGCGCTGCTTGATGCGCTGCAGGTGGCTGGTGACGCTCGCGTCGAATACGGTGCCACCTACGCGCGCGACCATGCCTCCGAGAATGGAGGGGTCGACACGAGAGGTGAGTTCCACGGTGCGGCCGGTGGCGGACGCGAGGCTGTGTTGAATGGCCTGCAGGCGTTCGGCAGGCAGCGGCTCGGCGGTGGTGACGACGGCGCGGACGACATTCCGGAGGTCGAGTAAGCGCTGGCGGAACGCCTCGGCCACCTCACTCAGGATGTTCAGTCGGTCGCGTTCGGCCAGCAGCGCCATCGTCTTCCCGACGACCGGCAGGACGCCGGCCTTCGCGATGAGTTCGGCGACAGCCGCACGTTTGCGTGGCAGGGGCACCGCGGGATTCAGCAGCGCCTTGCGGAGCGCGTCGTTCTGCTCGAAGAGCAGCGCGAATGCGCCGAGTTCGGATTCGATAGTGGCGAGATCCGCCTGCTCCTTGAGCGCAACGTCGAGCAGTGCGCGGGCATAGCGGGATGCAGCAGTTCGATTTGTCACGATTTTCCAAGGGCGCGCTAGAGCTTGCGCTAAGTTTCACAAGCGCGGAACATGTTTTTATACCATGTCCGCGCCTGTGAAGCTACAGGGTTGGTGCGAGTTTCACTGCTCTCCCGTTAACTGCTCGAACAGGCGAATCAGTTCGTCTTCGTTGCCGAAGTCGATCTCGATGCGACCCTTCGTTCCACTGCGCGCAATACGCACACGAGTACCGAAGCGAAGGCGAAGCCTGTCTTCGGCGGCGCGCGTGTGCACGTCCGCTTTCGGTGCCTCCTGGCCCTCTTTCGCCGGCCCCTTTTCTTCCGTGGCCTTGCGGACCATCGACTCGGTTTCGCGGACGGACAGATTGCGGCTGATGATGTCGCGAGCGATGCGGCACTGGTCCGCTTCGTTGGTCAGCGCCAGCAGGGCACGGGCGTGTCCCATCGACAGACTGCCGGCCGCGACATCGGCGCGAACCTCCCCTGGAAGGCGGAGGAGGCGGATGAAGTTGGCGACAGTCGCGCGGTCCTTGCCGACGGACCCGGCGATCTGCTCCTGCGTCAACTGGAACTCATCTGCCAGACGGCGGTAAGCGAGGGCTTCGTCGATCGGGTTCAGGTTTTCGCGCTGGATATTCTCGATCAGCGCCATTTCCAGCACCGACTGCTCGCCTCCAGCCGCGACCTCCTTCACCACTACAGGGACCCGCGTCAGGCCCGCCATCTGTGCGGCTCTCCAGCGGCGCTCGCCGGCGATGATGTGGAACTGGTCACCGACCTTGCGGACCACAATCGGCTGAATGACACCGTTCGATTTAATCGATCTTGCCAGATCGTCGAGACGGGCATCATCGAACTGGCCGCGCGGCTGATAGGTGTTCGGTGTGAGCCGATCGACGTCGAGCTCCACCGGGGACGATCGGGCCGGCTCTGGCGCATCAGGAATGAGTGCGCTGAGACCTTTGCCAAGTGCGGGGCGTTTTTCCATGTGTCAGAAGCTCAGAACGGTCGAGACCGCTGGTAATGCAAGGCGCGCTCAGGACGTAGCGGCATTGGCGGCCGCCCGCTCCAGCACTTCCTTGGCGAGCGCCACGTAGGCTTCAGCACCGCGCGACTTCGGGTCGTACTCGATCACCGGCATGCCGTGGCTTGGCGCTTCACCTAGCCTGACATTCCGCGGGATCGTCGTGCGATAGACCTTCTCCTTGAAGAAAGCTCGCACTTCGCCCGCCACCTGCTGGGCCAGATTGGTCCGCTCATCGAACATCGTGAACAGGACACCTTCGATATCGAGGTTCGGATTTAGCGCACCTCGCACACGGCGGATGGTGCCCCAGAGATCAGCCAATCCCTCGAGCGCGTAGTACTCGCAGTGGAGGGGGATCAATACGGCGTCTGCGGCGACGAGCGCGTTGAGCGTGAGCAGTCCGAGCGACGGCGGCGAGTCAATGAAGACGTAGTCGTAGTCGTCGCGCACGGACGCGAGCAGGACTCGCAGCCGTTCTTCACGCCGGTCGAGGGGGACCATCTCGATTTCTGCGCCGGTGAGATTGCGATCGGCAGGCACCAACTCAAGCCGCTCAGTGCGGGTCTTAAGGATGAACGGACGTGCATCCTCGAGCGGTTCCGCCTGGGTGAGCGCGTTGTAGACCGTGCCTGCAGCGGCGGCCTGCCCCTTCAACCCGACACCACTGGTCAGGTTGCTCTGAGGGTCGACATCAATCAGCAGCACCCGCCGGCCAGCAACAGCCAGTGAGGCGGCAAGATTCAACGTAGTGGTGGTCTTTCCCACTCCGCCTTTCTGATTGGCGACTGCGACAACGCGGCTCATTTTGGCTACTCGGCCTACAAGATCAGAGAAACGATAGCGATGGGCCATCCAGAATAGGGAATGGCCGCTTTCTGGTCAATGTCTTTGACTTGGCTGTTTGTTCCACGTGGAACAAAGGACCAACCAAGACGCGGCGTGTTCCACGTGGAACATCACCTGAGCCTGGCTGCCACTGTCAGCTGAGACCCGTCCGGAAGGTCAGCCTCGTGACTGACCGAATAAGAGGCCGACTCTAACGGGGTCCCGAAGCAGAAGAGTAATCCCCCAACCCGAAGGATACGTCCGAGCAACGCCTCCATATCGGCATCAATCCTGACCGCCCTGACCGTCACCACGTCGACAGGCGATCTGGTCTGCAGCGCGTCGAATCGCGCATTGGTCACGGTTGTCTCCTCGAGGCCCAACGTCCGAATGGCCTCCCGAAGGAAGGCGCACTTACGCTCGCGGGATTCAACCAGCACCAGCGAGCCCCGTCGCCACGCCAACCGGAGCGGAAGCGCAGGAGATCCACCGCCAGAACCAAGGTCAATCCAGGCTTCCGCAGACGCGGGGAAGAACGGTGCAGCAACAAGCGGTTCTACCAGCAACTTGTCCAAGGCAGCGTCCGTCGGTTGTTGGACTGGAAGCGCGGTCAGATTGATCTTTGCGTTCCACCGGGCTAGCAATCCGAGATAGCCCTCCAGACCAGCAAGAACCAAAGGGTCTGGATACACTGACGCCGCCTCAAGTCGTTCGGAGATGCGATCGCGAACCGTGCTGTCTCTCATGAGGCTTGGCCGCCCTGAATCGAACGCGTGACGTAGGCCGCGAGCACCGTCACGGCGGCTGGCGTGACGCCCGGGATTCTGAGGGCCTGGCCAAGCGTGTCCGGACGGACCTGCTCGAGCCGATCTACCGCCTCTCGAGTCAACCCAGGCACCAGGTGGAAGGGAAAGCCAGCCGGAATACGCCGGCGTTCATCACGCTTCATCCGCTCAACTTCGCTTTGCTGCCGGCGGAGATAGCCCTCGTATTTCACGGTCGTCTCGAGGGTTGCGGCATCGATTCCACCAAAGCCGCTCCGCAATTCGAGGCGAACACCACGCTCAAGCAAGCCAGCGAGCGATGTTTCGGGTTGCCGTAGCAATTGCGCAGCAGACACCGTGTCGCCAGCCTTGGAACGCACCGGAGAAGAGTCGAGCACGGAGAGGTTCCGCTCGAGGGCGGACCGCCGCTCGAGGAACTGTTCCCACCGGTCGTCCGTGACCAACCCCGCGTCTCGACCTTTAGGGGTCAGTCGAAGGTCGGCATTGTCGATCCGAAGCAGGAGTCGATACTCGGCCCGCGACGTAAACATGCGGTACGGCTCGAGACACCCCTTGGTGATCAGATCGTCAACCAGGATGCCGATGTAGGCCTCGTCCCGGCCAAACGTGACCTCCGGCTCTCGGCGCACGCGCTTCGCTGCGTTGATTCCGCTGACAAGACCCTGAGCCGCGGCCTCCTCGTAGCCGGAGGTGCCGTTGATCTGCCCGGCGAGGAAGAGTCCGCCAACCCGCTTTGTCTCGAGCGTGCGCGTGAGTTCGGTCGGCTGGATGAAGTCGTACTCCACGGCATACCCGGGCCTGAGCATCACCGCGTCCGCCAGTCCAGGCAACTCGCGGACGATCGCCTCCTGAACTCGGCGGGGGAGGCTCATCGACAGCCCGTTCACGTAGATCTCGCGTGCATCGACCCCTTCCGGTTCGAGGAAAATCTGGTGACGCTCCCTGTCAGGGAATCGAACCACCTTGTCCTCGAGTGAGGGGCAGTATCTCGGACCGATGCCGCTGATCTGCCCGTTGAACAGCGGAGAAGCGGAGAGGTTCTCCTTCACCAGGCGATGCACGCCGTCCGTGGTGTGGAGCAGGTAACAAGGAGTCTGTGGCCGGTCTAACGTCTCCGTCAGAAAGGAGAACGGCACAGCCGGCGTGTCGCCAGGCTCAAGCGCGAAGACACCCGCACGGACACAGCCATCGAAGTCGATGCTCGCCCGGTCCAGCCTCGGCGGGGTTCCGGTCTTCAGCCGACCCCAGGCGAAGCCGAATCCCTTGAGCGCCTCGGACAGACTGACCGTGGGCGGTTCATCAGCCCGACCCGCCGGCAGCTGCTCGTCGCCGATGTGAATGAGCCCATTGAGGAACGTCCCGGTCGTAATCACCAGCGCCGAACACGCGATGACCTCGCCGTTTTCGAGCGCCAGTCCCGTGACGTTGCCATTCGCGCTGAGAATCCGGCCGGCCCTGCCGATCACCCATTCGATGTTGGGTTCAGCGTCCAAACGGCTGCGCACCCAGGCGCCGTACGCCTTCTTGTCCGCCTGAGCCCTGGGCGACCAGACGGCAGGTCCACGACTGCGGTTCAGCAACTTGAACTGAATACCGGTGGCATCTATGGCGTGACCCATCAAGCCACCGAGGGCGTCAATCTCGCGTACGAGATGACCCTTGGCGGTGCCACCAATGGCTGGATTGCAAGGCATGTGGGCCACGGTGTCCAGGGACAGCGTGCAGACCCCCACGCTCACGCCGAGACGCGCCGCAGCAAACGCCGCTTCACAGCCTGCGTGGCCCGCACCCACCACGATGACGTCGTACGTCTTCAAAGCCGTCATTTCCCTATGCAAAACCGGCTGAACACATGAATGAGCACATCGTCTGGCGTTCGGACTCCAGAGATCTCTTCCAGTAAACGTCTGGCATCCTGCAGGTCGACGAGGACGAACTCCTCTGGCAGGGTTTCACCAGCCGCCACAATCGACGAGTGCGCCTCCTGAAGGCTGGCGCTGGCCTTCTGGAGCAGGTTGATGTGACGAACATTGGTGACTGCGGGCGTATCAGCGGCCACGCCGAGCCCGAGTTTCTGGTGAATCTCTCGAATCAGGTCGTCGATTCCGGCGCCCGTCAGCGCCGACACACGGACCCCATCGCCGAGTCCAGTTGGCCGTGCGACATCGCACTTATTCAAGACAGTAAGTCTTTTTAAATCAACATCTTGTGTCGCACAAACCTCACTATCCTCAGGCAGCGACCCGTCCAGAACCAGCAGCACCAGGTCTGCTGACGCTGCCGCCCGAGTTGCTCGACAGACTCCCTCTCGTTCGACCGGATCTGCGCTATCGGTTAAGCCCGCGGTGTCCACCAGCGTGACGCGCAGGCCGCCAAGATCGACAACTTCGCTGACGAGGTCCCGGGTGGTTCCAGGGATGGCGGTCACAATCGCCCGGTCGGCGCCAAGAAGCCGATTAAACAGACTCGACTTCCCGGCGTTGGGCTTTCCGGCGAGGACGACCGTCGCACCGTCGCGCACGAGCCGCCCACGCGCGGCTGTCGACAGCAGCGCATCGATGCGGCTGATGACGCCAGCAATAGCTCGCGAGGCGTCGCCGGGGTCGAGGAAGTGATATCCCTCCTCTGGGAAATCGACTGACGCTTCGAGCTTCGCGACCAGGTCGAACAACTCTGCGTCGATGTCAGCGATCGCGGCGGTGAGCGTGCCGTTCAGTTGGTCGAATGCGGCACGGGCTTGTGCCGGCGTCACCGCATCGACGAGATCGGCGACGGCCTCAGCCCTGGGGAGATCGAGCTTTCCGTTCAGATACGCGCGAAGTGTGAACTCGCCAGGCGCCGCCGCACGCGCGCCGTTGGTAAGCGCTCCGCGCACGATCGCCGCCAGCACCACGCTGCTGCCATGCGCGCTGATCTCAACGACGTCCTCACCAGTGAACGACGCCGGTTGCTGGAACCATGTCGCGATCACCTGATCTGGCACGTCACTGAACCGCGCACGCGCGAAGGTCGCACGCCTCGGTTCGAGAGGTTGTGTCCGACGGAGCAGCACCTGTGCAATCCGGTGGGCGTCAGGGCCACTGAGGCGTACGACACCAAGAGCGCCTCGGCCCTGGGGAGTGGCTATCGCGACGATCGTGTCGGTGGTGGAGAACATCGGTCGCTCATTGGGGATTCGAACGACACGCGGGTGGCAGCCCGGGAATGACGCGGGCAGACCGCTGTGGCCTGCCCGGCGGAACCGACTACTTCCGTGCAGAGATTGTGACGGTCTTGGTGAACGTATCGCCGATGCTCTCGGTCTTCACGCCAGGAACTTCCGCGGCCGCCATGTGGACCAGGCGCCGTTCATACGGGTTCAGCGGGCCGAGTTGTTGTTCCATGCCCGTGTCCTTGGCCTTGCCGGCGAGATACTTCGCCATCTGCCGCAACTCGATGTCCTTGCCCTTGCGGTAGCCGAGGGCATCCACAAAGATGCGTTTCTCCTCGCCGAGTTCGCGTCCGAACGCCATGTCGACGACGTACTGCAGGGCCTTGAGCGGCTCGCCGCGATGACGCGCCAGCAGTTCCGCGTCTTCACCGGTCATGTTCAGACGCGGCCCTTCGTCGGCGTGCTCCACGTCGATCGACGACGTGATGCCAAGTGCCTCGTTGAACGTATTCAGAAAGTCGACGATCGGGGTGACGTTCTCGGACATCTCAATTCTCTCGCGTCGCTGTGTCGGTCTTGCCGACGCCTACGCGCTTCACGCGCCGCTCGGCCGCTGGCCGGACGACGTGTACCTTCGGTGGATGAATATAGTTGGTGACCTGCATCTGGCCCAGGCGCCAGACGTTGCCGACCAGCCAGTAGATCAGTGCTCCGGACGGCGTGGACACAAAGACGAAGATCAGCGCAACCGGCATCATCATCATCATCTTCTGCTGCGTCGGGTCCATGCCCGCCTGCGGCGTCATCCACTGCGTCAGGATCTGTGAAGCCCCAACGAGCACGGGCATCACATAGAACGGGTCTGGCAGCGACAGGTCGTGAATCCACCACACGAACGGCGCGCCACGCAGTTCGATGGCGGTCGTCAACAGTGCGTAGAACGCTAGGAAGACGGGCAGCGTCAGCAGAATCGGAATGCACCCGCTGGCCGGATTGACGCCGTTCTCGCGATACAACGTCATCAGCTCGGAGTTCATCTTCTGCTTGGCCGGGTCGGTGCTCTTGAGCTTGGAATAGCGCTCCTGGATCGCTTTGGCCTCGGGCTGAATCTCCTGCATCTTGCGCATCGAGACGACGCTCTTGTGGTTGAGCGGGAACAGCGCCAGGTTGATGAGAACCGTGAGGATAAAGATCGCCCAGCCGTAGTTACCGACGTACCCGTGGATCCAGTCCAGGGAACGGAGCAACGGGACGACGATGACGGAGAACATCCCGAAGTTAATGGCCTTCGTGATGTTCCTGTCGATCGCGGCAAGTGTGTCGAACTCCTTGGGACCGGCGAAGAAGGTGAGCTTCTGGTCTACTGCTGACGGGGTCAGCGAGAACGCCACCAGGTCGCGCGCCGCGTCCTTGGAGCCGGCCGGAGGAGCCACCTGCACCGCCTGGTACTCCACCTTCACCGCACCAGGCTTCACGGCGAAGGCCGCGAAGTAGTGGTCGTCGATGCCGACGTAGTCGAAGGTCTGGCTGTAGTTGGGGGACGCGGCAATCTTGGCGGACGCCACGCGGGTGACCGAACCGGCCGACGAGAACAGCGCCTCTGGCTTGACGGCATAACGGCCGGTCTGCGAGTCGCGGTCGCCGAGCCCTGGTCCCCACTGGATGGTGGGGACTACCGCGCCGCCATTCTGCAGCACGCGGATCTGCACGTCGACCGTGTAGGTGGCGGGATTCAGCGTGAACACCTTCGTAACGTTCAGGCCGGCCTCGTTGCGGTACTCGAATTCAACCTGTTCGCCAGACTGTTTTACGGCGAACAACACACTGTTCAGCAGCGACGTCGTGGCGACATCGGAAAGCACCAGCGAGAAGGGCAGCGGCTGACCGTTCAGCGTGGCGTCGACCAGTTCGAGAGGGTTCCCGCTCGGGTCGCGGTATTCCTTCAGGCGCCAGCTTTTCAGCCTCGCCCCCCGGTTGGTGAACGTCGCCACCACGTGGGGGGTCTCCAATTTCACGTCGGTCTCGGCCTCGCCGCCGACCATCGCTGCCGGAGGCGGGGTCGCGTCTGACTGATTGGCGACGGACACGGCAGCCTGCGCACCGGCAACCGGAGTCCCTGACGTCACCGTCTTGGGTTTCGCCGGCGTGGACGGGACGAAGGTCTGATACGCGAAGAGCACCAGAAACGACAAGAAGAGTGCGATGAGAACGCGGCGTTCCAATTCAGTTCCTTCGGGGCACCGGGTCGTGACCGCCGGCGCAGAATGGGTGGCACCTCGAGAGGCGCTTCATGGCAATCCAGGAGCCGCGACGCACGCCGTAGAGGCGGATCGCTTCGGCTGCGTAATCAGAACAGGAGGGCAGGAACCGGCAAGATCCGGTAAACAGCGGGGAGATGAAGAGTTTGTAACCCCGAAGGAGTACGAGTGCCATCCGCACGCCCGTTGACGGATCAACTGGCTGGCGTGCGCCGGAGTCGTCAACGCCCTCGTCTGGCGCTGCGTTCGAGTATTTGGCGGAATTCACTTTCAAGGGCGGCCAGGCTGGTGTCGAGCAGTTCCCGCTTCGGCACGATCACTACGTCGAATCCTGGCGCGAGTTTGTTCCGTCGGAACATCTCCCGCACCAGTCGTTTTGCCCTGTTCCTGACCACCGCTCCGCCCAACTTCCGTGTGGCCGCAATACCGAGCCGGCCGGTTGGTAAACCGTTCGCGAAGCGGAACAGGGTGAAACAGCGTCCGTGAACTTTGACGCCACGGTCGTAGATCTGCAGGTACTCAGGTCTCTTGCGAACGCGTTCGCTTCGATCAAATCCGGCCATGATCCACGCTGCCGCACGGGGTCAACCGTGCGGCGACGAAGGTGCTATTCGCTGCTGACCGTCAGACGCTTCCGCCCCTTGGCGCGACGGCGCTTCAGGACGAGGCGGCCGTTCTTCGTGGCCATACGAACAAGAAATCCATGCGCCTTAGCCCGACGGCGCGTATTCGGCTGGTATGTGCGCTTACCCTTCATGACCTCTCCGGGAGCCCGCTTGGGAACTCTGTCGGCGTGCAACTGATCGGGAGCACAATCGCCCTCTGCAGTTACCTGTAACTTAAACGAACTGCCTATGTTATCGAAGGGCTTCGGAGAGTGTCAATGCAGGAGCGAGTGTGCTAGAGTCGGCTTCCTCGATCCGCCGCCGCTTGAACCACTCGTTAAAGCCCACCGCGAATGCGCCTTTGGTCTCTTCCCAAAGTTTTCCACACCTGTGGAAAAAACTGTGGAAATTCATCACGATCTGCGCGAGTGCTCAGCTTTTTATCCGATTTCTCCGCGTTTTCTGCGAGGGCGAAGCTCGGAAATCGCGTCAGATCTGGCTTTCTGGACAGTCGATTCCAGTCAGAGCCCTGAAAATAGACCAGCTCATGGGGCGAAAGCTCACCGAAGCCAGTTTTTGTTGAAGAAATGAATCTCTGGGACCAAATCCTCGCTCGGGTCGAGACGAAAGTTAACCGCCACAGCTTCTACACCTGGTTCAAGCCGACGAGCTTCATCAGTGCAGACGACGCCTCGATATCGGTCCGTGTGCCGAACGGCCTGTTCAAGGAATGGCTCACGAAGCACTACTCGGGCGTGATCGCCGAGTCGCTCTCGGAGGTGCAGCGGCCTCAGTTGTCGGTGAACTTCATCGCAGACGCCGCGGGCGACCCGGCCGAGGTGGCCCTGAGACCGGAAGAGGCAGCGGTGCTCCAAGTGGCGACGCCGGCAGTTCCCGTCACGACGCACGCCGGGCTCAATCCCCGATACACCTTCGACACCTTCATCGTCGGGTCGTCCAACCAGTTCGCTCATGCAGCCAGCAGGGCGGTTGCCGAGGCCCCCTCGCGGTCCTACAACCCGCTCTACATCTACGGCGGTGTGGGTCTCGGTAAGACGCACCTGATGCACGCCGTAGGGCACTACGTCCTGCAGCACGACCGCAATCTGAAGCTCACCTACATCTCGTCAGAACGTTTCATGAACGAGATGATCAACGCGGTGCGCTACGACCGGGTTATCGACTTCCGTGAGCGCTACCGATCGGTTGACGTGCTGCTCGTCGACGACATCCAGTTTCTGGCGGGCAAGGAAGGCACCCAAACCGAGTTCTTTCATACCTTCAACGCCCTGTACGACTCCCAGAAACAGATTGTGCTCTCCAGCGACTGTCCCCCGCACGAGATCCCGGCTCTCGAAGAGCGGCTCCGTTCCCGGTTCGAGTGGGGCCTCATCGCCGACATTCAGTCGCCAGACCTCGAAACGAAGGTGGCGATTCTCAAGAAGAAGGCTGAAGCCGAAGCTGTCCCGCTCGCCGACGATGTGGCCATCTACATTGCCGGCCGCATCAAGACGAACATCCGGGAACTCGAAGGCTCGCTGATCCGGTTGGTGGCCTACGCCTCCCTCACCGGCCAGGAAATATCCCTCTCGCTGGCCCAGGAAGTCCTGCGCAACATCCAGGACCACGAGGTGAAGGCCATCACCATCGAGATCATCCAGAAATACGTCGCGGACTACTACAACCTGAAACTGGTCGAGTTGAAATCCAGGAACAACTCGAAGTCGGTGGCCATGCCGAGGCAAATTGCCATGTACATGTGCAAGTCGCTGACGCACGCGTCCCTACCGGAAATAGGGCGCAGCTTCGGCGGCAAGCATCACTCGACCGTCATCCACTCGATCCGCAAGATCGAGAACCTGCGCAAGAACGACAGTGATTTCAACAACCTGATGACCGGTTTTCTGGAAGGATTCCGTTAGGCAGAAGGGTTTTCCACAACAGGCACAGCAGTGAGCTGCGGATAACCTGCGGATAACAAGAGGATGAGTTCGACGGCCCTCTTGAGCCCCAAAAGCATCCTCATCTTTTCCACAACATAAGTCGTTCATCTCAAACGACTAAACGCTCTGCCACCGTTTTCAACACGCCCTTCTTTCCTATATAATTCTCTAATCAAGATCTTCCCTCTCTATTAGGGATTCGCGAGCCCACCGGGCCGACGACCTTTTCGAGGACAGCACAGCCATGGACATCGTCGTCCGCAAGAACGACCTCCTCCGAGAACTGCAACTTTTTCAAGGCATCGTCGAACGCAAGAACACGATCCCGATCCTGGCAAACGTGCTGCTCGACGCGAAGGACGGCAAGCTGCACTTCCTCGCAACAGATCTCGAGGTCGCGCTGCGGAGTCAGTGCAACGCCACCATCACCAAGCCAGGTTCGCTGACGCTGCCAGCCAAGAAGCTGTACGAAATCGTCAAGTCGCTACCCGATACCGACATCCGGATCGCCGAAGACAAGAACGGCGTCAAGGTTGCGGCTGACCGCTTCGACTCGCGGATGCAGACGTTGCCGAAGGAAGACTTCCCGGCCCTGCCAGAAGGCGGCATCACGCCGACCTCGGCGCTCTCGGGTGCCTCACTCAAGGAGATGGTCGCGAAGACGCAGTTCGCCATCACCGGTGAGGACACCCGCTACTTCCTGAACGGCGCCCAGTTCGTGCTGCGCGGCGACTCGATGAGCCTGGTCGCCACCGATGGTCACCGCCTGGCGCTCGTCACCGTGAAGCGGGAGGGCGGCGACGCCAGCGACACCGAGATCAAAGCCATCCTCCCCAAGAAGACCCTGGGAGAACTCGGGCGCCTCCTCACCGAGGCTGACACCACCGTTGCCTACGAGCGCGGCGAGAACCACCTCTTCTTCGACGTCGGCGAACGCAAACTGATATCGCGGATGATCGACGGCCAGTTCCCGGCCTACGAGCGGGTCATCCCGAAGGGCAACGACAAGCACATCGAGTTCGAGCGTGAACGCCTGACCGCTGCCGTCAAGCGCGTCGCGCTGCTCTCGAACGAACGGTCGCGTGCGGTCAAGTTCCAGATCGAAGCGGGCAAGGTCGATGTCATGTCGAGCAGCCCTGAACTCGGCGAGGCCCACGAGACGCTTCCCGTCGACTACAGCGGGCCGTCACTGCAGATTTGCTTCAACGCGCAGTACGTCCTCGATTTCCTCTCGGTCGTGTCGACGGATGTCGTTGCCCTCGAACTGAAGGACGAAGTGAGCCAGGCCGTGATGACGCCGGTCAGCGCCGAAGGCTACGAGTACACCTACGTCATCATGCCGATGCGAGTCTGATGGAACGAACTGAACAGAACGATGTGACCACGCACGCTACGGCTCCCTCTCCGGAAGCCGTCAGCGCGTCAGTGCAGGAATCCACGGACTATTCCGCCGACAGCATCAAGGTTCTCGAAGGTCTGGAAGCCGTCCGGAAGCGACCCGCCATGTACATCGGGTCGACCGGACCGGCGGGGCTGCATCACCTGGTCTATGAAATCGTCGACAACTCGATTGACGAAGCCCTTGGGGGCTTCTGCAACGAGGTCAATGTCACGATTCACAGCGACGGGGCGGTGACGGTCATCGACAACGGACGTGGCATCCCCGTCGATCGCCACGAGAGCGGGAAGTCCGCGGCTGAAGTCGTGCTCACCGTCCTGCACGCCGGCGGCAAGTTCGAGAACAGCGCCTACAAGGTATCGGGCGGTCTGCACGGCGTCGGCGTCTCGGTCGTCAATGCTCTCTCGGAAACGCTCGAACTGGAAATCTGGCGAAACGGCCAGGTCTACCAGCAGACGTACCACCGCGGCGCGCCCGTCGCCGACCTCGAGACTACCGGCACGACGAAGCGCCGCGGAACGAAGGTCAGGTTCAAGCCCGACGAGCAGATCTTCGAGACGACGGTCTACAGCTTCGACATCCTCGCGCAGCGCCTGCGCGAACTCGCATTCCTCAACGGTGGCATTAACATCACGCTCGAAGACGAGCGCGACGGCAAGAACCACACGTTCCACTACGAAGGCGGCATCGTCTCGTTCGTCCAGCACCTGAACAAGAACAAGGCGGTGGTGAACGAAAAGCCAATCTACATGCACGGCGAGAAGGACGGCATCGACGCCGAGATCGCCATGCAGTGGAACGACAGCTACGTCGAACAGACCTTCTCATTCGCGAACAACATCAACACGCACGAAGGCGGCACGCATCTTTCCGGCTTCCGCGCGGCGTTGACGCGCACGCTCAACGCCTACGCGACCAAGAACAACCTCGCGAAGGATCTCAAGGAAAGCGTCTCCGGCGACGACATCCGCGAAGGCCTCACTGCGGTAATCAGCGTGAAGATTCCGCAACCGCAGTTCGAAGGCCAGACGAAGACCAAACTCGGTAACACCGAAGTGAAGGGCATCGTCGAGACGATCATCAACGACAAACTGGGCGAGTATCTCGAAGAGAACCCGGTGGTCGCCAAGAAGATCATCGGCAAGGCGATCGACGCCGCCCGCGCCCGCGACGCCGCGCGTAAGGCGCGCGACCTCGTTCGACGCAAGGGAGCCCTGGACGGCAGTTCACTGCCAGGCAAGCTGGCCGACTGCCAGGAACGTGACCCCGCGCAGAGCGAACTCTACATCGTCGAAGGCGAGTCGGCAGGTGGCTCGGCCAAGCAGGGTCGCGACCGTCGCTTCCAGGCAATCCTGCCGCTCAAGGGCAAGATCCTCAACGTCGAAAAAGCCCGTTTCGACAAGATGCTCGGCAGCGACGAAATCAAGACAATGATCGCGGCGCTCGGCTGCGGCATCGGCGCCGAGGATTTCGACATCGGCAAGCTGCGCTATCACCGCATCATCATCATGACGGACGCAGACGTCGACGGCTCGCACATCCGGACGCTGCTGCTCACCTTCTTCTATCGCCAGCTTCCTCAAGTGATCGAGAACGGCTACATCTACATCGCGCAACCACCGCTGTTCCGCGTGAAGCGTGGGAAGTCGGAAACCTACATCAAGAACGAACGCGACCTCGAGGAATACCTGATCCGCCGTTCAGTCGGTGGACGCGTGGTGAAAATCCCGGCGTCCGGCGTCGAGCTGTCCGGTGTCGACCTCGAGAAGTTGTTGCAGCGGCTGACGACCCACCAGAAGCTGATGCAGACGGTGGAGCGTCGCGGGCATTCGCGCGAGATAGTGACAGCTCTGCTCGTTGCCGGTGCCGATCGCGAGTATTTCGCAGAACGCGAGCGCCTCGAGCCCCTTGCCGAGGCGCTCAGCACGCCGCTACGCAGCGTCGTCGTCGAGAACGACGAAGAACACAACCGCTTCCAGCTGCAGATCGAAGATCGCACCAGCGGCTACCCGCGGCTCCACACCATCGGCTTCGAGTTCCTCAACTCACCGGAGTACCGCAACCTCCTCTCGACCCGGCGCGAGATGCCGGTGTTCAACGGTGTCGTCATCGTCTCCAGCGTACAGAGCGCAGACGAGCAGGAAGCGGTCGAGGACACACCAGCCGCACCGGTCGTGACTCCGGAGGGTGGACTCTCGATCGAAGACATCGCGCGCCTGGCGACAACCGACGTCCCGAAGGAACGCCCGAAGAAGGCGGCGGAGCAACCAGACGTCACCCTCGCATCGGTCGACGAACTCGTCGACTACTTCCTCGCCGCCGGCAAGAAGGGCGTGGCGATCAACCGCTACAAGGGTCTTGGCGAGATGAACCCGGAGCAACTCTGGGAAACCACGATGGACCCAACGGTGCGCACGCTGCTGCAGGTCCGTGCGGAAGACCACACGGAAGCCGATCAGATGTTCACGACGCTGATGGGCGACCAGGTGGAGCCACGGCGCAAGTTCATCGAGGACAACGCGCTGGACGTCAAGAACCTCGACGTCTAGCACGAGGAAGCGACAGGCCCGGGGTGACTGACCCCGAGTCTGCGGCCGCCGAGCAGAGCCCGAAGCCACGAGTCCGAAACCTTTTCTATGTCAGACCAGATCGCCATCCCACAGTTACTGCCCGTCAACATCGAAGACGAGATGAAGCGCTCGTACATGGATTACGCCATGAGCGTCATCATCGGACGAGCGCTGCCAGACGCGCGCGACGGCCTCAAGCCGGCGCACCGTCGTGTGTTGTACGGCATGAAGACGATGGGTCTGTCTTCGTCTCGCGGCTACCGCAAGTGCGCGAAGATCGTCGGCGAGGTGATGGGCAACTTCCATCCGCACGGCGACGCGTCGATCTACGACACGCTCGTGCGACTGGCGCAGCACTTCAACATGCGCTATCCGCTGGTGGATGGCCAGGGGAACTTCGGCTCGGTCGACGGCGACCCGGCCGCGGCGATGCGCTACACCGAAGCGCGCCTGAAATCGCTCGCCGACGACATGATGTCCGACCTCGACAAGGACACCGTCGACTTCACGCCGAACTACGACGAGACCACTGAAGAACCGACCGTTCTCCCGACGCCGTATCCGAATCTGCTGGTGAACGGGTCGGCCGGCATCGCCGTTGGCATGGCGACGAACGTGCCGCCGCACAACCTCACGGAAGTGCTCGACGGCTGCATCTGGATCATCGAGAACACTTACCTCTCGACCACCCCAGAGGCGCCGCGCCTGACCTCCATCGAGAAACTGCGGCAACTGGTGCGCATCGTCACCGGGCCCGACTTCCCGACGGGCGGCTACATCGTTGGCCGCGGCGGCATCATGCAGGCCTACACGACCGGGCGCGGGTCGATCCTGATGCGCGCCAAGTCGACGACGGAGACGAACAAGAAGGGCGACCGCCAGGCGATCGTCTTCACGGAGATTCCGTACCAGGTCAACAAGGCCAGGCTGATCGAACGCATCGCCGATCTGGTCCGAAACAAGATCATCGAAGGCATCTCGGACCTGCGCGACGAATCGGACCGTGACGGCATGCGCATCGTCGTCGAGTTGAAGCGCAGCGAGATGCCGGAGGTAGTGCTCAACAACCTCTACAAGCACACGCCGCTGCAGTCGACTTTCGGCATCAACACGCTCGCGATCGTCGGCGGCCGCCCGAAGGTGATGAACCTTCTGGAACTCATCGAGACGTTCGTCGAGTTCCGTCGTGAAATCGTCCGCCGCCGGACCGAGTTCGAACTGCGCAAGGCTGAGGCCAGGTATCACATCCTCGAAGGGTTGAAGATCGCCCTCGACAACCTCGACGCCGTCATCACCCTCATCCGCGCGTCCAAGACCGTGATGGAGGCGCGCGAAGGGCTGATGTCGAACTTCGGCCTGTCCCAGTTGCAGTCGCAGGCGATCCTCGACATGCAGTTGCAGCGGCTGACCGGCCTCGAGCGCCAGAAGATTCTCGACGAGATCGCCGAACTGCTGGGCGTGATCGAACGGCTCCGCGCCATCCTCGCGAGCCAGCGTCTGCTGATGCAGATCATCGTCGACGAGTTGAAGGCGGTGAAGGAGAACTACGGCGACGAGCGCCGCACCGAGATCATCGACGGCGAAGCCGGCGACATCAGCATCGAAGACCTGATCACCGAAGAAGACATGGCGATCACGGTCAGCAACACCGGCTACATCAAGCGCACCGCCATCACCGAGTACCGCACCCAGACGCGCGGCGGCAAGGGACGCATCGGCATGCGGACCAAGGAGGAGGACTTCGTCAGCCACCTCTTCGTCGCCTCGACGCACGCCTACATCCTGATCTTCTCGGACAAGGGGCGCATGTACTGGCTCAAGGTCCACGAGATCCCAGAGAGCACCGGCGGCAAGGGCAAGTCGATTGCGAACCTGGTGTCGATGGAAGCGGGCGAGCGTATCGCCGCGATGCTGGCGACCAAGACATTCGACGACGACATTTTCATCATGATGGGCACCCGTCGTGGCGTCGTGAAGAAGACGCCGCTGTCGGCGTTCAGCAATGTCAGAGCCGGCGGCATCATCGCGATGGGCGTCGAAGACGGTGACTCCGTCATCGCCGTGCAGCTTACCGACGGCTCAAGCCAGGTGCTGATCGGCACCCGCAACGGCATCGCAATCCGCTTCAAAGAAGCAGACGTCCGCTCGATGGGCCGCACCGCCTACGGCGTGCGCGGCGTCACGCTGCGCGACGACGACTACGTGGTCGGGATGGAAGCCGTGAAGCCAGGAGGGTCAATGCTCACGGTCACCGAGCACGGCTACGGCAAGCGCACTGATGTGGACGATTACCGCACCACCGGGCGAGGCGGCGTCGGCATCATCAACATCGACACATCCGAGCGCAATGGCCGCGTCGTGGCAGTGGCGTATGTCGAGTCGAGCGACGAGGTCCTGCTTGTCACCCAGCAAGGCATGATGCTCCGCACGGCCGCGGACACCATCCGCCTCACGGGTCGTTCCGCCCAAGGCGTGCGCCTGATCAACATCGACGACGACGACCGCGTGGTCGGGATCGCGAAGCTCAACGAGAAGGCCGCGGAAACAGCTATTCCCCCAGTCGAGTTGCCGGTCGAGCCGGACAGCGCTGAGCCCTCAACGGATCCGTCCGCTGAGACGGAACCCGACGGAGACGACGTCGCGTAGCACCGGGTGGCGATGCACTGCCGCCACGCCGGCGTCTGCGGCGGGTGCAGCCTACTGCACCTGTCATACTCGGACCAGCTCTCGGGAAAGGAGGCGTCGCTGCGACGTCTCCTCGGTCGCTACCTGCCGCAATCTCTCCAACCACTGTTCCTTCCCGTCGACAGTCAGCCAGACCCGCAGCACTTCCGGCATAAAATCGCCTTTGTCTTCGCGCCTGGCCCGAGCGGACGAGGACTGGTTATGGGCCACTACCAGCGAGGCAGCAGTCGTGTCGTCGCGGTCGAGGACTGCCAGGTTCACAGTGCGCGCGGCAACCGCATCGCCTTCGCGCTTCGCGACCACCTCCAACGCGCCGGCATCAGCGCCGCCGGACCTGAACGCGAGGGTCTCGTCCGGCATCTGATTGTTCGCACGACGTTTGACGAACGCGAAGCCGTCGCAATGCTGGTGGTCACCAGAAACGACAAACGCCTCCGGGCGCCGATCCTGGCGTTCCTCGCGTCGGCCGAGCGACCGGAGGGCTTCTTCGTCAACATCCACGCCGAGGACAACTCGTACATGGTGGGTGAGCGCACGCTCAAAATCGAAGGCGCCGCGCATGTGCGCGAGAAGATCGGTGACATCTCGTAACTGATCTCGCCGACTGCGTTCTTCCAAACGAACGTCGCCCCTGCGACAGTGCTGCAGTCGTACGTGGTCGACGCCGTTGGCGGCGCGAGTCGGGTCCTCGACCCTACTGCGGCAGTGGCCTCTTCTCGCTGCCGCTCGCCGCACGCGGCGTCAGAACCCTCGGTGTCGAGGAAAACCGCCAGGCCGTCGACGACGCCACGCTGAACGCGAAGCTGAACCGGATTCCGCCGACTCGCGCCAGGTTCATCACCGCCCGAGTCGAGGACGCGGTACGGTCGGCAAGCCGCGAACCGTGGGATGCCGTCATCGTCGACCCTCCGCGCCAGGGCTGCTCGGACCTCGTACTCGAAGCCGTGTTCCAGGACATGGCACCGCCGCGAGTGATCTACGCCTCATGCAATCCGGAATCGCTGGCGGCCGAACTGCCAGGCATGCTGCAGTGTGGCTACGTGGTCGAAGAGGTGCGGGCGGTCGACATGTTTCCGCACACCGAACACGTTGAAGCGGTCGTGCGCCTGAAGCTGGCCTGAGCCGCCGACGTCGCGACGCGTCAGGCAGGCGTCAGCTTGGCGAACTTGGCGCGCAGCGTTTTCACGCCGGCCGTGGTGAAGCGGATGATCACCTTCGCATCACCCTCGAGCGGTTCGACACTCAGCACGTTGCCGACACCGAACTGCGCGTGGCGCACCCGCAGTCCAGCGCGAAGCGACATGCCGGTCGACTGATCCTCGTCTTCGTACGCGTAGCCGGGGGAGGCCGGCTCCTTCACGCGGCTGGCTCCGCCGAGCCCCGGCCCTGGGCGCGTTCCGCCGCCGCCCTTGCCGTACGGATTCGGCCTGAACTCGTGCGAGTTCGAGAAGCTCGACTGGTAGGACGACGTGCTGTGCTGCGGAACCACCCGGTCCAGCAACTCCGCCGGCACTTCGTCGATGAAGCGTGACGGTTCGCTCGACTTGTACTCGCCAAACACGCGGCGTCGCGCAGCACCGGTGAGAATCAACCGCTCGCGGGCGCGGGTCATGCCGACGTAGCAGAGACGCCGCTCCTCTTCGAGTTCCTCGTCGTCTTCGTTCGAACGCGAGTGCGGGAAGAGCCCCTCTTCGAGTCCGGCCAGTACGACGGTCGGGAACTCGAGTCCCTTGGCGCTGTGCAGCGTCATCATCCAGATGCGCGCGTCGCGCGTGCCTTCTTCCTGGTCGACATCCGAAAGCAGCGAGAGGCGGTCGACGAAGCCGCTCAAGCTCGGCTCTGGCTCGCGGCCTTCATATTCGCGCGCGGCAGACACGAGTTCCGCCAGGTTCTCGACGCGTGCCTCCGCTTCCTCGGACCGCTCCTCGCGCAGATCCTTCAGGTAGCCGGATCGGTCGAGCATCTTGCCGATCGTGTCCGACACCGGCTCGCTCCGAGCCACCTCAGTCATGTTGACGATGAGGTCGCGGAAGCCGGCGAGCGACGCCGCGGCCCGGCCGCTGAAGGCCCGTTCCCGCAGCCCGTGCACCAGCCTCGCCCACAACGAGTTGGCCGTCACTGCTGGCGCCAGGCCGGCCGAGAGGAGCGGGAACTCGTCCTCGACCTGGGAGGACACCTCGATCTTCTCGAGCGTCTCCATCACGACCTTGCCGATGCCACGCGTCGGTGCGTTGATGACGCGCCGCAGGCTCACATCGTCGTGCGGATTGATGACGAGCCGCATGTAGGCGAGCGCGTCCTTCACTTCCTTGCGTTCATAGAAGCGGACTCCGCCAACCACTTTGTACGGCAGCCCTTCCCGCATCATCGCGTCTTCGATGGCGCGCGACTGAGCGTTGGTGCGGTACAGGATGGCGACGGTCGAATCGGGGGCGTCGGCCAGGCAGCCGCGCGCCGTGCGCGTGATGAAGTCGGCTTCCTCGAGTTCGTCACCGCCGCGGAAGTAGACGACGCGCGCGCCGCCCTTCAGGTCGGTCCAGAGCCGCTTCTCCTTGCGATTGCGGTTCTGGCTGATCACGGCGGAGGCCGCGTCGAGAATCACCTGCGTCGAGCGATAGTTCCGCTCGAGCTTCACCGTCTTCGCTTCGGCGTAGTCGCGCTCGAAGTCGAGGATGTTCTTCACGTCGGCACCGCGCCACTTGTAGATCGACTGGTCGGGATCGCCGACGACGCAGAGATTGCGGTAGACCTCCGAGATGCGCCTGATGAGCATGTACTGCGGCCGATTCGTGTCCTGGTATTCGTCCACCATAACGAAACGGAATTGCTCCGAGTATTTCTGGCGAACCACGGCTGACGTCTCGAACATCTCCACCGTCTTCAGCAGAAGATCGTCGAAGTCGAGCGCGCTTGCCTCCTTCAGCGCCGCGATGTACTTCGTGTACACCTTGGCGATGCTCTCGTCGCGGCGGTTCCAGCCGGACGCGGCAACCATCTGGTCCGGCGTCTCCATTCGGTTCTTCGCATGGCTGATGCGCGAGAGCGCGGCGCGCGGTTGGACGAAGCCGTCGTCGATCTTGAGCGCCTTCAGCGCCTGCTTGACCACCGACATCTGGTCGGCGGAGTCGTAGATCACGAAGTCGCGCGAGAGGCCGATGGATCCGGCCTCGCGGCGCAGCAACCTGGCGCAGATCGAGTGGAAGGTCGATACCCACATACCGCCAATGTCGGCGCCGAGGAGCTTCGCCACGCGGGCGCGCATCTCCTCGGCTGCCTTGTTGGTGAAGGTCACGGCGAGCACTTCGCGCGGCTGCGCGTGACCGTCGCCTATGAGGTAGGCGATCCGGCTGGTGATGACCTTGGTCTTCCCTGAACCGGCGCCCGCCAGGATGAGCAGCGGACCGTTGACGTGCAGAACAGCCTCGCGCTGTTCAGGATTCAGGGAATCGAGGAAGTGCATCCTGACAAGTATAAGGTGCGCCAGCCGCGTCACCGCGAGCCTGACGCGCCGCTATTCCACCGTGACCGATTTCGCGAGGTTGCGCGGTTGGTCGACGTCGCAGCCGCGCCGCACCGCGATGTCGTACGCCAAGAGTTGTAGCGGAATGGTCATGATGATCGGCGTCAGCAACTCCGGCGCCTGCGGGACCTCGAGCACGAAGTCTTTCGTGGCGTCGAGCATCGACTTGAGCTTGCCGTCGCCTCTGGTGGTGAGCGCGATAACGGAGCCGCCGCGTGCCTTTACTTCCTGCATGTTGCCGATCATCTTCTCGAAGACGGCGTCGTGCGGCGCGATGGCGACAACTGGCAACCGCTCGTCGATGAGCGCGATCGGACCGTGCTTCATCTCGCCGGCTGGATAGCCTTCGGCGTGGATGTACGAGATCTCCTTGAGCTTCAACGCCCCTTCCAGTGCGATCGGGTAGTTGATACCTCGACCGAGATACAGGAAGTCGGTGCGGGACTGGAAGCGTCCCGCCACTTCCTCGATCTCCGGCGCCAGCTTCAACGTCTGCTCGAGCAGCAGCGGCAACTGCAGTAGCGCGTCGATGTGCGGCTGCGAGGCTTCGAGGCTGAGCGAGCCGCGCGCCTGACCGAGTCGCATGGCGAGCAGATAGAGCGCGACGAGCTGCGAGGTAAAGGCTTTCGTCGACGCCACGCCGATCTCCGGACCGGCGTGCGTGTACACCGTTCCGTCGGTCTCGCGCGTTGCCATGCTGCCGACCACGTTGCAGATGGCGATGCTGCGCGCGCCGGCCTTCTTGGCCTCACGCAGCGCCGCCAGCGTGTCCGCGGTTTCGCCGGACTGCGTGATGACGATCGCGAGGGTCCGCGGAGTGACGATGGGATGGCGGTAGCGATACTCCGAGCCGTAGTCGACATCGACCGGGATGCGAGCCAGGTGCTCGATCAGGAACTTGCCGACCAGCCCGGCGTGCCAGGAGGTGCCGCAGGCGAGAATGGTGACCCGGTCCACATCGGCGAGCTGCGCCTCGGTGAGCTTCATCTCCTCGAGGAAGACGCGCCCGGTGTCCTGTGAGACGCGGCCGAGGATGGTTTCGCGCGCCGCGGTCGGCTGCTCGAAGATCTCCTTCAGCATGAAGTGCTTGTAGCCGGCCTTCTCCGCCATGATCGGGTCCCACAGCACCCGCTGCGTAGTGGCCGATACGGGCTTGCCGAAGAAATCGGTGAAGCTGACACCTGTGCGCGTGATGATGGCCATCTCCTCGTCGCCGAGGAAGACCACATCGCGGGTGTGGCTCAAGATGGCGGGGATGTCAGAGGCGACGAAGAACTCGCCGTCGCCGAGTCCCACGACGATGGGCGGACCGTTGCGCACGGCGATGATCTTTCCCGGGTCGTCGGCCGAGATCAGCACCAGCGCAAACAGCCCGCGCATCAGCATGAGCGCGCGCCGTACGGCATTCTCGAGCCCGTCGGCCTTCATCTCGCGCTCGACGAGATGCGCAACGATCTCGGTGTCGGTCTCGGTGACGAACTTGTGACCCTGCCGCTGCAGTTCCTGCTTCAGGTCGAGGTAGTTCTCGATGATGCCGTTGTGGACGACGACGATCTTGCCCGTGCAGTCACGATGCGGGTGGGCATTCTCCTCGGTCGGGCGTCCGTGTGTCGCCCAGCGGGTGTGCCCGATGCCGTAGTCACCGGTAATCGGATCGAGGACGATGGCGTGCTCGAGGTTTGACAGCTTGCCGGCACTGCGGCGCAGGTCAATTGCGCCGTTCCTGACGACGGCCACGCCCGCCGAGTCGTACCCGCGATACTCCAGCTTTCGCAGCCCGTCGATGAGGACAGGCACCACGTCCTTCGGGCCGATGTAACCGATGATTCCGCACATAAGCAGGGGTCCTGACTATTCGGTGTTTCTCTTCTTGCGTTGTTCCACCCAGCCCTCGATATTGCGCTGCTTGCCTGCACTGACGGCCAGCGCGCCGGGAGGGACATTCTCGCGAAGGGTGGTGCCGGTGCCGACGTAGGCGCCCTCGCCCACGGTGACCGGGGCAATCAGCTGGGTGTGGCTGCCGATGAACGCGCCGTCGGCGATGGTGGTCACCTGTTTCCGCACACCGTCGTAGTTGCACGTGATGGTGCCGGCGCCGATATTCACGTCAGCACCGATGACGGCGTCGCCCAGATAGGAGAGGTGCGAAGCTTTCGACCCCTGGCCGAGGACGGTCTTCTTCAACTCGACGAAGTTGCCGACCTTCGCGCGCGGCCCGACGTGCGCGTCGCCGCGCAGGTGCGCGAACGGTCCGATCGACGCGCCGGCGCCCACGATGCTGTCGCTGACGACACAGTGATTCAGGATCACGGCCTTGTCGCCAAGGGTCGAACCGACCAGCCGGCTGCCCGAGTGGATGACGCAGTCGGAGCCAATGCGCGTCCCGCGCTCGAGCGAGACGCCCGGCTTGATGATGGTGTCCGCCCCGACTTCCACATCCTGATCGATGAAGGTCGTGGCCGGGTCCTCGATCGTCACGCCCGCCGCCATCAACTCGGCGTTCTTGCGCTGGCGGAGGCCGCGGCTCACCGATGCAAGCTCTGCGCGGCTGTTGATGCCCAAAATATCGGCGGCGTCGTCCACGGTTACTGTCTCCACAACCCGTCCAGCCTGGCGATGGATGGAGATGAGGTCGGGGAGGTAATACTCCCGTTGGGCATTGGCTGCGCCGATGCTGCGAACCGCGTCGAACAGACCTGCGAGGTCGAAGGCATAGATGCCGGCATTGATCTCCGTGATGGCGCGCTCAGCAGGGCTGGCGTCCTTCTCCTCGACAATACGTGCAATCTTCCCGCCGTCCCTGACGATGCGCCCATAGCCGTGCGGTTCGGCTACATGGGCCGTCACCACGGTGGTGGCTGCACCGGCATGCCTATGGATTCTCGCCAGTTGTTGCAGGGTTGAAGCGGAGATGGCAGGTACGTCGCCCGAGAGGAGCACCAGGGATCCTGATTGATCGCGGAGCAGCGGCTCCGTGGTCAACAGGGCGTGCGCGGTGCCGAGCTGTGGTTCCTGCACCACGAATTCGAGGTGGCCATGTGCGGCCAGCGCACCACGGACAGCTTCTCCCTGGTGGCCGACGACGACCGTGATGGAGGCAGGGGAGAGCCGGCTGGCCGCCGCGAGCACATGCTCGATCATGGGCCGGCCCGCCACTTCGTGCAGCACCTTGGGGCGCGCGGACTTCATCCGCGTGCCCTTGCCGGCGGCAAGGATGACAACGTGAACGTCAGACATGACGTTCACGATTATCGTCTCGATGGGCTGTGAGATGTAACGGCCGGCTCAGCCGCGGCTGCGGCCGCCGGCATTCAGCGCGTGGTGGAACGCGTCATCGTCGCGCAGTGGGTCGAGGTCGGCGTCGCGCCTGGCGAGGCCCCGGTTCTCAGGATTCAAGGCGATGGCGCGTTCGAGGTGCGCGATTGACTCCGCGTGTTCCCCTCGCTGGGCGTGCGCCACGGCGAGCATGTACAGGGCGTGATCGTTGTCCGGGTCTTCGTCCCTGACCAGTCGGAGATGGGAAATGGCTTCGTCGTAGCGGCCGCCGTTCAGCGCGAGGGTGGACGCGTAGAGACGTTCCTGGACTGTTTGGGGAGCCGCGGCCTTCGGCGAGGCATGGCGACGGCAGACATTCAGATACAGCCGGACCCGATCGTGCAGTTCCCGTTCGTCCGGAAACGACGCGAGCACGTCCTCGAAGAGTTCCAGCGCCTTGTTGTAGTCGTGGCGCTGCAAGGCCTCCATCCCCTTTTCGTACAGGGCAACGGCATCGGCATAGTTGGCGCGCCTGACCGGACCCGCCGGCTTGGGAGTGCCCGCGACGGGCCCCGCCGGAACGGGTGCCTGCGGTGGAGGGGTTTTGGACTTCGGCTGCGGACGCTGCTTCGCCATAGGGTCAGGAGACTTCAACGCAAAGCCAAGGATCTATTCGCCGAAAAACGCGTCGAACCTTATCAGAACGGCTTCTCTTCGGTCAAACGACGGATTTCTTCTGCTCCTCGAGCATCGAGAAGATCGCTCTCGACGGCAGCCTGTGACGTCGAGCCAGGGACGAGATCGCCTGGCGCCGCGTGAGGCCTTTTTTTTCTGTCATATCGCCAAACTCGGCGGCGATCTCGAGAGCGTTTGCCGGTTTCGAGCGCTCGCTCACAGAGGTCAGATCACCGAAATCTACAACCACCGTGAACTCGCCACGGACTTCAGGCACCTCGATCGACCCGAGTCGACCCAGCCTGATCTCTTCGTGGGCCTTGGTCAGCTCACGCCCCAGCACGATCTCGAGATCGCCGAAGCGCCGATAGAGCTCATTCAGCGTCGCCTCGATACGATGCGGCGCCTCGTAGAACACCAGGGTGGGCGCGACCGCCGGTGCAGCCGCGAACCGGCTGAACCACGCCTCTCGTTCAGAGCCTTTTGTTGGGGGAAAGCCCATAAAACAGAATCCGTTCGCGCCGAACCCGGATGCCGACAGGGCAGCGACTGCCGCGCTCGCGCCAGGAATCGGTTCAACCCTAATCCCCGCGTCGTGGGCCAGTCTGACCAGGTGATGGCCAGGGTCGGAGATGGCAGGCGTGCCCGCGTCGGTCACCAGGGCAATGCTCTCGCCGCCGCGGAGCCGCTCGACTAGTGCGGCCGCCTTGCCCTTCTCGCTGTGCTCGTGGAAACTTGTAGTTCGGGTGGCAATTCCGAAGCGTTGCAGGAGATGCCCGGTGTGGCGCGTATCTTCTGCCGCGATCAGGGCGACATCGCGCAGCACCCGGAGCGCACGTGCTGATATATCTTCGAGGTTACCGATCGGCGTGGCGACGACGAACAGCGTACCAGCCATCGAGTGGAACCTTTATTGTACCATTGGTGGATCGCTCAGCCTTCGCCTGTGGCGGCCGAAAGGCCTCATTCACCGTTGCGTCAAGGACCCATGCCCGCTTCAGAACCACTTCCGCATTTCGTCGATGACCTCCTTGGGTATCTCCACGAAACGCATCCGACACACGCGACGCTGGACGGCGTGCACACGCACGATGACCTGCTCGAGGATCTGAGCCGTCACGGCGTCGACCAGGAGGCCCGCGCGTTGGCCGGCTACCTGCGCCGCCTCGAGGAGATCGACCGCGCCGGTCTGACGCCGATCGAAGCGCTCGACCAGCGCATGCTCGGCTCGCACCTCCGCGGTCGCATGTTCGAGCTCGAAGCCGTACGGACCTGGGAACGCAACCCGCAGCTCTACGCCGACATCCTCGCCTCGAGCCTTGCCGGTCAGGCGCTCTTCAGCCACGCGCCGGCGCCTGAACGGGCCCGACGCGTGCTGTCAAAGCTGCGCCAGACCCCCCGGCTGATCCAGGCGGCCCGCGACAACGTGAAGGAGCCACCCGGTATCTACGTGAAGGTTGGCATCGAGACCATGCGCGGCGCGCTGAAGTTCATCGACGACGACCTGCCGCGGGCCTTCTCCAGCGTCGACGACCTGCACCTGCTCGGCGACCTGGCCGACGCGCAGCAGGAAGCGTCGCAGGCCGTCGGCTCCTACATCGAATACCTAGAGAAGGAAGTCGGACCGAAGGCTCGCGCCACGTTCCGTCTGGGTCGCGACAAGTTCGAGCAGAAGTTACGGCTCGAAGAAGGCATCAACATTCCGGTCGACCGCCTGCTGGCGATCGCCGAGCGTGAACTCGCCGCCACGCAGGAGGCCTTCCGTCAGCTCGCCGGCAAGGTGAACAGCAAGGAATCCCCGCTTGCTGTCTGGGCAAAGACGAAGGCCAACCATCCGGCTCCTGGCCAGCTGGTCAAGACCGGCCGCGAACAGCTCGAGGCGTTGAGGACCTTCATCGAGCGGAACGACCTGATCTCGGTCCCGCCCGGCGAACCGGTCGTCGTCGCGTCGACGCCCGAGTTCTACCGCTGGTCGTTCGCCAGCATGTGGACGCCAGGTCCGTTCGAGAGCAAGCCGACGCGCGCCTACTACTACCTCTCGGACGTCGACTCCTCGTGGCCGGCCGAGCGCCAGGAGGAACACCTCCGCGACTATAACCTCCCGACTCTCTGGTCGGTCTCGATCCATGAGGTCTACCCGGGGCACTTCCTCCACTACCAGCATCTGCGCAAGGTGACGTCGAAGGCACGCAAGTCGATCCTGTTCGCCTCGGCGTCGTTTGTCGAGGGCTGGGCGCACTATTGCGAGCAGATGATGATGGAGGCCGGCTTCGGCCGCGAGGACAAGACGATCCGTCTCGGCCAGCTCGCCGAGTCGCTCATCCGCCTCGTCCGCTTCATCGTCGGCATCAAGCTCCACACCGAGGACATGTCGGTCGAGCAGGGCGTCCGGTTGTTCCGCGAGGAGGCGTACCTGGAAGAGGCGAGCGCGCGTCGCGAAGCCGAGCGCGGCACCTTCGACCCCACGTACCTTGTCTACAGCGCTGGCAAGATGATGCTGCTGAAGTTGCGGCAGGACTACAAGGCGCAGCAGGGCAAGGCGTTTTCACTCCGCACGTTCCACGACACGCTGCTCTCGAACGGCACCGCACCGTTCTGGCTGCACCGCGAGCTGATGCTCGGCAGCAATGCCGGCGATGTGCTGGAATAATTTTCGACACGAAGTTCGAGCTGACCTGAGGAATATGCCGCTCTACGAGTACGAATGTGACAGTTGCGGACACCGCTTCGAGGTGATCCAGAAGTTCTCGGATCCCCTCGTCGACACGTGCCCGAAGTGTGGGAAGACCGTCCACAAGCTGATCTCGTCGCCTGCGATCCAGTTCAAGGGAACGGGCTGGTATATCACCGACTACGCCAAGAAGGACTCGACCAGCGCCACCAAGGCCGGTAGCGCCAAGGACGGCAGCACGAGCAGTTCCGAGAGCTCGGGTTCGTCGAGCGAGCCGGCTGCGTCCACGCCGGCGCCGGCCGCGCCGACGACGAAGTCGGAATAGCGCGAGTGATGGACGGTGGGCAGACCGCCCGCCGTCAGCGCGTGGGCGTCGGCAGTCCGAGCGACGCGAGATAGGCGGAGAACTTCTCCGCGATATCCGGCCGACGGAGTGCGAAGTAGACCACGGCCTTCAGGAAGCCGAGCTTGTTGCCGGTGTCGTGGCGGACACCCTTCACTTCACAGGCATAGATCGGCCGCGTCTTCAGGAGTTCGCGCAGGCCGTTGGTGAGTTGGATCTCGCCCGTGCGATCGCTCTTGGTTGCTGCCAGGGCTGGGAAGATGTCCGGGGTGAGGATGTACCGGCCGATGATGGCGAGGTCGGACGGCGCCTCACTGCGCGGCGGTTTCTCCACCAGGTCTTTCACCTGATAGACCCCTTCGCCGAGATCGACCGAAAGGTCGGGGGCGATGACGCCGTAGCTCGACACATCTTCCATCGGCACCCGCTCGACCGCGAGCACCGGGCCCTGCACCCGCTCGTACACATCGATCAACTGCTTCAGCGCCGGCGGTTCCGCGTCGATGACGTCGTCGGCCAGGATCACAGCAAACGGCTCGTCGCCGACGAGGTCGCGCGTGACCAGCACCGCGTGGCCCAGACCGAGCGGTTCGCCCTGCCGCACGTAGGCGAAGTTGATCAGATTTGAAATCTTCCGGATCTCGTCGAGCAGGTCCTTCTTGCCGCGCGCTTCGAGATAGCTCTCGAGTTCGACCGAGACGTCGAAGTGATCCTCAATGGCGTTCTTGCCGCGCCCGGTCACCAGAATGATGTTGCTGGCGCCCGATGCGACCGCCTCTTCGACGCCATACTGGATGATCGGCTTGTCGACGAGCGGCAGCATTTCCTTCGGCTGCGCCTTGGTGGCGGGGAGGAATCGGGTGCCCAGTCCGGCTGCGGGAAATACGGCTTTGCGGACCCTGCTCGTCACGCCGGGATCGTAGCAGAACTCACTCTCGGCCTTCTATACAATAGGTCCACGAGGTTGCATGCTCGATCCCACATTTCTCCGTGAACAACTGCAGGCTGTACGAACCGGTCTCCGCAACCGCGGAATGGACCCGGACAAGGCTCTGGACGAAATCGCGACGTTCGAAGGTGTGCGTCGCCGTCTCATCGGTGAGTTCGAAGGGCTCAAGCGCGAGCAGAATACCTCGGGCGACGAGATCGCGCGCGCCAAGCGGCAGGGCCAGGATACCGGCCCGATTCAGGAACGCAACCGCCAGCGCTCGCAGCAGATCAAGCAGCTTGGCATCCAGCTCGACTCGATCGAGCACCAGCGCGAGAGCGCGATGCTCGTCCTCCCCAACCTTCCGCATGAATCGGTGCCGGTGGGGAAGACAGCGGCCGACAACCCGGTCGTCCGCACCGTGGGCGAACCGCGCGCCTTCGACTTCGAGCCGCAGGCCCACTGGGATCTGGGGCCGGCGCTCGGCATCATCGACTTCGAGCGTGGCACGAAGATCGCCGGCGCCCGCTTCACCGTGCTGAGCGGTCCGGGTGCGCGTCTCGAGCGTGCGCTCATCAACTTCATGCTCGACCTGCACACCACCGAGCACGGCTACCGCGAGATGGAGCCGCCGTTCATGGTGAACGCGGCGTCGCTGGTCGGGACCGGCAACCTGCCGAAGTTCGAGGCGGACCTCTTCAAGATTGCGGGCGACTGGGATCTCTATCTCATCCCGACCGCCGAAGTGCCGCTCACGAACCTGCACCGCGGCGAAATCATCGATGGCCGCGAGCTGCCGATCAAGTACACGGCGTACTCGCCCTGCTTCCGCAGCGAAGCCGGTTCCTACGGGCAGGACGTCCGCGGGCTCATCCGGCAACACCAGTTCGACAAGGTGGAACTGGTGAAGTTCACCACGCCGGACCAGTCGCACGCCGAACTCGAGTTGCTCGTGTCGAACGCCGAGGAAGTACTGAAGCGGCTGGAACTGCCGTTCCGCACCATTCTGCTGTGCACGGGCGACATGGGCTTCGCCTCCGCGAAGACCTACGACATCGAGGTATGGCTGCCGAGCCAGAAGACGTACCGCGAAATCTCGTCCTGCAGCAACACCGAGTCGTTCCAGGCTCGTCGCGCCAACATCAAGTACCGCGCAAACGGCACCGGCAAGGCTGAATACGTGCACACGCTGAACGGCTCCGCTCTCGCCGTCGGCCGTACGCTCATCGCGATTCTCGAGAACTACCAGCAGGCGGACGGATCGGTGATCGTCCCGGCCGCACTCCGGCCCTACATGGGCGGTCTCGAGAGGGTTACCAAAGGCTGATTGCCAATTGCTGATTGGGAACGTCGAATTTTCAATCAGCAATCAGCGATTCCCTACGTCCATCGCCGAACGGTCGAGGCCTTCCTGACGTCGGTGCGGCGCAGCGGGGCGCTGCACGGTGTCCGCACACAGGACGCCTTCGTCCGTGGCGTGGTGTAGCCGCGAACCTTCAGGTTCGCGTGGACCGGGCCGACCTGAAGGTCGGCCGCCACGCACTGCCGGGGACGCCCTAGCGGCCGCCGGTGACGTCGACGATGGCGCCGTTGACGTAGGAGGCCTCGCTGGACAGCAGCCACACGATGGTGGCCGCCACCTCGCCCGCATCGCCGCCGCGCTTCATCGGAATCGACTCGGCGAGCCGCTGCACACGCCCGGGCTCACCGCCACTCGCGTGGATATCGGTGTGAATCAGGCCGGGGCGGACGGCGTTCACGCGAATCCCCTCGCCACCTACTTCACGCGCCAGGCCGATGGTCAGCGTGTCGATGGCGGCCTTCGCCGCCGCGTAGTCGACGTACTCGCCGGCCGAGCCGAGCCGGGACGCCGCCGACGACAGGTTCACGATGGCGCCGCCTCGTCCGCCGTGCGCGGTCGACATGCGCCGCACCGCTTCGCGGCAGCACAGGAATGAGCCGGTGACGTTCGTCGCGAAGACGCGCGACAGGCGTCCGCCGTCCATCTGCTCCACGCGCATCTGCGACTCGAGCATCCCGGCGTTATTCACCAGCGCATCGAGCCGGCCGAACCTGGTGTCGATCCGCTCGAAGAGGCGCGTCACATCGGCGTCGAGCGACACGTCGGCCTGCACCGCGAACGCCTCGCCGCCAGCGGCCATGATTTCCTGCACCACGCCCTCGGCCGCGTCGCGATTTCCCAGGTAGTTGACGCAGACGCCGTAGCCGCGCGCCGCAGACAGCCGGGCCGTGGCCGCGCCGATGCCGCGGCTGCCGCCAGTGATGAGCACCACCTTGTCCATGCGTTCCAGCGTAGCCGGACCGGACAGGGCACCGCCGGCGAAAATTCCGACAGCGTTGTCGGCATCTGTCGAAGGTTCCGGTGCGCGGCGGCTGACCCGCGATAAGTGCGGGGCCGTACTGCCGGTCTTCCCAGCGACGTCAGTCCGCGACGCGGGGTAGTGGCGGGTGGGCAGGAGCACCACCTGCACGTCGGCGTAAGCGTGTTTCCCGCAGAAGTTTGAAGTTAAAGGTTCGACGTTACAATCAGCAGCACGGAGAGGTGGCCGAGCGGTTTAAGGCGGCGGTCTTGAAAACCGTTGAAGCCGGAAGGCTTCCAGGGGTTCGAATCCCTTCCTCTCCGCCATTTGCTATTAGTAAGTGGCTGCTTGTAAACGACTTGCTTATTTGCTAGCAGCTTAGCTCACTCATTTGCGCCAACATCATTTCAGGGCTGCAGCGGGTGCCATCGCGCCGGAATCTGACGGGATGCGCCCCAGGCCCCCTCGAGACGGCCCCACGGAACCGCTCGCGCCAGATCCGAATCGCTTTCCGCGATCGCCGCGATCGCCGCGATCCCCTCGCATCCCCGCGTCATCTCCCGCCAAGGTGTGAGTCGGTCCGGAGGCGCGGACAGGGCTGAGCCTCAGGGCGTCCAGGCCGAGTGCGCCGCGCCGTGCGCTACCCGGGCGGCAGGGGCCTGCGGCAATTCATACCATCTCCGAGACACCCTGGACGCTTCAACCGTCTTCCCTTCGCGGCAGCGGTGCCGCTCCAGATATTGGGCGGCTGCTCTTTCCCCGCGTCCGACGTCGCCTTTAGCCAATTAGTAGGGTGAAGGGGTCATGGTGAAGCCGGCAGCACTATGTACCGCAGAACGTGCGGTAGGCCTCGTCGCCGGCCCCAGGCAGGCTGAACATCGGCAGGTCGCGCGCGTGATCGTACGGCTTCGCCAGCACGTCGAGCAGTTTCTCCATCACAGACAGGTCGCCCAGGCTCGTCGCGGCCAGCAGGGCTGCCTCCACGTTGTGATTGCGCGGGATGAACCGGGGATTGTGCTGCTGCATCACCGCACCTGTTTCGGCCAGCGTCTGCGGCTGACGCCCACGACGCGCGACCCACCGGTCGTACCAGGCCTGCACACCGGCCCCCCCCGCGACGTCGTCGTCGACATCGCTGGGGACGCGCCCAGCCGTGAGCTCACAGAAAGTGTTCGTAAAGTCGGCCGACCGGCGATGCATCCAGGCGAACAGGTCGTTGGCCAGCGCCCTATCGCCGGGCTCCACCGTCAGGAGGCCCAACTTCGCCCGCATCCCGTTGAGCCAGTACCCCTCGAACAGGTCTGGAAACCGCTCGAGCGCCGCCGTGGCCCGTGCCGTCGCGCGATCGACGTCCGGATCAAAGAGCGGCAACATGGCTTCCGCCAGCCGGGTCAGATTCCAGTGCGCGATCGGCGGCTGGTTGCCATAGGCGTATCGACCGCCCGCGTCGATGGAGCTGAAGACCGTGGCGGGGTCGTAGGCATCCATGAACGCACATGGACCGTAGTCGATGGTCTCGCCCGAGAGCGCCATGTTGTCCGTGTTCATGACGCCGTGGATGAAGCCCACCAGTTGCCAGCGCGCAAGCAGGGACGCCTGCCGATCGAGGATCGCGTTGAACAGATCGAGGTACGGCTCGGGCGAACCGGCCAGCTCCGGGTAGTGCCGCTGGAGCGTGTAGTCGGCCAGGGCGCGAGTGGCGATCTCTCCACCGTGCGCCGCGGCCCACTCCATCGTGCCGACTCGGATATGGCTCGCGGCCACGCGCGTGAGCACCGCGCCAGGCAGCATGGTCTCGCGTTGCACGGGCTCCCCTGTGGCCACCACCGCCAGGCTGCGCGTGGTCGGGATGCCGAGCGCGTGCAGCGCCTCGCTGATGATGTACTCCCGCAGCATCGGTCCGAGCGCGGCACGCCCGTCCCCCCGCCGGGAGAACCGCGTGCGTCCGGAGCCCTTCAGTTGAATGTCGAGCCGATCGCCAGCAGGCGTGACCTGCTCACCGAGGAGAATGGCGCGGCCATCGCCGAGGGCCGTGAAGTGGCCAAACTGATGCCCGGCATACGCCTGCGCGATGGGCCGGCTGCCCTCGGGGAGGACATTGCCGCCGAAGATGGCGGCGCCCTCCTGCGCCAGCCGTTCCGGCTCGAGGCCCAGCGCGGTCGCCAGAGGCCGATTGAAGGCGACCAGGCGCGGCTCACGCACCGTAGCCGGCATGGCCGCCGCGTAGAACAGTTCCGGCAGTCCCGCGTAGGTGTGCTCAAGGTGCCAGCCGGCCATGCCAGCCATTATACCGGGCCCCTTCCTGGCGCCGGGCGACCACGCCTCGTCCAAACGGCCGCTCGCGGGCGCTGCGAAGCCGGCACCTGTTCACGACGCGGCGAGACCTTCGCGATACGACGGGTAGCTCAATCGCAAGCCCAGTTCCCGGATGGCCCGGTCGTTTCGCGCACGTTTGCCGAGACCAGGCCCGCCCTCACACCGAGGCGGGGCCACTCCCATTCGTGTCGCGAGCAGTGCCAGATAGGCCCCGCGGGTCGCAGGATGACCGTCGGATATGACGAACGTCCGGCTCGTCACTGGTCGTGCGGTCGCCGCGGCCACGACGGCACGCGCCGCGTCGTCGACATGAATCAGATTCACGAACGCACTCGTGGAACCGGCTATCCACCTGCCCGCGGCGACATCGGCTGAGTGCGGCACCCGTCCAGGTCCATAGAGTCCTGCCAGCCTCAGGACGACCGCGTCGCGCCCGCTCGGGTGAGCGAAGAGCAGTCGCTCCCCGGCCACGCACGCCCTTCCCCCTTCGCGGACGGGCTCGCACAGAGACTCCTCATCCACCCACTCGCCGCCGTCCTGCGCGTAGACCCCGGTCGAGCTCACGTAGATCACCTGGACCGGCAACCCGCGCAGCGCATCCAACACCGCGCGCAGCCCTTCGACGTGAATATCGAACATCGTCGCGCGTGACCGGGGGTCCCGCCCGACCGCGAACACGACGGTGTCCACGGCAGGCAAGGCGCTGAGCACACCCCGAGTCACATCCATGGTCAGCGGCTGCAGTCCCTCCCGGGACAGCGCAGTGGCGTTGTCCCCTCTGGTGGTGGCATACACATCGTCGCCTGCCCCGCGCCAGAGTCGCGCGACCCGTCCGCCGAGATATCCGCAACCCACCACCAGCCTGCGCACGCCGCTCCCTCCGCCAACTTGCATTCTCCCCCCAAGGCGGCCGGCGGCGCGTGTGCGTTCTTGACGGCGCCAGCGTTCCGGTCAATCGGCATATACTCATCCATTCAGCGTGCAGATCGTCTGCGGCCGTGCCGCAGGGCCAGTTTCCATGGCAACCGGAAGGGGAAACGCGCGTGATGCGTAGGTATCTCGTGATCTGTGTCGGCTCGGCGCTGGGCGTTTCGCTGGCGTTGACCGATGCATGGGCTCAGGTGCGGCCAGGCACGGCGCAGCCAGGACAGGTGGAGCGGCAGTTCGAGCGGCCGCCGGAGCCGAGCGCCAGGACCGGCCCCTTCACCATCCCGAGCACCGGACAGCAGGCACCGGCGAACGCGGAGGGCATCCGCTTTGTGCTCACGAAGCTCACCGTCGAGGGCTCCACGGTCTACCGCCCGGAAACGCTTGAAAAGCTGTACGCCGCCTCGGTCAATCGCGAGGTCACCCTGGCCGACGTCTACCGCATCGTCGACACGCTGACGGCGCGCTACCGCAACGACGGTTACATCCTGTCCCAGGTCATCGTGCCCGCGCAGTCGGTGGAGGGCGGCGAGGTTCGCCTCCAGGCGATCGAGGGCTATATCGACAGCGTGCGGGTTGAGGGTGGCACCGCGGCGCTGCGCAGTCGCGCCGAGACGTACGGCAACCGGATCAAGGGTCGCCGGCCGCTCACGGCGAGCGTGCTCGAACGGAACGTGCTGCTGATGAACGACCTGCCCGGTGTGCAGGCGAGGGCCGTTCTGGCGCCAGGCAGCGCGCCGGGGGCCGCGCAGCTCGTGCTGCAGTTGACCCAACAGCGCGCCGGCGCCGGCCTCAGTTCGGACACCCGCGGCAGCAAGGCCCAGGGACGCCAGCGCCTGTTCGGCGACCTCGACCTGAACAACCTGCTGGGAGGCGCCGGACGCACCGAAGTGCGCGAGGTCACCACCGGGACGCCGGAGTTGTCGTTCACCGCGCTCTCGCACGACCAGTTCCTCGGCACGCGCGGCGGCAAGGTCACCGTGTCCGGCAGCTACGTCTATTCGAAGCCGCAGGAGCTCGCGTTCATCCCGCTGGAGCTGACGACCAAGTCGCAGACGTTCACGCTCGGCTTCAACTACCCGCTGGTGCGCAGCCGTGCGCGCAACCTCTACCTGCGCGCCGCCGTCGCCTCGTTCGACAGCCGCAGCACCATCTTCGGCATCGAGGACACCACCGACCGTCTGCGCACGGCGCGGATCGGCCTGACCTACGACGCCGGCGACGGCATCGGCGGCATGAACATCGCCGACGTCGAGTACAGCCACGGCCTGAAGGGGCTCGGCGCCTCCGACAGCGGCGATCCGTATCTCTCGCGGGCCGGCGGTCGTTCCGATTTCAGCAAGGCGACGTTGTACGCCGCGCGCATCCAGTCGCTGCCGGCCAACTGGTCGGTCGTGGTGGCGGCCAACGCGCAGTACGCGTTCACCGACCTGCTGGCGCCGGAGTTGTTCAGCGTCGGTGGTGAACAGTTCGGCCGAGGCTACGACGCGTCGGAACTGCTGAACGACCACGGCGCCGCCCTGAAGCTCGACCTGCGTTACCGCCACACCTGGAGCGGCAGCCGCCCGGTCACACTGATGCCGTATGTGTTCGGCGATGCCGGACGGGTCTGGCAGCGCACGACGTTTGCCGGTGGCGAGTCGCGCCAGACGCTGTCGTCCGCCGGCGGCGGTATTCGCCTGAACATCGGCGCGCAGCTCTCCGGGTTTGTCGAAGTGGCCGCGCCGCTCGACCGCATCGTTGGCCAGGAAAACAGCCGCGACCCCAGGGTGTTCGCCGGTCTGTCTCTCTACTAGGCAAGGGGGATCACTGTGAAGAAGACGCAACCTGCCACGCGCTGTCATCACTTCCGCCGGCCACCGCAGGGCGTGCGTGCGGCGCTGGCCGTGATGCTCTCGATCGCCACAGGCGGTGCCGGTCTGCAGGCACAGGGACCCGTCGGCGGCATCGTGCGGGCCGGCGACGCGCAGATCAGCGGCGAGGGCACCACCTCGACGCAGATCCGCCAGTTCACCGAGCGCGCCGTCATCGACTGGCGCCAGTTCGGCGTCGGCGCCGACGGTCAGGTGGTCTTCATCCAGCCGTCGTCGCAGTCGGCCACGTTGAACCGCGTCACCGGCGCGCAGCTGTCTGTCATCCTCGGCACGCTCGACGCGAACGGCCAGGTGCTGCTGATCAACCCGAACGGCATCGTCTTCGGCGGCGGCGCGCAGGTGAACGTCGGCGGCCTCATCGCCACCACCGCCAACATCGGCGACGCCAACTTCATGGCCGGCCGCCTCGTCTTCGACCAGCCGGGCAGGCTCGGCGCGGGCATCCTCAACGCCGGCGCCATTACCGCCCGGGACGGCGGCCTCGTGGCACTCGTCGCGCCGCATGTCCGCAACGACGGCCTGCTGGCCGCGCGGCTCGGCACGGTGGTGCTCGGCTCGGCGGACACGTTCACCGTCGACCTGTACGGCGACGCCCTGATCAACCTCGCGCTCAACGAAGGGAACGCCGGACAGCTGGTCGGCCTCGACGGCCGCCCGGTCACCAGCCTGCTCACGAACACCGGACACATCGAGACCGCCGGCGGACAGACGGTGCTGATGACGGCGCGCGGTGCGAAGGCGGTGCTCGACAACCTAATCAACATGTCGGGCACCATCAAGGCCGATCAGGCGGTGCAGCAGAACGGCCGGATCCTGCTGCTCGGCGGGGGCGGCAACGTCGACGTCAGCGGCACGCTTATCGCGTCTGGCGGCACCGTGCAGGTGCTGGGCGACCGCGTGCACCTCGCAGCCACCGCGGCGCTCGACGCCAGTGGCGCCTCGGGCGGCGGCACGGTGCAGGTGGGAGGAGCCTTCCAGGGCCGCGGCGACACGTACCGCTCGACCGAGACGATCGTCGATGCGGGTGCCACGTTGAAGGCCAACGCGATCGGCGCGGGCAACGGCGGCGACGTCGTGGTCTGGTCGGATGGCAACACGACCTTCGGCGGCGCGGTCGAAGCCAAAGGCGGCGCGGCGGCTGGCGACGGCGGCCGGTTGGAAGTGTCGGGCAAGGGCACGCTCGAGTTCCTGGGTCAGGCTGACGCATCGGCAGCGAACGGCACGTCCGGCTCGCTGCTGCTCGACCCCGCCTACATGACGATCGGCGCGGCCGAAGCCAGCACCATCACGCGCGTGCTGCGCACCGGCACCACGGCGATCCTGCAGGCTGACGTCGACATCGACGTGAACTCGGCGATCTTCGGCGGCGACCGTGACCAGGGCGGCGGGCTGAACATGACGGCCGGGAACAACATCCACGTCAACGACTTCATCGTCACCAACAACGGCGCGATCAATATGACCGCGACCGGCGGCACCGTGACCGTGGCGGACGGCAAGGCCGTGTTCGCCGGCAACGCGCCGATCACCGTGAACGCCAACGGCAACCTCAGCACCGGCCCGATGCTGACGAGCGGCTCGCTCTCCATTCGCTCGGTGGCCGGCTCGGTGGCCGTCAACGCATTCATCGACGATCACACCGGTCCGGTGAGCATCAAGGCGGCGGGCAATGTCGACCTGAACCAGGCGATTGTCAACCTCGCCGGCGGCAGCGCCCTCACCATCGATGCGGGTCAGGACGTGAACGTCAACGCGCAGGTGGACGGCCGCGGCGGCGTGGCCGGCGGTGCGGTTACGATGACCGCTGCGCGCGACGTCAACGTGAACCAGGCTGTCGTTACCAATAACGGCGCGGTGTCGCTCACCGCAACCAGCGGCGCCCTGAACGTCGCAGGCGGCACGCCGCTCGTGTCCGGCACCGGCGCGATGGCGCTGACGGCGCGCGGCGACGTGGCGACCGGCCCCATCAACGCGGGTGCGCTGACCATCCGATCGTCGGCAGGCAGCGCGAACATCAACGGGGTCATCGACTCGGCGACCGGCGCGACCACGATTGCGGCCGCGACCGACGTGAACCTCAACCAAGCGGTGCTGAACGGGCAGACCGGCAGCGCCCTGACCGTCACGGCAGGCCGCGACGTGAACGTGAATGCGGTCGTCGATGGCCGCGGCGGCGTCGCCGGCGGCAGCGTGAACCTGACCGGCGCGCGCAACGTCACCGTTCGCGACTACGTCGTCACGAACAACGGCGCCATCGGCCTGACCGCCAGCAACGGCGCGCTCACCGTGTCGCCAGACAAGGGCACCTTCGCCGGCACCGGCGCCATCGCCATGCGCGCCGGCGGCGACCTGACGACCGGCGCCGTGAGCGGCGGGTCGCTGAGTGCCACCTCCACCGGTGGTGCGGTGCGCATCAACGGGGTCATCGACGGCAGCACGGGCCGCGTCGACCTGTCGGCGGCCGGTGACGTCAACGTCAACCAGGCGGTGCTGAACACCCGCACCGGGAACGCGTTCAACGCCACCGCTGGTCGCGACGTGAACCTGAACGCCATCGTCGATGGCCGCGGCGGTGCCACCGGGGGGGCCGTTTCGCTGAAGGCCTCGCGCGACGTCGCCCTGAACAACGCGGTGGTCACCAACAACGGCACGATCGGCGTGACCGCCACCAACGGCGCGGCGACGATGGCCGCGGGCACCGCGCTGGTGTCCGGCAACCAGGCCATCACCATCGACGCCAGCGGCGACGTCACGACGCGCGGCATCAGCGGCGGCTCGCTGAGCGCGACCTCGCGCAACGGCTCGGTCATCGTCGACGGCATCATCGACGGCAGCACCGGCCGCGTCGACCTGGCCGCCGGTCGCGACGTCGCCATCAACGCTGCGGTGTTGAACACGCGCACCGGCGCCTCGTTCAATGCCAACGCCGGCCAGAACGTGAACGTCAACGCCCAGATCGACGGCACGGGCGGCGCGTCTGGCGGCGCGGTGAACCTCACCGCCAACCAGAACGTGAACGTGAACGCTGTGGTCGCCACGCACGACGCGGCGATCCGGCTCACGGCCACCAACGGCACGGCGGCGTTCGCCAGCGGCACCGGCCTGTACTCGGGCAGCGGCACCATCGCCGTCGATGCGCTCGGCAATGTCTCCACGGCGACGCTGAGCGGCGGCGCGATGACCGTCACGTCGCGCGGCGGCGATGTCACGGTGGGGGGCCAGATGGCCGGCAGTGGAGGTGCCATGGCCATCAGCGCCGCAGGCGCGGTCAACATCAACAACGCCGTCACCAATTCTGGCGTCACCTCACCGCTCACCGTGAGCGCCGGCACCAACATCAACGTGAACGCCGCCGTCGGCCGCACTGCGGCCGGTACGCCCAGCAGCAGCGTCACGATGACTGCCGGACAAAGCGTGAACCTCAATCAGAGCGTCGTGGCCGAGAACGCCGCTGTCAGCGTCACCGCCACCAGCGGCACTGTGACCAGCGCGGCGGGCGAGGGGCTCTTCGCCGGCACCGGCAACATCCGCGTCACCGCCGGACAGACGCTGTCGACCGGTGCCACGGTGACGACCGGCACGCTAACGCTGACCTCCACCGCCGGCGACGTCGACGTCGACAGCGAGATTGCCGGCGCCACCGGCGCCGTCACGATCAACGCCGCGAACGACGTCAACGTGAACCAGCGGATCGCCAACTCCCGCACCGACGCGCCCCTGAGCATCACTGCCGGCAACGACATCAACGTGAATGCGAAGCTCGACGGCCGCGATGCGGATCCGCCAACCCACGCCAGCAGCCGCACCACGCTCGTTGCCAGCAACGACATCAACCTGAACGACGACGTCATCACCGTCGATGCCGCGCTGTCGGCCACCGCCACCAACGGTGCGGTGAACTGGGCGTCTGGCAAGGGGCTCTTCGCTGGCACCGGCACCATCGCGGTGACGTCGGGCGAGACGCTGAGCAACGGCATCACCACCACCACCGGCGCCCTGAGCCTGACGTCGACAACCGGGGACGTCAACGTGAACACCGCCATCGACGACACGACGGGCGCCGTAGCCATCAACGCTGGCGCCACGGTGAACATCAACCAGTCGATTACAAACCTCAAGAGCGGCAACAACCTCACGGTGACCGCGGGCACGGACATCAACGTCCAGGCAAAGGTGGATGGCCGCAGCGGTGCCGCCTCCGGCGGTGCGGTGACCATGACGGCGGGTAACGACATAGGCATCACCAAGGCGATTGCCACCGACAACGGCGCCGTGAGCCTGACAGCCACGAACGGATCGATCACCGTTCCCACCGGTGCGGAGTCCCTCAACAACCCGATGCAGTGGATCATCTCGGCTGGCAATGCAGCCGTGAACCTGACGAGCGGCGACAACTTCACGCTCGCATCGCCGGTGAAGACGACGGGTGCGCTCACCATCAAGTCCACCACCGGCGACGTCACCATCTGGGCGCCTATTACTGACGACACTGGCGAGGTCAAGGTCACCGCCGGCGACGCGCTGGTCGTCAACCACCAGATCAAGAGCGACAGCCATCCGATTACGCTGACCGCCGGGGCCGGCGGCATCACGATCAACTCGATCATCGACTACGACAGCACGGACACATCAGCCGTCAACAGCAAGGCCGCCAACCTCACGCTGAACTCGGTCGGCAACGTGTCCATCCTCGACAGCCGCGGCATCTCCTCGAGTGAAACGGTCACGATCGACACGCGCGGCAAGATCGTGACCGGAACCATCGGCAACTCCGCGACCACGCCGGCGACCGTACGTCCCAAGGTGGTCGTCCTCAACGCCGACGCCGGGATCGACCAGTTCTCGACCGGTCAGGTCGGCGAGGTGGCAGCCACCTCCTCAGGCGGCACGATTAACCTGACCGTTGCCCAGCCGAACAAGCTGCGCATCACCACCGGAACGCCAGGGACGCTCGATTGCCCGACCTGCGACATCAACCTCAGTAGTTCGGCCATCGGGAACGAACTCGGTCCCGACGTGGTGCTGAACGCCGGCGGCAGCGTGACCCTGCAGCCCGTGCGCTCGACCGGCGACCTGACCCTGACGGCGCGCAGCGGCGACATCAACTTCAATCAGACGCTCATCAAAGGCCAGATGACCGGCACCGCCGGCCGCGACATCACACTGAGCGACCTGCTCTGGATGGGCGGCTCTCCATCGCAGCAGACCGTTGGGGGACCGCTGTCGCTTACCGCCGGCCGCGACATCGTCACCACGGCCAGCACGCCGCTTCACATCTCGAACGGTCAGACGCTGACGATGGTGGCGAACCGGAACCTGACGCTGTTCATCCTCGAAACGCTCGGGGCCGTCAGCCTCACGTCCACGACCGGCAACATCACGCTGAACCGGGACATCGGCGGACACATCAACAACACGCAGTCGGGGACCGTGCCCGACTTCAATCCCGACGACAAGGGCGTGGCCTCATTGACCATTACCGCGTCTTCCGCAACGGCCGCCATCAACATGCAAGGCGCCAGGGCTGAAGGGAACGTCACGATCACGACGCCGGGCACCCTGACGGCGGCGAAGCAGATCACCTCGGTGAGCGGGACGCGGACGCTCAACGTGCCGTTGGCGAATCAGTCGCTCTCGAACGTGGCCATCGGGACGGTTAACCAGGTCATCTATCCAGCGATCATTGCGCCGGCCGTCCCGCCGGGTCCGAGGCAACCGCTTCCGGGCGCCCCGGGCGTGGCATCAGCCAGCGGCCCCGGGCTCCCGGCCTTTGCGGAAATCCCGGTGGCGTTTGCCGACCAGTCGGTGGGCGCCATCACACAGCCTGGTGGGGCGAACGGAGGAGTCGGCCTGGCGGGCTTCGTGGCCAGCTTTGCCGGCCCAGGGTCCACGAGCGGCAGCGGCGCACGTCCGGCCGCCCCGAAAGGCTCCGGCGCCTCGCAGGCCAGCGGCTCGTCCGACCCGACTTCGCTCGACACGGCCGCCGCGCTCCGCACCGCCGGTGAGTCGTGTGGCGAGGAACAGTCGGGCGACACCGGCCTCGACGCCATCGCGCCGGCGTCCGGTACCGCCGCCGACCAGCAGAAGCCCGCGTGCCCGCCCGCCGAATCGGCGGGGCAGGCCACCAACTCGACCGCTCCGGCGACGACGGCGGCACCGACCGGCGGCCCAGTCGGGGGCGGTCTCCAGTAGCATCGGGCCAGACACCGACCGCGCTGCGGCTGACCGGGCCGCGGCGCGTCGGCGTCATTCGTAGTGTCCGGCTTCAGCCGGACCTGACATGCTGACCGTCAATCACCACGCCCGGCAACGTCAGGAGCGGGAAATGCCGATACGTCCCCGGTGAGGCACCTTATGACCGCGACGGTGAAAGCTGCGGCGGCCGTACTCCTTGCACTGGCCGCGCTGGCGGGCGCGCCTTCCGCTGCGTCCGCGCAGACCACGGCGCCGATCCTCCGCGTCGAAACCGGCATGCACACCACGCTGATCAGGCGGGTGGTGCCCGACGTGCCGCGCAATCGCCTGTTCACCGTCTCGGACGACAAGACGATCCGCGTCTGGCAGATGCCGGATGCGCGGTTGCTCAGCGTGCTGCGCGTGCCGATTGACGCGGGACACGAAGGACAGCTGTTTGCCCTGGCTGTCTCGCCGGACGGCAAGACCGTGGCGGCTGGCGGCTGGACCGGCTGGGACTGGGAACAGCAAGGGTCGATCTACCTGTTCGATGTCGCCACCGGCGACCTGATTCGCCGCTACGGCGGCCTGAACGAAACCATCAGTGCGATGGTGTGGACGCCAGACGGCCGGTATCTCGCCGTCGGGCTGCAGAGCCGCGGCGGCTTCCGCGTGCTCGACGCGGCCACCGGCGCCGTGGTCGCCACCGACCCGCAGTACAACGACAAGCTCCTCGATCTCGATGTCAGCGCGCAGGGGCGGATCGTGGCCGTCGCCCTCGACGGGATGGTGCGCCTCTACGCACCGCCCGACTACCGGCTGATCGGGCGCAAGGTGATCGCCGGCGGCCAGAGCCCGCTGTCGGTGCGATTTTCCCCGGACGGCGAACTGCTGGCCGTTGGGCATCTCGACGTGCCTGTCGTGTCGGTGGCATCGGGCCGCGACCTGTCCTGGCTGTTCCAGACCGACCCGCAGCCCCTCACAGGCCAGGTGAACCTGTCGACGGTCGTCTGGTCGTCGGACGGGAGCTATCTGTACGCCGGCGGCGATTTCCGTGGCGGTGGGCTCAATCCGCTCTACCGCTGGCCGGCCGCCGGTCGCGGCACGGTTGAACGCATTCCGCTGGTGCGCAATCGCATCACCGAGATCCAGCAGATGCCGGGCGGACGCATCGCATTCGCCGCTGAGGACCCGGGCCTCGGCGTGCTCGGTCCGGATGGACGCGTTGTGTCGTATCGCGGGCCGGACATCGTGAACTTCAGTGCCGCGCGCACCACGGTGCAGCTCTCTGCGGAGGGCGGCGTCGTGGCCTATCCGCTGGCGGCCGCAGGCGCGGTGCGCCACAGCTTCGCGGTGCTCGGCAGCGGCGATCAGGTAACGGCCACCGCGCCGTCGGTGCCGGTGTTTCCGCCGCGCCTCACCGCGCCAGGCGTGGTCATCGCGGGCTGGGAGAACGGCTACGCGCCGACCCTCAACGGCAAGGCGCCCGAACTCGACGACTACGAAATCGCGCGGTCGTACGCCATCGCACCCGACGCGAAGAGCGTGCTGTTCGGCACCGAGTGGGCGGTGCGCCGGCTCGATCTGAACGCGAAGGAAGTGTGGAGCCAGAACCTGCCGGCGGTGGCCTGGAGCGTGAACATCAGCCAGAACGGGCAACTGGCGATCGCGGCCCTCTCGGACGGCACCATCCGCTGGTACCGCTGGCGCGACGGCAAAGAGATCGTTTCCTACTTCCCGCACGGCAACGGCGTCGACTGGATGGCCTGGACGCCCGACGGCTATTACACCTCGTCCGTGAACGGCGACAACTACGTCGGCTGGCACCTCAACCGCGGCAAGGACCTGGCGCCCGACTTCTACCGGGCGGTGCAGTTCGACCGCATCCTCTACCGTCCCGACGTCGTGAACGAGTCGTTCAGGCTCGCGCTCGCGTCGCCCGGTGCGCCCTCGGCATCGCCCCTGGCGGACGCCTCCTTCACGATCGACAAGCTGCGCCAGATCGCCCCGCCGCGCCTCAAGCTCCTGCCGCCGGCCCTGCGCGGTCTGGCCGAGGGGCGGCCGCAGGCGACGCTGCGGATCGAGGGCGAGCGAAACGCGCTCGCCATCAAGGACTACGCGGTGTTCGTGAACGGCGTGCCAGTGACCCCGAGCCGCGAACGCGGGCTCTCGGGCGGCGACGTCGATCGCTTCAGCCGCACGATCGAGATCGACCTCCAGGCACAGACGAACGACATTCGCGTCGAGGCGTTCAACGGCGTGTCGATGGGCACGGCCGAAGCCTGGATCGGCCTGCCGTCGGAGGTGGCGCCGTCGAAGGTCGAGGGCAATCTCTATGTGCTGGCCATCGGCGTGAATGCGTTCCCGAATCTGCCAGTCAGCCTGAACCTCGCGTACGCCGCGCAGGATGCGCAGGGCATGGCGGGTGCGCTCGAGCGCCGAGGCGCCGGTCACTACACCAAGACCTTCGTGAAGTTGCTGTCCGACGAGAGCGCTGACAAGCCGACGCGCGAGTCGATTCTGGCCGCGCTCGAGTTCGTGCAGCACGGCGGCGCCAACGACACGGTCGTGGTGTTCCTCGCCTCGCACGGCATCACCGACCCGGCCGGTAACTACTACTTCGTGCCGCGCGACGTCGAGCGGCGCGACATCATCGCGGCGCAGCGTGGGCAGGGCGGCGAGTCGCTGGTGTCGTGGACAGCGTTCTTCGAGGCGCTGCGCGGTGCGGCCGGGCGCCGCCTGCTCATCGTCGACACCTGCCACGCCGGCAGCGCGGAAGGGAGCTTCGACGCGCACTCGTTGATGAAGCGATCGGCCTCGTCGCTCTTCCCGCTCATCGTCGCGTCGAAGGGCGAGGAGAAATCGCAGGAGTATGCGGCGGGGCAGCACGGGCTGTTCACCTACGCGTTGATGAACGCGCTCGCGCCGGCGGCCGACGCCGACGGCGACCTGCTGGTGTCGCTACGTGAAGCGTTCACGTTCGCGCTGCCGATTGTCGAGAACCTGCGCGACAAGACGGCCGGTGGCCAGACGCCGCAGATGATGGTGCCTCGGGTGCTCGGCGACGTCGCGCTCGTCGGTGCGGACAACTAGTGGCAGGCCCGTCTGACAGCCCGTCGGGGGTCACGCCCGCAGCAGGAGCCGAGCGCGCCGACGCGGCCAACCGTCCGCCCATCAGCGGTCCGCCGACGCGCCCGCGCGAGTCGTGGCGTGCGCGCCTGAAGCGCAGCCGGTTTCCGCTGTTCGTCATTCTGGCGTCGATGCTGGTGGCCGAAGGCGGCCATTGGTCCGGCATACTGAGCCCCGTCGAACACCTGTACTCCGACCTCTGGCACCGCGTGAGCGGCGTCCGCTACGCACCGGAACACGTGGCGCTCGTCGTCGTTGACGACCAGTCACTGGCCGAACACGGCGATATCCCGATGGTGTTCTGGACGCCGCTGTTCGCGCGCGCCGCGGCGACGCTCCGCGAAGCGGGCGCGACGGTCATCGGCGTCGACTTCCTCTTCGGCTTCACTCCGGAAGACTGGATCAGCAAGCTGAACCTGTCGGGCACCGACGTATTGCGCGACTACGACCTGAAATTCAGGCAGGAACTGAATCAGGGAAAGATGGTGCTGGCCGGCGCGATCGTCCGCGGCCTCCCCGGCCAGCCGGACAACGTGCTGCTGGCGCACACCGACTACCTGCTGTCGCTGCCGACCACCGACTTCGCCAGCCACGTCGGCTTTGCCGACCTGGTGACCGACTCGGACGGCGGCGTTCGTGCCTTCGAGGTCGTGCCCGCGGTGAAGCTGCCGCCCGAGCTTGCCGAGGGAGCACCGCGACTGGCGCTCGCCTCGCTGCTGGCCGCGCGAGCCGGCCATCTCGACAAGGCGGCGGCGAGCTGGGACGTCGGCGGGCGCACGCTGGAGACGACCGAGCCGCACATCATCAGCTACGCCGGTCCGTCCGGCACCGTGCCGCGTGTGTCGCTGTCGCGGGTGCTGGCTGACGATGCGCTGCAGGACCCGTCGGTGCAGGCGCTGCGCGGCAAGGTGGTCATCATCGGCGGCGACTACCAGGGCATGAACGACGTGCACACCACGCCGTACAGCGGCCGGCTCATCACCGGCGGCGACGGCCTCATGGCGGGCGTCGAGATTCAGGCGAACATCGTCGAAACCGTGCTGTCGGGTCGCGACACGCGCGAGGCGCCAGCCTGGCTCCGCTATCTGCTGCTGTTCGCGTGCATCGGGTTCACGACGCACGCGTATCGCCGGCGATCGCCATGGACCGGCCTGGCCGAACTGGGCCTCGGCCTCGTGGTGACGCTCGTCATCTGCTTTGCGGCGTTCCAGCGGTTCTGGCTCGTGCCAGCCGCGACGCTGCAGCTCGGCCTGATGTCGGCCTACCTGCTCGCGTTCAGCGAACGGCTGACGAGCGAGGAACGCGACAAGGCGCGCGTGAAGACGATGTTCAAGGGGTATGTGTCGGACAGCGTGGTGGACATGCTGCTCAGCTCGGAGCGGCGGCTCGACCTCGAAGGGCAGTCGATGCACATCACCGTGCTGTTCTCCGACATCCGCCAGTTCACGACGATCAGCGAGAAGCTGACGCCGCGTGAAACGGTGGAGTTCCTCAACGCCTACTACGCGCGCGTGGTGGCGGTGATCATGGAAGAAGGTGGCCGCATCGACAAATTCATCGGTGACGCGGTGATGGCGGAGTTCGGCGTGCCCTATCCGTTCCCCGATCACGCGCACCGCGCGCTGTCGGCGGCGGTGAAGATTCGGCGGGTGGCGGGTGAATTTCAGGAATGGATGCGCAACCGCTTTCCGGACCGCGACATCCCGGAGTTCCACGTCGGCGTCGGCATCCATACCGGTGATGCTGTCGTCGGCAACGTCGGCTCGGAAGCCCGCATGGAATATACGGCTGTCGGCGACACGGTGAACGTCGCGTCACGGCTCGAGAGCGAAACGAAATACCTCAATTGCGTGATCGCGGCCAGTGCCCAGGTTGTCCTGGAAGCCGGGGGCGAGATCGAGACCGGCATCCACGACACCGTACGCGTGAAAGGGCGGCTCGAACCGGTTGAGGTTTATGAAATCATCGACGTTCGAAGGTAAGGGGAACCTCATGCTGCGCAAGATTGGATTGTTCGTGCTGCTCGCGTGCTCGCTCGCGGGCGCGGCGTCGGCCCAGGTGGCAATGCTCACGCAGGTGTCGGGCGATGTGCGGGTGTCTGGCCGCGATGGTGCCCGCGGCGCCGTGGCGTTCCTGAAGGTGAATGACGGCGACACGCTGACGCTCGCGGGCGCGGCCCGCGTGCAGATGGTCTACCTCGCGAACGGCCGCCAGGAAGTGTGGACCGGCGCGGGTCCGGTCGTCGTCGGCAGCGCCCAGGGGCGAAGCCAGACGCTGACCCCGGCCACCTCGCAGGTGCCGGCCCTCGTGCTGCGGCAGCTCGAGAAGACACCGGCGGTTGGCCAGCACGGCAAGACCGGGATGGTGATGCTGCGCTCGATGGACAACCTCGAGAAGATCGACACGCTCGAGACCGACTACAAGGATCTGCGCGCCAGGTCGGCGGCGGACGACACGACGCCGGAGCTGTTCTACCTGGCCGGGTTGCTCGACCTCGGCGCCTATGAGGACGTCCGCACGGTGCTCACCGATGTGAAGGCGCGCGTCGGCACCCAGCCGGCGTACGCCGCGGTGGTGGAGCACTTCGAGCGTCTGCTCGCCGAGAGCACCGCCAAGTAACGCTCGCGACCGGGGTCGGCGCCGGAACCCCCGGCCCGCCCCGTTCCGTTCGTCATCCCGCCCCGACCCCCACCCCCAGCAGTTAGCGACTTCGCGACAAGACAGGTCCGGCTGAAGCCGGACACTACACGGAAAACGCTCGTCGCCAGTCGTAGTGTCCGGCTTTAGCCGGACCCTACGGCTTCAAACGGTTGCACGGTACAGCGCGCCCGCTGGGGAATTCAACCGTGCCGCCGATTACTGGGTCGCCATGAGTACGGTATCTGTCGTCGGCAATGGCGGGCTCTATAACAGTCCGCCTCCTGTGACCTCCACCACCGACATCTCCGGGTTCACCTCGGATGAGATCCGGTCCCTCAACGCCAGGCAGGTTGCGGCGCTGACGACGGCGCAGGTGGCGTCCATTGCGACCGATGCGCTCGCCGGTCTGACCAACCGGCAGATGCAGGCGCTCGGCACCAAGGTTGGAGCCCTCACCACCGGCCAGGTGCAGACGCTTGCCGTCTCGCAATTGAATGCGTTGACGAAGCCCCAGGTGGGCACGCTCTCCAGCGGCCAGCTGAATGCGCTGACCTCCGACCAGATCAACGGCATCACGGCGACGCAGGTGGCGGCGTTGAACACGACCGAACTGGCGGCCGTCAGCACGGCGCAGCTCGCGCAGTTCTCCGCCAGCCAGATGCAGGCGCTCACCACCAGCCAGATTGCCGGGCTGACGAGCACGCAGGTGGCCTCGCTCGGCACCGAGCAGATTGCCAGCCTCAAGGCATCGCAGATCAAGGCGATCGAGACCGTCGACCTCAAGGCGCTGCTGTCGGGCCAGATCGCGGCGATGAACCGCACGCAGGTGGCGGCCCTCACCTATTCGCAAATCGCGGCGCTGCAGACGAACCAGGTGGCGGCGATCGAGGTGGCCGACCTGGCGGCGATGAGCACCGCGCAGATCGCCGGCCTCTCCTCAACGCAGGTACGGGCACTCGACACCGACCAGATCGGCGCGCTGTCCCCCGGCAAGATTGTGGCGCTCAGCACGTCGGCCATCGCGGCGTTGACGAGCGATCAGCTGAAGGCGCTGTCCAGCGGCCAGTTGAACGCGCTGACCAACGCGCAGATCGGGGCGCTGTCGAGCGACGCGTTCGATGCGCTCGACACGCAGCAGCTCGCCAGCCTCTCCGGCCGCCAGATCGCCGCCATCGACACAGCGGACATCGCCAGCCTGTCGACCGAGAAAATCGCCGGCCTCAGCTCGGCACAGGCCGCCAGCCTCACGTCGGCGCAGGTGCGCGCCCTCACCGGCACCCAGATCGGTGCCATCGAAACGAACGATCTGGCCGGACTGCGCCGCACGCAGTGGGACGCGTTCACCACGTCGCAGATCCAGTCGCTCGGCACCGACCAGATCGCCAGCCTGAAGCGGGCCCAGCTCTCGCTGCTGTCGACGACGGCGGTGGCCGCACTCAGCACCGAGCAGGTGGCGTCGCTCAACAGCGCCAAGTTGCAGAGCCTCTCGTCGGCGCAGATCGGCGCGCTGACCAGCGATCAGCTCGCGGCGCTCTCCACCGATCAGATCACCGGGCTCCGCCCGGACCAGGTGGCCAACATCAGCGCGTCGCGCTTCGGCGCGCTGACCAGCGATCAGCTCGGCGCACTCGACTACCGTCAGGTGAGCCAGCTCACCACGTCGCAGCTGGGGGCGCTCGATGCCGGACACCTCGGTGCGATCTCCACCAGCGGCCTCGCCGGCCTGAGCAGCACGCAGCTCCGGAGCCTCACCACCGATCAGGTGCAGGCGTTCGGCTCCGACCAGGTGGCGGCGTTGACCGCCGGCCAGGTCCGGTCGTTCACGACGACGCAGGTTGCCACGCTGACCACGGACCAGTGGGCGGCCCTGACGACCGATCAGGTGCGGTCGTTCAGCAACGCCCAGATCGCCGCCTTCACCACCGCGCAGGTCGCCAGCGCCAACACCGACCAGCTCCGCGCACTCGACGCGCGCAACGTGTCAGCCCTCTCGACCGCAGCCCTGTCGCAGATGTCGACCGGGCAGATGGCGGCGTGGACCTCGCGTCAGCTCGCGGCGATGACCACCGGCCAGATCGTCGCGTTCGGCGCCACGAACATCGCCGCGGTCGACACCGGTGCGGTGCGCGGACTCAGCACGCTCCAGATCGTCGCGTTGACCAGCGACCAGGCCGCCGCACTGACCACCGACCAGATCCAGGCGCTGTCGAACCGGCAGATCTCGTCGTTCGAGACCAACGACCTTAACGCCCTCGGCTCCGACCAGGTGGCGGCACTCACCAGCGATCAGGTCGCGTCGCTCACGGCTACCCAGGTCGGGCGTCTCGGCACCGCGCAGCTCAATGCCCTCGAAACCAACGACCTGCGGGCGTTGAAGACCGCGCAGCTTGCCGCGCTGACGGCGGGGCAGGTGACCGGTTTCAGTACCGACCAAATCGCCAGCTTCCTGGCGAACCAGATGACCGGCTTCGGCACCGCGCAGCTCGCGGCGCTGTCGACCGACCAGGTCGATGCGCTCTCGACGACGCAGCTCGCGGCCATGCGTGCGGCGCAGTTCCGCAGTCTCACCACGACGCAGATCGCCGCCCTGCTGACCGAGCAGGTGCGCGGTCTCACCGACGCGGCGTTGTCCGCGCTGACCACCGACCAGGCCCGCAGCCTGACCACCGATCAGATCACGGCCTTCTCGACCAACCAGATCGCCGGGCTCGGCACGGGCACCGTCTCGGCCCTCCGCACCGAGCAGCTCGGCGCACTCACCACTGATCAGGTGGTGGCGCTCACGCGCGTCGAGATTCGTGCGCTGACGACCAGCCAGTTGCTTGGGCTCAGCACCGGCCAGATTGCGGCCATCGAGACGGCCGACATCTCCGCCTTCTCCGCCAACCAGTTGAACGCGATGGCGACCGAGCAGATCGCCGCGTTCACCACCAGCCAGGTGCAGGCGCTCACCATTGGCCAGATCGCCTCACTCGACCTCGATCAGGTGGGCGCGCTCTCGACCGACCAGGTGGCCTCGCTCACCACACGCCAGATCAAGAGCCTCACGGGCAGCCAGATCGGCGCGTTGACGACCGGCCAGGTCGCGGCGCTCGAAACCGCCGACCTGCGCGCGCTGGGCGCCAGTCAGTTCCAGGCGCTTCGTGGCGATCAGGTGGCCGCGCTCACCACCGAACAGGTGAACAGCCTTCGGCGCACGCAGGCCTCGCTGCTCGGCACCGAGCAGGTGGCGGCGCTCACGACCACGCAGATCGAGGCGCTGCACACCGACGCGCTGCCCGGCTTCAGCTCGTCGCAGCTCAACGCCCTGAGCAGCGGCCAGATCCAGGCCTTTACGACGGCGCAGATCGTCGGCCTCTCGAATTCGCAGATCGCCAGCCTCGGCGCCGAACAGGTGGAAGCGCTGACGACCGACCAATTGCAGGCGCTCGAAACCAGCGACATGGCGTCGCTTGGTTCCGCGCAGGTGGCCGCGCTCTCGACGACGCAGTTGCAGGCGCTCGACACGGCACGCCTCGCGGCCGTCAACGCCACCGCGCTCGCCGGCCTCGGCACCGCGCAGATTGCGTCGCTCTCCACCACGCAGGTGGCGGGCCTCACTGAACGGCAGTTCGGCGCCCTGAACGCCGATCAGCTCGGCGCCCTGACCACCACGCAGATGGCGGCCATGGAAACGCGCGACCTCGTCGCGCTCTCGGCCTCGCAGTGGTCGACGCTTGGCACGGCGCAGCTCCAGAGCCTGTCGACGGCGCAGATTCGCGCCATCGAGACGCTCGACCTCGTCGGCCTCACCACCGCCCAGGTGGCGTCGCTCGGCACCGACCAGCTCGACGCGCTCGGCACGCAGCACTTCGCGGCGCTCCGTACCGACCAGATCGCGGCGCTCACGACCACGCAGGTCGAGTCGCTCCGCACCGGCGCGCTCCGCGCGCTGAGCACCCGGCAGATGCAGGCGCTCGGCAGTGAACAGCTCGACGCCCTCAGCTCGACGCAGCTGCAGGCGTTCACCACCACGCAGGTCACCGGGCTCACGTCCGACCAGCTGGCGTCGTTCTCGGCCGCGCAGTTGAACGTGCTGACGACCAACCAGTTCAACGCGCTGACCAGCGAACAGGTGGCCGGCCTCACGACGGGCCAGGTCGCGGGGCTCGACACGACGCAGATCGCGGCGCTGACGACCAGTTCGCTCGGCAAGCTCACCACCGAGCAGGTGGCGGCGTTGACGACCGACGAGGTCCAGGCGCTGTCGACCGACAACATCGCGGCGCTGTCGCTCGGTCAGGTCGGGGCGCTCACGACCGCGCAGGTCGCATCGCTTGGCAGCGGCCAGGTGGCCGCCGTCGGCACGGCCGCCCTGCAGGCGTTCAATGCGACGCAGCTCGCGGCGCTCGGCAGCGACCAGATCGGCAACCTCACGACCACGCAGGTGAATGCCCTCGGCACGTCGCAGATAGCGTCGCTGCTCACCGGCCAGATCGGCGGGTTCACCACCGGTCAGGTCAACGCGCTCACGACCACCAACCTGCGCGCCCTGACGACCGACCAGGTGGCGGCGCTCTCGAGCGACCAGCTCCGCGCGCTGACCTCCGACCAGTACGGGGCACTGACGACCGACCAGCTCGAGGCACTGCCTGCAAATCAGATGGGCAACCTCGAATCGGGCGACCTCGCGGGCCTCACGTCCGACCAGGTGCCGGCGCTGACCACTGCGCAGGTGGCCGCGCTGACGACCGACGGCATGCAGGCGCTGAACCCGGCGGCGTTCGCCGCGTTCTCCGCCGACCAGATCGCGGCGCTGACGACCGGCCAGGTGGCCGCGCTCACCAGCACGCAGGTCAACAGCCTCTCCACGACGCAGCTCGACGCGCTGACCGGCGCGCAGGTCGGCGCTCTGGTGCAGGATCAGGTCGCGAACCTGACCACGACGCAGGCGAATGTCCTGCCCACGGGGCAGCTCGCGGCACTCTCGACCGCGCAGGTGACCTGGCTCTCGACCGGAGCCATCGCCGGCCTCAACACCGGATCGATCGCCGCGCTGACGACCGACCAGGTGGGTGCGCTGACGACCGCGCAGGCGGCCGCGCTCGGCACCGGACAGCTGCAGGCGCTCGGCACCGGCCAGGTGGCCAGCCTCAGCTCCGGATCGCTCGGGGCGTTCGACTCGAGCCAGCTGCGGTCGCTCGCGACCGAGCAGGTGGCCGCGTTGAGCACCGACCAGGTGCGGGCGCTGTCGGCGTCGCAGGTCGGCACACTCACCACCGCGCAGGTGGCCGCGCTCGGCACCGGCCAGGTGGCGGCGCTCACCACCGGTCAGCTCCAGTCGCTCGGCACCGACCAGGTGGCGGCCTTCACGCCGAACCAGGTGGCCGCCCTCGACACCAGCGCCATCGTCGCCCTGTCGGGCCAGCAGCTCGGTGCGATGACCACCGCACAGTTCGCCTCACTGACGACCGGTCAGGTGGCGGCGATCGAAACGGGCGACATCGGATCGCTGACGACCGGTCAGCTCGCCGTCCTCGACGCCTTGCAGGTCGAGGCGCTGGGTGCCACCCAGGTGGCCGCGCTGAGCACCACGCAGTTCGCCGCCTTCAACGCCACGCAGTTGGGTGCGTTCACCAACGCCAGCGTGACGGCACTGACCACCGACCAGGCCGCGTCGCTGACGGCGGCCCAGATGCAGGGCTTCACCACCGGCCAGATGTCGGCCTTCGAGACGTCCGACCTGAACGCGCTCAGCACCACCGCGCTGCGCGCGCTCGCCCCCGACCAGATCGGCGCGCTGTCCACCACGCAGGTGTCGGCGTTCGGCACGCAGCAGCTGGCGGCGCTGACCACCGAGCAGGTGCAGGCGCTCGACGTCGACGACTTCACCGTGCTGACCAGCCAGCAGATGGCGGCCTTCAGCTCGGACCAGGTGGCGGCCGTGCGGACCGACCAGCTGGCGGCGTTGCGGCCGCAGGCGATGGCCGGACTCGACGCGTCCGACGTGCAGGCGCTCTCGACCGAGCAGGTCGCCGCGCTGCAGTCGGCGCAGGTGGCGGCCATGTCGACCACCAACCTCGCGGCGCTGTCGAACGAACAGCTGGCGTCGCTCTCCGAAGCGTCCGTTGGCGCGCTGACCAGCCCGCAGATGCTGGCGCTCAGCGACTCGCAGGTGCAGGCGTTCACGGTCGACCAGGTGTCGGCCATCTCGCTCGAGAACATCGCGGCCATGCGCGTCTCGCAGGTGTCGTCGATGAGCACGTCGCAGCTGGCCGGCTTCACGTCAGGCCAGCGTGGCGCCCTGACGGCGCCGCAGCTGGGCGCACTGAATCAGGATCAGCTCGCGGCCCTCGGTCTGTAACGGCCAGGGTCCGGCTCGATCACGGGTCCGGCTAAAGCCGGACCCTACGCGGGACCACGCGTGTCTCGGTCGCGTGTGTCTGTAGGGGCCGGCTTCAGCCGGACGTTGGCAGGACGCCGGATGAGGCCGACCTTCCGGATGTAGTGTCCGGCTTCAGCCGGACCTTCGGGCTCAGCGTCGCACGAGCGAGAGCAGCTGTTCTTCCAGGCTCTTCACCAGACGCGCCGGCGCGGTGCGCCACTCGTCGGCACGCGCGCGCATTGTCGCGCGGACACCGTCGCGGGCAGCGGCACTCTGCGCCAGCGCCACCGCCAGGTCTTCGTACCCTGCCCACGTATTCGCGATCAGGTCCCCGAGCCCCGCGGCCTGCAGCAGTCCGCCCGCCATGCGCGACACCGGCGTGCGCCCGGCCAGCGTGACGAGCGGCACCTGCGCATCGAGCACGTCGCGCGCCGTCGACCCGGCGTTATACGGGTACGAGTCGAGATAGGCATCGGCGAGCGTGAGCTTCTCGCGGTACTCGGCGTGCGTCGAACGGCCGGAGAAGATGAGGCGCGCCGGGTCGAGTCCGGTCGCCACTGCGTGCGCGCGCAGGGCCGTGGTGGCCCAGACGTTGTCGTCGAGCAGCCAGAGCACTGCGCCAGGCGCGCGCTGCAGGATGCGCAGCCACGACGCGAAGAGCGCCGGCGTGATCTTGTAGATGTTGTTGAAGCAGGCCAGCACCACGCGGTCGGCCGGCAACCCCACGGCCTCGCGCGTGAAGCGGCACGAGGTCACCGGTTGATGGAAGAGCGGAATCATCGAGCCGTCGATGTAGAGCGGCCGCTCGGTCATGTACGGCGTCACCGATTCCGGCATGGTCCAGCGATCGGTGACGACGAAGTCGAGCCACGGCAATGCGGTGGTGCCAATGAACCCGAGGTAGCCGCCCATGAGCGGTGCCGGGCGCAACGCGAGGATGCCAGGGCGGGCGCCGGAGCTGAGCCCGTGCATGTCGAGCAGCACATCGATGTCGCGGCTATTGATCGCCTCGGCCGCGGCGCGGTCACTCAGGGTGTGGATTGGCACCATCTCGTCGCACGCGCGACGCAGGCGGGCCCGATGCGCCGTGCCGTCCTCGGGGCTGAAGTCGAAGGCGGTGACGTGCACGCGCGACCGGTCGTGTGCTTCGAGCAGTTCCGCCATCAGCAGCCCGACCGCGTGCGTGCACAGGTCGCCGGAGAGGTAGCCGATGCGCAGACGCGCCGCCGGTTCACGCCGCAGCGGCGCCAGCCGCTCGTCCGGGAATGAATACTTGCGGGTGACGAATGCGAACGAGGTCAGCCACTGCATCGCCGGATCGTCGAGCAGCGCCAGCATCGCCAGGGGCGAGGTGGCCGCCATCAGGCGGTTGACCGAGAGGCCGGCGACCGGTTCGTACACCGGCCAGGCGCACTGCTTCTGGCGCAGGTGCACCCAGTGCTGGACGGCATCGGGCTGATCGGGATCGAGCTGCAGGCTGTGCGCCAGGGCCGACTCGGCCGCGTTGAAGTGCCGGCGGGCCTCCTGCAGACGGCCGATGTGATTCAGCGCAATCGTCGCGCACGGCAGCGCGTCGGCGTGCCCCTGCGACACCGCTTCGGCCACCGACAGCCAGTGCCGCACCGCCTCCACGTCCTGATGGCGCCGTTCGGCGACGAGCCCGGCGTTGATGCGTGCCTGGTAGAGGCGCGGGTTGGCGGCGACGGCGGCGGTGTAGGCCGCATCGGCCGCGTCGAGCTCGCCGAGGTCGCTGCGCAACACGCCGAGGTTGAACAGCGCCACGCAGCGCGCCGGCGAGTCGTTCCCCTGCAGCCACGACTCGTAGAGCGTGGCCGCGTCGTGGATGCGCCCAGCCGTCTTCAGCGTCTCGGCCTCCGCGATGACCGTGTCGAGCGTCGTCATTGGCCTGATCTTACGGCGTAACCGCGTCGGGCCCGCCGGCTGCGTGGACACGCGCGCAGCGCGCGCGTATCGTGGGCGGGCGATGCTCCGGCAGTTACCGAACACCCTCACGCTGCTGCGCCTGGCGGCCGTCCCGCTCCTGGCCTGGCTGGCCTGGGACAAGGCCTATCAGCCGTTTGCGGTGGTGCTAGTCGTCTGCCTGCTTGGCGACGTGGTGGACGGTGCGCTGGCGCGCCTGCTGCACGCCACGAGCGCCGTCGGCGCCCAGCTCGACTCCATCGCCGACTCGCTGCTGTTCTTCATCACCATCGCCGGCACGCTCGTGTTCCACCCAGGCGATGTGCGCGCGCACGCCGTCGCGTTCGCGCTGGTGCCGGCCGCGTGGCTGGCCGAGAACTGTGCGGCGCTCATCCGCTACGGGCGCCTCTCGAGCTTCCACACCTATCTGTCGCGCGCCGCAGGCGTCGCCATGGGGCTGTTCGTCGCCGTACTGTTCCTCCACGGCATGGACGCGCGCCTGCTGCACGCCGCGGTGGCGCTGGTGCTGCTCGCCACGACCGAGGAGTTCGTGTTGTTGTGGATGCTGCCGGCGTGGACCGCGGACGTGCGCGGACTCTACTGGGTCCGCCTCATCAGCAGGGGAGATCGCGGTAGGGGATTTCGCGGTACGGCGGCAGGCCCGCCGCCGTGACGATGGCATCGAGGCCGCTGCGTTCGTGGAACTCGATGTCGTCGCGGTCGATGATCACCGCATTCGGTTCGTGCGCCGCAAGCCGGCGGAACTCGCCGTCGATCAGACGGAAGCGCCGCACCATGTTCTCGGCCAGTTCCTCGGGACGGTTGCGCAGCTTGATGTGCTTCTCGACCGTCGCCGTGCTCGAGGTGAGGACGATGACGCGGTCGAAGCGCCAGTGGTCGCCGATGACCAGCACGCGCTGCAGGCTGTCGCGACACTCGGCCGGATATTCCGCCATGTGCGCCTCGAGGGTGATGCGTGCCCCCTCGAAGAAGATCACCTTGCCCGGACCGTCGTTCGTCAGGCCGTCGCGGTAGTTCGCATCGTAGAGTGCCGCGAAGTACTCCGTCACGCCCACCGGATTGCGCCCGCCGGCAATGTCCTCGAGCACGCGCGGGTGCCACACGCCCTTCTCGCCTTCGCCGTAGGCACCGTTGTGATAGAGGTCGCCCAACTGGCGGACGAGTGTGCTCTTGCCGATGCCTGGGCCACCGACGATCGCGACGCGCATGTGCTGTAACTATACCGTCGGGGCACGCGCCAAAAAAAGGGCCGGCGCTTATGCGCGCCGGCCCTCTTCCCGTCTCTGGCCGGGGGATGTCAGAGACGTCGTGTCTGCTTACCTGGCGAAGTTGCCCTTCGCCGTCTTGCCCGCGTTCATCGTCACCGTGCAGGTGAGGTTGGTGCCGGCCGCGAGGCAGGCATCGGTCCAGCCGAGGAACGCCTTGCCGGCCGGCGGAACCGCCGTCAGCGTGACGACCGTGCCGGCCGCATACTTCGCGCCGCAGTCCTTGCCGCAGTTGATCGCCTTGTCACCGGCGGGCGAGCCCGTGATGATGCCGCCGTTGTTCGTGGCCACCGACAGCGCGAAGCTGGTCGTCGTCGTGCCACCGCCGCCGCCACCGGCCGCACCACCACCACCACCACCGCCGCCGCCGCTCGGCTTCGGAATGGCCGCGAAGGTCGCCAGCACGCTGGTGGCCGCGTTCACCGGCACCGAGCACGAGAGGTTGACGCCGAACGCCGCGCAGGCGCCGGACCAGCCGGCGAACGAGTAGCCGCTCGCGGGCTTCGCCGTGAGCGTGACGATGGTGCCGGCGTTATAGGGCTGCACGCACTTGGTGCCGCACGAGATGAGCTTGTCCGAACCATCGACGTTGCCGCTGCCGATCTTCGAGACGAAGAGCGCATCGGGCTGGACGTTCGCCGCCGTCATCTGCACGGCGAGGAGTTCACCGATCTCGGTGGCGTCCGGGATGTTGCACAGGACGTCGAGGCAGAGCGCTTCGTGGGTGAGCGGGTTGTACTGGCCGGTGAACGACCAGGTTTCGATGCGGCGCACGATGGCGCGCGTCGTCGGCTGGATCGCACCCTGGTTGCGCTTCTGGCGGCGGTTGCCGTTGCTGCCCGAGAGCGGTTCGTCCTGGATGACCGAGTAGTTGGCTTCGAGCTGCGCCGGATCCATCGGGACCGCCTGCGGGTTGTCGGCCACGAGTTCGTCGATCGTGAGGGGACGCTGGAGCTGCATGACGTAGCTGCGGATCCACTGGGCGTCACCGTACTGGTCCGGTGCTTCGGCCGGTTCCGGCGCTTGCACTTCGGCCACCAGCTCGGGCGGGTTGTTCGCCACGGCCGGCTGCTGCACGTAGTAGGAGGCGAACGGCGTCGCGGTCGGCGGGTTGATCGGCACCAGCACCGAGGCGTCCGTGTCGCTCTCGCAGAGCCAGCGGGACGAGACCTTCGCCGGATTCGCGTTGAAGTAGGTACCGAAATGTTCGCAGCCGCCGTTCTCGTAGATCGCCGGACCGCTCCACTGGTAGCACTGGCCCGAGAACCACGGCACCGTGTGCTGCAGGGTGCGCTCGGACCAGGCGCTGCCGGTCTGCGCGCTCTTCCACGTGACCGTGACGCCGGTCGGCGTCGGGGCGACGGTGGGCGTGCCGTAGCGGTTCGAGCTGAACGAACCGCCGTAGTCGCCGACCTGCAGACCGTCGAGTTCGACCGCGAAGCCGTGGCAGACCTTGCTGGTGTCGTTCGAGATGTCGAAGTTGCTCAGCGAGCCGTAGATGATGGCCGACTGCGCGTGCGCCATGGCTGGCGCGCCGAGGACAACCAGCGCTGCCAGTCCTGCCGTGCGAGCCAGCGTCGCCAGTCCGAGAGTGTGAATACGCTGCATGTCTGTCCTGTCTCCTTGTTGGCGCAACCACGTCTCCGGGGGGGTGGGTCGGGCCGCACCACCAATGTCGGCTCTGGCCGCAGTGCGGATGTCAGCGCGGTGTCAGAGACTTGTCAAATCAGCGCGACCCGCGCGTGGTGCTGCTGCGCAGGCGAAGAGTCGTCAGGAAGGCGCGGGGAATCGGCACATACTGAGCCTGCGCATGCACTCCGTCGAACTCGGACCGGTCCAGCCGTCCGACCAGCGTCAGACACCGCTCGATCTGTTCCTCATCTTCGTCGGCGCGAACATCGTCGCGACGACGCTGCAGATCGGCGCGTCGCTGCCTGGCCTCGCGCTCGTGCCGGCGCTGCTGGTCATTGCGGCGGGTGCGCTGGGCGGCGCGCTGCTCGTGGCGCTGCTCGCGCCGGTCGGTTCGCGGCTGCGTGTGCCCTCGATCGTGGCGGCGCGTGCCGCGCTCGGCTACAACGGCGCGCAGTTGGTGGCCGTCATCCTGTTTCTCACCAACTTCGTCTGGATCGCGTTGAACAACGTGATCGCCGCGTCGATCACCAGCCGGCTCGCCGGCGACACGGCGCATCAGGGGTGGTGGGCGGTGGGGCTCGGCGTGGTCGCAACATTGATCGTGATGGGCGGACCGCGCGCCGTCGGTCTGGCCGATCGTGTGGCCGTGCCGCTGCTCGGTGTGGCCGGCGTCATCTTCACCGCGGCGTGCCTGCGCGCGTCGTGGCCCGGCATCAGCGCCTCCGGTGCGACGGCGGGCGACGTGCTGCGCGGCTTCGACGTCGTGTTCGGCTACCAGACGTCGTGGTTGCTGATGTTCGGCGACTACTCGCGCTACTCGAAGTCGGGGCGTCAGGCCGGCGTCGCGGTGTTCGCCGGGCTCGGCCTCACCGCGCTGTGGTTCATTCCGCTCGGTCTTGTCGCGTCCACCATTGCGGGCTCGGCCGATCCGGGGGTGATGGTGGAGGCGCTCACGCTTGGCTGGTGGGGCAGTGTGCTCGTGGTGCTCGCCACGCTGACCACCAACTTCGTGAACATCTACATGTCGGCGCTGGCGCTGAAGAGCCTGGTGCCGGCGATACCGGACCGTGCGGCGATTGGCCTCATCGGCGGCATCGGCGCCGTTATCAGTATCCTCTCGACCGCGTGGCTCGACCAGATGGCCAACTTCACGCTGCTGCTGGCCGGCGTCTTCGTCCCGATCGGCGGCGTGCTGATCGCGCACTTCGTCGTCGGCCGCTACGAGACGCCGGTGGCGTCGCTCTACTACGGACCACATGGCGAGCCACCGCGCGCCGGCCTGTGGTCCGCTGCCGGGCTTGGCGCGTGGGCCGCTGGCGCCGCCGCCTTCTATGGCCTGCAGCGTATCGGTGGCGTGGCGCCAGGCCTGCTGGTGTCCGTCGGGATGTACCTGCTGCTGCGCCGGCGTTCGGCGCGCGAGGCGTGACAGCAACGACCGCGCTGGTACTGGCTGTCGGTCCGGCTGAAGCCGGACACTACGCGAGGCGCCCGTGCGCCCGATCAGCGCGCGCTCGTAGTGTCCGGCTTCAGCCGGACCACTGTCGCGCTCACGCCTGACCGGCCGCCGCGTCGAGCATCTGTCGCACCTTGCGTGTGAGCACCGAGACGGTGAACGGCTTGGGGAGGAAGTTCGCGCCATGCAACGTGAGCACGGCGCCCAGCGTGTCGTCCGTGTCGCCGGAGACGAACAGCACCTTCAGGCCCGGGCGTGCCGTCGAGAGTCTCTCCGCCAGGTCAGGCCCGCTCATAGCGGGCATCACCACGTCGGTGATGACCAGATCGATCGCGGGATAGTCGTGCAGTAGTTCAAGCGCGTCCTCGCCGTTGCGCGTCGTCATTACGCGGTAGCCGGCCGACTCCAGCATGCGTGCGGTCATGTCGCGCAGCGAGGTTTCGTCCTCGACCAGCAGGATCATCTCCGAGCCTGGTGCGTGGTTCAGTTGCGGAGCCGAGGCCGTGTCTGGCGCGCCGAGCACCTCCGGGAAGTACACGGTGAAGCACGAGCCCTGCCCGGGCTCGCTCGTCACCTCGATGGTGCCGCCGCTCTGGTGCACCACGCCGTACACCGCCGCCAGACCGAGGCCGGTCCCCTTGCCAGGGCCCTTGGTCGTGAAGAAGGGCTCGAAGATGCGCTCACCCACCTCCCGTGTCATGCCCGCGCCGGTGTCGGCCACGCGCAGCGCCACGAAGGGACCGGGCGTCAATTCGTGAAGCGCGGCGAACTCCGGCGTAACCGTCACCGCGGCCACGCCGATGGTGAGCGTGCCGCCGACCGGCATCGCGTCACGTGCGTTCACCGCCAGGGAGAGCATCACCTGTTCGAGCTGGTTGGGGTCGGCGAACACCTGCAGTTGCCCATCCTCGGGGGCGTCGAGCACCAGCCTGATGTCTTTGCCAATCAGGCGCCGCAGCATCGTGGCCGACTGTGTGACGTGCGCGCCGACGTTCACCACGGCCGGTACCAGGATCTGCTTGCGGCTGAAGGCGAGCAGCTGCTTGGTGAGGCGTGCCGCCCGATCGCCCGCACTCTGGATCTCCTCGAACTCCGAGCGCAGCGGGTGGTCGATGGGCAGCTCGATCAACGCGAGTTCGCAGGTGCCGTTGATGATCGTCAGCAGGTTGTTGAAGTCGTGCGCAACGCCGCCTGCCAGCCGGCCGATTCCTTCCATCTTCTGTGCCTGCAGGAACCGCTGCTCGAGGCGCTTCTGCTCGGTGAGGTCGCGCTTCACGCCGACGAAGTGCGTGATGGCGCCGTCGGCGTTGCGCACCGGAGTAATCGTCTGCTCCTCGACGTGAAGCGAGCCGTTCTTCTTCCGGTTCGTCATCTCGCCGGTCCAGACGCGGCCCTGCAGGATGGTGCTCCACATCTGGCGGTAGAACATCTCGTCCTGGACACCCGATTTCAGCAGGTCGCGCGGGTTCCTGCCGACCGCCTCCTCGAGCGTGTAGCCAGAGACCGCCGTGAACGCAGGGTTGACCCACTCGACCGTGCCGTTGCGGTCGGTGAGGACCACGCCGTCGGCCGACGAGTTCAGCGCGGCACCCTGCAACCGGAGCAGTTCCTCCGCGCGGTGCTGCGCGGTAACGTCCTGCAGCGTGCCCGACGCGCGCACCGGCGTGCCCTGCTCGTCGAAGTAGGCCTTGCAGCGTCCGCGGACGAACCTTGTCGAGCCGTCCGGCCGCAGGACACGGAACTCGACCTCGACGGTCATCCGCTCCGTGATCGACTGCTGGAACATCCTGTCGACCAGGTGCCGGTCCTCGGGGTGTACCGCCGCGACGAACAGCTCGAACGTGATCGGCGTGCCGACGGGCATCGTGCCCATGACCGCGTAGGACTCGTCGGACCAGTGCGCCTGGCCCGTCGCGATGTCGAGCTCCCAGCCGCCGATGTGCGCGATGCGCTGCGCCTCGGCCAGGACGGCCTCGCTGCGGCGCAGCTGCCGGTCCAGCCGGTCCTTGTTGATCGCGATCTCGATCGTCGTGCGCAGGACCTGCGCATCGAACGGCTTGATGATGTAGCCGGACGGGTCGGCCTGCTTCGCTCGCTCAACCACGTCGTTCGTGGCGTACGCCGTGAGGAACACGCACGGGATCTGCAGTTCGTGCCGGATGGTCGTGGCCGCCTCGATGCCGTCCATCTCCCCCGCAAGATGGATGTCCATCAGCACCAGTTCTGGCCGCAGCTGTCTCGCGGTGTCCACCGCTTCTTCACCGTCGATGGCCATATCGACGGGGCCGTACCCAAGGTCCATCAGCTGGCGCTGGATGTCCCTGGCGATGATGCCTTCGTCTTCGACGATCAGGATGCGCGTCATGGTGGCGGCCTATAGGTGCGGTGCGGACGGATGCTGAGGGACGAATGTCAGCGTGAACGACGCACCCGGGCCGGTCGTGCCGATCCCAAGCGTGGCGCGAAGCTGACGTGCCAGGTCCGACACCAGTTGCAGGCCGAGCGACGGCGTTCGCTCGAGCTCGAAGTGCGCCGGCAGGCCGATGCCCGTGTCGCGCACCGCCAGCCGCAGCGTCCCGCCCTCCAGGGCGGCCAGTTCCACTGCCACCGTGCCCGATGCCTGCTCCGGGAATGCGTGCTTGAGGCTGTTCGAGATCAGTTCGTTCACCAGCAGGCCGCACGGCACGGCGAGGTCGATCTCGACCCTGGTCGGGGCGAGCGTCAGCGACAGTTCGATGCGACGACCGGGCGGCGCCAGCGATCCGAAGATGCGATGCGCCAGGGCGTCGAGGTAGGCAGCCAGATCGACCTCGACGACGTTGCCAGACCGATAGAGCAGTTCGTGCAGCACCGCCATCGAGAGGATGCGGTGCTGCATGTCGCCCAGCACGGCCTTCACCTCGGCGGAGTCGCGCCGGCTCGCCTCGAGCCGGAGCAGGCTGCTCATGATCTGCAGGTTGTTCTTCACCCGGTGGTGCACTTCGAGCAGCAGGGCTTCCTTTTCCCGCAGGGATGCGCGCAGGGCGATCTCGGCCTTCCGCCGGTCGCCGGTGATGTCTTCGAAGGCGCCGAGCAGGCACACCACTGCGGCGTGCTCGTCGGTGACGAGCACGGCTGACACGAGGAGGCGAAGCTGCGCGCCGCTGGTGGATCTGGCCAACATCTCGCCTGTCCAGGTCCGGCGCTCGCGCAGGGCCGCCGTAATCTCCGTCACTTCGGCCGGATCGGCCCAGAACTCCGATGCGTGGCGCCCGAGCACCGCGGCCGGGGTGTCGAAACCCCAGAGCCGCAGGAACGCGCGGTTCACGTAGGTGACGCGTCCCTCGAGCGTCGTGATGGCCATCGCGGCCGGGGCCGCCTCGATGGCGAGCTCCTTGAGCCGGGTGCTCTCGGCCAGCTCGTGCAGGTCGGCCCGTTCGCGGGCCGTGCGCTGCAGTGCGCGTTCCGACTGCTGGCGCCTGCGGTCGATGTCGAACGTATCGAGCGCGACGCTGATGTCGGCGGCGAGGTCGGCCAGGAGGGCACGCCCGGTCTCGTCGAACAGCTCGCGCTCGCGCGCATACATCGTCAGCACACCGATCGCGCGCCCGGCACGAACCAGCGGTAGGCACCCCGACGCCGCCCAGCCGAACGGTGTCCCGCGGTCGCGCCACGGCGCGGTCGCCGCATCGGACGAGAAGTCGTCCACCCAGTAGGGGCGGTTCTCGCGAATCGCCGTACCGGCTGGTCCCTGACCGAGCGGGTCGTCGGCGTGTATCGAGATGACGAGGCCATCGAGGTATCCGTGGCCGTCACCGTGCGACGCGACCGTCTTCACCAGGCCCGTGTCCTCGTCGGCCACGCCGATCCAGGCCATGGCCACGCCGCCGTCCCGCACCAGGATCTCGCACAACTGCGGGAGCAGCTCGTTCTCGCTGCGGCTGCGGAGGATGGCCTCGTTGCAGCGGGCGAACGCCGCGGTCAGGCGCAACAACCGCTCGGCGCGCAACTCGGCGTGCTTGCGGTCGGTGATGTTCGCGTGAATGCCAAGGACGCGCGCCGGCCGTTCGAAGGCGTCGCGCTCGACGACGGTGCCGGACGAGTGAATCCAGGCCCAGTCGCCGCTGTCGGTACGCTGACGGAACTCCACCGCGTAGGTGTCGCGCCGACCCGCCAGGTAGTCGGCCCATGCCGTCGTCACCCGCTCCACATCGTCGGGATGCGTGCGCTCGCCCAAGGGGGACGTCGATTCACGCAGATCGAGCTCCCAGAACGCCTGGTGGGCGGCCTCCATCGCGAGGCTCAGGCGCACGTCCCGCTTGCGAAGGGCATGCTCGGCTTCGTAGCTGGCCGTGATGTCGGTCCACGAACCGACAATCTCGATCGGACCCTGGGCGTCGCGACGGACGACGCGCGCGGTGTCCTGCACCAGGACGGTCACGCCGTCCTTGCGCACGAACCGGTACTCGTGCACGACCGAGTCCTGCGTGCTCACGGTCGAGAACGCCGTGAGCGCCTGCTCGCGGTCGTCGGGGTGCACGTGCTCCAGCCACCAGTCGGGGACCAGCGCCTCGGCTTCGGTGAAGCCGAGCAGCCGTTCGACGTTGCCGCTGACCGTGACGGGTGCGATCTGGCCGTGGCGCCGTTCGAGCGCGTAGAGAATCGCCTGGCTGTTCGACTGCAACGCGTGCACGGCATCGAGCCGTGCGCGAAGCCTGGCGTCGTCATCGTCAGCGGATACGGCTGGCGGCGCGTCGGGCAGGGTGGCGGCGTCGCCGGCCAGGCGCCGCACGCGCCCCGTATCGTCGGTCTCGACGGCGACGGCGGTGAGGCGTATCGTCCGCCATGCGCCGTTGTTCGCGCGCTGCCTGACCACGAGCTGCAGCGACCCCGTCTCGCCGGAGGCACACTGCTCAATGGCATGCCGCAGTTGATCCAGATTCGTGGGGTGGCACCGATCGAACCAGCGGTCGAGCCCCTCGCGGACCGGAACGGACCCATGTCCGAGCTGGGCCGCGTAGTCCGCACCGAGTGCGGCACTGTGGGTGGAGAGATCGAGCTCGAACGAGCCGTAGGTCGTCACCGGGCGGGCCCTTCCGCGTGGGCGGCCAGGTGCGGCGTGAGGCTGTTCGACACCAGCGCGTTCACGCGGACCCCGCACCGCCTGCTCGAGATCGGCCGCGCTCGGTTCCAGAGAGACGCGCAGTGCGACGCGGCCCGACGCGGGTGCCATCGAGCGGACGATCTGGTTGACCAGCCGGTGGACGTAGGTCGCGAGGTCGACGTGGCCCAGATTATCGGCCAGCTGGAGCGTCTCGTGCAAACGCGCCATCGAGACGATACAGCCCTGCATCTCGGTGAGTACAGCCAGCACCCCCACGTCGTTCGTGCGACCGAGTTCGAGCCGCGGCAGGCAGACCGGTTCACCGGAGTCGCCGGTCACCATGACCGCCGAGGCGAGCAGATCGAGTGTCCGCCCGTCCTGCGTCACCGCGCGCATCTCGTCGCGGTAGAAGTCCAGTTGGGAGGTCAGGGGTTCTACAAGTTGAGCGGCCTGCGGACCAACTCCGTCATACTGTCGCTGGAGCGATGCTCAGACGTGCGTAGCTGCCGGCCTTCAGGCCGGCCCGGTTCAGCGAACCTGAAGGTTCGCGGCTACGCGGAGAGCGCTCCTGGAGCGCGTCGATGAAGACAGCAGTAAGAGCGGCCGAGACCACACCGGCGATGCGGGAGCCGGTGACGGTCGTCGTGACGCGACACGTGCGCCCGGGGCACGAAGCCGACTACGAGCAGTGGCTGCGACGCATCAACCACGAGGCCACCGCGTTTGCCGGCTATCTGGGTACCGAGGTGCATCCACCGGCGCCAGAGGCGCCGGTGCGGGAGTACACCAATGTGTTCCGTTTCGACTCGGTCCCGCACCTGAAGGCGTTCGAGCACTCGGAGGTGCGCCAGCGCTACCTCTCGGAAGTCGTCAACTACGTGGAGGCCGACTCCACCTGGCACGAGACGGCCGGCTTCGAGTTCTGGTTCCTGCCGCCCAAGGGGACGGTCGTGGCGAAGCCGTCGAGGCTCCGCATGGCAGGCGTCACCACCGTCGTGCTCTACGTGATGATCATGACCGTTGGCCGGCTGCTTGGCTTCTACCTCGACTTCCTGCCGCTGGCCCTCCGCACGCTGGTGATCCTGCCGCTGGAGGTGTTACTGATGACCTACGTGCTGATGCCGCGCGTCACCCGAGCCCTCGCGCCCTGGATCTATCCGAGAACGGCACCGACGCACACCTAGCGATTTCGGGCTAGAATCCCGGCCTCATGATCACATTCAGCGCGTTCCGCCGGTTCACCTACGCCACGCTGCTTGCCGCGGCGCCGATTGTGGCTCTGTCGGCCCAGAGTCCGACCGGGGCGATCACCCGTACGGCCGACGGCAAACCGAACCTCACCGGGATCTGGCAGGCGATGAATACCGCCAACTGGGACCTGCAGGCGCACGACGCGAAGATGGGCCCCGTCGTCTCGCTGGCCGCGGCGTTCGCTGTGCAGCCCGGCCCCGGCGTGGTCGAGGGGAACGAGATCCCCTACCTGCCGGACGCGCTGAAGAAGAAGCAGGCGAATGCCGCCAACTGGATGGCGCTCGACCCTGAGGTGAAGTGCTACATGCCGGGGATTCCGCGGGCCACCTACCAGCCGTTCCCCTTCCAGATCGTCCAGTCGCCGAACACGGTCGTCATGTCCTACGAATTCAGCAGCACCAGCCGCATTGTCCGCATGGGCACGAAGGAAGAGAGCCCGGCGCCGGCGTGGATGGGATGGAACGTCGGCAAGTGGGACGGCGACACGCTGGTGATTGACGTCACCGATCAGATGGAAGAGACCTGGTTCGACCGGGCCGGCAACTTCCACAGCGACGCGCTGCATGTGGTGGAGCGCATCACGCCGATCGACGGCAATACGCTGAAGTACGAAGCCACCATCGAAGACCCGAAGGTCTTCAGCCGCCCCTGGACGATCAGCATGCCGCTCTACCGGCGTCGCGAAGCGAACGCACAGTTGATGGAATACAAGTGCGTGCCGTTCGCGGAAGAGCTGATGTACGGACACCTGCGGAAGAAACCGACGCGGTAGTCGTTGGTCGTTGGTCGTTGGTCGTTGGTCGGCCGAGAGCCTGAAGCCCAGAGCCCGAAGCCGGCGTCTACGGCCGGACGCCGCTGCGCACGGTGGACGTGCTGCAGCTCGAGGCGATCCAGGCCAGCGTCCCGGCCTTCAGCACGTACTGACCGCCGGGTGTGGCCGGTGCGGTCAGCGTGCCCGCCACTTCCACGGTGTGCCCCACGTGCGGCGTTAGCTGCGCGGCGTCGCCCTGAATGCGGTAGACCGTCGGCTTCTCACCCCGCGGATCCGTCAGTACGAACCTCGGCGCGGCCGCCGTGCCCTGACGGGTGAGGCAGCCGATCGCGACGTAGCGGGTGAGCGGCGCGGCCGCGGTCTGTCCCAGGACGATGGGGGACAGACCGAGGACCAGGCCAAGGGTGAGAGCGGTGGTGAGGCGCATGCGGCTCGAGTGGCTGCTGTTACCGCGGCGGTTCGGTGGTGTCGGCGCCGTCCTTTGGCGCACCGGTACCGGACGACCCCATGAACAGCGTACGGCCGTCAGGGAACGTGATGTTGCGGCCGTTGGCGCGCAGCGTTCCGTCCTTCGCCTGGTAGCCGGCGACGACGATGACCGTGCCGATGGCGACCGTGTTGCGTGTGATGCCGCGACGCTGAAGGGTGTTGGGCGTGCCGCCTTCGACGGCCCACTCCTCGACCTTGCCGTCGGGCTTGGTCACCTTCATGTGAATCCACGCGTGCGGATTGATCAGCTCGACCTTCGTGATCGGACCCTGCAGCTTCACGGGCGCGTTCGGGTTGAACTCGGCCGAGAACGCATGATGGGCTACGAGCGGGGTACCTGCGAGGAGCAGCAGCGCGGCTGCGGCACCGAAACTTCGCTTACGCATGAATCGCCTTCCTTCCCTCCGCCGGGAGTCTACGCCATTGACGGCCGAATTTGAACTTTGGCCTTCCACTTTCGTCGCTTTCCTCTTACCTTATGCCTTCTGACGATCAGGAGGATTGACGTGAGGCAGGTATTCGCGGTTATTGCGGCGCTCGGACTCGCGGCGGTGACGGTGGCCGCGCAGCAGGGGAGTCCCACCTGGACCCCGCCGCGCACGCCGGACGGTCATCCCGATCTACAGGGCGTGTGGGCGAATAACGGCATTACGCCGATGACGCGCCCGACGCAGTGGAAGGACAAGGGGCCGTACCTCTCGTCCGCCGACGTCGAGGACATGAAGCAGACCTTGGCGAAGTTTGTCGATCAGGGCGGCGATGCCATCTTCGGCAACGTCATCCAGCTCGCGCTGAACGCGAAGGACACTGGCAAGTTCAACCAGACGTCGTACGACCCCACCACGGGGAACTACAACCAGTTCTGGATGGCCGACCGCGACATCGACAATCGCACGTCGCTCATCATCGATCCGCCCGATGGCCAGTTCCCGCCGCTCACTGCCGAAGGGACCGCGCGCCGTGCGCTCGGCCGCCAGCAGGTGGTGGTGGAAGGGTCGGAAGGTGGCGAGCGTGGACCGGCCGATGGCCCCGAGGATCGGCCGTTGTCGGAACGCTGCATCTCGTACGGTGTGCCGCGTCTGCAGGCCAACTACAACAGCTACTTCCAGATCATCCAGTCGCCGGAGACGGTCACGGTCTACCAGGAGATGATCCACGACGCGCGCATGGTGAACATGCGCGGCGCGCCGCACCTGCCGTCGAGCGTCCGTCAGCTGCACGGCGACCCGCGCGGCCGCTGGGAGGGCGACACGCTGGTGGTGGAGTCCACCAACTTCGTGAACGGTTTCCAGGGCTCGACGCCTGACGTGAAGGTCACCGAGCGCTTCTCGCGCACGGAAGCCGATCACCTGAACTGGCAGATCACCGTCGACGACCCGAAGACCTGGACGAAGCCGTGGACCTTCATGATTCGCCTGAAGCTCACGGAAGACCAGATCTACGAGTACGCCTGCCACGAGGGGAACCACTCGATGATCGGCATCCTCGCCGGCGCCCGCGCCGACGAAGCACGCGACGCCGCCGCGGCGAAGCGTGCGCCGGCCGCGAAGGCGGCGTCAAAGCCGGCTACCGCCAAGAAGTAGGACGACGTCACGAAGGGCACGAAGGGGTACGAAGCTTTTCCAGGAAAGCCTTCGCGTTCTTCGTGCCTTCGTGAAGGTCTTCCGATCCCCTGACCGGGTCCGGCTAAAGCCGGACGCTACGCGCCCAGCCCGCCCTCCCGCACCCGCATCTCCCGCCCTCCCCGGCCCCTTCTCACTCTTCTGACCTCGCCCGTTGCTGCGGGTGTATTCTCCACGCCTGCTATTCATCAGGGAGCCAGCCGGAAACATGTAGCGACGTCGGAATCAGGAGGGTGAGCATGAACGCCAGAGTCCTCGCGGGTACGTGTGCGGCGATGCTGTTGTGGGCCTGTTCGGTGATGCCGGCCAGCGCGCAAGGTGTCGGCGCTATCGGCGGCACGATTGCGGATGCGTCGGGGGCAGTGCTCCCTGGTGTGACGCTGACCCTGTCCAGTCCGGCCGGCACCATCGGCGCCAACCAGACAGCCACGACCGACGAGCGTGGCACCTTCCAGTTTGTGCGTCTCGTGCCCGGGACGTACCGTGTGCGCGCCGAAATCCAGGGCTTCCGTCCCGTCACGCAGGAACGCATCGCGGTCACCGCCGACGCAACCGCGCGCGTGGACCTGAAACTCGAGATCGGCGGCCTCGAGGAAGGCATCACGGTCAGCGGTGAAGCGCCGCTGCTCGATACCACCTCCGCGATGCGCCAGACGGTGCTCACGCGCGAAGTCCTCGACACCTTGCCGAACCGCGTCGACGTCTGGGCGGCCGCGCGCGTCATTCCGAGCGTCGTGCTCGGCAAGGTGGACGTCGGCGGCTCCGAGTCGTTTCTGCAGTCGACGGCCACGGTGCACGGCACCAGCAGCGAGAACGCCTACCTGATCGAAGGCATGGACGTCTCAAACCTCGACGGCAACGGCTCGCAGGCCATCATGTACCTGGACCCGTACGTGTTCGAGGAGACGAACTACCAGATGGGGAGTGCCGGCACGGCGGTGTCGTCCAAGGGCGGGCTGATCTTCAACATGATCACGCGCACCGGGACCAACCGCTTCCACGGCGGCATGATGTTCAACGGCGCCAACCGGTCGATGGGTTCTGCGAACTACTCGCCTGCGCTGCGCACCCAGTTGCTCGCGGCGGTGCCGGCGGCGGCACTTGCCGTGAACCCGAACCTGGTGCCCGGTGCCGACATCCTGCACATCTACGATGCCGGCGCGTGGCTGTCCGGACCGGTCGTGCGCGACAGGCTGTGGTTCTCGGCGGCGTGGCATCGCCAGGGACTCGACCAGTACCTCCTCGGCAACTACGACCCGAACGGCAGTCAGGTGCTCGACGACAACCTGATGTGGACGACGTCAGCCAAAGCGTCGTGGCAGGCGACGAAGAACATACAGCTCTCGTACTTCAACAATCTTCAATACAAACTGATCGGGCACCGGAACGGCGGCGGCACCTTTGCCGAGAGCCGCGCGCGCAACCTGAATGACAAGTACCCCGACATTCACCAGGTCAAGTACACCCAGACCATCGGCAGTCGCATCGTCGTCGATGCGTCCGTGAACCGCTTCCGGGCGGACGACAAGTTCGGCCAGGAGCCGGAGGTGAAGTCCGGCGACATTTCGCGCTTCGACGCCGTGACCAACACCTACACGGTGGCGCTGCCGACCTACCGCGACCTGGCGACCTTCCGCGATCAGGCGATCAGCAGTGTGAGCTTCTTTACAGGCCGTCATGATGTCCGCTTCGGCTACCAGTTCATGACCGCGGTGCAGAAGTCATCCACCTGGTCGACCTCCGGCATGCGCGCGGTGTACCGCAATGGGCGACCCGATTCCGTGAACACCTACAACGTGCCGATCACCTCGACCTCCACCAGGATTCCTGTCGCCTACGAGCCGTCGTATCGCGACCAGGGGCTCTACATCCAGGACAAGTGGACGCCCGCCAGGAAGCTGACCGTGAACCTGGGGCTTCGCTGGGAGAGCAACTACGGGTGGCAGCCGGCCGCCTGCCAGGCAGAGACGGTGTTCGTGCGGCAGCAGTGCTTCGGCGAGATCACCGGGGCACCGGACGTCAAGGCGTTTGCGCCGCGCGTGTCGGTGGTCTACGACATCTTCGGTGACGGACGCACCGCGTTGAAGTTCGCGGCCAGCCGCTACAACCAGCCGATCACGCTGCAGAACGTGCTGCGGCTCAACCCGCTCGGCGCGACGAGCGATACGCGCGTCTGGACCGTCTGTGCGGCCGGGCAGACGTCCGGCTGCGATCTCAATGGCGACCTCGTCCCGCAGGTCAATGAGCTGGGCGTCTCGAGCGGCTTCGCCTTCGGCGTGAACAACCGCTACACCGACGACCTGCGGTGGCCGGTGTCGAACGAATACAGCCTCGAGCTGCAGCGGCAGATCCCGGGCAACATGGTCGTGTCCGTCGGCTACACCTATCGGCAGACGCGCCGTAACATCGGGTCGAAGAACGTGGCCGTTCCGACCGACAGCTACATGCCGCTGCAGGTGACCGAGGCGAACTCCGGGCGGGCGGTGACGGTCTACAACCAGGCGCCAGCGCTGCGGGGGCGCAACGACATCCTGTGGGGCAACTACGGGGAGCTCGACTCGAACTTCAACGGCGCAGACATCAGTGTGAACAAGCGCATGAGCCAGCACTGGTCGGTGACCGGCGGCGCGAGTTTCGGCAAGACCGAGGGTGACACCGCTGGTGTGGCCAGCGACCTCAACAACCCCAACTTCGCGTTCCGCCGCGGGGTCGTTGGCAACGACGTCCCGTGGTCGTACCGCGCATCAGGCGTCTATGACTTGCCCTACCAGTTGTCGCTCAGCGTCACGGCGCAGTACTACCAGGGCTTCCCGGAGTTGACGACGGTGTCGGTGGGCAACAACACCGTGGCGCTGACGCAGGGCGCGACAACGTTGACGGTGGAACCGCGAGGCACGACCCGCCTGCCAGCTGTCACCTCGGTTGACATGAGCATCCGGAAATTCTGGCGCGTCGGCAACCTCAAGCTCGAGCCGCGCGTCGACCTCTACAACCTCACCAACGCGGCTTCGATCCTCGGCCGCGTGGCGCAGCTCGGACCGACCTACGGCCGCGTCAGCAACATCCAGCGCGGACGACTGATCAAGGCGGGGTTCAGCATCGAGTTCTGACCCCGACCAGGCCATCCCGCCAGGAACCCACCTCACGAAGGGCACGAAGGGGTACGAAGCTTTTCCAGGAAAGCCTTCGCGTTCTTCGTGCCTTCGTGAAGGTCTTCCGATCCCCTGACCGGGTCCGGCTAAAGCCGGACACTACGCGCCCACCCGCCCCGCCCGCCTTCCCCTGAAGTATCCTGAACGACCATGACACCGCCCTTCGCCGTGCCCGTGCGTCCGCTCAACAGCCCGGCGCAGGTGCTCTTCGCCAGCCTGATCGGCACCACCATCGAGTTCTTCGACTTCTACATTTACGCGACGGCGGCGGTGCTGGTCTTCCCGAAGCTGTTCTTCCCGTCGACCGACCCGGCCTCGGCCACGCTCGCGTCGCTCGCCACGTTCGCGGTGGCGTTCTTCGCGCGGCCGATCGGCTCGGCCTTCTTCGGTCACTTCGGCGACCGTGTCGGCCGCAAGGCCACGCTGGTGGCGGCGCTGCTGACGATGGGCGTGTCGACGGTGGGGATTGGTTTGCTGCCGACGTATGCGTCGATCGGGATTGCCGCGCCGATCCTGCTGGCGCTGTGCCGCTTCGGTCAGGGGTTGGGGCTTGGCGGCGAGTGGGGCGGGGCGGTGCTGCTGGCGATCGAGAATGCGCCGCCAGGGAAGCGCGCCTGGTACGGCATGTTCCCGCAGTTGGGTGCGCCGATCGGCTTCTTCTTCTCCGGCGGTATCTTCCTTTTGCTGTCGTCGCTGTTCACCGACGAGCAGTTCTTCGCCTTCGGCTGGCGCCTGCCGTTTCTGGCCAGCGCCGCGCTCGTGATCGTCGGGCTCTATGTGCGGCTCACCATCACCGAGACGCCGGTGTTCCAGAAGGTGCAGGAGAGCGAACGGGTGAAGGTGCCGGTCGTCACCGTCTTCACGTCGCACCGGGGCGCGCTCATCGCCGGTACGCTCACCTCGCTCGCCACCTTCGTGCTGTTCTACCTGATGACCGTGTTCACGCTGTCGTGGGGCACGAGCGCACTCGGCTACACGCGCAACCGCTTCCTCATCTTCCAGCTGTTCGGTATCCTCTGCTTCGGCATCGCCATTCCCATCTCGGCAAAGATCGCGGAGCACGGACGCCGCCGCACGATGATCTGGGTGACCGTGGCGATCGGCCTCTTCGGGTTCGTCATGGGACCGCTGTTCCAGGCCGGGACCGTGGGCACGATTCTCACCCTCACCATTGGCCTCGCGTTGATGGGCATGACCTACGGCCCGCTCGGGACGGTGCTGTCCGAACTCTTCCCGACCTCGGTGCGCTACACCGGCAGTTCGCTCACCTTCAACCTCGCCGGCATTTTCGGCGCGTCGCTGGCACCGTACATCGCCACCTGGCTGGCGACGCACTGGGGGCTGCCGTGGGTCGGCTACTACCTCACCGTGGCGGCGGCGCTGACGCTGGTGGGCCTGCTCGCCACGAAGGAAACGAAAGACACCGACCTGCACGCCCTCTGAGGCGCGATCGCGCTTACGACTTCCTGTTGAAGGTAGTACTCTGCGGCCCGTGATGTTGGTGCTTCCTGCCCCCCGGTGTTCGCGCTCCCGTGCTGCATGGCCGCTTGCGGCTGCGCTGCTCGCAGCCACCGTGCTCTGGCCGTCGACGGTTCGTGCCCAGGCGCCGCCCGCGTCCGGCCCGCCGGCGCCAGTCCTGCCGCAGACGCTGTCGCGCGACGATGAGGGGCGGGCAACAATTCGTGCCGTGCGGGTGACGGCAGCGATGCACGTCGACGGCAAGCTCGACGAAGCGGTCTACGCCAGCGTGCAGCCGGCCTCGAACTTCATCCAGATGGAGCCGAACGGCGGCGAGACCGCGACCGAGAAGACCGAGGTCTGGATCTTCTACGACAAGGACAACGTCTACGTCAGCGTCAAGGCCTGGGAGAGTGCGCCCGAGCGGACCATCGCCAACGAGATGCGCCGCGACAGCGGCAACATCCGGCAGGGCGACTCGGTCGGCTTCGGGTTCGACACCTACCGCGACCGTCGTAGCTCGTTCCAGTTCGAGGCCAACTCGCTCGGCGCCCGCACCGACGGCCAGAGCACGAACGAGCGGCAGTACAGCGCCGACTGGAATCCGGTCTGGAACCTCGTGGCGGGGACGTTCGACGGCGGCTGGACGATCGAGGCGGCCATCCCGTTCAAGTCGATCCGCTATGCGCCTGGCACCGTGCAGGACTGGGGCTTCCAGGCGCGCCGCACGAACAAGTGGAAGAACGAGATCGCGTACCTCACCAAGGTGCCGCCGGCCTTCGGCATGGGCCGCGCCGACTTCTCGGCTTCGCTCTACGCGAGCGTGGTGGGGCTCGAAGCGCCGCCGCTGACGCGCAACATCGAGCTGAAGCCGTACGCCATCGGCAGCCTGACGACCGACAACGTCGCAGCGCCGGCACGGTCGAATGTGCTCGATGGTGACGTTGGCGTCGATGCGAAGTACGGCATCACGCAGAACATCACCGCCGACCTCACCTACAACACCGACTTCGCGCAGGTGGAGGCCGACGAGCAGCAGGTGAACCTCACGCGCTTCAGCCTCTTCTTTCCGGAGAAGCGCGACTTCTTCCTCGAGAACCAGGGCATCTTCACGTTCGGTAACAACTCGGGCGGCACCGGTAACAGCGCCACCTCTGATGTGCCACTGCTGTTCTACAGCCGTCGAATTGGGCTCTCAGGTGGACGCGAAGTGCCGATCTGGGGCGGCGGCCGTGTCACCGGCCGCGTCGGCCGCTATCAGCTCGGCGTCGTGAACATGCAGACGAAGGAGGACGAGGCGCTGGCTGCGCCCTCCACCAACTTCTCGGTCGTGCGCGTGAAGCGCGACCTGCTGCGGCGCAGCAGCGTCGGCCTGCTGGCCACCTCCCGATCGCGGTCACAAACCGGCACCGGTTCGAACCAGACCTACGGGGTGGACGGCACGTTCGCGTTCTTCACCAACCTGACCGTCGCCACCTACGTCGCGCAGACCCGCACCGAGGGAGTGTCGGACCAGACCTCGAGCTACCGCGCGCAGATGGAGTACGCGGGCGATCGCTATGGTCTGCAACTCGAGCGCCTGGCCGTCGACCCGAACTTCAACCCCGAGGTCGGGTTCCTGCGCCGGACCGACATGCGGAAAAACTACGGGCAGGTGCGCTTCAGCCCCCGTCCGACGTCGATCGCGGCGGTGCGGAAGTTCTCGACCATCGGCCAGTTCACCTCCATCGAGGATGCCGCCGGGCGTCTCACGACTCGGCTGACCGACGCCGAGTTCGGCGTCGAGTTCCAGAACAGCGACCGCTTCCAGGTGGGACTCCTCGCGGACTACGAGCTGATTACCCGTGCTTTCTCGGTGGTGCCAGGCGCCCGCATTCCGGTGGGCGGCTACGACTTCACCGTCGGGCGCATCGGCTACAACCTGGGGCAGCAGCGTCGGTTCTCGGGCAACGTGCTGCTTGAGAGAGGCCAGTTCTACAACGGCACCCGGACGGGCCTCACCTTCAACCGCTCGCGCATCTTCTTCTCGCCGCGGCTGTCGATGGAGCCGACGGTCACCCTCAACTGGATCGACCTGCCGGCCGGATCGTTCTCGTCCCGACTCATCGGGTCGCGGGTGACGTTCACGGCCACACCGCTGCTGTTCGCCAGTGCGCTGGTCCAGTACAACTCCAGCACCCACATCGTCAGCACCAACGCGCGCCTGCGCTGGGAGTACCGCCCAGGCAGCGAAATCTTCGTCGTCTACAACGACGAACGGAACAGCGACGGTGCCACGGGCCTTCCCGGGTTGCAGAACCGGGCAATCATCGTGAAGGTGAACCGTTTCTTCCGCTTCTAATCGGTGGCGCGGCGGGTACGAAGCACTGCCTGTCGGGCGTAGAATGCCAGTTCCACGTCCGAGAGGTGTCATGAGGGCAGTTCGCATTTCGCTGTTGCTGCTGGTGGTGGTGATGCTGCGCCAGCCCGTCTGCGCCCAGCCTGTCACAGGATCCGTCGCCGGCAGTGTGTCCGCGTCCACCGGCATCGGACTTCCTGGCGCGACGGTCACGGTGGTCAGCGCAGACGCCGGGATCCAGCGGTCGACCGTCACCGGCGCCGACGGCGAGTACCTTGTCGAGGGGCTTCCGCTTGGCGTTCCGTACGAACTGCGCGCGGAACTCGAAGGGTTCGCCACGGTCAGCCGCACCAGCGTCACGCTGACGCCGAACGGCCGCGTCACCATCAGCTTCCTCCTCATTCCGGCGACCAGCGAGACGCTGTCGGTCACGGCCCGGACGACGATTCGCGAACAGCAGCGATCGTCGATCCAGGAAACCATCCCGGATCGGCTGGTGCACAGTGTGCCGCTGATCGGCCGCGACTTCATCGCGCTGGCTTCGCTCACCCCAGGATTCACCGGCAACCCGGTTGCGCCAAGCCCGAACGGCCAGATCTACTGGGCGAACAACGTGCTGGTCGACGGTGCGAGCCACTTCTCCAAGTGGCGCAGCGCCGCGCGCACGTTCTACAGCGGCTACTCGCTCGAAGCCATCCAGGAAGTGCAGGTGCAGAACAGCCGTTTCACGCCGGAGTTCGGCGAGTCGATGGCGTCGGTGACGAGCGCGGTGACAAAGTCGGGCAGCAACGAGCGTCACGGGTCGGTGCTGTTCTTCGGGCAGGCGGGAGTGCTGAACGACCAACCGGAGTTCGCGCCCGACAAGCTGGGCGGGACCACGGCCAGGTTCGGCGCGACGATGGGAGGTCCGGTGACGCGCGACCGGACGTTCTTCTTCGCCAACTATGAAGGCCGCCGCGCCCGCTCCAGCAACGTCGTGGTGTCGCCGGCGGCGCCGCAGACGACGGTGCCGAACAACGAGGACGAACACCTCGCGTTCTTCAAGGTCGATCACCGACTCAGCTCGAACGATCTGGTGTCGGTTCGCTACAACGGGCAGCGCTTCGCGTGGCTGAATGAGAGCGGCGGGCTCTCGCTGCCTGGCACCGGCGTGCAGTACCGCAACGACGTGCACACCGTGCTCGTCACGGCCACGCAGCTCGTCTCGACCCACATCCTGAACCAGGCGCGCTTCCAGTTGGCGCGCTACACCGACCGGCGCACCGACCTGCAGCCGTCGGTCTACGTGTCGCGGGCCGGCTACTCCACCGAGGGGTCCACGCTCGGGCCGTACGGATTTGGCGCGACGCCGGAGGACACCTACGAGGGGGCCGACACGCTCACGCACACGGCCGGCCCGCATGCCGTGAAGATGGGCATCGGCTTCAAGTTCGTGCGGGCGCACAACGAGTCGCTGCCGTTCGGTCGCGGCGCGTACTACTTCGCCGGTCCCCCCTCGCTCTATCCGCGGCCCTACGCCTTTGTGCAAGGGCTGACGCAGACGCCAGGCGCGCCCGATGCGGACCCGCGCAGCATCTCGTCGTTCTTCTTCGTCCAGGATGAATGGCGCGTGTTGCCGCGGCTGGCCATCAACGTCGGGGCGCGCTACGACATCGAGCGCATCCGGAACGTCAGCGGCTACAACGCCGCGGCCGATCGCAACAACCTGCAGCCGCGCCTCAGTGCGCTGTGGACGCCGTTCGGCGGGGCGTTCGGTGTGCGCGGCGGCGCGGGGCTCTACACCCAGCAGCACCTGCTCTATTACGCCAACCGGGCCGAGCTGGAAGGGCCGGACGGCGCCGCCCTGATCACCCTCAATCAGGGGTCGCCGTTGATGCCGGTCTATCCGGCCGTACTCACTTCCGCCGTGCTCTCGCAGGTGCCGCGCGACGTCTACGTCATCGACCCGGGCTTCCGCAATCCGTACGCGGTGCAGGCGGCTGTCGGCGTCCAGCACCAGCTGCTCGGCTTCGACGTCGCCGCCGACTTCGTCTTGCTCGAGGGCCACGACCTCATGAGCCTCGTCGACGTGAACGCGCCGGCCTCGGCGGACAAGCCGGTCTTCCGCAGCCTGGCGCTCGCCGATGCGACGCGCCCCGCCGTTCCCGGTGCCGGCGGCTACCGCAAGATCCTCTCGCTCGGGAACGAAGGGCGCAGCTGGTACCGCGGCCTGCAGGTGAAGGTCGATCGGTCGGTTGGCGCGCTGATGCTCGTGTCGTCGTACACGCTGGCCCGCGCGCGCGACATGGCGAACAACCAGCTGCCCGAGGACAGCCACGACATCGCGGCGGAGAAGGCGCGCGCCGACAACGACGTCCGCCACAGCGTCACTGCCGGTCTCACCTGGCAGCTGCCGTCGCGCGGCGCCGGCTTCGGCGGCTGGACGCTATCGGCCGCCGGACAGTTCCGCAGCAACCGCCCCTACAACATCACCTGGGGCGACGACCGCAACGGGACGACGCAGAACGACGCGCGGCCGGGCGGCCGCAACACCGGCAAGACCGACGGCTACCGCAACATCGACCTCGCGCTGGCGCGCCGCGTGCCGTTCGGCACCCGCACGCTGGAGCTCCGGGCCGAGGGCTTCAACGTCCTCAGCACCACGAACGACGATGAGTACGTGGGCGCCCTGTCTTCGCCCTTCTTCGGCCAGCCGGTGAGCGCATTCCCGAAGCGCCGCCTGCAGTTTGCGGCCGTGGTCCGGTACTGATGGCGCGCACCACTGCTCGCGTCCGGCTCGATCCGCGCTGGCCCGCCGCGGCGCTCGCGCTCGTCGCCTGCTTCGTCACCGTCCAGTGCAGCGGCGGCGGCAAGTCGGGCGGCACGCCGACGAGTCCGACCGTGCCAGGTCCGTCGAATCCGAACCCGACACCGGTGCCGGTGGGTCCGGAGGTGTTTGTCGGCGCTGGGGACATCGCCATCTGCGGCGGCAACGCTGAGGCGACCGCCCGCCAGCTCGACAGCATCGGCGGCACGGTGTTCACGCTCGGCGACAACGCCTATCCGACTGGAGCCAGGTCCGACTTCCAGAACTGCTACGAGCCGTCGTGGGGCCGCCACAAGTCGCGCACGCGCCCGGCTCCCGGCAACCACGACTACGGCACCGCCGGCGCCGCGCCGTACTACGACTACTTCGGCGCGAATGCCGGAGCGGCCGGTCAGGGCTACTACTCCTTCGACCTCGGGGCGTGGCACATCATCTCGCTGAACAGCAACACGCCGGAGTCGGGCGCGGCGCAACTCGCCTGGCTGCGCGGCGACCTGGCGGCCACCGCGGCCCGGTGCACGCTCGCCTACTGGCACCATCCGCTCTTCTCGTCGGGACCGAACGCCGTGAATGCCGGCGAAGCGTCGATCCGCGCCTACGCCAAGCAGCTCTACCAGGTGCTGTATGACGCCAACGCCGAACTCGTGATGGTGGGACACGAACACCTGTATGAGCGCTTCGCACCGCAGAACCCGGAAGGGGCGCTCGACGCGGCGCGCGGCATCCGGCAGTTCATCGTCGGCACTGGCGGCGTTCCCCTGTACGACTTCCAGAGCGTGCGGGCGAACAGTGAGACGCGCCTGAAGGCGCATGGAGTCATGAAGCTGACGCTCTCGAGCGATCGCTACCAGTGGGAGTTCCTGCCGGTCAGCGGCGCCGGCGACAGCGGCACGCAAATTTGTCATTAGTCGTTGGTCATTGGTCGTTGGTCACGGAGCGCCGAGTCGCTCCGTGAGCAGGTGCTATAGTCTCGATTCGCCCTGATGTTGCCCCCAGACCGAGTCGTCCTGAACGCTCCGGAGCGCCGAGCGGCGGTGATTGACGTGATCCGTCACGCCCGGTCCCGGCTCTCGCTGTCGCTGTTCCGCTGCAACGACAAGGAGATCTTCCGCGAGCTGCGCGCGGCGGTGGGACGCGGCGTGGACGTCGAGGTGGTGGTCACATCGCGCGCCAAGGGGGGCAAGAAGCCGCTGCGCCAGTTGTGGCAGCGTCTCGAAGACACCGGCGCCACGGTGCACGCCTACAACGACCCGGTGGTGAAGTACCACGCGAAGTACGTGGTGGCAGACGAGGGTCCCGCGCTGGTGGCGTCGTTGAACTTCACGAAGAAGTGTTTCGCCCGAACCTCCGACGCCATTGTCATCACCTGGGACCCGGACGTGGTCGGCGGCTTGCGCCAATTGCTGGCCACCGACCGTGACGGCATTGCCGCGCCAGACTCGCTGCCGTCACGGCTCATCCTCGGGCCGGAACGGGCGCGCCGGCAGTTCACCGACCTCATTCAGCAGGCCACGTCGAGCATCCTGCTGATCGACCCGAAGCTGTCCGACCCTGGCATCCTCGGGCTGCTCGACGAGCGGCGTGCGGCCGGCGTCACCGTGCACGTGCACGGCGCGGAGCGCGTCGGCGACCTCAAGTCGCACGGCAAGATCATGCTGATCGATGGATGCCGCGTCGTCATTGGCAGCCTGGCGCTGACTGCGCTGAGTCTCGATTTTCGGCGGGAGGTGGCGATTGAAACCACCGACCCGGCCGTCGTATCCGACATCCAGTCTCTTTTCCGAACCCTCGGTGTGACCGCGGGTCTGCCCGGCGCTGTGCCGGCCGCCGCAGGAGGCGCCTCGTGCTGATTGCTCCGTTTGCCCTGCTCTTCGCCCTCGCTGAATCACCGGCGCCCGCACCGGCTCCGGCCACATCGCCCGTCGCCACGACGGCGGCGGCGCCCACCACGCCCCCCGTGTCCATATCGACCGCGGCAGCCACAGCCTCAGCCGCCGCGGCCCAGGCCGACAACGGGGAGTCGACGGGGCTGCGCCTTGTCTGGAAGGACCACCCGTCGCTGCGGGCGGGCAAGTGGCTGCGCCTCGATTTCGGCGTGAAGCTCCAGGGCGACAAGATGTTTCCTGGCGACGACCCGAAGAACTTCGACGACCTGCAGCTCACGCGCGCGCGCATCGGCGTCGACGGCGAGCTGTTCAAGGTGCTCCAGTTCAGCGTCGAGCGTGAGCTGACCACGACCGTAGACGCGGCCGTCGACAGGGCCGAGAGCACGAAGACCCAGTGGCGCGACCTGTTCGGCGAGATCAAGTTCGCCGATGGCCTGCAGATTCGCGGTGGCCGGTTCAAGGTGCCGTTCAGCCGGGATCAGCTCGACGGCGAGGCGAGCAACGACTTCGTCTCGCGCTCGCTGGGAGGCGCCTACCTCGCACCGGGCCGGGACCTGGGCGGCATGGTGCACGGACACTTCTTCAAGCGCGCGATCGAATACAACGTTGGCGTCTTCGAGCACGACGGCGACAACTCGCGCGCCAAGAAGATTGCGGGCGGCGACCAGACCTTCGCCGCCCGGCTCGTCGGCACGCCGCTGCGCGCGGTGAAGGCGCTGAACCTGGATGAAGCGCAAGTCGGGGCGAGCTTCGCCTCGACAGACGTCTCTGACGTCTCGAAGCTTCCCAACGGCTTGCGTGGACGGACGGTCGTCACCCAGTACGTCTTCTTCGAGCCGGTGTTCGTGAAAGGCACCCGTCGCCGGTATGGCCTCGACGCGGAGTGGGTGAAGCGCCAGTTCGGCGCGCGCGCGGAGTACATCGTCGTGAAGGACCAGCGCATCGACCAGGGGCTTCGCGGCGGCACCCTGAACGACGCGGTCTCACGCGCCTGGTACGTGTCTGGTGGCTGGGTGCTGACGGGAGAACGGAGCGCAAAGGCGGTTGCGCCGCGTCATCCGCTATTCATGGGCGGTGTCGGCGCCGTGCAGCTCGCGGCACGCTACGAGCAGCTTCGCTACGACAGCAAGGGCACCGGCGAACCGGCGTTCAGCAATTCGCGCGCCGAGGTCATCCTGCCGAACAGTGACAAGGTCCTCACGCTCGGCGTGAACTGGTACCTGAACCGCTGGATGAAGCTGCAGATGAACGCGATTCACGAAGAGCTGCAGGATAACGGCCGCACGCCACTGCTCGATGGCGGCACGAAGTTCTGGAGCACCGTGTTCCGCGCGCAACTCGCGCTGTAGCGCTCGAGGGTCCGGCTAGAGCCGGACACTACGTACGGCGGGTCAGGATGTAGTGCCCGGCTTCAGCCGGACCCTCTCTAGCCGCGCTTCTTGAGGACCGAAATCGTCTTGAGGGTGCGTGCCGCGCGGATCACGAGTTCGCGCCGCACCGCCTTCGACTTCGCGCCGAGCAGTTGGTCGCTGGCAAACTCGACGAAGCCGGTGCGGTCCGACAGGCTGCGCGACGCGGCGGTCTCGACGATGCGCGACTGGTCCGGCAGCGGGGCAAACGAGAACATCTCGCTGAGCGACTTCGCATCCAGCCCTGCGGCCCGGCCGAAGGCGATGGCGGTGTTCACGTAGGGCGCAACCACGACCAGGCGCCCCTGGCCGAGCGCCGGCTTCACTTCCCACCGCAGGCGGAAGGCCAGGTCGGCCGCGTAGAGCAGGATAAGCGTGCGGGCCGACGGCAGCCCGGCGTCTTCCTCCGCCACCATCAACTCGCCGAAGATACCGGACGCGTCCCACGCGGACACGGCCGCGCGCTCCTTGCGGTGTTCGCGGGCGAGCGTACGCGCCGTGGTTTCCACTGCGGCACCGTTCACACCATCGATGGCGACCAGCGTGCCTGGCATCGTCGTCATCGCTCCCGGTTCCTGCCAGCCAGCCATTCGCCAAACGCGTCAGCATTCCAGTCCGACCATGGGCGCGCTTCGCACTCGCGGAACATCCGGCGAATCGCGTGGTGCTGCTCGCCGATGCTCTGCTCCGCGTCGACGGTGATGAAGTTGAAGATCAGCGCCAGCGACTCGTACTCGCGGATGACGCGGGTGATGAAGCGCTGGTAGCTCTCGGTCGGGTCCTCGACCTGCGTCACGTCCTGACCCGCCTCGTAATAGTTCGGCGTGCGCACGGCGGACACGCGCTTGCTCGACGTACCCGGCGACACCGAGAAGTAGAAGACGATGTCGGGCCACAGCAGCGGCTGGTAGAGGCGCAGCACCCAGTCGAGGTCGAGACCGCGCGCCACGTCGCGCGCCAGCCCGGTGAACAGGAAGCGGTCGGCAATCACGAGCTTGCCGTCCCAGAGTGCCGGCAGCACTTCGTGATCGACGCGGTGCCGGAAGTCGGCGGCGTGGAGCAGCGAAAACTCCTCGGGGCTCAGCGAGCGAACCGCCTTGCGCGTGCGGATGATCGGCTTGATCAGGTCCGACGAGTTCCACTTCGTCGTGACGACGTCGTAGCCCTCGGACTTGAGCCAGGTCTTGAACAGCTTGCGCTGCGTCGTCTTGCCCGAGCCGTCGGGACCTTCGAAGGCGACGAGGAGGCCGCGTCTGCGCGAGGGATCGTTGAAGCGGGCCCGCGCCTTCTGGGTCCAGGTCCGAATCGATACTGGCGACTTGATCATGCGCCTGCCGTGATGGTGAGGCCGACGCGCGAGTCGCGCGGGGGCAGGATTGCCGAACTGTCGCCCCCGCCGGGCCGGTCGCGCCACTCAGGGTCGAACGCGCGCTCGGACCCTGGTGTCGCAGGCGGCACGTGGTCCTGCGAGGCGATTAGATCGACATAGTGCCGATCAGCCCGCATCCGATACGAAGGAGGCAGCCCTTCACGAGTGGGACGACTGTCGTCCGCCGCCGAGTCGATGTCAGCCACGTGGCGCCCGAATTCAGGTGAGTGGAGCAACGGTCGAGTCGTTATACCAGAAGCCACCGGGGCGTACAACGCGACTGGCCGACGATCGCAGCTGTCGTGTCCGGCGACGGCGTAAGGCGCAGCATGCAGAACGCGGTCGGCATCGACGCCGATCGCCACGACGTAGTGATAGCGTTGAGGGCGCGCGTCGATGAGTCACATCGGCGGGCGCTTCGCGTCGAGTGCGATGCGCAGCGCGGCCGCGGAGCCGACCAGGCTGGTCGTCGAGATCACCACCGTCGACGCGCCGCCACCGCGCGCCCGTCGGGACGATTCAGCGCCCCGCGGTTGGCGTGAGCGCGAGCGTGAAGATGAGCGGGGCAACGAGCACCGTAGGGAACGTACGCATCAATACCTCCTGTTGTCGAGACAGCACGACGATGCGAGCCAGAGCAATCGCGATTCCGGCGGGCGCCACCCGGACGGTGGCACCGCGGATCGCCGAGAGAGGGACAGCGTGAACGAGCGTGTGGAAACCTGGATGGCAGCGCTCGAAGCGCGGCAGTTGGCCGATCTGACATTCCCGGAAGTGTCGCGTTCTCTACGGGCTCTGTCGTCCACCTATGTGGAGCGGCGCGCCAAATTGAAGGAGGGCGCGGCACTCGCCGGCGCCGGCAAGCGGGCGGCGTTTGCTCTCTTCTACGGCCCGTTGCACTTCCTGCTCGTGCAGCACATCGTCGCGAGACTCGGGCGTCCGTTCACCACAATCGAGTCAGTGGTCGACCTCGGGTGTGGAACCGGCGCCTCTGGCGCGGGTTGGGCCACCGCGTGCGCAACGCCGCCGCGCGTGATGGGCATCGACCGTCATCCCTGGGCGATCGACGAGGCGCGCCGCACCTGCGCCGACCTGAGTGTGCGTGCGACGTTCCGCGTCGACGACCTGACGCACGTCACGATGGCGGGACAGCCGAGCGAGCGCGGCAAAGCGCGCGGGGCGACGCGCGGGGCGCCGCCGCCGAACGAGCGCGGGCACGGTGTGCTACTGGCATTTGCGGTGAACGAGATCGCCGACGACGCGGAGCGCAACGCGCTGCGGACGCGCCTGCTCGCGCATGCCGGCGCCGGCGGCCGCGTGCTCATCGTCGAGCCGCTGGCAGGATTCGTCGCGCCGTGGTGGCAGGAATGGCAGGACGCATTCGCCGCGGCCGGCGGGCGCGCCGATGAATGGCGCGTGCAAGTGGAACTGCCGCCGATCGTCGCGAAACTCGATCGCGCCGCAGGGCTCAATCACCGCGAGCTGAAGGGGCGCTCGCTGTCGATCTGAGCGTCGCGCGACGGGTGGGACGAGAGATCTTCCTCGCGAAGGTCGCGATCGGCTGCGTGATCGCAACTCCGTGCGGCCAGTTGAATGCAACAGGCGCGATCGAGTAGGCGCGCATACGCGTCGCGATCGTGATCACGATCCGCGCGCGGACGCAAGATATTCGTTGTACTCAGCAGAAGAAATCTGTACAGTCGTGCACGTCGCGTTCAGGAAGACGCGACGCGGAGGTGTTCGGCATGGTTCTGGTGGTCGGCGGCACGGGACAACTGGGCGGACGGATCGTTCGCGAGTTGTTGTCGAAGGGCGTGAAGGTTCGCGCCCTCTGCCGCAGTGGATCGGGGTACGGCGCGTTGGCGCGCATGGGCGCCGAGATCGCGATTGGCGACCTGAAAGATGCGTCCTCGCTGGAGGCCGCGTGCGCTGGCGCCGATACGGTAGTGACCACGGCCAACGCGGCTCGCCGCGGCGGCGAGGACACCGTGGACGCAATCGACATGCTGGGCACGCGTGCCCTGATCGACGCGGCGGCGAAGGCGGGCACCGGACATTTCGTCTTCACCTCGGTCTACGGCGCGTCGGTGGACTCGCCGATCCCGTTCGTCAAGGTGAAGGCCGAGAACGAAGAATACCTGAAGGCCAGCGGGATGGCGTGGACGGTGCTCGCGCCGAACGCCTTCATGGAGTCGTGGCCAGGCAAGGTGGTGGGCCTGCCGGCGATGGCCAACCGCGACGTGGTGCTGGTAGGCGAAGGCACACGGCGCCACGCCTACATCGCCGAGCATGATGCGGCGCAGTTCGCGGTTGCCGCCATCATGAACCCGGTCGCCAGGAACCGCCGGCTCGAAGTCGGCGGACCGAAGGCCGTGACGTGGGCCGAGGTGGTGCAGACCTACGAGGCTGCACTTGGACGTTCGATCCCCGTGCGGTATGTCGCGCCGGGTGAACACGTCGACGGCATCCTCGATGTGCTGCTGTCGCTGCTGGCGGGCTACGACCGGTTCGACTCGGACTTCGACAGCAGTGCGCTGGCTGCGGAGTTCGGCGTGACGCAGACCCCGCTCGCCGCGTGGGTGCGCGCGTGGATCGCGGCAAACCAGCCGCGGATTTCGTAGACGTACGACGCAGGTGTGACGAGGCGTAACCATGACGGATTTTGATGACGGCGGAATCGATCTTCCGGATGACGATCTCACCGGAGGACCGGACCTGAGCAATCCTGACGCGTCCGACGAGGCACTGGATCTCGATCTCGACGTGGCAGACTCCGGCGATGCGGGCGATGAGCCCGCGGCGCCTGCGAAGCCAGCCAAAGCCAAGGCCAAGAAGAAAGCCAAGGCGAAGACCAAGGCGGCTCCGCGCAAAGCGGCAGCGAGGCGCAGCAAAGCGCCCGCGCGGTCGGGTGGGAAGAAAGCAGTGAAGAAGAAGGCTGCTCCCGCCAGGAAAACCGCACCGGCAACCAAGAAGACGGTCGGTGCAAAAAAGAAACAAAAGAGCGTCTCGAAGGGCGCCGGGAAGCGAGGATCAGTGGCGAAGAAGGCTGCAAAGAAGGCTGTGAAGAAGGTTGTCAAGACGGCCGCGAAGACGGCCGCCAAGAAGACCGTGAAGAAGGCCGTGAAGAAGGTTGTCAAGAAGGTTGTCAAGAAGGCCGCCAAGAAGGCCGCCAAGAAGCGCTAGGCGCTTTTGCGGGGCGCGTTCGCGCGCCCCGCTCTCCATTGCAACACCGTCTCTTGACGCGGCCATGTGACCATCGGGTCACTTGGCCGTTTCTGTCTCCGGGCTCAGGCCGATCCGCGCCCCGCGGAATTTCCCTCAGCCGCCCCGGACAATTCCCCGCGACGTCCTGCGACATTTCTGAATTCCCGCGAAATCTGTCGTGCTCTGCCCGGGCATGAGGCTTGCCCCTCGGCTCCGCATTCCCAGTGTTCGACCGAACACGCCACAAGGGAGCCTGGTCTCGTGAACAAGGAGAGAGTGATGACACTGAACTGGAGATGGACGCTGGGTCTCGGGCTGACGGCGGCTGCCGTGGCCTTCGGAGCCCCGTCCGGGCTGACCGCGCAGCAGACGGCCGCGCCCGACGTGACGTATACGAAGGACATCGCCCCCATCCTGCAGCGCAGCTGCGAGAACTGCCACCGCGCCGGCGGCGGCGGCCCGATGCCGATGACGACCTACGAGGAAGTCCGTCCATGGGCGCGCGCCATCAAGACGCGCACGGGCATCGGCCCGCACGCCGGCGTGATGCCGCCGTGGTACATGGAGAAGAACATCGGCATCCAGAAGTACAAGGACGATCCGTCACTGAGCGCCGCCGAAGTGGCGAAGGTCGCCAAGTGGGCCGACAGCGGTGCGCCGCGCGGCAACCCGGCGGACATGCCGCCGCCGCGTCAGTGGGCCGACGCCAACACCTGGCACATCGGGACGCCCGACCTGATCGTCAAGTCGAAGAACATCATCGTGAAGGCCAACTCGCCAGACTGGTGGGGTGAGATCGAGCCGGTCGCGATTCCGCTCGAGGACGATCGCTATGTGCTGGCGGTCGAAATCAAGGAAGTCAACGACGCCACCCTGCACAACGGCGGTCGCGACACGGTCGGTGGTCTCTTCGTGTGGCACCACCTGATCTATCGCACGCAGCCTGGCGCCAACTACGAACCGACCGATCTCGAGACGGTGGTCGGCAGCGACAACGTGGTGAACTGGCCGGTGCACGAAGTGGGTCGCAACCCCGACTACTTCGATCCGAAGTCGGCGGTGCTGCTGAAGAAGGGCTCCTACATCTTCTCGGACTCGCTGCACACCCACTCGAGCGGCAAGGACGTCACCTCACACCTCGAGTTCGGCTACAAGCTGGCCCCGAAGGACTACAAGCCGACCTACAAGCGCGCGGTCTTCGGCCTCGGCAACGGCGTCGACATCGACGTCAAGGCGATGGAGAAGGACCAGCAGTTGCACGCGTACACCGTGCTGAACGAACCGACGAAGATCATCTCGTTCGAACCGCACCTGCACGCGCCTGGCAACCGCATGTGCCTGGAAGCGATCTGGGGCTACAACATCCAGACGCTGTCGTGCGTCGGCTACGACCACAACTGGGTGCGTGGCTACAGCTACTCTGACGACACGGCGCCGCTGCTGCCCAAGGGCACGATCCTGCACATCATCGGCTACTTCGACAACACGCCCGGCAACAAGAACGTGCCGGACCCGCGCAACTGGTCGGGCTCGGGCAATCGCTCGATCACGAACATGTTCATCGACCTCGGCAACCGCGTGGCGCTGACCGACGAGCAGTTCCAGGAAGAGATGAAGGCGCGTGTGGCGCAGAACCCGGGCAAGGACATCATGCTCGGCTGCCCGCTCTGCGGCGTCGTCGCGCAGCAGCAGGCCGCCCCGCGACCGACCCAGAACCAGGGTCAGCAGCAGTAAGACCCGCCGGACTCGCCGCCGCGAGAACGCGGACGACACAGAGATGTTAGGCTTCTCTGAGTCCTCCGCGTTCTCGGCGGTGGCGATGTTGCCTCTCAGTCAGGAAGGATCGGAAACCATTCCATGAAGAACCAGGTTCGCGCCCTGCTTGGTGCGCTCGTACTCCTCGTGTGGCCGGCGGTTGCCGGTGCCCAGTCGCTCAGCTACAACAGCGGCCAGAACGTCGCTCCCGGCTACGAAGGCTGGGAAGAAGAGCCGGACGGCAGCAAGTATTTCCTCTTCGGGTACATGAACCGCAACTGGGAGGAACAACTGAACGTCCCGGTTGGTCCGGACAACGGTTTCACCGGCCCTGGCAACATCAGCGCCGACCTCGGCCAGCCCACCCGCTTCCTGCCGCGCCGGAACCGTTTCGTGTTCCGCGTGAAGGTGCCGGCGACGTTCGCGACCAAGGACGAACTCATCTGGACGCTCACCACCAACGGTGTCACCGAGAAGGCCTACGCGTCGCTGCGTGAGGACTACAAGGTGGACGACGTGGTGAAGGCGTCTGAAACCGGCGCCCTCGGTGCCGGTTCGAGCAGCCCCGAAGTCCGTGCGAACAAGGTGCCGGTTGTGAAGATCGACGGCGAGAAGACCCGCACCGCCAAGGTGGGCCAGCCGATCGACCTCTCCGCAGTCGTCACCGACGACGGCATCCCGAAGCGTCGTGGTGGTGGCGGTGGCGCCGCGGTGTCGAACTCCGGTTCGGCAGCGGCAGCCCGCCCGGCCGGCGATCCCGCCGCCGCCGCGGCTATCGCGCAGGCACGCATCCAGCGCGCCATGATGTCGCCGCCCACCCGCATCACGGTTGGCAAGAACGTCGGTCTGCACCTGTCGTGGTTCGTCTACCGCGGCCCGGGCAATGTGACCTTCTCGCCCGACCAGATCAAGCCGTGGGAAGATACCCGCGCCGGCGCGAACTCGCCGTGGGCGCCGATCTGGGTGCCGCCGACGCTGCCCGCCGACGGTCGCATTCCCGTGAAGGTGACCTTCGACGAACCCGGCACCTACGTCATCCGCGCCCTCGCGGACGACGGTGCGCTGACCGGCGGCGAAAGCCTCACCATCAACGTCACCAAGTAAGACGCACCTCGAGTCGACCATGCGGGAGTGGCTCCGGCCGCTCCCGCACTCTTCCAGAGACGGCCCTTGCGGGACCGCCGCATTCACCGCAGACTAGCGCGATGCTCGCATTCTTCCCAGCTGCCATGCACCCTCAGGTGGTGCACTTCACGATCGTCCTCGCCATCATCGGTGTCGCCTTCCGCCTGGTGTCACTGCTCGGTAAGCCGGCGTTCGCCAGTCCAGCGGCGACCACCCTGCTGGTGCTGGCCGCGTTGTCCGCCGTGGTGTCGGTGCAGACCGGCACGGCCGCGCACGGCCCCGTCGAGCGCGTGCCAGGATCGAGGCCGGCCGTCGTCGCGCACGAAGAGGCGGGCGAACTCGCGCAGACAGTACTGCTCGTGCTCGGCGTGGTCGAACTGGCCGCGCTGGCGCTGCGGCGTTCGCCGAAGGTGAAGCTGGTGCACGGGCTCGCCGCGGTGGTCGGCCTTGCGGCGGTGTTCGCGGTGTATGAAGCCGGCGAGCACGGCGGGGCACTGGTCTACTCGTACGCCGGCGGCATCGGCATACGCACCGGCGACCCGAAGGATGTCGAGCGGCTGTTCATTGCCGGCGCCTACCAGCAGGCCCTGGCCGATCGCAAGGCGGGCAAGGCGGAACAGGCGGCGACGCTGATTGTCGACACCGTGAACCGCTTCCCGGCCGATCCGGAACTGCGCCTGCTGGCGGCGGAGTCGTCCCTCCTCGATCGCAAGGATGCACAGGCGGCGATCGACGCGCTTGGCCAGATTCAGCTGCCGGACCAGAACCGGGTGCTGGCGTTCCGCAAGGCGACGCTGCTCGCCGATGCCTACGTGGCAACTGGACAGAAGGCGGCCGCGGTGGCGGCGCTCGAGGGCGTGCTGAAGACCTTCCCGAACCCGAGACTCCAGAAGCGGATCGACGAACTGAAAGGGAAGTAGGCCTGATCGACCATCGCTCCCCGGTCTATTCTTCCCGCTCTGTTTCGGAAGGAGCTTCTGAATGCGCGCATCTATCCTTGTCCTTCTGGCTGCCGCAGCCCTCGCCGTGGCATCGCCCGCGACGGCCCAGGTCAAACACATCCAGCCGTCCACGCCCGGCGGCATCGCCACCGGTGTGTGGGTGGGCGACACCTACTACCTGAGCGGCCAGCTCCCCTCGCCGTCCAAGCCGGCCGACCGCGTCACCAACACGCCGGCCGTGTGGGGCACCACGAACGAGCAGGCGGACAACGCGTTCCAGAAGGTCGCGGCCGGACTGAAGGAGCAGGGGCTTGGCATGGGCGACGTCGTGATGATGCGCGTCTACATGGTGGCGGCGCCGGACGGCAAGCTCGACTTCGCGGGCATGAACGCCGCGTACAACAAGTACTTCGGCACCGCCGACCAGCCGAACAAGCCGGCGCGCACGACTGTCCAGGTGGCCGCGCTGGTCACGGCTGGCGCGCTGCTCGAAGTCGAAGTCCAGGCCGCCCGCAACAAGTAGTACCCGACTGGCCCGGCTGCCACATTCCCGCACGGCTGGCGTGCCTCCCGGCTGAACTGAAGACGTGCAGCGCAGCGCGAGTTGAGGCAGAATCGCCCCACGCCGTTCGCGGGTCCAACTC